>Ga0114934_10000599_pt1 | contig 22843 bp, 21 predicted proteins | sample 4SBtaG_2_FD_99695 | JGI IMG/M metagenome (GOLD analysis project Ga0114934, IMG submission 99695) | Deep subsurface microbial communities from Kolumbo volcano to uncover new lineages of life (NeLLi) - 4SBTROV10_white metaG | ecosystem: Environmental > Aquatic > Marine > Volcanic ...
CATTAGAGGGTGGACAAGGCAACGACACCCTGACGGGCAGTGCTCACCAGGACACCTATGTTTTTAATCGCGATGATGGTCAGGATCGCATTGTGACCCAAGGTGGAAAGGATGTTCTGGAATGGGGTGAGAATATACACCATGAGCAATTGTGGTTCAGTCAATCCGGTAATGACCTTAATGTTCAGGTGATTGGCGGTCAGGATCAGGCGACGATTGTTGACTGGTATTCGGGCAGTTCCAAACAAATTCATCGTTTTGAAAGTGGCGATGGCTATGCGCTGTCCAATACCCAGGTGGATTTGTTGGTGCAGGCGATGGCGGCGTTTGTACCACCGGGTTTGGGTGAGATGAATCTTTCTGATGATTTGGAAGTGCCGTTGATTCCGGTGATTGCGGACAGTTGGCAGGTGATGGGTGGTGGGTGATTGGTTGTTCCAGGTAATTTTTGCAGAAGAACGAAATCCTACATTTAGGTAACAGCCAACCTGAATTAAATCGCTCTCATATTATGTTATTTGATAAATTTATAACTCGTTGATTTTTTACCGACGGAGTCGAGTAGCCGAAAAGAAGAGAAAGATAAGGCACAAACTCAGCCGGTTTTATGGTTTGGAACGAGGTTTTAATAATATGCGAAAGATTGACCCAGGATTATTGTTTGTCTTCAAGGCGCAGCAACAGGCGCATAGCAGGGTTACGCAACTGTTGCTACAACGCAGAAGACGGACAATCAGACCAGTCAGGATTCGTATATTATTGAATCCTCGCTCCTTAGATGTCTTTGTTTTTTCTCTTTAATATATTCGATGTCAGGCACAGGATACAAAAACATTCAAATAGCTACTAAAAAGATACTTGCAATAATATTTTGCCAAAAATTTGAATTGGGTCACAGTTTTGTAGCGAATTGACGTTAATTACCGGAAATAATGGCAGGCTTGTCTAGACTTAGCGTACTTATACCTGAGACACGAGCTTAAGCTTTATGAAATCAAAAATAATATTTCTCATTATTTCATTTCTGTATGTCAGTGCAGTGTTGGCGGAGTCCGATAAAAATTTACAACAGATACAATTAAAAACGATTGGTACCAGCACATTTTATGTAGACAGCGAAATTGAGGGCTACGGTCAAGCCTCTTTGCTGGTAGATACCGGGTCAGGCTACAGTACCATCAGTGAAACAACTTTATCTCAATTGAGAGATACCGGGGATGCGGTCTATCTTAAAAAATTAGAAGGTGTCATGGCCAATGGTTCTAAAATGATCGTTCCGGTATATCGAATAAGTAGCGTTGTTTTGGCAAATAAATGTCTGATTCGAGATATTGAGGTGGCGGTATTTCCTGCTGGAACTCGTGAAATTTTGGGTTTAAGTGCTTTACGAAAAGTGACTCCGTTTACTTTTTCTTTGACTCCTCCCAGTATTACTTTGAGTAACTGCGAGGCAGTATCAGCTAAATTGGAATCTGGCAATTTCTAAAAAGTCTAAAGTTACATGCACTATTTCCTCAATTCCCGGACAACTCCGTCAAGTTTAAAATGGTGTAGTACAGAATAACTTCACTGGAGCCTATTGAAGTTCTTTATCCGTAAATTCCTTTTTGATTGAAATTTCGAACAGGGCAAATTCTGATTTATCCAGCCTGCCATCTTCGTTCGTATCGGACACAATCCATTGTCCGGCCAGTTCTGGCATATTCTGAGCCTCATCGTTACTAATATAGCCATCCTTATTTTCATCCAGTTCCTGATACTCTATGGCAAATACATCTGAGATTGTCATGCTGGCAATGATGGCGAGCAGTATATATTTGACCATAATCTTAACCCGTTGGGCTGATACATTATTATGTATGGTTACACAGCAATTTGCGTGCCTAATCTCCATTGAATCGGTGAATAGACCGTAAGTTCTGGCCAGTGAGGCTAGTGTATTGATTTGAAAATGATGATATATTTTCATTTTTTGTCGCTGATTGGTTACATCTTGGGTTTGAAAATAACTATCAGTATGATTCTAAACAGAAATTGCTGTCCTTAAATGGCGACAGGCTGTTATTTTGGCAGAAAAATACTCACTGTGCAGCATGTTTTTAATCGATATGACAAATTAATCCAAGGTGTATGTTTTTGGTCATTCGTAATGCTGCAGCAATAATGTCAGGGGAACCCACGTTTCCCTGAAGATGAAAGATATATACCCTAAGGAGCGAGGATTCAATAATATACGAATCCTGACTTGTCTTATTGTCCGTCTTCTGCGTTGTAGCAACCTTTGGGTAGCCCTGCTATGCGCCTGTTGCTACGCCTTGAAGACAAACAATAATCCTGCGTCAATCTTTCGTATATTATTGAATCCTCGCTCCTTACTGTTAAGCATATTAAATTGATGAGATATTTGACTTTTTTCCAGTTCGGCAAAGGATTGATCTGTGACTGAACAGTCGAGAATTGCGCTGGGAATTGAATATGATGGCCGTTCATTTTCGGGCTGGCAAATGCAAACCAATCGCCGTACGGTGCAGAAGGTTATAGAGCAGGCGGTGTCGTTGGTTGCCAATGAATCGATACGGGTTGTTTGTGCGGGCCGGACAGATGCCGGAGTACATGCAATCGAGCAGGTTGTGCATTTTGATACCCAGGCACGGCGAGAAATTCATGCCTGGGTTCTGGGGAGTAACAGCAATCTTCCCCGGGATGTCAGGGTTTTATGGGCTCGCCAGGTCGATAGTCAGTTTAATGCTCGTTCATCAGCTATTGCCCGATATTATCGCTATGTTATTCTGAATCGGCGGACTCAGTCTGCGCTGTATAGAGACTTAGTCACGTGGTGTTACGCGCCGCTTGACCTACAGCGAATGATTCAGGCTTCCGGGTATTTGCTTGGAGAACATGATTTTTCGTCCTATCGTGCGAAACATTGTCAATCAAACAGCCCAATTCGAATAATGCATATTATCAATCTGAGTCGGGAAAAGGATCGGGTGATTATGGACGTTGTTGGCAATGCATTTTTACATCATATGGTGCGTAATATTGCCGGTGTTTTAATGGAAATTGGCTGTGGAAAAAGAGAACCCTTTTGGGCTAAAGAAGTGCTTGATGCTCGTGATCGTGCGGTCGCCGGTGTGACTGCGCCGCCGCACGGGCTTTACCTGGGTGGAGTCTATTATCCGAAATCGATGGGAATAAAAAAACATCCAATTTTTAATACTTTGCCTGTGAACGTAAAAAGGATTGAGGCTATTTGATTGTGAATAAGTGTTCCTACCAGGGTCGAACTCGGGTTAAAATCTGCGGTTTCACTCGTGTTGATGATGCTGTACAGGCTGCGCATTTGGGCGTAGATGCGATTGGCTTGGTATTTTTTCCACCGAGTTCAAGAAATGTAGATACAACTATGGCCTGTGATATTGTGGCGCAATTGCCCGTGTTTGTTTCGGTTGTTGCTTTGTTCGTCGACGAATCAGCGAGCCGAATTGATGAGGTTCTTGATGCAGTACGAATTGATTTGATTCAGTTCCATGGTGCTGAGTCGCCTGTTACCTGTCGACAGTTTGGCGTCCCGTATATGAAAGCGCTGCAAATGGGTGACGGCATCGATGTGAAGCGTATTGCAGATCAGTATTCAGACGCCAGGGGATTGTTACTGGACGCCTTTCATGCAGATGAGAAGGGTGGCACAGGTCAGTGTTTTGACTGGAGTCGGGTTCCCAAACAGTGTGATTTACCGATTATTCTGGCGGGTGGTTTGGATTCGTCAAACGTAAAGGACGCGTTGAGAATTGCCAAACCTTATGCTGTTGATGTAAGCAGCGGGGTAGAAATAAGCAAAGGCATTAAGGATAAAAGTATAATGTCTGAATTTATTAATGAGGTACAAAAGTTTGACCATACAAGAAAATAATTCAAGTAGTCCCTATTGTTTGCCGGATGAAAAAGGGCACTTTGGCCCATATGGAGGGGTGTTCGTTGCTGAAACACTGATGCTTCCGATCAAGGAGTTGACCGAAGCCTATAACCGCTATATGACAGATCCGGAGTTCGTGGCCGAGCTTGATGCTGATCTTCATCACTATGTTGGTCGCCCGTCGCCGATTTATCATGCGGAACGCTGGAGTCAGGAGCTGGGTGGAGCGCAGATCTTTTTGAAGCGGGAGGATTTAAACCATACCGGCGCTCATAAAGTGAATAACACAGTGGGTCAGGGTTTGCTGGCAAAACGAATGTGTAAGCAAAGGATTATTGCCGAAACAGGGGCGGGGCAACACGGCGTAGCGACGGCTACGGTTGCTGCGCGTATGGGTTTGGAGTGTGTGGTTTATATGGGGGCAAAGGATATAGAGCGGCAGGCTCAGAATGTTTACCGTATGAAGTTATTGGGGGCGAAAGTTGAGTCTGTTGAATCGGGTTCGAAGACTTTAAAAGACGCTTTGAACGAAGCTTTAAGAGATTGGGTTACTAACGTTGATGATACTTTTTACATCATTGGTACGGTAGCAGGTCCACACCCATATCCTGCGATGGTTAGAGATTTTCAGGCGGTAATCGGTCGCGAAGCTCGACAGCAGATGCTGGAAATGACAGGTCGGTTACCGGATGCATTGATTGCGTGTGTGGGGGGTGGTTCAAACGCAATTGGCCTGTTTCATCCCTTTCTACAAGATTCGTCGGTAAAAATGGTTGGTGTTGAGGCTGCCGGTGAAGGCATAGAAACCGGGCGTCATTCGGCTCCGCTTTGTGTTGGTAAACCGGGTGTTCTGCATGGCAATCGAACCTATCTTATGGAGGATGAAGACGGCGGAATTATGGAGGCGCACTCGATATCCGCAGGTCTGGATTATCCAGGAGTTGGGCCGGAGCATTCATGGCTTAAGGATTCCGGACGGGCCGAATACGTGAATATCACCGACCAGGAAGCATTACAGGGCTTTCATGCATTAACCCGCATGGAAGGGATCATACCCGCTCTGGAATCCAGTCATGCTCTGGCTTATGCAATGAAGCTGGCCCCTCAAATGAAAAAAGAGCAGTCGATTGTGGTTAATTTATCCGGGCGGGGTGATAAAGATATGCATACGGTTGCAGAAATTGAGGGGATAGAGCTGTGAGCCGCCTTTCGTCGAAATTTTCAGAACTCTCCGCGGCTAACAGGAAGGCGCTTATCCCATTTATTACTGCGGGTGATCCATCACCGGAATTTACCGTACCAACCATGCATGCGATGGTGGAGGCGGGGGCCGACGTGATTGAACTCGGGGTGCCATTTTCGGATCCAATGGCTGATGGGCCGGTTATCCAGCGGGCAAGCGAACGCGCTTTGCTTAAACAGGTTAACCTGCGACGTGTATTGGAAATGGCTAAATCATTTCGCGGCAAAAATCAAAGTACTCCGGTTGTATTGATGGGTTATTTGAATCCCATCGAATGCATGGGGTACAAGAAATTTGTGTCGGCAGCTGTGGATTCAGGTGTTGATGGTGTTTTGACCGTTGATATGCCACCCGAAGAAGCCGCAGAGCTCGGTGGGTTGCTGTCTGATACAGAAATTGACCCAATATTTTTGTTGGCACCCAACAGTACTGAAGAGCGAATACGTAAAGTGAGTGAGCTTGGGCGTGGCTTCTTGTATTATGTATCCTTAAAAGGGGTAACCGGGGCGGCACACCTGGATATGTTGAGTGTTAAAAACAAGCTTGCTCAGATTAAGACAATTACTAATCTACCGGTTGGCGTTGGTTTTGGGGTGAAAAATGCAGAAATTGCTGCGGCGCTGGCGGATGTGTCGGATGCAGTAGTAGTGGGTAGTGCCCTGATTAGTCAGATTGAATCCAGTTTGGATAAACCGGAGCAGGAGATTCGGGAAAATATTGTGGATTTGTTGGAAAGAATGCGAACGGCGATGGATGCCAAATAAACAAACGGTGTTTCACTTATGAGTTGGTTTCAGAATTTAGTTCCATCAAAAATACGTACAAATGGTTCGAGTAAGGGGGCTGTTCCTGAAGGACTGTGGAATAAATGCCAGGATTGTGATGCCATCTTGTACAAAGCTGAGCTTGAACGTAATTTCGATGTGTGTCCGAAATGTGGTCACCATATGCGCATTGCTGGTCGCAAGCGCTTACATATATTTTTGGATCCGGAAAATCGCATTGAGATTGGAGAGGAACTTAAACCCACCGATCCATTAAAATTCAAAGACAGCAAGAAATATAAAGATCGTATTGGTCAGGCACAAAAAAAAACCGGCGAGAAAGATGCACTGGTTGTAGTAGCCGGACAATTAAAAGGACGCGATATAGTTGCTGCTGCTTTCAGTTTTGAATTTATGGGTGGTTCAATGGGCTCGGTGGTGGGTGAAAGGTTCGTTCGTGGAGCGACAATTTCTCTGCAACGTCGAATTCCATTTGTTGTGTTTACGGCCAGTGGTGGAGCAAGAATGCAGGAATCGTTGTTGTCTTTGTTCCAGATGGCTAAAACCAGTGCGGTTCTGACCAAATTATCGGATGCTGGAATACCTTTTCTACCTGTTATGACTGATCCTACCATGGGGGGGGTATCGGCGAGTTTAGCGATGTTAGGGGATATTAACATAGCAGAACCGGATGCATTGATTGGTTTCGCCGGTCCCAGAGTAATCGAACAAACCGTTCGCGAAAAATTACCGGATGGTTTTCAGCGCAGTGAATTTTTGCAAGACCATGGCACCATCGATATTATTGTGGATCGTCGTGAAATGCGCGACAGGGTTTTCGAGGTATTAGGGTTGTTGTCTCCTGAGCAGCAATCAGATTCTGTGCCGGGAGTAGTGTCGAAGCAGGCCGCGCAGCCAAATACGCAGAGTTCATCTTCGGAGGCTGGAGAGCTTGGTCCAGAATAATTTGCTTACCAGAGAAAATGTTTTAAGGTTATTTTTAGCCCGAAATGAATGCGTTAAAGTTAACGCAGGGGGTAGTTAGTGTTCATCGCTGAGAGTTAAGGAAGATTCTCCTGGAAATTCTTGATAGACATTTATTTTTTAAGATTTTATGTCTGTTGAGCAGGGTAATCAGGGTGTGGTTGTCAGTTAAATAGTAGTTTGTTCGAACGGAGTTTCAGTGTTTCGTCAGTACAATCTGGACGGAGTACCCGTTTCGTTGTGCAGACTTTGTATAGAGAAATATTTCACGACTGTCGTTAAAGTTTAGATGCGTTTTGAAAAACTCAGTGAGTGGCTTACATGGCAGGAGTCATTTCACCCCAGAGCCATAGATTTAGGTCTTTCGCGTGTTCGCAAAGTCTTTCATGCGCTTGCTCATGACTACAGGCAACCGTTTACGATCACCGTTGCGGGTACCAATGGAAAAGGTTCGTGCATTGCTTTTCTGGCCTCGATTCTTAGATCTCAGGGATATACAGTAGGTGCTTATACCTCACCACATTTGCTTAGATATAATGAGCGTATTCAGATTGATGGCGAATCTGTAACCGACAGGTGTATTTGTGAGGCGTTTTCGCGAGTTGATGCGGCCAGAAAAAATGTTTCCCTGACTTACTTTGAGTTTGGAACTCTGGCTGCACTGGATATTTTCGCACGTTCAAAAATTGATATTCAGTTATTGGAAGTCGGGTTGGGCGGACGATTGGATGCTGTAAATATTGTGGATGCAAATGCGGCGTTGATTACCTGCATAGAAATTGATCATGTTGATTGGTTGGGAGAATCCAGGGAAGCGATAGGATTAGAAAAAGCCGGTGTGTTACGATCCCATGTCGCTGCTGTATTGGGTGAGAAAACCCCCCCGAAGTCATTGTTGCAGTATGCTACAGATAATCATGTGCCCGTCTCCAGATTTCAACAGGATTTTTATTATGAGCGTCATACAGACGCCTGGAATTGGGTTTGTAAAACTCATCGATACCAGAACTTACCGTTTCCTGCGCTACAAGGTGAACATCAATTCCAAAATGCATCAGCGGTTCTGCAGGTGTTGTCGTTAGTTTCTGAAGAGTGTCCTGTTTCAGAATCAGCGATCAGGCAGGGTTTGGGCTCGGTTTCACTCTCGGGACGTTATCAATACCTTCGAGGTAAGCCGTCCGTATTACTCGATGTTGCACATAATCCACAGTCCGCAGCTTCATTGGCGACCTATGTTGCTGAAAGACACAAAAATCGCTCAATACATGCGATATTTTCGATTATGACAGACAAGGATATTTATGGTGTCGTGAATAATATGAAAAGTGTGGTGTCTCATTGGTATGTTGCCACCCTGGATATTTCACGTTGCGCTGAGGAAGGCGAAATTATAGAGGTATTTGATGAGAGTGGAGTTCAATCTTATTCAACAGGATTTGTTAATAGTTATGCAGCATTTAAAGAAGCTGAAAAACAGGGGAACGATGAGAGTATAATTTTAGTATTCGGCTCATTTTTCCTTGTGGCAGAATTTTTAAGATATAAAGAGCGATGCATCGGTATGGATGAACTTGCAGAATTCACTGCATATCAGGTCGATTATGGAAACAGCTAAAGAAAGTAAATTATGGATCCAATTTTAAAACAACGCTTAACGGGTGCCATTGTAATTTCATCCTTAGCGGTCATTTTCGTGCCCATGTTGTTTGACGATCCGATCGTGGTCGATGACGGGGCTGTGATAGAGATCCCGCAGTTACCGGAGGAAGTCAATGTCGCCGTCGAGCCCATTTCGGAAATATTGGTTGATACGATTGACGAAAAACAAAATGCGCTGCAAAGTGAAAAGACAATTGCTACTATTGCGGAAAAGCCGAGCGACTCCGAGAATAAGCAGGCAATGATCTCGTGGCTTATTCAAGTCGGGAGCTTTAGCAATAGAGACAATGCGAACGGGCTGGTTGAAAAGTTGAAGAAAGCAGAATTTGCAGCCTTTGTAGAGACGACAACAGAACAGGGAAAAGATTTTTTCAGGGTACGTGTGGGCCCGGCGCTGGATCGACAACGAGCTGAGCAGCAAAGAAAAGAGATTGAGCAGAAATTCGATGTTAAATCGATCATAATCAGTTCTCCCTGAACCTATACAGAATGTAATTCTCAAAACCCTGCTGTGGACATCGTCGGACTGTTTTTCTGTTCCCGGACAATCTCTCAGGAATGTGGTTTATGTTCACTATGGTGTAAATATCCTTAGACTTGAGGTAATGAATTTTGATTTGGATAGACTATGCTATTTTGGGGTTGATTGGGATTTCGGCAGTGATTGGTTTGATTCGAGGGTTTATTACAGAAGCGTTTTCATTGTGTACCTGGGCGGTTGCGTTTTGGGTGGGCTTAAGTTTTAGCAGAGAATTTTCGGTTTATCTGAGTTCTCTTATTGCAGAACCGTCCGGAAGGATAGCGGTGTCATTTTTGATATTGTTTATTTTAACTTTGATTGTCGGTAGTCTGGTGCGGTTTTTGTTGGGGCAATTAGTGGTATCCACTGGTTTGACGGGGTCTGATCGCTTTGCCGGATTAATATTTGGCATTGCGCGGGGTGTCATGGTTGTTGCGGTACTGGTCTTATTGGCAGGACTTACTCCTATACCGGAAGATCATTGGTGGAAGGAATCGAAATTGATTGCTCCGTTTCAATCGGTGGCGTTGTGGTTGCATGAGCAACTTCCGTCTGGTGTGGCAGGAATTGTCACGTACAAATAACTCGACAATGGGGTCGTTCAGAAATTCTCATGTGTGGTTTAGCCGGTATAGTTTCCAGTCAGGACGTGAATCACGAACTGTATGAAGCCTTGACAGTTTTGCAACATCGTGGCCAGGATGCAGCAGGTATAGTGACCTGTCATGCCGGTCGAATGCATTTGCGTAAGCAAAGCGGCCTGGTGCGGGATGTTTTTCATTCGCGGCATATGTCTCAGTTGCGAGGCAATATGGGTATCGGACATGTGCGCTATCCGACTGCTGGATGTGATGGCACAGCAGAAGCGCAGCCGTTCTATGTGAATTCTCCCTTTGGTATCACTTTGGCGCACAATGGGAATTTAACCAATTCTGAAACTCTGAAACATGATTTGTTCGTCGATGATCAGCGGCATTTAAATACAGATTCGGATTCTGAAGTATTATTAAATGTATTCGCTCATGAGCTGCAACGTTTAGGCAAATTGCGTCTCGATGTCGATGATGTGTTTCGGGCGGTTTCGGTGGTGCATAAGCGGTGTCGGGGTGCTTATGCCGTTGTGGTAATGATTACAGGCTTCGGCATTCTGGGGTTTAGGGATCCGCATGGCATTCGCCCTATTGCCTTCGGGCAACGGAAAACCGAACAGGGAACTGATTTTATGATTGCCTCTGAAAGTGTAGCAATGGATGTTCTTGGCTTCGATTTGATTCGTGATATTCAACCGGGTGAAGCGGTTTTTATCGAAAAGAAGGGCGTACTGCATAGTCAACAATGTGCTGATAAAGCGGATTATCATCCTTGTATATTTGAGTATGTGTATTTTGCTCGACCGGATTCCATCATAGATGATGTTTCTGTGTATAAAGCACGTCTGAGAATGGGCGAGAAATTGGCGGATAAAATTCGTCGTGTACGAGCAGATCATGATATTGATGTTGTTATACCCATTCCGGATACAAGTCGAACCGCTGCGCTGCAGTTGGCCAACGTGCTGGGACTGAAATATCGGGAAGGATTTATAAAAAATCGCTATATTGGACGAACGTTTATTATGGCCAGACAGCAAAATCGAAAACGCTCGGTTCGACAAAAGCTGAATGCAATCGATTTGGAATTTAAAGGTAAAAATGTTCTTTTGGTGGATGATTCCATTGTCCGCGGTACAACTTCAAAACAAATTATTCAAATGGCCAGAGAGTCGGGAGCGAGGCGTGTCTATCTCGCCTCAGCATCTCCTCCGGTTCGTTATCCAAACGTGTATGGAATTGATATGCCGGTTGCTTCTGAGCTTATCGCTCATAATCGAAGTGAAGATGAAATCCAGGATGAAATTGGTGCTGATTGGGTTATTTACCAGGATTTGGATGATCTGATCGATACTGTGCGCAGGGGTAAATCCGGAGTTCAGGATTTTGATACTTCTTGTTTTAGTAATGAATATGTAACAGGCGACGTGAGTCCGGAATATTTAAATTTTCTGGAGAATCGACGTAATGACAAAGCTAAATCCTTTGCGAATAGTGACGACAACGCTATTGATCTGCATAACTCATTGTAGTGCTGTGATAATTTACCGTTGCCGTGTGTGTTGACAATCGTGTGAATCAATTGACTTGAATATTAGACTGTATTGGTGTTTGTGTGACAGATAAAGAAACAGCAGGGTTTGGTTTGGAAACCCATGCGATACGTAGCGGGCAGGCTCGTACTCCGGAAGGTGAGCATAGCGACCCTTTGTTCGTGACTTCCAGTTATGTTTTCGATAGTGCAGCGGAAGCGGCGGCAAGATTTTCCGGTGAAAAACCTGGAAATATCTATTCGCGTTTTACCAATCCTACCGTTCGAACATTCGAGCAGCGCCTGGCGGCAATGGAGGGTGGTGAACGCTGTCTTGCAGTTTCCTCTGGTATGGCGGCAATCAGTGCTTTGGGCATGGGCTTGCTCAAAGCGGGCGATCATGTTGTTTGTTCACGCAGTGTGTTTGGAAATACAGTACTCCTTTTTCAAAACTTTTTTTCCAAATTTGGCGTTGAGACCAGCTTCGTTGATTTAACCGATGTTACTGTCTGGGAGCAGGCGATCAAACCGACAACACGTCTGCTGTTTCTGGAGACACCTTCAAATCCACTCACTGAAATTGCTGATATCAGAAAATTGGCAGATTTGGCACATGCCTCTAATTGTTTACTGGTGGTCGATAATGTGTTCTGTACTCCGGTGCTGCAAAAACCACTGGAATTGGGTGCGGATCTTGTTGTTCATTCCGCGACCAAATATCTGGATGGACAGGGACGTTGCGTAGGAGGGGCTATAGTCGGTAGCGACGAGCTCATAGAAAAATCGATCTACCCTTTTTTACGTACCGGTGGTGCGACTATGAGTCCATTTAACGCCTGGGTGTTTTTGACTGGGCTGGAGACATTGTCGATTCGTATAAAAGCTCATTGTGAAAATGCATTGCAGTTAGCGCATTGGTTGGAAAACCGACCGCAAGTCAGCCGGGTTTACTATCCCGGATTGCATTCACACCCTCAATACGCGCTGGGCTGTGAACAGCAAAAGGGTGCCGGTGGCGTACTGAGTTTCGAACTCGATGGTGGTAAGGATGCCGCATGGAAATTGATCGATGCTACGCGAATGTTATCAATTACTGCGAATCTGGGGGATGTGAAGTCTACGATTACTCATCCTGCAACAACGACGCATGGTCGCCTTAGTGTTGAAGAAAGAGCCGTCGCCGGTATCAGTGACGATTTGGTGAGGATATCGGTTGGTTTGGAAGGTTTGCAGGATATTAAGAATGATTTACGTTTGGAGGGCGATTAAATTTCTTGCCTGTAGTATTTTGCCCAGTACACTACCGACGGTGCTGATGGCATAGACGCTTCCTGAGCTTGAGCCGATTCCCTCTAAATGTTTATTCGATACATCGTTAATCAGATCACAATCAGGAAGCCCGTTTTTATGAGTAGATTTCTTAGAGTATGGATGTTAGTCGTATTTACGCTTTGTGTTGTGGTATTTTCCACGGCCATTTTGGCGGCAGAAGTTTCGAAAGCTGGCAGAGTGAATCATATAGTCATTGCCTGGTTAAAATATCCCGCTAATCCGCAATCGAAACAAAAGTTTATTGAGGTCACGAAAAGCTTTGCAGATTTGCCGGGAGTTATTGATCATTCTGTGGGTGTCGTGTTACCCAGTTCTAGAAAGGTTGTTGATAGCAGTTTCGATGTTGCAACGGTGATAACTTTCAAAGATCGTGTGGCACTAAACAATTATCTTAATCATCCGAAACATAAAAAGGCGGTTGAATCACTATTAAAACCACTAGTTCGAAAGATTGTAGTTTATGATATTGATTTGAAATGAAGGACATTTAGGAGCGAGGTTATAATAATATGCGAAAGATTGACGCAGGATTATTGTATGTCTTCAAGGCGTAGCAACAGGCGCATAGCAGGGCTACGCAACTGTTGCTACAACGCAGAAGACGGACAATAAGACAAGTCAGGATTCGTATATTATTGAATCCTCGCTCCTTAGGGCTCACCCGGCTTCGAGTTCGATCTCAAATGGCGAGAAATGGCGAGAAAGAGTAATTCTAAGTCTCGGAATGATTAAGTTGCGATACCTGAATTGTATATTGGTAAACTTTGGCTGAATATTTTTAATATTGATGAACCCCGAAAAAGCAAAGGTTCGCCCTCTGATGCTATAGAAATACTCGGTCAGTGTTTACAACCCTGGCTAAGTGGATTTTGATCCATTTCTTCTCTTATAATAATGCCCCGTCCTTTGTGCCGTTTCTGGAATATTGCTGGCGCATATCGCTTTTGTTTCGAAGCTAATTCCGGACAAACCATTGGGTGCTTATCATAATCATTCGAAAAATCATGACATCCCCAATTGTTTCAATTTTACTGCCAAATTACAGAACTCTTAAATTAACAAAAATTTGTTTGCGGCTGATACGCCAGCATACAGACACAGATTTGATAAAAGTCATCGTGATCGATAACGATTCCAAGGATGAATCGCTGGATTATTTGCGGCGACTCGACTGGATTACCCTGATGGAGCGAAAAGCCTGCATGGGTGAGTCTGTAGGTATGGCTCATTCTCTTGCGCTGGATAAAGGCTTAGCCATGGTGGATACGCCTTATGTGATGTCAATTCATACGGATACCTTTGTATACCAAAAGGAATGGCTAAATTTTCTGATCGATGAAATGAACAAAAATCCAAATATTGCAGGTGTCGGTTCCTGGAAGCTTGAGCAAAAATCGTTGTTCCGCTATGGCCTAAAAAATATTGAAAGGACTGTGCAAAAACTGCTATTTCCACGCATGGGTAAGGGTTACGGTAAAATGGAAGGCAAGGGTGACAATTTTTATTATTTGCGCAGCCATTGCGCTTTGTATCGAACAGAGTTGATCAAAAAATATGGACTGAATTTTTCGCAAGGAGAGGATACCGCCGGTCGGCAAATGCATAAGGCTTTGGTGGATAATGGGCACGACATGATATTTTTGCCAACGGAAGTCCTGAGTCAATATCTGTTACATGTAAATCACGCTACAATGGTTTTGAATCCACAGCTCGGTTCGAGTAGTCGATCCGTAAAAACTGGAACTAAAAGAATTCGTAAGGCGCTTAACCTTGTTAATGCCCAGGACATCCTTAATAACGATTCTTTAGATGATTGAGGTGATGTAGTTTGGCGCTTGGCTGTAGACACCACTTTTTATTTATAAAGATAAAGTAATTACTCAGCGAATTTCGTGGTTAGGTTGGGGTGCAGACCATTGACTGTTTGGGACGCGTGAATCCATCCGTGTAAGCTCTGCTACAACATCCATTTTGCAGAAGCCCGAACAAATAATGACTTGCATCCTCGAATAATATTCGCTGAATAGATACAAAATAAAATGACAACAGAAACATTGTGAGTTCGTTTATTTGGATGTAGCATGCTGAATAGTATATAAGTGAACAGATGCTGGAGGGTTAGAGATGCTAGAGAAATTTGGACCGATTGCAAATATGGCTACCATATTTGGTATTTTGTTATGTGGGGCAGCAGGTATCACCAGGATAACAGGTAGCTATTATCTAATGGGCTTTGAAACCATGACGCTGTTTCTGGCCGGAATGGGAATACTGTTGGTAGCCTGCCTGGCGAAATTGTATCAGCTGGAATCAAAGCTAAATTGAATAGTTGGTAACCACCTAATTTAGAATTAGTTGGTAGCCCGCCATAGAGAGCTGAGTGCTCGTGACACAATGCTTATCGTGTTGGCAAGTTGACTATGTTGATTAGGATGTCCCAAAATTCTTCAGGAAGAGTGACACCCTTTAGGAGCGAGGTTTTAATAATATGGGAAAGATTGACGCTGGATTATTGTTTGTCTTCAAGGCGTAGCAACAGGCGCATAGCCGGGCTACGCAACTGTTGCTACAACGCAGAAGACGGACAATAAGACAAGTCAGGATTCGTATATTATTGAATCCTCGCTCCTTAACATAACATTCTATTGTCCGGGCTTGCTACTTGCTACTGTTGGTGCGCTTATCGAAATGTAATCGAGCAGAATCTGGGCGCTCTCTATGAGTAATGGATCCTCCTGGTCGATTTTGTTGCGGCTGTCATCAGCAGATTCTTTTTCGAGATCAGATAATTCCCTGAGAGGTTCTTTGCCTTTTGCGAGGCGTAGTTTATTTTCCATATTGAGCTGAGCGCTGTCAGCCTGGCTACGTTCCAGGCGACGTACTTTTTCGTTGAGTGAAACTTTTGTCTTTAGTTTTACGGAATCTTGTAATTTTCGTTTCTCCAAAAGATAAGTAAAATCGGGTGTAGTCAGCGCTCTTTTTTCGTGGCGTTGTCTTAGTTCGATTAAATAATCGTTAATATTGCTGTACTTTGGAAAATTTACAGTTGGAATCGTGTCCCATGCGAGTGCATTAGGAAGTGCGCTTTCACCAATGTCTGCGGCATCAAATGCGCTAGGGTACAGGATATCGGGAATTACACCTCTATGTTGAGTACTGGCACCGGAAATACGATAAAATTTCGATTGCGTTAACTTCAGCTGGCCCGAGCCCAATGGCTGTAAAGACTGAACAGTTCCCTTACCGAAAGTCTGGCTACCGATTACCATGCCGCGTTGGTAGTCTTGAATGGCACCCGCGAAAATTTCAGATGCAGACGCACTCAAACGATTAACAATTACTGCCAGTGGTCCTGTGTAAACGAATGTTGGGTCGCGGTCGCCAAGAACCTGGATTGCGCCTTCTGCGCTGCGAATTTGCACCGCTGGACCGGTACGTATGAACAGGCCTGTTAGAGAAATTGCCTCCTGAAGCGAACCTCCACCATTGTTGCGAAGATCGATGATCAGTCCATCAATTTTTTCCCGATTCAGGTCGTAAAGAAGGTTAAGAACGTCGCGGGTAGTGCTCTTGTATTCGGGGTCTCCCGCTTGTTGGGCTCGGTAATCAGAATAGAAGGCAGGTATATCGATGACTCCTATTTTAACCGTTTTGTCGTCATTCTTGATCTGGAGGATTTCTTTCTTGGCCGATTGTTCTTCCAGTTTGACAGTATCCCGGACGATGCTGATTGTTCTTGCGATACCATCGGCTTTGTCGTCGCCCGGAATAATTTCCAAACGTACAATAGATCCTTTCGGGCCTCGGATACGATCAACAACATCGTCCAGGCGCCAGCCTATGACATCAATAATATCACCATCGGCTCCCTGTCCCACACCAACGATTCGATTAGTTGGTTTTAATTGGCCGGCGTTATCAGCCGGGCCAGCTGGAACCAGTCGAAGCACTTTAGTATATTCATCTTCACTTTGTAAAACCGCACCGATACCCTCTAGAGATAACTTCATGTTGATATTAAAGTTTTCTGATGTTCTCGGGCTGAAGTATTGAGTGTGAGGGTCGTATAGTGCGGTAAATGCATTCATGTATATTTGGAATACATCACTGGATTTGAATTGTCCGGCGCGGTTTAATTGACCCCGGTATCGAGACCGTAATTTGCTGATTATTTCTTCGTTAGATTTCTTTGAAAGTTTTAGTAGTAATACCGCATTCTTAAGTCGTTTGCGCCAGAGACTATCCAATTCCGCAGTGTTGCTTGCCCAGGGTGCGTCTTCACGGTCGATTTCCAACGATTCCAGTTTGTCAAAATCCAGTGAATCCAGTCCATTATCCAAATGGCCCATCATGAACCTAATTCGCTCTGTCATTCGTTGCGTATAGCGATTGAATATTGTGTAGGCTGTTGATAGGTTTCCTTCATTTAAATCGTTATCCAACCGGTAACGGTTTTTCTCAAATTCCCGTATATCCTCCTGGGTAAAATAGATGCGAGACTTGTCCAGTCCCTCAATATAGCGATCCAGCATTTTTGACGACAATGCGTCATTGATTTCAACATTCTGGTAGTGTCCACGACGCAGAAAATCGAGAATCTCGGAAGAAGTTTCGGTGTATTCCACATTGGGCACAAGAGGCTGTCCAGCCTTTGCTTCCGTGGTTGCGAAAGCCTGAGTGGTGGAAAGTGTTAATCCACATATGAGTAGAAGTACTGCGAAATAATTTAATTTCATCGGGCTTAAATCCTTAGCTTATGCCTTGTAGCGAATTCATCAGTAAATATTTGATTCCCATGATATGGTTTTATCTAACAGATTAGTATATAAAAATCCATGGATATAATATAGGGTTAATATCGTTGGAGAATTAATTGAGTTAGCGAATCTGTCAAAAAATAATTGCAGGGTTAGCATTTTGTTTATTGTTGGGCCATGCTTCTAATATCGACTGCAAACTAACAAAAACCCTCGTTATTTCCACAAATTAAGTAGCCTTTTACGGAAAGAGTTTTTCTTGATTGTGCAATATTTTGCATATCTGCTAGCTTTATTGCGTATGTAGTGAATTAATCTTCAGTGTGAGGTCGAGATGGATCAAAGTAACGGGTTCTTTTAACGATCCTAAAATACGAATCTTTTATGTAAATTGATTTATAGCTATTTATGATTACTATAGTCACTCTTTTATCTTTTGGTGAAAAATTGAAAGTTAAAGTTGATCGATACTATTTTTGGTGAATTAAGGGGGATTAAATGGCTACAGCCAGTGCTCGTCATATCTTGGTTGAATCTGAGAGTGAATGTGAAGATTTGAAAAAACAAATAGAAACAGGTACGGATTTCGCCGAAATGGCGAAACAGCATTCCAAATGCCCGTCTGGCCGAAGTGGCGGTGCTCTGGGAGAGTTTGGGCCGGGGCAAATGGTTAAGGAGTTTGATGAAGTTGTTTTTGGTGAAGCGCTTGGCGCAGTGCATGGCCCGATAAAAACGCAATTTGGGTATCATTTGATTGAAATTACCGAACGTAGTGATTGATTTTAGAAATCACTGAGATTTAAATATTTAGTATGGAGCGTTAAATAATGAAGGGTATATTTCAATTGGGATTGAGGTTTTTACTGTGTTTTTTGATGGTTTTGTCTCCAGCTATTGCTGGAAATGCTGAAGATAATAAAAAGGCCGGAGTAAAATATCTGGCTGAGAACGCCGGTAAAGATGGAGTCCAGGTAACCGCAAGTGGCTTACAGTATAAAGCACTGAAATATGGAACTGGAAAATCACCGAATGCAACGGATCGGGTGACCGTGAATTACAGGGGTACCACGATCAGTGGTAAGGAATTTGATAGCGCGTCGGGTATCGCATTTCCTTTGAATGGTGTCATTCCTGGATGGACGGAAGGCTTGCAATTGATGAAAGAAGGTGCAAGCTACCGCTTTTTTATTCCGTCCAGCCTGGCCTATGGTGAGCGAGGTGCTGGGGGAGCGATAGGGCCAAACGAAGTATTGATATTTGATGTGGACCTGTTGTCGGTGCATTAGATGATGGTCGGCGTCCAGAATGATCAGCGGGTAGTGGAGAATTACTAACGAATCTAATCGGGAAAAGAGCCTAAACCTGCTATCAAATAATGGTTGTTCTGATTTTTGGTGCTTTTTAAATGGGATAACTTGCTGTTTAGACTCAGTGGTTTATGGTTAGTGTAATGGTAGTAATACTCCTGGTTGGTGTTGGGGCGATTTTTTAGCGGAGCGGAAAGCGTAATCGAGGAATACTATGAATCTTCATGAATTTCAATCCAAGCATTTATTTGCTGATTATGGCATACCTATACCTACGGGTGTTTCGGCGCGTACTGCTGATGAGGCAATGAAAATTGCTAAAACTTTGGGTGGTACGTCCTGGGTTGTTAAAGCTCAGGTTCATGCAGGGGGCCGAGGCAAAGTTGGTGGCGTAAAAGTTGTGCATACTATAGAGGATGTTGGCTTTGCGGCAGCCGGAATGTTTGGTAAAAGATTGGTCACCAAGCAAACATCCGCTGAAGGATTGCCGATCGATATCGTTTTGGTCGAACAAGTGAACTCAATTGCGCGAGAATTGTATTTAAGTGCGCTAGTGGATCGTGCCAGTGAGCGCGTATTATTTATGGCGTCTGCAGCGGGCGGGATGGATATTGAGGAAGTTGCTGATAAGACACCGGAAAAGATATTGACAGTAGCAGTGAATCCTGCGGCTGGACTGCAGCCCTACCAATGCAGAGAGGTCGCCTTTGCTATGGAATTGGAAGGTAAGCAAATTTCTCAGCTGGCAGCAATAATGCAAAATGTTTATCGCTTATTCCTGGATAAAGATGCCAGTCAGATTGAAATAAATCCTTTGGTAGTCACCGGAGAAGGCGAATTACTCGCCTTGGATTCCAAGATAAATTTTGATGATAACGCTCTGTACTCTCATTTTGAAATTTCTGAAATGAGAGATCCTACCCAGGAAGATGAAAAAGAAACTCTGGCCCGACAATTTGATCTGAACTATATCACGCTGGAAGGAAATATTGGCTGTATGGTTAATGGTGCGGGTCTGGCGATGGCGACAATGGATCTGGTGAAGCTGAAAGGTGGTAAGCCGGCCAATTTTCTTGATGTAGGCGGTGGAACCGATGCTCGAAAAGTTGCAGAAGCATTTAAGTTGATTTTGTCGGACAAAGAAGTAAAAGCGGTGTTGGTCAATATTTTCGGTGGCATAGTTCGCTGCGACGTGATCGCACAGGGCATTATGGACGCAATCAAAGATGTGGGGGTTGCTGTGCCTGTGGTTGTGCGACTGGAGGGTACAAACGCAGAAGAAGGTCGTTCACTGCTTCGCAACGCAGGGTTGGATATAATTGCTGCTGAAAATCTTGAGGAGGCAGCCCTCAAAGCAGTTGCCGCAATCGCATAGTGTTAGATTTCGTTTATTGAAAGACATCCATATCGCAGTTTTGTCACTCCTAATTTTGACCGTGAGCGTGTAAATAGCATGAGCATATTGATTAGCAAAGATACCAAAGTTATTTGTCAGGGATTTACTGGTAAACAAGGTACGTTTCATTCGCAGCAGGCTTTGGAATACGGTACTCAAATCGTAGGTGGCGTTACTCCGGGACGAGGTGGTTCAACTCACCTGGATTTGCCTGTATTCAATACTGTTGATGATGCAGTCGCAGCGACTGCAGCCGATGCATCGGTGATCTACGTGCCTCCACCGTACGCGGCGGATGCCATATTGGAGGCAGCGGATGCCGGGATTAAAATTATCATTTGTATTACAGAAGGTGTTCCTGTCTTGCATATGTTGCGTGTAAAGGCAGCATTGGCGCATCAGGGTGTGGTGCTTGTTGGTCCAAACTGTCCAGGTGTCATTACGCCGGGTGAATGTAAAATCGGAATAATGCCAGGATTTATACATCAACCGGGTGGTATCGGAATTGTATCCCGATCGGGTACTTTGACCTATGAGGCAGTACACCAGACGACTGCGGCGGGATTAGGGCAGAGTACTTGTGTGGGAATAGGTGGCGACCCCATACATGGTCTTGAATTTATCGATGTTTTAGAAAAGTTTGAGGCTGACCCGGATACTCGGGGTATAATAATGGTCGGAGAAATAGGCGGTACTGCGGAAGAAGAAGCGGCTGAATATATAAAAAGCTCAGTGTCTAAGCCGGTTGTAGGATATATAGCCGGTGTGACGGCACCCCCTGGAAAGCGCATGGGGCATGCAGGAGCGATCGTTTCAGGTGGTAAAGGAACGGCAGAAGATAAATTTTCGGCACTGAAATCAGCCGGTGTTGAAATTGTTAAATCGCCTACTGAAATGGGACGTCGAATGCAGGAGTGTCTATCCTGATATTATCGTACATAATCAGTGGGTTTGGTTTCAGGACACAAGCCATTGATCGTTCTGGATCTGTGAATATGCCCATCTCTATTTAATTAATACCTCTGATACAGAAGTTTCGATAATAAATGGCTTGTAGCCTCAGACAAATAGTCGCAGAATAGCCGTTTTTTAAAGAATTGTAGAGTGAAGCTGCGTATTGCACTAGTTCAGTTTAATCCATTGGTTGGCGACATCGATGGCAATGCAAAACTGATTATTCAAAAAGCTTGTCAAGCACGCGATGAACTAAACGCGGATGTCGCTGTTTTTCCAGAGTTGGCCTTGAGTGGTTACCCACCCGAAGATTTATTACTACGACCTGATTTTCTTGGTCGAATAGATCAGGCGCTTAGTCGAATAACACAAAATATTTCGAATATTGCTATTGTGATGGGTTATCCGGAGCAACAAGGGATTAATCTGTTCAATAGCGCTGCAGTCCTTGTCGATGGGCGTAATTCTCTTATTTATCGAAAAAATGTGCTCCCGAATTATGGCGTTTTTGATGAAAAGCGATATTTTCAATCGGGTGATGCGCCCGGTATATTTGAAATCAACGGAACCCGCCTTGGTGTGACTTTGTGTGAGGATATTTGGCGTCAAGGCATAGTGGAAAAATCGCAACAGGCTGGAGCGCAAATTGTATTAAACCTGAATGCGTCTCCGTTCCACTCAAACAAAATATTCCAACGTGAAGCGGTGCTCAGAGAGCGGATTAAATCCTGCGGAATTCCCATTGTGTATGTTAATCAAGTCGGTGGTCAGGACGAATTGGTATTTGACGGAGCGTCATTTGTTATGGACGCTCAGGGAAATGTCGTATATCGGGCATTGGAGTTTGAAGAATCTGTAGGCGTTGTGGAATTTGACCTAAACAACGTTGCTGTTCCGATGCCAGCGGAAATCGCGCCAATTTACAGTGCTATTTCCAGCGACTATAAAGCGCTGGTTTTGGGCATTCGCGATTACGTCAAAAAGAATGGTTTTCAGGGCGGGGTTCTCGGGTTGTCCGGAGGTATAGATTCCGCGCTAACTTTGGCTTTGGCAGTAGATGCTTTGGGTTCTCAGCATGTAGAAGCGGTATTGATGCCATCGCAATATACTGCGTCCATGAGTAATGAGGACGCCATTGAAGAGGCTGAGTTACTTGGGGTAAGGTATCACACGATTCCGATCAAACCGGCATTTAGTGCATTTTCTCAAATGCTTGAGGAGGTTTTTCTCGATACTGAGCCAGATATTACCGAGGAAAATCTGCAAGCGCGCTGTCGAGGTGTTATTTTGATGGCAATTTCCAATAAGACTCGTAGATTATTGCTGACTACTGGAAATAAAAGTGAAATGAGCGTGGGATACGCGACGCTATACGGAGATATGGCCGGTGGTTTTGCGCCCTTAAAGGACGTACCGAAAATGCTTGTCTATGCACTGGCGGAATATCGAAACAGTCTATCACAGGTGATACCGCAGCGAGTCATCGATAGACCGCCAACTGCAGAATTGCGTCCGGATCAGCTTGATGAGGATTCTTTACCGCCTTATCCGGTATTGGATGCAATTCTGGCAATGTATGTTGAACAAGACCGGTCGATGGAAGAAATCGTCGAATCGGGTTACGATGAATCCGATGTCAGGCGTGTTCTGGGTTTGGTGGATAATAACGAATACAAGCGCAGGCAAGCTCCACCCGGTGTCAGGATTACTGAGCGGGCATTTGGTCGCGATCGACGTTATCCGATGACATCAGGGTTTCGTCGTTAGCCCATCTTTCGATTTCAGTGGGAATATATTATTGTAAAACAATTAAATACGATATTATTAATGGCTGTTATGGCACTACAAATTATCTCTTTTGCAAAATTTAGTTAATGTTGTTTATAATTA
>Ga0114934_10000602_pt1 | contig 22826 bp, 14 predicted proteins | sample 4SBtaG_2_FD_99695 | JGI IMG/M metagenome (GOLD analysis project Ga0114934, IMG submission 99695) | Deep subsurface microbial communities from Kolumbo volcano to uncover new lineages of life (NeLLi) - 4SBTROV10_white metaG | ecosystem: Environmental > Aquatic > Marine > Volcanic ...
CGATTCATTTCAAACAATTTCTTTCTCGCTACTGTATTTGCTATTAATGGTAATTCATGTAAGGACTCATAATAAGTAGACTCAGAAATAATTCCGGAAGCCACCATGGTTTCAAAAGCCAACTCCACACCTGCTCTTACAAAAGCAATCATCAAAACACCATTATCAAAATACTCCTGTTCTGTAATATGAGCTGCTGTTGCTTCCGTTTTTTCAAAAGCAGTTTCGCCTGTTTCAGCACGCCATCGCAATAAATCTTTATCATCATTTGCCCAATCTGTCATCATGGTTTGCGAAAAATGTCCAGACATAATATCATCCATATGCTTTTTATATAAAGGCTTCATTATGGTTTTAAGTGTTTCAGACAATTCATAGGCTTTAATTTTTGCAGGATTAGATAATCTATCCATCATATTAGTAATGCCTCCATGTTTTAAAGCTTCAGTAATGGTTTCCCAACCATACTGAATGAGTTTTGCTGCATAATTAGCATCAATTCCTTCTTCAGTCATTTTATCAAAACATAAAATAGAGGCTGTTTGCAACACACCACATAAAATGGTTTGCTCACCCATTAAATCACTTTTCACTTCGGCTACAAAAGACGATTCTAAAACACCTGCTTTATGTCCTCCTGTTGCTACAGCATATGCTTTAGCTTGTGCCCAACCTTTGCCTTCAGGATTATTTTCAGGATGTACAGCAATAAGTGTTGGCACTCCAAAACCCCTTAAATATTCTTCACGCACTTCGGTTCCAGGACACTTTGGCGCTACCATAATAACTGTTAGGTCTTCACGTATTTGCTTGCCTTCTTCTACAATATTAAATCCATGTGAATAAGACAATGTTGCTCCCTTTTTCATTAAAGGCATTACAGCCTCAACAACACTCGAATGCTGTTTATCTGGCGTTAGATTCAATACTAAATCTGCATTTGGGATTAGTGTCTCATAAGTAGCAACATTAAATCCATTAGAGGTTGCATTTTTATAGGATTGTCGTTGTTCATCAATGGCTTGTTGTCGTAATGCATAAGAAATATCTAACCCAGAATCTCTCATATTTAAGCCTTGGTTTAAGCCTTGTGCACCACAGCCAACAATGACTATTTTTTTTCCTATTAAAGCTTTTACACCATTTTCAAACTCCGAAGCTTCCATGAAGCGGCACTTTGACAATTGATCCAATTTTTGACTTAAGGAAAGTGTATTAAAGTAATTTGTCATTTTTCTTGTTTTATTAGTTTAGGTTTCGATTGCACTTCGACAAGCTCAGTATGGCACTCTCAACCTGACATTAGTATTAGTTATTAAATGCACTTAGCATTTTTGTTATTTTTAATTCATCTTTGGTTACAGCTATGCGTCCTGAACGCACAAACTGCATAATTCCAAAAGCACTTAATTCGCGATAAAGTAATTCTATTTCATGGCGTCTTCCCGACTTTTCAAGTACAAAAAAATCTTTATTAACCGTTACAATTATAGCATTACTTTCTTTTATTATATTTTGAATTTGACGTTCTTCAAACAGTAAATCGGATTTAATTTTAAACAAACATGATTCTTGATAAATAGTCTCTTCATCTGTATGATAGTAGGTTTTTATGACCTCTATTTGTTTATCTATTTGTCCAATAATTTTCTTCACTTGGGTCTTAGTCATATTAACCACAATTGTAAAACGTGATACACCTTCAATTTCTGAAGCTGAAATATTCAAGCTTTCAATATTAATATGTCTGCGTTGAAATATTGCTGAAATTCTATTTAGCAATCCTATATTATTTTCGGTATATATTGAAACCGTATATGATTTTATTGCTTTATCCATTTTTTTTTTTGAATAAAGATAAAAGATTGTTTCTCTTTATTATTCAATTTCTCTGTTCTATTATCTTTGTTCCATTTTCTATTTTTATTCTAATCTTATGTCTGAAACCGATGCTCCAGATGGAACCATTGGAAATACATTGTTTTCTTTTGATACGCAAACCTCAAGGAAGTAAGCGTCTTTTGAAGCCATCATATCTGCAACAGCAGTAGCTAACTCTTCACGTTTTGTTACTCGAGTTGCTTCTATATGATAGCCTTTTGCTATGGTTATAAAGTCTGGATTCGTCATTTCGGTTGATGCATAGCGTTTATCGAAAAACAATTGCTGCCACTGACGTACCATTCCTAAAAACTCATTATTTAACACCACAATTTTTACAGGAATCTTAGTTTGAAAAATAGTTCCTAATTCTTGAATGGTCATTTGGTACCCACCATCGCCAATAATTGCAACGACATCACGCTCAGGAGCTGCCATTTTTGCGCCAATGGCTGCCGGAAGTGCAAATCCCATAGTCCCCAAACCACCTGAAGTGATATTGCTTTTAGTTTGATTAAATTCAGCATAGCGACAGGCTATCATTTGGTGTTGTCCAACATCTGAAACTATGGCTGCTTTCCCCTTACTTTGCGTATTAATTTCGTTTAATACTTCGCCCATGGTTAACCCCTCTTTGGTTGGGTGAAGTTCTTCTTTAATGACTTTTTCAAACTCAATAGCATATAAATCTTTAAAACTTTGATGCCATTTAGTATGAGTGCTTTTATTTAAAAGTGATAATAATTCTGTTAAACTTGCTTTAGCATCTCCCAATACGGCTACATCCGTTTTTACATTTTTATCTATTTCAGCGGGATCTATTTCAAAATGAATCACTTTAGCTTGTTTAGCGTATTTGCTTAAATCACCTGTTACACGATCGTCAAATCGCATACCAATGGCTATAAGCACATCACATTCATTGGTTAACACGTTTGGTGCATAATTACCATGCATCCCAACCATGCCAATATTAAGTGGATGTGACGTTGGAATTGCAGACGCTCCTAAAATGGTCCAAGCAGATGGAATTCCTGCTTTTTCAATAACTGCTTTTAGTTGTTCTTCAGCTTTACTAAGAATGACACCTTGCCCCCAAATTATCATCGGTTTTTTTGCAGCGTTGATTAATTGTGCAGCAGCTTCAATTGAAGCTGGATTAGTTTTAGGCACAGGATTATAGCTTCTAACCCCTTCACATTTTTTATACTGAAAATCAAACTCTTCAAACTGTGCATCTTTAGTAATATCTACTAAAACAGGTCCTGGGCGACCACTTTTTGCAATGTAAAATGCCTTAGCCATCACTTCTGGTATCTCTGAAGCTTTAGTAATTTGATGATTCCATTTGGTTACAGGTGTTGAAATACCTACAATATCTGTTTCTTGAAATGCGTCACTACCTAACAAATGTGATCCTACTTGCCCTGTAATACACACCATTGGTGTAGAATCAATTTGAGCATCAGCGATTCCTGTAATTAAATTGGTCGCTCCTGGGCCGGATGTTGCCATGGCAACTCCAACTTTTCCAGAAATACGAGCATAGCCTTGTGCTGCATGTGTTGCTCCTTGCTCGTGTCTGGTTAATACATGATGAATCTCATCTTGATATTTGTAAAGCTCATCATAAACAGGCATTATGGCTCCTCCTGGATAACCATATAATATATCTACGCCTTCAGCTAATAAACATCGCACTATAGCTTCGCTTCCAGAAATGCGTTCCTTAGGCTGTTCTAAATATTGTTTTTGTTTTATCATTTGTGTTTCTAAAGTCATAACTTAAAATTCATCGGTTACACATCCTTTGGATGCTGACGATACTGTTCTTGCATATTTATAAAGTACCCCATGTTCTACTTTAAGTGGCGGTGCTATCCATTGTTGTTGTCTTTGCTGTAGTTCTTCTTCTGAAACTTCTAATAGTATAGAATTCGTTTCGGCATCAATGGTAATAATATCTCCATCTTCCACCAATGCGATAGTTCCACCTTCCTGTGCTTCAGGAGTAATATGTCCTACAACAAAACCATGTGTTCCGCCTGAAAAACGACCATCAGTAATTAATGCTACATCCTTGCCTAAACCTGCTCCCATTATGGCAGCTGTTGGTTTAAGCATTTCAGGCATTCCTGGGCCTCCTTTGGGACCTTCATAACGAATAACAATTACATCACCTTTTTCTACTTTTCCATCACGAATACCATCATTAGCTTCGTATTCCCCGTTAAAGACTTTGGCTTTTCCTGAAAATTTCAACCCTTCTTTACCCGTGATTTTAGCAACACTGCCTTCTTTAGCTAAATTTCCATATAACATTCTTAAATGTCCTGTTGTTTTTATGGGTTGATCTATTGATTTTATTACATCTTGACCTTCAGTTAAATATTCAACCTCCAGTAAATTTTCAGCTAATGTTTTTCCTGTCACTGTTAAGCAATTACCATGCAGCAAGCCTTTCATTAATAAATATTTTAAAACCGCTGGAATACCACCAACTGCGTGTACATCTTCCATAAGATATTTTCCGCTTGGTTTTAAATCAGCCAAGAAAGGTGTATTATCGCTAATACGTTGAAAATCTTCAAGTGTAAAATCGATTTGTGCTGCTCTGGCAATAGCTAAAAAATGAAGGACTGCATTTGTTGAGCCTCCTAGTACTGTGACTAACCGAATAGCATTCTCCAGTGATTTCTTTGTGATAATATCTAAAGGCTTAATATCTTTTTCTAAAAGCAAGCGCATAGTTTCCCCTGCTTTAATGGACTCTTGTTTTTTGTTATCACTCAAGGCTGGATTTGATGAATTATAAGGCAAGGTCATTCCTAAAGCTTCAATTGCTGAAGCCATTGTATTAGCTGTGTACATACCTCCACAAGCTCCTGCTCCAGGGCAAGCCTTTTCAACGATACTTTGGTATTCAGTTTCGGACATGGTGCCAGCAACTTTACTTCCCCAAGCTTCAAATGCAGAAACAACATCTAGTTTCTTTCCATTATGACAACCCGATTCAATAGTCCCACCATAAACTAAAATTGAAGGTTTATTCACTCTAATCATTGCCATTAAAGCTCCAGGCATATTTTTATCGCAGCCAACAACTGTTATTAATCCATCATAGCTCATACCCTGTACCACAGTTTCCATAGAATCGGCAATAATATCTCTTGATGGTAACGAATAACGCATCCCAGGAGTTCCCATAGAAATGCCATCGCTGACACCAATAGTATTAAAAATAAGGCCAATAACATCTTCGTTTAGAGTTCCTTCCTTTGCTAATAATGCCAAATCATTAAGATGCATATTACACGGATTCCCTTCGTAACCTGTACTAGCAATACCAACCAATGGTTTATTAAAATCTTCGGTTGTTAATCCAATAGCATGCAACATTGCTTGTGCAGCAGGTTGTGTTGGATCTTGAGTTACAGCTTTACTGTGTTTATTAAGTTGTGTCAATTTATTTTATTTAAAGTTCGAAATTAGATTTTTAGCTTTTTTTTACTGTTTTTGTATTATAATTTAAGTTTAAATCCACTTCACATTCAATTGTATTATCTGTTTGATTTTCAATGCTTTAATTTGTTTTTTTTATGATGTTCAATGATTCAAAAAAATGCAATAAAAAAGCCTGAATCTATTTGATACAGGCCTTTAATATTACTAATAACGATCTGTACCAACTCTAATAGGAGTTAATAATGACAATACTAATTATGATAATATTCTTTTTTACCTTCATTTTAAACCATTCTAAAACTAAAAAACCTTCCGTTTCGGGAAGGTTTTAAATTTATATAAAATTTTACAATACCCTTCCTAGTGTTGCGAAATAATCACCACAATAATTATAGAAACGATATTTAAAATTTGTGTTTTCATTTGTCTACTTCAAAGATTGAAAAAAATTATATAATAACCAAATCATGAGTTTTTTAGAAAAAAAATCTATTTTTTATTTTTAAATATTGTAAAAACAGATTTTTTTTCTGTTTTGAATGAATATTATAATATTACATTTTTTTGTTTAATTTTAATCTTTACATTTGCACTCAACTCGAGGAAGAATTTGTCTGATTGCAACCTCAATAAAAAATGCTAAAGCAGTAATTAATATACTTCTCTAGCGACAAAGCAATCATCAATTCTTTTATATTTTTAATCTAATAATTATAGATATTTATGTCTTATTTATTTACCTCAGAAAGCGTTTCTGAAGGACATCCAGATAAAGTAGCTGATCAAATTAGTGATGCTTTAATAGATAATTTTTTAGCTTTTGATAGTAACTCTAAAGTGGCTTGTGAAACTTTAGTCACTACAGGACAAGTTATACTTGCTGGCGAAGTAAAATCGAACACCTATTTAGACGTTCAAAGAATTGCCAGAGACACCATTAATACTATTGGGTATACTAAAAGCGAGTATATGTTTGATGGTAATTCTTGTGGTGTGTTTTCTGCAATTCATGAGCAGTCTGATGATATCAATCGCGGTGTAGATAGAGATCAAAAAGAACAACAAGGTGCAGGAGACCAAGGGATGATGTTTGGTTATGCCACTCGCGAAACCGAAAATTATATGCCTTTGGCATTAGACCTCGCGCATAGAATCCTTATTGAACTTGCAGAACTGCGCAGAGAAGGTAAAGACATTACTTATTTACGCCCAGATTCTAAAAGCCAAGTGACTATTGAGTATAGTGACGATAATGTACCTCAACGTATAGATGCTATTGTGGTTTCTACGCAGCATGACGATTTTGATGAAGATGACACCATGCTTGCTAAAATTAGAAAAGACATTATAGATATTTTAATTCCTAGAGTTATTGCTAAACTTCCAGAAAGTATTAAAGCATTATTTAATGCTGATATTGCCTACCACATCAATCCAACAGGGAAATTTGTAATTGGTGGTCCACATGGCGATACTGGTCTTACAGGTCGAAAAATTATAGTGGACACATATGGTGGCAAAGGCGCACATGGTGGTGGTGCTTTTTCAGGGAAAGACCCCAGCAAAGTAGATAGAAGTGCAGCGTATGCCACACGGCATATTGCTAAAAACTTAGTTGCTGCTGGTGTTTGTGATGAAATTTTAGTACAAGTAAGTTATGCTATTGGTGTCGCTAAACCTATGGGGATTTTTGTAGATACCTATGGCACCTGTCCGTTTAATATGACTGATAGCGAAATATCTGAAAAGGTTTCTGAACTCTTTGACATGCGACCTGCATATATTGAAGAGCGCTTAAAACTACGTCAACCCATGTATTTAGAAACTGCTGCTTACGGACATATGGGACGTAAAAACGAAGTGATTTCTAAAACGTTTGCGCAACCCAATGGTGATGCTAAAACGATTGATGTAGAACTCTTTACTTGGGAGAAACTGGACTATATAGATAAAGTAAAAGCTGCTTTTGGATTATAACCAAATTCAACATTAATAAAAAAACCTACAAATTAATTTGTAGGTTTTTGCTTTATAAGGTTTATTGTTAATTAGTTTCCACCTTCTCTATTTGGTGATTTCTGTTTAGGCCATGTCATTTGTTTTCCTGTTCTATTGCTAACAGGTAACACAATTTTTTCTCTGGAAGTTCTACTTGAATCTTCAGAAGCCATATATGCTAATATTGCTGTTAAAATGGCATTATTACGCACATCATCAAAAATTATCTTATCATATGTATCTCGATTTGTATGCCAAGTATAATTCCAATACGACCAGTTTAGTGAAAATAAACTGAATGATGGAGCTCCGGCTGCCACAAATGAAGCATTATCTGATCCTCCTCCACTTGGCGAACCAGGGAAATTAGTTTCAATATGCTCGGTGATTTCTTTTGGCACAGCATGCAACCAACGACCAATATAATCATAAGAATGTAAAAATCCAGCTCCAGAAATATTTACAACTCTACCTGTTCCATTGTCTTGATTAAATACTGCTTGAATGTTATTCACAATTTCTGGATGGTCTTCTACAAAAGCTCTTGATCCATTTAATCCTTGTTCTTCACTTCCCCAATGCCCAACTAAAATAGTTCGCTTTGGGTTTGGATACATTTTCTTTAAAATTCGCATTGCCTCCAACATCACTAATGTTCCTGTGCCATTATCGGTTGCACCTTGTGCTCCATCCCAAGAATCAAAATGTGCCGAAAGGATTACATACTCATCTGGTTTCTCTGTTCCTTTAATTTCTGCAATGGTATTAAATGTAGGCACTCTTCCTAATTCCTTAGATTGAGCAACAACCTTTATCACAGGTTTATCTCCATACTCCACTAATCTATAGAGCATTGTATAATCTTCTAATTCTATATCGATTGTTGGAATTGTTTTTGTTCTTGCACTAAATATTTTGTTAGAACCAAAAGCTCTTGACCATCTACTTGAAACAATTCCTGCAGCTCCAGCTTCTTCAAGAGCAGCAATTATGGTTCTGCCATTGTAACCACTTCTTCTAAAATTTGCTCGCCATTCTTTTGTTTGTGCATCACGCTCTTCTTTCATTTTTGTAAAAGATTCTTCAGTTGCAAATTCTTCCCAATTATAATCTGGACGGCCCGTTGGTTGTTTCATATTAATCATAACAAACTTTCCTTTTACATTTGGTAGCCATTTTTGAAATGATAAAGAATCTTTAATTTTTTCTGGTGATACGATTACTTCAGCAGTTACGCCTGTATCTGTTGTGCTAGGATTCCATGCTAATTGCATACCATCTAAAGTTTGTACACGTGGCGACACCATATCTATATGCGTAACTCCACGCTCCCAACCACGCCATGTTCCCCAAGCTTCATTTTTTGCAGAAATACCCCATTTAGCATACTGAGCAACTGCCCAATCATTGGCTTGTTTCATTTGTGGAGTTCCTACTAGTCGAGGTCCAATAACATCTAAAAGTTCGTGTGCCAAACGTTCTAACTGCGAGTTTTCATTAGCTTCTTTAATGATGTTTTCGATTATTGAGTTTTGCTCTTGTGCATTAATAATATTACTGCTTAATAATAATGTAACAAGAAATAATTTGAATACTTTTTCCATTTTAATACAATCTATTTAAAATTTATTGAGAGCTTTTAATTTTATAAACTAAAATACATAATTATTATATTAAAGATGTAAATAGAATTATCTTTTTAGCGTTAAGGATGGAAGTGACATCCTTTTATTTTTTTATTAAGACATTTCGACTGTGCTCAATGGGACAAAAAATAAAAGATATAACGTACAGCCAGACATGAGCGAAGCGAGTGTAACTCCAAAAATTTACAAATCATACTTTATTCTAAACACCACATAACGTGGTTGTATAAAATACTCACTTGTACTTGTAAACAATGTATTTGTATTATCCTGATTTAAGGATGCAGTATCTAGCAAATTGGTAACACCAACTCTATATTCCCACTTACTATCCTTTTTTTGATAGGCTAAACTTGCATCTAAAAAACTATAATTATTTAAGGTTTCTACTTCGTTTTTGTAGTTGTAATACGAGTAATCTGCTCTAAATGTAAAGCTCTTTAAAAAATACGCATCAACATTAATAAATGGACTATTGGTGAAGAATTTTGAGCGCCCTCCACCTTGGTCGTATTCGTTAATAGTAAGATTATACCCAATATCTACATTGGGCGCGTTTTTAAAATTAGTACTTAGTTGTGTGCGGTACGATTGCGTAAACGACTCATTAACACTACGTGTATTGTTTACAAACTGATTAAACTTTGAATACGAAAAATTTCCTCGAACAGATGCTTTTATCTTACCAAAAGTGCGTTCAAAACGCCCATTGAATGACAAACTCTCATCAGCAAAATTAGAATTAAAAGGTGTTGAAACCCGATTAGGCGTTTGTATATCTGGCTCACCAGGAATAGGGTTAGGAACAGTTAAAAATTGAGATTGATTTCGAATTTGGTCAATGCGCTTGCTATAATTTATAAATGCAAATACATTGGTGTAATTAAACATATTAAAACTAAAATAGCTTAATCTTAAATTGTGAGATAAGGACTCTTCTAAATCTCTGTTTCCTTGATATAAGGCATTATAGTTATTCAATACACTCGCTTCGGCCAACTGGTTAACATCGGTGAAACTGGTTTGCATTGTATATCTAAAATTAAGATTTTCGCTCTTTTTTAGCTGGATTCTTGTATTAAAATCTGGTAATACTCTAAATATATTATCTTTAGTTTCAGCGTTGAATTGTTGGTTTTTAGTCGTGTAAGTATGTACCGAAAACCCTGGAGTTATCGTGAATTTTCCTGTTTTTAATCGGTAATGAAAGCCTAAGTAAACGTCGCTAAAATTATATTTAATATCGTTTTTTACATCAGTTTGAGCATTATCTAAGGTGAACTTACTCCCATTATCTAATATTTGATAGATTTCTGAATTGAATCTTTGTCTACTTAATATCGTCCCAAAGGAAAAATTAATGTTACTTTTATTATTTAACACATACCAATAATCTAGTTTTGCATCAAACTTATTTGTTTTTACACGTTTGTCTTGAACAAGGTTAAATCCTGATTGATTAGTATCTAAGCCTAAAATGCCATCAAATCTAAATTGTGCATTTTGCTCTAAAACAGCATTGTAAAAAGGGTCTTCATCTTGCCATAAATGTTGTGCATAAAACGCAAAAATATTTTTTTCGTTTAAGGTGTAATAATAGTTTACATTCTGATTGACACTAAACGGATTCTGTTCTTGAATCTGATCTACATTTGATGCAATTGAAGAGAAAAAATCTTGAAATTCGCTTTGTTTTGAAATCCTTCCAAAAACATCATAATCTAAATGGTTATCGCTATTGGGTTTGTAGCTTGCACTTAATTTAAACAATCCCAAATCGCTTTTTTGATTTGTTAAGCTTGTAGTAGCTTCATCTGGAGGCGTTATAGTACCATCTTCTGAAGGGATATATGACCGTAGACTATTTTGCTGAATATCGGTTCGTGTTCCTGAATAAATTGCAAAACCACTTAAATCTAATGACTTTTTTGGAGAGTAGCTAAAATTTGCTGCAGCAAACTTGGTGTCTATAGCTTTGGCTCTATTATTCTGTGTAGTTAAAAAACCCATATCTGCCGAAGCAACATTAAAACTTGTTCCGCTACTAGAATTGAAAGATCTAAAGCCACCATTAAAGTTAAAATAATCGCGTCTAGTAAAAGGTACTTCTCCAATATTATTCAGGTCTGTAATAATATTAATACTGTATTTAGGGCTATAATAAAACAATTTTGGATGCACTAAATAACGCTCATCAAGACCTGCTCCTGCAGTGATTTCACCAAACCAAAAACTTTTTTTACCTTCTTTAAGTTTAATATTTATGGCAATTCTATCTTCATTGCTTCTTACGCCTCGAAGTTGCCCTACATCGTCGTAGTTTTTTAATACCTGTACTTTATCAATCGCATCAGCAGGGATATTTTTTGTGGCTAACTTGGTATCTCCATCAAAAAACTCTTTGCCTTCAACCATCACTTTTTCTACAGTTTTCCCTTCTACTTCAATTTCACCATCGTCATTTACATCTACTCCTGGAAGCCTCTTTAAAACATCCTCAAGCTTTTTATCGGTCTCTCTTTTAAAAGAATCTGCATTGTAAATTAAGGTGTCTCCTTTTACAGAAACAGGCATTTCGTAGGTGAGTTCTACAGCGTCTAGAGCATTGTCATTTTGCAAGGTAAAGTCTTTTATAATATCTACATCGTTAGTATTAATAACCGCTTCAAACGTTTTTTTGCCAATATAACTCACTTGTGTTTTATAAGACGTGTTAGATTTTAAATCAAGCTTATAGCGTCCCTTATCATTTGTAATCCCATAAGAATCTAATGCTTTGGTCTCTTGATTAATGGCGATTACATTTGCCAATTCTAACGGTGTACCAATACTGTCTTTTACGATGCCTGTTACTTTAATTTGAGCAAAAGTTGAGCTTGCTATAACAAATAGCACTAGTGTAAAAATATATTTCATATGATTTTTCTTATTGTTTGGATTGATTAGTTTTTTTGAAAACATATTTAATGCCTAATTCTATCTCCACCTCTACCTCTTCTGTTTCTAAACATCTCTCTCATTTCTTTCACTTTCTTTTCCATGATGACGTTGTATTCTTGTTTGGTAACTTCTTTCCCTTTTGATGGTATTTTAATGGCTTCTTTCTCACTTGGGTTCATCACAATTTTTGAACATAAAATGGTTGTTCTATCAGCATTTACTTCAAGTATTAATCCCGGAAGTCCCCAATATTCTCCAGGCCCTTGATTAATTGGTATTTGAGGCGTGTACCAAGCAGTAACCATAATTTCTTTTGGCACTTCTACTTCGTCCATAGGGTCTTTTACTTCTGTAGAATCATTGGCTTTTTTAGTGTCTTCATTCTCATCATTATTACGTCTTCGCATACTTCTAAAATCAAACTCGTCAACTTTCTTAACTGCAGTAGCTTTAAAACACATGTACTTCCCTATTTGCTTGGTTTCGCTTCCCAATTTCCATTCTAATTTTGGCAACGAATCCTTTATTAAAAACTGTTTTCCAAAAAATTCTTGTTCTTGTAATAAGCGTTGTTCTTTTACATTTTTGTATTGCGCACCTCCTGTAAAACTTCCCATCATCATTCTAAAACCTCCTTGCCCTGGTGCTTCTAGCACTTCTTCTTCTTTATAACTAGATTCCTCCTTGTTGAATGTTAACACATATACTTTTTCGAACATACCTTTCATACGTTCTGCAATTTGCTTTTTCATATCTGGGCTCATTTCACGACCACCAAAATTGGACATATCAATACTAGTTTTAGAAAAATAATATGCTTTTCCTTGAAAATCTTGTGCAAAGGCAGTAGTTGAAATAATAAGCACGAAAAAGCCAACAATTAATTTAATAGAATTTGATTTCATGGTAATAAAGTCTTATTGGTTAGGTGTTAAACCATTTTAACACTATTAAGACTACTAAATTAAGCGTTAGTTTAAACGTAAAAAGTTAAAGTATTCCCAAAAATAATTAACCTCTAATCTCTATCTTGATTCCATCTCCATCATGATCTTCTCTTTGATAACGGTCTTCCATTTCTTTCATCTTCTTTTCCATAATAGCGTCAAACTTTTTTTGAGTTACTTTTTTCCCTTTTGTAGGTTCCTTTATTTCTATTTTGTCTTTTGGATTCAACACTATTTTACTGCAAATTAATGTTTGAGGACCATCGTGAACTTCTAGAATTAAACCTGGCAATCCATGATAATTTGCAGGTCCGTTATTTACGGGTATTTGTGGTGTGTACCATGCTGTAACTGTTATTTCTTCAGTTTTAGGCTCAGAAACGTCGTCTAAATCCTTATCTCCATTGATGCTAATACCACTTTCAACAACATCAACGGTACGCTTCATAGTTGCTTTATAGCAGGTATATTCACCAATGTTCTTCGTTTCGTCTTCAAGTTTCCAATCTAATTTTTTTAGTTTATCTTCTATTAAAAAAACTTTTCCAAACATTTCGTTTTGGTCGGTGTAACGGTCTTCTTTTGTATTCTTATATAGTTCTCCTGATTCCCCAGAATCAATCATTACCATAACCATTCCTGCAGGTTGTGGTGCCTCTAATTCTTCATCTTCTTTATAAAGAGATTCTTCTTTATTGAATGTTAATATATAGGTTTTTTCAAACTGCTTTTTCATCATCTCTATCATTTTCCTATGCATCTCAGTTTCCATTTGGGTACTATCCAATTGGATGTCCATTTTTCGATGAGATTTATAAGTTGCTTGTCCTTGGAATTCTTGAGCAATTATTGTACTTGTTAAAAGCATTGCAATCATTACAGCTAGATACCTCATCTTTTTTTATTTTAATTATTTCTGCCACAAATATGACAACTTTAATGTTTTCATTAAGTTAATGAGTGTTAACGTGTGTTAACCCATTCGTTTTTTAACAATTTAACATATACTTTTGAAGTATGAATGATAAGCGTTATCAGTGGATTTTATATGTTATAGTGTTTGTAATACTGGGCACTATTAGTATTCAAGTGTATTGGAATTACAAAAACTACCTTGTAAATAAAAAACAGCTCATCAACGATGTTCAAGTGAGTTTAGATAATGTTGTTGATGCATATTATACTAAACTTGCCGAAAAAAGTACCATTGGATTTATTATTGAAACAACATCAAAAGAAGACATTTTTGGTGATGATGGTAAGTTTGATAGTATCATGCAAAAGATAGATATTAGTAGAAAAGACTTTTTTAACTCAGATTCTTTATACATTGATATTAATAATAGTGAAGGCGTTAAAGTGTTTAAAGGATGTAAAGCAGATTCTTTACTTGGCTCAATGCATAATATTGCAAATCCAAAAAAAAGTAATATGGAAATTAGTAAACACGTATTGTCTATAGAAGACTCTGTATCTATCAAAAATCTTAAAAATTTAACCTCTAAAGTTATTTTCTCTATTACTCAAGATTCTCTAGAATTAAAGTCTATAAATACCCTTTTACAAAAAGAGTTAATACGGAAAGATTTGAATATAAATTACGGTTTATCTTTTAATGTAACTGAAAAAGATACTGTAAATTATAATGATAGTATCATACAACTTTCAGATTTAAACACCATTTCAAAATCCTCTTTTTTGCCTAAAAACAGCACTTTAAAAATTTATTTCACTAACGAAACAAAGGTTATTTTAAAACGCATTTTTACAGGTATTCTAATTTCAACGCTACTAGTATTGGCAGTTATAAGTTGCCTGTTTTATTTACTAAATATTATAAAGCATCAAAAACAATTGGCTGAAGTAAAAAACGATTTAATAAGCAATATTACTCACGAATTTAAAACACCTATAGCCACCATAAGCGTTGCCTTAGAAAGTATTAAAAACTTTAATGTTATTGAAGACAAAGAAAAAACCAAAATCTATTTAGACATGTCTAACAACCAACTATCTAAGCTTAATGTAATGGTTGAAAAATTGTTAGAGACTGCTACTTTAGATAGTGAGAGTTTAGAATTAAATAAAGAACCGACAAATATATCTGATTTGCTTACTACAATAATTAATAAACATCAAATTCAAACTGAAACCAAAACTATAAATTTTACAACTTCGAATGAGGAAATTATAGCAAACATTGATGAATTTCACTTTGAAAATGCTATTAACAATGTATTAGACAATGCCTTAAAATATGGTGGCGAAATAATTTCAATTCATCTAACAACACATAAAAACGCTTTTGAGATTGCTGTCTCAGATAACGGAAATACAATTACAAAAGCCAATAAAGACAAGGTTTTTGAAAAATTTTACCGTATTCCAAAAGGAAATACTCATGATGTAAAAGGCTTTGGCATTGGATTATATTATACAAAAAAGATTATTGAAAGACATCAGGGAACCATTCAGTTAGATTTGGATAACAAACAAACAACCTTTAAAATATCATTACCAAATGAGTAAGACACCAACCATCCTTTTAGCCGAAGATGAGCCAGCTTTAGGACTCATTATTAAAGAAAGTTTGGAAACTAGGAACTTTAACATGTTTTTAGCTAAAAACGGTGAAGAAGCTTATCATATTTATCAAAAAGAAGATGTCCACCTTTTGGTATTGGATGTAATGATGCCTAAAAAAGATGGATTTACATTAGCTAAAGAAATTAGAATGGAAGACAACACTATTCCAATTATTTTTTTGACCGCTAAATCCCAAACACAAGATGTTGTTGAAGGCTTTACTATTGGAGGCAATGACTATTTAAAAAAACCCTTTAGCATGGAAGAGCTTATCGTTAGAATAAATAGTTTGCTTAACCGAACCAAGCTTCAAAAAACTGCTGAAGTTTTACAAATTGGGGCTTACAATTACAACTTCCCAAAACAAATACTTCAATTTAAAGACGAAGAAAAAGTTCAACTCACACATCGCGAAGCACATTTACTTTTTCATTTAATTAAAAATAAAAATGAAGTACTAGAACGTTCACTTATTCTAAACAAACTTTGGGGAAATGACGATTTTTTTAACGCTAGAAGTATGGATGTTTTTATTACAAAACTCCGTAAAAAACTAAATCAAGACAATTCTATACAGATTGTAAACGTTAGAGGATTTGGATATAAACTAATTTGCTAAAATTGGTTTGATTTTTGTACTTTTCATAGCATTATGAAGTTTATCAAAATTTTTGTTTTTTTACTTTCATCATCCATTGTTGCGCAAACATCAATTACTGCCAAATTAATAAAAAAAGTAGCTTTAAACGTTGACAAGATTGTAGATATAGATAATTTTGGTACAACATATTACATTAACAACAGCACGTTTTATTTACAGACCAAGGACAAAACTATTAATTATAGCAATGTTCAACTCGGTGATATTACTTCTGCAAATACATTTAATCCTTTAAAAATAAACCTGTTCTACAAAGATTTTAATTCGGTAGTAGTACTGGACAATAGGTTAGCCGAAATAGTTAAAATTGATTTTAATTTTCTTCAACCTTTCAGAAATCTTACGCATATTTCTACAGCCAATAATAATGCTATTTGGTTATTTGACCAAAACACCCAACAATTAGAACTATTTGATTATATAAGCCGCAAGACAATTGCAAAAACCTTACCTATCGATGATACTATTATAGATATTACTAGTAATTATAACTTTTGCTGGTTAATGTCTAGTACTTTTATTTATGCTTACAATTATTTTGGAAGTCTTATTTATAAAATCCCTAATAATGGTTATACTTCTTTAAAAGTTAGCCATGAAAATCTTTTCCTTTTAAAAGAGAATCAAATATTTTTTAAAGGAAAAAATACTACCAAAATTAAAGAAATAAAATTACCCCAATTGTTAATAAATCAGTTTTTAGTAACCAACGAAACCTTGTATATTTACGACGATGAATTTCTTTATCAATACCAACTAATAACGAATTAAATTATGCACGTTGCAATTGCCGGAAATATAGGCGCAGGAAAAACTACGCTTACAAAATTACTTGCAAAACATTATAAATGGGAAGCTCAACTTGAAGATGTTGTAGACAATCCGTACTTAGACGATTTTTACAACCAAATGGAACGTTGGAGTTTTAATTTGCAAGTGTACTTTTTAAACAGCCGTTTTCGTCAAGTATTACAAATTAGAAAAAGTGGTAAAGAAATTATTCAGGATAGAACCATTTATGAAGATGCCCATATTTTTGCGCCAAACTTGCATGCCATGGGTTTAATGACCAATCGTGATTTTGAAAACTACAAATCGCTTTTTGACCTCATGGAATCTTTAGTACAAGGTCCCGATTTACTGATTTATTTACGTAGCTCTATCCCAAATTTGGTTTCTCAAATTCATAAACGCGGACGTGATTACGAAAATACAATTAGCATTGATTACCTAAGCAGATTAAACGAACGTTACGAAGCTTGGATTTCGAAATACAACAAAGGCAAATTGCTTATTATTGATGTTGATAATTTGGATTTTGTTGAAAATCCTGAAGATTTAGGAAGCATCATAAATAAGGTTGAAGCCGAAATTCACGGTTTGTTTTAAAACTTCAACTCTTATTAGATTGTTAAAATGTTTTCTTTTGGAGTAATTTTCAGTTATATTGTTCCAAATCAGGAAACATTAAGCTATGAAAACTTTAATAAAGATTCCTCTTTTATTCATTTTTATTATATTCCAATTTTACTCTTGTTCAAAAAAGGTTAATATTGAAGGCAACGATATGAGCGGAAAGCTTGAAGGGAATTGGCATGTCGAAATTTATGAATATGAAGGCTCTACAACTTCAATATTACAAAATGATATTTGGAGAACACAATTTAATGGATTTGGATGGAACATGGATATAACTATGGTTTTTAGTGAAAAGCCTAATAATTACTCCCTAATTGGAGACTATTTTGTAGATCATTTTTTTACAAATAGAGATGGTGTTGAAACCATGCATTTTGCTGTTTTAGAAACCAATCAATTAGGTACTTGGACTAGAAACGGAAACATTGTAGAACTCATTATTGATGGAGAAAACAAACGTAGTTTTATATCTGAATTAACTGATATTAGTTTAACATTAAAAATAAATTCTAACAATACTGAAACAGAATCAGATGGTACTATTACAACTACCGACATTACAGAAACATATATTTTAGAACGAAATAATAATTAGAAAGTTTATAGGCAATAAAAGTTACAAAAAAAATAGCTTCTTTTTTACATTCAATTCTCCTTTTTTATGGTATAAGTTAACATCCTTAGCATTGTATTTATTACTTTAGTCAAACTAACTAAACTCACATAAAATTTCCAACCACAATTATGAAAAAAATTACTTTTTTACTTGTTCTTTTTTTAAGCACAAGTATGATTTTTGCTCAAGATACTAGTGAAATTCAATCTCCAACACCAAATTATAGATTAGCTTCAAAATTTTCGCCTACAAATCTCGGAAAACTGGTTCACTCAACAACTGTAAGACCACATTGGTTAAAAAAGGGTAATCGTTTTTGGTATCAATACAAAACTACTGAAGGTTCAAATTACTATATAGTTGATGCTGATAAACGCACAAAAACCAAAATGTTCGATAACGAAAAAATGGCACGTTGGTTAACCCAAATCACTAAAGATCCTTATGATTCAAAACATCTACCTCGTTTCGATTTTAAATTTGTTAAAAATGAAACTGCAATTCGTTTTAGAGTCACAGCAACCGATAAAATTGAAGTTAAAGACGATAAAAAAGACGACACTAAAAAAGACTCTACATCTACTAAAAAGGCAAAAAAGAAAAAGCCTAAAATGGAAAAGAAGGTGTACTATTTAGAATACAGATTAGGAAGTAACTCATTAACTATAATCAATAACAAAAAAGAAGAAGACAAAAAGTGGGAAAAATGGGCAAATGTTTCTCCTGATAGTACCATTGTATTATTCTCTAAAAATTACAATTTATATTGGATGGATAAAGCCAATTTATTAAAAGCTGTCAAAGATGAAAAAGACTCTACTATTGTGGAACACCAATGGACAACTGATGGTGAAGAAAACTATGGTTATGGAGGAAATTCTAGAGGTGAAAACAACGAAACTAAAGAGAAAAAAAAGGATGACAGAAAGTATATTCGAGGGACATGGTCTCAAGATTCTAAAACCTTTGTATTTCAAAAAACAGATTCCAGAATGCTTAAAGACTTATGGGTAATAAATTCTGTTGCCAAAAAACGCCCTACGCTTGAAACTTACAAATATCATATGCCTGGAGAACAGGAATTTTATAAGCAAGAAGTATTGATTTTTGATATCCCTTCTAAAAACGTACTTAATGTAAAGTTAGATACCACAAAGCAGCAAAGCGTTTCAGTATATAGAGCTCCTAGAAAGCAATCTAATGCAGATGATGATTTTCAACCGTCGTTGTTACTTTCTAAAAAGGGGAAGATTTATTTTAACACCATAAGCAGAGACCGAAAAAAACTAGATATTTGTGTTGCAGATATTGCTACTGGAGACGTCACAGTGCTCATAAAAGAGCGGTTTAATACTTATATTGAATCCAGACCTCTGGTCTTGTTTAATAACGAACAAGAAATGTTACATTGGGCTGAACGTGATGGTTGGGCACATTTTTATCTGTACGATACTAAAGGAAATTTAAAACGTCAAATAACCAAAGGCTCTTACCATGTAAACTGGTTTAAAAACATAGATGAAAACCAACGTGTTTTATATTTTACAGCAAATGGTGTTTCAAAAAACCAAGATCCATACTATGAACACTTATACCGAATTAATTTAAACGGAACAGGTTTAAAAAGCATAAATTCTGGCAATTACAATACACGTACAAGTATGTCTGATTCTCACAGTTATTTTGTGAGTAATTATTCAAGAGTAAATACGACTCCAAAATCAGAATTAAGAAATAGTAATGGTACTGTTATTATGAATTTAGAAGAAGCTGATTTGTCACAATTATTTACTACTGGTTATAAGTTTCCAGAGCCTTTTAAGGTCAAAGCCGATGATGGTATTACTGATATTTACGGTGTCATGTACAAACCTTATGATTTTGATGAAACCAAAAGCTATCCATTAATAGAATACGTGTATCCTGGTCCACAAACCGAAGCTGTGAGCAAGTCATTTTCAGTACGCATGAATAGAACGGATAGAATGGCACAAGTTGGGTTTGTTGTAATAACCTTAGGGAATAGAGGTGGAAATCCTAACCGTTCCAAATGGTATCATAACTATGGTTACGGTAATTTAAGAGATTATGGTCTAGCAGATAAAAAATATGTAGCCGAACAACTCGCAGACACATATCCATTTATTAATATTGATAAAGTTGGTATTTTCGGGCACTCAGGTGGTGGTTTCATGTCTACAGCAGCAATGTTGGTGTATCCCGATTTCTTTAAAGTAGCTGTATCATCTTCAGGGAATCATGATAACACGATGTATAATAGTTGGTGGAGTGAAACTCATCATGGCGTTCAAGAAGAAAAAGATGCCGAAGGCAATATTAAATTCATTTACAAAATTGATAAAAATCAATCTTTAGCTTCAAATCTAAAAGGTAAATTAATGCTAGTCACAGGCGATGTAGATAATAACGTGCATCCTGGAGCTACTATTAGAATGGCTAATGCTTTAATAAAAGCGAACAAACGCTTTGATTTTATGTTGATGCCTGGGCAACGTCATGGTTATGGTAATATGACAGAATATTTCTTTTGGCTTAAAGCCGATTATTTTAGCAAACACTTACTAGGGGTTGAAGCAAACAATGTGAATATGCTTGAAATGAATAGAGACAAGCCTAAAAATTAATAGACATTCCTATTGAAATAAAAACCACGCAAATTGCGTGGTTTTTTTATATGTTTAGAATAATCATTAATCTAGTTGTTCTCTTTGGTTTCTTCAACCTCTTCAACAACTTTCTTAACCATTTTATACTTTCCTTCCATAGTAACTTCAACATCTTTTAAAGCCTCTAATTGTGCTTTAACTTCAGCTTCCGTTCCTTCAAATACTTTATCTTCAGTTGTGGTTTCACCATCTTTTGTAATAGTTGTTGTTACTGTAGCTTTCACAGTTCCATCATCATTACTTTCCATGTTTACTTTAACTTCTTTTGACATCTCAACTTGAGCTGGAGTATGTAGTTCAGTCGTAACATAAGCTTGTGCTGCATCACTAGACATAGCAATACTTGGTGCAATTACTAATGCTACTACCGACATTAACTTTAATAAGATATTTAATGACGGTCCAGACGTATCTTTAAATGGATCTCCAACTGTATCGCCAACAACAGCTGCTTTATGAGCATCTGTACCTTTACGTCCATCTTCTTCTATTGTTTTCTTAGCATTATCCCAAGCACCTCCAGCGTTAGATTGAAAGATTGCCATAAGCACTCCACAAGTAGTAACACCTGCAAGAAGTCCTCCAAGCATTTCTGCGCCTCCAATAAAACCAACGGCTACTGGAACAACTATAGCTAATAACCCTGGCAATACCATTTCCTTAATTGATGCTTTAGTAGAAATATCTATACACTTGCTATAATCTGCAACACCATCTGCAGCATCAAATATCTTTCTGTCTTCTTCAGATGCTTTAGACATATCACTATCGTATTTACGCATCACTTCTAAAGCTGCTTTCAACTGTGGAATATCTCTAAATTGGCGACGCACTTCTTCAATCATTGCCATAGCTGCTCTACCAACAGCATTCATAGATAATGCTGAAAATACGAAAGGTAACATGCCTCCGACTAATAATCCGGCCATAATCTTTGGTTGTGATACATCAATAGCGGTTACGCCTGCCGTTTTCATGAAGGCTGCAAATAATGCCAAAGCTGTTAAAGCTGCAGAAGCAATTGCAAATCCTTTACCTACAGCTGCAGTGGTGTTTCCAACAGCATCTAACTTATCCGTACGTTGGCGCACTTCTCTTGGTAATTCTGCCATTTCTGCTATACCTCCAGCATTGTCACAAATTGGTCCATAAGCATCAATAGCTAATTGAATTCCTGTATTTGCTAACATTCCTACTGCCGCAATGGCAATACCATATAATCCCGCATAATGATGAGACACTATAATCGCTGCAGCAATTAAAAGAATTGGAATCATTGTAGACATCATCCCAACGCCTAAACCAGCAATTATGTTTGTTGCAGATCCCGTTTCAGATTGTTTTACAATAGACATAACAGGTTTTTTTCCTGTTGCTGTATAATATTCTGTTATTTTTCCAACAGCTAATCCCGCTACTAAACCTGCAATGGTAGCCCAAAACACACCCATCGCTCCAAAAGGTAATCCTTCTACATTTTCTGGTATTAAAGTATTAATTATAAAATAAGATACGATAACCATTAATATCGCAGAACCAAACTCACCAATATTAAGTGCTGTTTGAGGATTTCCACCATCTTTTACTTTTACAAAAAATGTTCCTAGAATTGACATCACAATACCAACTGCGGCTAATACTAATGGTAAATACACAGCTCCTAGACCAGCAAAATCTGGAGTTATAATAAATGCTCCTAATACCATTGTCCCAATTATTGACCCTACATAAGACTCAAATAAATCGGCTCCCATACCAGCAACATCTCCAACATTATCACCAACATTATCAGCAATAGTCGCTGGATTTAATGGATGATCTTCAGGGATACCTGCTTCAACTTTTCCAACAAGGTCTGCTCCAACATCGGCTGCTTTAGTATAAATACCTCCACCAACACGCGCAAATAACGCAATAGATGAAGCTCCTAATGAAAATCCTGAAAGTACATTTAATACCATTGGTAAATTTTCTACTCCA
>Ga0114934_10000604_pt1 | contig 22803 bp, 22 predicted proteins | sample 4SBtaG_2_FD_99695 | JGI IMG/M metagenome (GOLD analysis project Ga0114934, IMG submission 99695) | Deep subsurface microbial communities from Kolumbo volcano to uncover new lineages of life (NeLLi) - 4SBTROV10_white metaG | ecosystem: Environmental > Aquatic > Marine > Volcanic ...
CAAAGCGACCTTCACCTTCGTTTGTGTGTTATGCTTTTTTCTGCTGATCGTCATCTCTTATTCCTCGCATTTGAGGACAAGATTCTATCTTAAACACTGGTCCAGTTTTTGGGGAGTATTATACTTATCGGATCTCAGAGCAAGGCAGATGAAGGAAGAAAAGGAAAAAAAGGGGTCAAGAATATTTAACAATATACTAATGTCTTTCGAAGACTTTGTATGGCTTTTAATCAACCAAACTTCGTGCAATGTTCATTCTGGTTTTTTACATTGAGGATGATACGCTTCTGGCATTACCAAGACCCAAGGCCACAACTCACTTTTTTAGATTTTTGCTGCCCTATATTTTTGAAACCTAGAGAACTAAGATTTCTGCTGAATTTGGGTTAGGTCTTGCGTCTGGGTCATATAACATGTAGTAAATAGAACATGACCCCTTATCTTTTTTTGAACAGAGATTCGATATCCGACCATTGGATACTTCCGCTAGTAGGTCGTTTGTAGATTTGCCTTGTTAGCTGTTATTCATCTTCCCAACTTGGATATTGCTCAGGGCTCTCACCTTCCGACTCAATTACCCTTGGATAAGTGATACCTTTTTTAACATGCTTCTTCTTTCTTCCTTTTTTGATTTCAAATATCCATGAGTCGCCAAAATCAAAGTGATAAAATAGTTTCGACCCTGTGATGGGATAGACCTCATTTAACATTGTGTCTAAGCTTTCACGTTCTTCGAAGCCATATTCATCTACGTCTCCAAAAACTCTTTCCCTTTTACGCCAATTCTTGCCGACAAAAAACTCGAAAAGATGATCGTTGTCAAAACTTATTGTCTTTTGAATGAATAGATGAAGATCAAATAGATCCGACTCTTCTGGAGCTTCTATTACTCTCTTCCATTCGGAATCAGCGTACATACCTGACTCTAGCTTTATTGTTAATGTGTATAATTCTTTCACTTTATACTCGTTTACTATACCGCTAACATCCAAATAACCAGCTTGTATGGTTGAATTTTGGTTATAAAAACTCTAATTATAATTAAATATTGTGTACCGCCGAATTACCCGAATTATCCCAAGACTACTCTGGAAGAATACAAGTTATGACTGATTTATCCGCTGCATATTTTTCACATCGTTTAATACATAAGTCTTTCGGGTTTGGTCCTAAGTATATTGTTCCATCATCGCCCTTTGGCGAAGCAGCTCCAGGTCGATTTGCGAAAATTCCTCTTGCTCTTCCGTATGGTTCATTAGGTCTGGCCGGATTTGGATGCGGAAGGACTTTAGAACAGTCCGTATTATAATGTAGTGGGCCGGACACACTTTTTACGCATTGATGATCACGTGGGCCGTCACCTGGACCAACACACATTATCCATTGGTCAGATTCTTTTGCCTGGACACTAGTTATCACCAATAGTGGAAGTAAAATAGTATAAATTTTCATATTTTGTACCTTTATCTAAAATGAAATCGCATAATGCCAAATAAAAAAACCTACGTTTACAATGCGTTGTTTTTGCTGGGCATGATTTGAGTTTACCCTTTTTACGGCCAACTGGAAGCATTGTTGGACGAAGCTGCTGCGCGGCAGAAAAAACAAATCTTCCGATCAAAAACTAAAATGTAACCTCAACCCCTCAGTCACACGGGCGATTCAACCACGAAACTGAGGTTACACCGTCATGACAACACCCTTCAAAAGAACTTTCAAGCACGATCATGAAATGCTTCTGCAACATCTTAGACTTAAAGGACTTCAACCGAAGACAATAGAAGCCTATTAGCGCAGCATGTGTCGTATTGGTCTGTATTTTGACCTTCAGGTCTATGATCTCTCAGAACAGCAGTTGATTGACTATTTCTCCACTCTTCTCACGACGCCTGGATTTTCATCCCCATGTTCATGTCGTCATACCTGCCGCAGCCATCGATGCAGTAAAAAAACTCTGGCGAACCAAAAAAAGCCCAAGCAAAGACAACAACGCTTATCTTTTTAACCATAAGGCGCTAGCCAGGGTTTTTCGTGCGAAGATGCTAGAAGCCCCACCTGGCTCTAGTAGGATTGACTCTACCTGAAAAACAGCCCACAAAATGGGTTGGCAAGAGGTTTTTGTGGTTGATTCTCCAGCCTGTGCGACCCAAGGGGTTTAGACGCGCACGCAATTTTAGTTTTTTACATCCCAACAGCAAACGATTGATCCAGTTGATTCACTATGTGCTCAAACTGGATCCAGCCCGTGCCTTGGCCTGGGTGCGAAAAGGCCCTGCGCTGACATGTCGGGAGTGCGGGGCTCAGATGAAAATTATAAAAACTCAGATCCTCCCGCTTTTCCCTTGGACACTGACTATACCCACATGATGATGGACGAGAGATTTTTGATGTTCTAAACGAAACCTCAGCTCAGGTGGAATGAATTTCAGTCAATAGCGCTGAGGCCTCTGTTTGTCTTGAAAACTCGGAAATTTGGCGCAAATTGGTATAAAACTAACAAATCTTAATACGCGTTACTGCAATGGCAACTGTACTCGCTGGTTCTTAAGGTTTGCGGGTCGCCCCAAGCCTTGAGATCCTGCAAAACTCAAAAAGATATTTTCATATCAAATCTAAAACATCGGGCTTGTCCAACAAACGGTTCATATCGCGGCTACGCGCGATATAACCTTATTCGTTATATGCTTTGTTGCAACTATTTGATTGCATATGAACTTAATTGTATTACAATTGCATTTATTTGCAACATGAAAGAACACTAAATTATGAAGACAGATACAATTAGCATACGGATTGACCATGGTACGAAAACTGAATTTACTCTTGTTTGTGAAGAAATTGGATTAAGCCCTTCACAAGCTATTAAATTATTTACAAAAGCAGTTATCAATTATGGTGGAATTCCATTTGAACTCAAGACCAAACAACCAAATAAGATTACGGTACAAGCCATACAAGAGCTAGAAGAAGGAAAAGGCTATAAGTCTAGTGGCACTTCAGAGCTATTTAACGACCTTCAGGTTAAGTTAGAGAATGCTTGAAATCGTATACTCGAGCCAATTTAAGAAAGATTTTAAAAAAGCAAGAAAGTTACCATTACCTGATTTGAAGATTCTATTTGATGTGATTTTGATTTTGGAACAGGAAGCTACTCTTGATGCAAAATATAAAGATCACGAGCTAATTGGCAACTGGTGCAGCTTTCGTGAATGCCATATAAAACCCGATTTACTACTAATTTATAAGAGAAATCTCTCTGAGCTACAGATGGCTAGAATTGGAACTCACAGCGACTTATTTTAAATGCTAATTACTCTGCCTGCAATAAAGCCAAAATAACGGGCCACAAATGATAATAGAAGAACTACCCAAGTGGCATTAATTTTAATAAAAACATGACTTTTAAAAAAACGACGCTTTTAATATTTTTGAATTATAAATAGAAACAACAGTTAACGCGAGTTTCCGTATAGAATATTGCCATACCTTCCAATTTGTAATAATACTGGGTTCAGGGAACTTTAGCCTGGAAAGCAAAACTAAGCATACGTTAAAATATCGACTTCACTGATTTTTCTGATCGGATAAGCCCCCTTTGGCTTCGATAAAAAATTGGGCCACCCTATTTGTACAGTTAGAATTTAATGAGAAATAAGAAAATACTGATTATCGTATCGGGTATTGTCCTCCTGGTATCGATTGGCTTTTATATGTTGCCGTGGTTTAGTGGTAAAGTTTGGATTGACCCTCCAGAAACTTTGGTAACAATACCTGAAGCATTGGAAACACCTGATGGTGCGAAAAAACCCAAAATTTGCGGGGAGAAAGCGCACATCTGGAGTGGAAAATCAGAAATCGACGGTGTTGAGATACGTGAATCGCTCAGGTGCGAGCCGGATAACCCCTGGGGAGTTGCATCGTTCGTAAAGGGAACCAACAATGTATCAATGATGACATTGATGAAAACTCGCCTGGCCAGTGATGCGGTGATAAAAAAGAACGACCGCGATGGAGATGGTGATCCGGATTATATCCATATTACTCTGGAAGTGTCCGAGTTGAACGGTAGCTCTCCGGATGGTGAAAAATATTTACCGACTTACGATATTGCACCGGGAGTTCGGCCAGGCATCTGGGCTTTTACACCAAAAACCCGAGGCATGGCGGCGATAAACCTGTTTTCATACGAAGCCATTCGGGATCTTAGGCCGCCCTCACCGGCTATTCGTGTAGAGCAGGGTGATACGGTCATCATTACTCTCGAGAATACTCACTATTTGCCGCATACAATCCATTTGCACGGTGTCGATCATCCGTATATTACTCGAGACGGCGAAGGTAATGACGGCGTTCCGATTACCGACGAGCACCCGGTACTGCCTGGTGACAGCAAATCCTATGCATTGAAACCCAGACAAACCGGTACCATGTTTTACCATTGTCATGTACAAACCGACAAGCATTTGATGATGGGGCTTCAGGGAATGTTCATTGTCGAAGAGAATCGCCCTAATAACTGGGTGCAGACTTTGAATGTTGGTGCTGGTTTTGTTCGTCATCCTTCGGTTGCTATCAGCGAATCTTATGACCATGAATACGATTTGCATTATCAGGGTATCGACAAGGAATTAAACTCGATTATACAAACGGTGAACGATCCTCGTTTGATCGCACAGAAAATGAATCGGGAATATGACATGACCGAATCGACTATGGATTATTTTCTGCTCAACGGGCGTTCTTTTCCTTACACCCTGAAAGAGTCAATTATAGTGGTAAAGCCGGATGATACTGTCAAGCTGCGTATTGCCAATGGTCAGGACGAGGTGGTTTCCTTGCATACCCATGGTCATAAAGCAACCATTACCCACTATGATGGCGTAGAAGCGCCGGATGGTGCCCGGATAACGCGTGATGTTTACAGTCTAAGCAGTGCACAGCGCCTCGATCTTTCTTTGTCCGCAACTGACGATGGTTTGCACAGCTATGGCCCGGGTGTCTGGCTGTTCCATAACCATGCGGAGAAAGGCATCAGTACAGATGGCCGCAATCCGGGTGGTGATATCAGTATGATTGTGTACCAGTCTTTTTTGCAGGAAAATGGTTTTCCAAAACTACAGGGCGTGGATATTAATCGCTTTTTGGATCCTCGGTTTTACCAGGGCACACTGCCGATTTGGGAGCAATCCAAGGCGCCCCAGCTTCTTGGACAGGCGGGTTCTGTTACGCCGGAGCTGCTGAAGGTTATCATAGCCGGACTTATTCTAGGCTTGCTTATTGGACTCATACTATGGTTGTTCATGCTTCTTTCCGGTTCAGGAAAGGAGGCGAATTCATGAGCAGGTTTGTCAAATTTAGTATCTTGCTGAGCCTTGGTATTGTGTTTCCAAGCCTGGCACAGGAACTGGATAGTGCAATTGTGGTTCCATATGAAGGGGAAAGCAAAGTAAAGGTCAGGCACCAGATGGATATGCAGGGAATGATCATGAACGAAAATAAGGAGACTTTACCGGATGGTTGTCGGGAAATTTCTGAAGATGTGAGTTTTACTGTTCATGCCGGGAGAAAGTATGCGGAAAAATTTAACGGTAAAATGTTCGCTTACGATCAGCAGGAGTGGGCGGTCAAGCCATGCAGCCGGATCACTATTAAATTTGTTAATGACGATCATATTCGCCACCAGTTCATGATCCATGGTTTACCGGAATATCTTTATCCGCCTACAGGGATGTTCCATATCGAACTGACAGGACCGGGCAGTAAAACAGCAACATTTATTGTTTCCGACGAACCTAAGACTTTTCTGGTGCACTGTGAACTGGCGCAGCATATGGAATATGGCATGAAAGCTCAGATGAAAGTGGGTGAAGGTGATGGCGATTTGCCCAGTGTTCCGGGTTTGACCAAAGTCGAGCGGCCTGACCAGTATTCTGTTGAGTGGGATATTGCGAGTATTGTCGGATTACTGATTGCGACACTTGTTGGTATTTTTATGATCGTTAGTATCGGGGTCGTGTGTAAAAAGAGAGAGTAACTGCTCAGTAAGTTAGGTGCTTAGGGAATAAGCCATTAATTGTTTGGGACGCGTGAAACCATCCCTGTAAGCTCTGCTGCAACATCCTTGTTGCAGAAGCCCAAACAATTAATGGCTTATATCCTCCGTAAACATTACGTTGAGTAGATACAGGATTGGTTTTGTATGGAGCGTATCTCCAAAGGAAATAATGTGATAAAGACTCAAAATTTAACAAAGCTTTACGGCGACTTGAGAGCCGTTGACGATGTGTCGTTTGAAATTGGTAGTGGTGAAATCGTCGGCTTATTGGGACACAATGGTGCCGGTAAAACCACCATTATGAAGATGATTACGGGTTATTTGGAAGCCAGCACGGGTGACATATTAGTTGACGATATGGATATTGTTTCGCAACGAACAGAAATCCAGGCCAGAATTGGATATTTACCGGAAAACTGTCCGCTCTATTCAGAATTGACGGTCATCGATTACCTGGACTACACCGCCGGACTTAGAGGATTAAAAGGAGAGCTTGCCGCTAAAGCCGTTCGCAATGCGATTCATCGCATGGAACTACAGGACAAGGCACTGCAGGTAATAAATACTCTGTCACGTGGTTATCGCCAGCGGGTTGGCGTCGCACAGGCGGTACTGCACGATCCGGATATACTCATTCTTGACGAACCGACCAATGGGTTGGATCCATCACAGATTCAGCACATGCGAGAAATGATTGCTGACTTTGGTCAGCGGTCGACAATCATACTGTCTACACATATCTTGCAGGAGGTTCACGCGGTATGTGACAGAGTACTTATTATACGCAACGGCCGTCTGGCGCTGGATTCAAAAATTGAGGATCTGGAAAAAGGCCAGCGATTGATTTTGAGTGTAGATAGCACGATGGATGAAATCAAGCCCGCGTTGTCCAATTTGAGTTATGTCCGTTCTGTTGATTTCATGTATGAAGAGAATTGTAGAAATCATTATGCCTTAGAGGTGGATGTGGGCGATAAACCTGTTGACGAATGCACCGCGCCAATTGCCAAATCAGTTATGGAACGCGGCTGTACCTTATATGGATTGTATCCGGAAAAGCGTAATCTGGAACGCGTATTCAGTGAAATCAATTCTGGTAATGGAATATTAAAGGAGGAAGCCAATGTGGCATAAGGTATTGCTGATCGCCAGGCAGGAAATGGGACGTTTTTTTTCATCTCCGGTCGCGTTTATATTTTTTGGCACATTTTTGTTAATCACGCTGTTTGTGTTTTTTTGGGTGGAAACCTTTTTCGCTCGTAATATCGCCGATGTCAGGCCGCTGTTTGACTGGATGCCGGTGTTGTTAATATTTCTGGTTGCTGCTCTAACCATGAGGATGTGGAGCGAAGAGAAGCGCATGGGAACCTTGGAATTATTGCTTACCGAACCGGTTCCTCCTGGCTATTTTGTAGTCGGAAAATTTGTCGCCTGTATGAGCTTGATTGCTATCGCCTTGCTGTTGACTTTACCGCTTCCTGTTACTGTTTCCATGCTGGGTAATCTTGATTGGGGGCCGGTGTTCGGGGCTTATCTGGCTACTTTTTTTCTGGCGGGTGCATATACGGCGATTGGCTTGACAGTCAGCTCGAAAAGTGACAATCAAATTATCAGTTTAATTTCTACTGTTCTGGTTTGTTCGTTTTTTTATCTACTGGGCTCTGACACGTTGACGCAGCTTTTTGGTAACCGGCTTGGTGAGTTCTTGAAATTGCTGGGCAGCGGTTCCCGATTTACTTCAATTACCAGAGGTGTCATTGATATTCGAGACCTTGTTTATTATCTGAGTATTGTTGGGGCATTTCTCAGTCTTAATGTCTATTTCCTTGAATCCGGGCGTTGGGCTCAGGAAACATCGAATGCCAACCATGGTCGCTGGAGACTGTTGACCTGTTTACTTATTGCCAACGCAGTGCTGGTTAATTTTTGGTTGCAGCAGGTGAATTGGGCCCGAGCTGACTTGACTGAAGGACGTATCTATTCGATTTCCGATGCGACACGAAGCTACATCGATCAATTACAGGAACCATTGTTAATTCGTGGCTATTTTAGTGCCAAGACGCATCCACTGTTGTCGCCTTTGGTCCCACAACTGCGTGATCTGATTCTTGAATACCAGGTGGCGAGCAACGGTAAGATTAAATCCGAATTTGTTGACCCTTTGGAACATCCGGAACTTGAAGAAGAAGCCGGTCAGAAATATGGCATTAAACCAGTTCCGTTCCAGGTTGCTGATAAATATCAGGCGTCCCTGGTGAATTCATATTTTGACGTAGTAATCCAGTACGGTGATCGTCATGAGGTTTTGAGTTTCCGTGACCTGATTGAAGTGAAATCCGGCAGTGAAGCGGAGCTTGATGTGGAACTACGCAATCCGGAGTATGAAATTACCCGTAGTATTAAGAAAGTTTTATACGAATATCAAAGTACCGGTGATCTGTTCGCCAGTTTGCGAAACGAAATTGAATTTAATGGCTATGTCTCCAATGATTTGCAGCTTCCCGAGTCCTTAGTTGGATTCAAGGCCGAAGTGGCGTCCGTTTTAAATGAGCTGAAGCAGGAATCTTCGGGAAAATTTGTGTTTAAATTTGTCGATCCGGATGCGAATGGGGGAGTCGTCGCTAAGCAAATTAATCAGGATTATGGTTTTCAGGCGATGCGCGCCGGATTGTTTGATCCCAACGCATTTTATTTTTATATGGTATTAAGCAGCGGTGAGCAGGCAGTCCAGGTGCCCTTACCTTCTGATTTGGATAAACAGGCGTTTCGTCGCAGTCTGGAATCGGCACTGAGGCGTTACGCTGTGGGGTTTCTGAAAAACGTGGCATTATTTACACCGCCAGCACCGGCTCCCGCCAACCCTTATATGCAACAAATGCCGCAGGGTGGAAAGCAATTCCAGTTATTGAGGGAAATACTCAGTGAGAATCATACCGTATCAAGCGTTGAATTGACCGACGGCAATGTTCCGGAGGATGCTGATTTGTTGTTTGTTGCTGCACCAAAGGAGCTGGATCAAAAGCAGATATTTGCGATGGATCAGTTTTTGATGAAGGGTGGTACCATTATCTTAAGCACATCACCTTTTGAATCATCTATTGCCGGGGGTGCGTTGACCGTTGCCAAATATGATTCCGGTTTGTCCGACTGGTTGAAACATATGGGCCTGGAAATGGAGGAGACTCTGGTGCTTGATCCCCAGAATGCTAAATTGCCAATCCCGATAGATCGTAATGTCGGCGGTTTTACGGTTCAGGAAATACGCATGGTGGAGTTTCCTTATTTTGTTGATATTCGAGCTGAAGGTTTGGTCTCTGCGGGCAGCCTGACTTCAGGCATACCCCAGGTTACCATGAATTGGGCCTCACCCGTTGTTATCGATGTGGAAAAAAATAAATCCCGTCATGTGATCAAACTACTCAACACTACGGCACAGTCCTGGACTTCTGATTCAACCCAGGTGATGCCGGATTTTCGCAGCAACGGCCCTTTGGGCTTTCGACCCTCCAAGGACCGTGCAGCCTACACTTTAGGGGTTGCGGTGGAAGGTCAGTTTGATTCTTATTTTGTAGCTAAACAGTCGCCGCTGTTGGCTGAAGAAAAACCTGAATCGATTGATGTGGAGTTTGAAAGCCAGGAAGAGGATAAAGACAACGAAGATCCGCCGGTAATAACCGGAGTCATTGAAAAATCCCCTCAGTCGGCAAGGATTATATTATTAGCCTCTAACGAGGTGTTAACCGATCAGACAATTCAAATGACGGCCAGTACTACGGGTAGTTTGTATCTGAATACATTAAATCTCGCAGAAAATTCGGTGGATTGGTCTCTGGAGGATCGAGGTTTATTATCCATTCGGGGGCGTGGCCATTTTTCACGCACATTGCACCCGGCCGCCGCACAGACTCAGGTGTTTTGGGAGTATCTGAATTATGGGCTGGCAATGATTGGTCTGCTGATTGTCTATTTCTTCTACCGTAACGGGCGAAGTCGGGCGCAACGCCGCTACCAGCATATTCTAGAGCACAGGGGCGTTTGATAATGAAAGAAAAAATAAATATTTTAGTGATAGCCTTTGTGATTCAGATGTGTCTGACAATCGGTCTTGTGTATTCGGGTAGTGATGCCAATGATAATGCGTCCAATAAGAAATTATTGACAGTCGATTATGATACGGTCAGCAAGATCTCAATCGAGCAACCAGAAAAATCGACGCTGGTGCTGGAGAAACGAGAAGGTCGCTGGATACTTCCTGGCTATTTTGATTTTCCTGCTTCGAAATCCAAGTTAGATCGAATTATGGGTAAATTATACGACCTAAGTGTCGGCTGGCCGGTAGCGACTACTAAAACGGCGCAAAAACGATTTAAAGTAGCGGATGAGGCGTTCGAGCGGAAGTTGCAGTTTATGGCGAGCGACGAATCTCAGCAAACACTTTTGTTGGGAACTTCTCCGGGCTTTAAAAAGATTCATGCTCGGGTTTCTGGTGAAACAAAAGTTTATGCGATTGCTTTTAGTGCTTATGAAGCCAGTGAGAAGCCAGTGGATTGGGTGGATCGAGGTTATCTTCATTTGGATCGGAGTGATGTTGCAGCGATTGAATTACCAAATTTGATTGTAAGTAAAAAGGACAAACAGTTTTCAGTGGAGGGAATGAAGGACAGTGAAGAACTGGTAGACCAGGAACTCCAATCATTGTTGTCAACTGTTACCAGTCTGTCTTTTGATGAGGTATTGGGGAGAAAGAATAAGCCGGAATATCAGTCAGAAACCGTGGAGCTTGAGTTAGCCTTGCTTGATCAGTCAGGTAATCGGACAAGCTATCGCTTTGCGAAGTTAAAAGATACAGAGGACTTTGTACTGAAAGTTTCGAGTCATCCCTATTATTTTAGGGTAACGAAAATGTCGATGGACGCCTTGCAAAAAATTGACCGCAATAAATTGATTAAATCGAAAGCAGTCGAGAATCCGGATTCTGAAGATAAACAAAGTGTGGATGCGGAATCACCGCCGGTAAAGGCGGCGGATGAATTTAATAATGTTCAATCGCTTCCCGTGAAACAATAGAATTTGCGTAGTATTGGATCATTATGCAAACGCACGAAGTTTCGACTGATGAGGGTCAGGCGGTAACCACCCGGGTTATTGGCAATGCCCGCTCGAATCAGTCAGCGCACTCTCTGAATGTGCGCAAACTGAGTTGTCTTCGTGATGATCGGGTATTGTTCGACAACCTGAATATTCATCTGGACGCAGGCCAGGTGCTGTTGGTGGAAGGGCGCAACGGCTCTGGTAAAACATCGTTGCTTAGAATTTTGTGCGGAATTCGGTTGCCGGAATCAGGTGAAGTGTTTTGGTGTGGAAAGCCCATCCATGAGTTGGGCGCAGCATTCCATGAACAGATGGCTTATGTTGGACACCATGATGGTATCAAAGGTGATTTAACTGTGCTTGAAAATATACGGTTGGCCAGAGCCTTGGGGAAGCCTTCTTCTGCTGCAATCGATGATATTCTTGAGCAGATTAAGTTATCGGGGTATGAGGATGTCATGACTCAGGCTTTGTCAGCAGGTCAGCGGCGCAAACTGGCTTTGTCCCGACTACTGGCAACCGATAGTTTGCTGTGGATATTGGATGAGCCGTTTACTTCTCTTGATCGCAGTGCCATAGAAATGTTTGAAGGGTTTATGTTGGCACATACGGCTGCGGGGGGGATGGTTATTTTAACCTCGCACCATGAAGTCAATTTAAAAGGCCTTACTCCGATTTCTCTGTGTTTATCGCCATGAATCAGCGATCATTATTCAGGGCATTTTTATTTTTATTGAAGCGTGATTTGATCATTAGTTTTCGTCGCCGTTCAGAAGTCGTCAATCCTTTGCTTTTTTTTGTTATTGTGATTACTTTGTTTCCCTTGGGTATTGGTGCAGAATCAAAGGAATTGCAGTCTATCGCACCGGGCGTGATATGGGTGGCTGCATTGTTGGCGGCCATGCTGTCTTTGGACAGTATTTTTCGTTCGGATTTTGAAGACGGATCGCTGGAACAGTTGTTACTGAGTTCGCATCCTGCTACTGTACTCGTTTTGGCGAAGGTCACCGCGCACTGGTTGGTAACCGGTTTACCGTTAGTGCTCATTGCGCCTTTGCTGGCGGTTTTATTGGGCCTGCCCGGCGAAGCACTGACTACGTTGATTCTGACCCTACTACTGGGTACACCAGTGCTTAGCCTGGTGGGTGCCATTGGTGTGGCCCTGACAGTCGGTTTGCGACGCGGTGGGATTATTATCTCCTTGTTAGTACTTCCTCTTTATATTCCGGTGCTTATATTCGGCAGTAATGCAGTTCAGGTTGCATCGACAGGATTGCCTGTCGACGGGCAGTTGTCTATGCTGTCGGCACTACTGGCACTGGCATTGGCACTGGCCCCATTACCTACCGCAGCAGCTTTACGGATGAGTTTAACTTGAATAGATTATTACGTTTTTATCATCAATTGGGATCGCCGCCGTATTTTTATAGAATCAGTGGGCGTTTATTGCCATGGTTCAGCTTGCTCTGTTTTGGTCTTATTGCCGCTGGGCTTTGGGGTGGACTGGTTGAGGCTCCGGCGGATTATCAACAAGGTGACAGTTTTCGGATTATTTATATTCACGTGCCGAGTGCCTGGATGTCGCTTTTTATCTATATGGTAATGGCGGTGTGTGGTGCGATTAGTTTGATTTGGCACATGAAGCTTGCGGAAATTATCTCAATCAGCAGTGCACCGATTGGGGCAAGTTTTACTTTTCTGGCCTTGGCGACCGGCTCATTGTGGGGAAAGCCTATGTGGGGAAGCTGGTGGGTGTGGGACGCGCGGCTGACCTCCGAGTTAATCCTGTTGTTCCTGTATTTTGGAGTGATTGCGCTCTATGCTGCGATTGAAGATAAGCGCACAGCCACAAGAGCGGTATCGATTCTGGCACTGGTTGGTGTCGTCAATATCCCCATTATTCATTACTCGGTGGAATGGTGGCATACATTACACCAAGGTCCTACGATTACTAAATTCGATAAGCCTTCCATGCATATTTCAATGCTGATACCGCTGCTCTACATGGCAGTGGGATTTAAATTGTATTATTTTGTTGTGGTACTCATGCGTTCCAGAGGTGAACTGTTGCGTCGTGAAGCGAATAGCAAATGGGTGAATGATCTTTTGGAGTCTAAATGAATATTGAAGAATTTTTGCATATGGGGGGCTATGCGTTCTACGTGTGGACATCCTATGGGATTGCTTTTTTGGTGTTAGCGTTGAATATAATCGTACCGATCTTTCAGCAACGGCAAACACTGATTGATATCGAGCGTAAAAAGCAACGCAGCCAGATGATGCAGCAATGAAACCTATTCGTAAGCAGCGTCTAACTCTGATTTTATTGATGGTGGCCGGTATCGCGGTGGCTGTCGGTTTCGCGCTGAATGCATTTAACGAAAATTTGATGTTCTTCTTTTCACCCAGCGAAGTGGTGGCCGGTGAAGCGCCGTCAGATAATATGTTTCGTCTGGGGGGGATGGTGGTTGAAGGGAGTGTTGTGCGTCCAGGAAATGATTTAACAATTCGCTTTGATCTGACTGATTTCGAAAAAACTGTGACCGTGCAGTATACTGGTATTTTACCGGATCTGTTTCGTGAGGGACAGGGAATTGTATCTCGGGGCCAATTAAGTGATGACGGTGTATTCGTTGCCGAAGAAGTGCTGGCTAAACATGATGAAAATTATATGCCACCTGAAGTTGCGGCGAGCCTGAAAAAGCAGAAACCAAATCTTAAATCCATGCAGTAAGTTATTTTGAGCCTCGTTAGCAATACGAAGATGTTTGGTTGCATTAATACCTTTGTAGCTTCTCAGCAAATTTCGTGGTCAGGGTGCAAGTCATTGAATGTCCGGGACGCGTGAAACCATCCCTTTAAGCGCTGTTGCAACATCCCTGTTGCACAAACCCGAACTTCAATGACTTGAACCCTTTGCTAAATATATGCAGAGAAGTTACAACTATTGTACATATACCTTTGATAATTGATTCGATAGGATTTTGACGTGATACCCGAACTTGGTCATTTTTCACTAATACTCTCCTTTAGCGTCGCACTGATGCTGGCTACCTTTCCTGTCGTCGGAGCCGCGCGAGGGTACCCAGGATGGATTGCACTGGCCCGTCCGGCAGCACACGCACACTTTCTGTTTATATTGATTGCTTTTGGGTGTCTGGCGTATTCCTTCATCGTGCACGATTTTTCTGTTGCCTACGTGGCCAATAATTCAAACTCTGCATTGCCATTGTTGTATCGTATTTCCGCAGTGTGGGGTGCTCATGAGGGTTCTTTGTTGCTTTGGGCTCTGGTGTTATCGATCTGGACAGCAGCGGTGGCAATATTCAGTCGCAGCGTTCCGGATGAAATTATCGCTCGAGTGTTGGGTGTAATGGGTATGGTCAGCGTCGGCTTTATGTTGTTTATGCTACTGACTTCTAACCCATTCGAACGGATGATCCCGGCACCGTTTGATGGTCGAGATTTAAACCCTTTACTGCAAGACCCGGGTTTAGCCATACATCCGCCAATGTTATACATCGGTTATGTTGGTTTTTCAGTAGTTTTTGCTTTTGCCATCGCCTCGATGTTGAGTGGTCAGATGGATACCGCCTGGGCGAGATGGTCAAGGCCGTGGACGAATGTAGCCTGGCTGTTTTTAACCTGTGGAATCGCTCTGGGCAGTTGGTGGGCTTATTACGAATTGGGTTGGGGCGGATGGTGGTTCTGGGATCCGGTGGAGAATGCGTCGTTTATGCCCTGGTTAGTGGGTACGGCTCTTATTCATTCATTGGCGGTCACCGAAAAGCGGGGTTGTTTTAAGGCCTGGACCGTACTTCTGGCTATATTCGCGTTTTCATTAAGTTTGCTGGGTACCTTTTTGGTTCGATCAGGTGTTTTGACCTCGGTACATGCGTTTGCGACTGATCCTACCCGAGGGTTGTTTATTCTGATATTTCTTTCGGTGGTTATCGGTGGATCCTTGTTGCTGTACGCGATCAGGGCGCCGCAGATCCGTAGTGTAGGGCAGTTTGAACTGGTTTCCAAAGATTCTGCACTGTTAATTAATAATGTGTTGTTAGTGGTGGCTGCGGCTAGTGTGTTGTTGGGAACTCTTTATCCTTTGTTTATCGACGCATTGGGAATGGGAAAGATTTCGGTAGGATTGCCTTATTTCAATAGCGTATTCGTACCGCTCACTGCACCGCTGGGCTTTCTAGTGGGTTTCGCTGCGTTTATTCGCTGGAAAAAGGACAGTATCAAACGATTATCAGTGCGTTTACGGCAAATATTTATAATCAGCGTGATCCTTGGATTGGCGATACCGGTATTGGTGATGCCGTATTTTTCCGGGAAGGCTGCGATAGGTACAGTGTTAGCCGTATGGGTGGCGTTAACAACTATTACGGGAATCCTCGAGCGGGTGACTAAGAATGGATTTAAATGGCGCAATTTTGCCTCGGTACCGAGAGCGTTCTATGGCATGAGCATCGCCCATTTTGGTTTAGCTGTATTTATTACCGGCATCACATTAACGTCGAATTACAGTATTGAAAAAGACGTACGTATGGCACCCGGTGAGCAAATGGAAATGGCCGGGTATCGGTTTGAATTGCAACAAATACGACGGTATACCGGACCTAACTTCAGTGCCGATGAAGGCGTTGTAAAAGTGACATCAGAGGGCGAATTGGTTGCTATGTTAATGCCGCAGAAAAGAATATACCAGGTTCAGAAAATGCCCATGACTGAAGCTGCGATTGATGCCGGGTTGTTTCGCGATTTATTTTTCGCTCTTGGCGAGCCATTGGGTGGTGGTGATGCCTGGAGTGTCCGAATTTATCACAAACCCTTCATTCGCTGGATCTGGATGGGAGCCTTGTTCATGGCATTCGGAGGACTAATTGCCTCATTGGATAAGCGTTATCGTTCGGTGCCGGTACGCAGCCAGATCCGTATAGACAGAGCTACTACTGGTGCGGCTGAAGCAGAGGTAACCTAGTGTTACGTTCTTTGCTGCCGTTGGCATTGTTTGTACTGTTGATCGGATTTCTGGCTGCCGGTTTAAATCTAAATCCACGAGAAGTACCGTCACCTCTGGTCGGCCGTCCGGCGCCACAATTTTTATTAAAGCAGTTGCATGAAATTGACAAAACTTTAGGCCCGGCCGATCTTAAAGGCAAGGTTTGGGTGCTGAACGTATGGGCCTCCTGGTGTGTCTCGTGTCGAGCTGAACATCCAATATTGAATGCCTGGAGTTCCGATAAAAACCTGTTTCTGATCGGTTTGAATTATAAAGATGCGCAAAATGATGCGCTTCAATGGTTGAGGCGTCTGGGCAATCCATATACCTACAGTGTCGTTGATAGAGACGGGCGAGTCGGCCTGGATTGGGGTGTGTACGGCGTACCGGAAAGTTTTGTCATCGATAAGAAGGGCATTATTCGCTATAAGCATATTGGTCCAATCACAATGGAAGATTTGAATAGCATTTTGAAACCTTTATTAGCTGAATTGGAGGGAGAATCAGCGTGAAGCGGGTGTTAACTGTAGTTTTCTTTTGTATGCTCTGGTCCTTTGCAGCGGCCAAAGTTGAAGTTGTTGAATTTAGCGATCCCGAGGATAGCAAACGCTACAAGACTCTGATTAAGGAGTTGCGCTGCATGGTTTGTCAAAATCAGAATATTGCTTCTTCCAATGCGGATCTTGCCAAAGATTTACGCCAACAGGTCTATCAAAGGATAGCTAATGGCGAAACCAATGAACAGATTGTTGCATTTATGGTGGCTCGGTATGGCGATTTTGTTCTTTATAAACCTCCGTTGAATGCTAAAACCAGCTTACTTTGGCTCGGGCCATTTGTTCTCTTGATTGTAGCAGTGTCGGTTATGATCATTTTGATCCGTAAGCGTAAAATCCAAACTACGAGCGACATTGATGATGAAGAAATTGATAGAGTGCGTCGCCTATTGGATAACAATAAATGACTGGTGTTCTGTTTGTCATGCAATCAATAATTTGCATTGGGCGAAAAATAGTCGTTGGATCATTTTAGATAATCAAACACTCTTGTGCGCTCAATTGAAGATTTGGTGAATAGTAACTTATGATTTTGTTTTGGATAATCGCGATGGTGATGATCGCGGTCGCGTTGTATTTTGTGCTGCGGCCGTTAATGGCCAGCGAATTTTTGTTTGTTCGAGGTCGGCAGGATCGCAATATAGCAATCGCCAGAGAGCGTTTAGAGGAGTTGGACGGGGAGCTGAAAGAGGGCATACTGACGGTTGATGAACATGCTCGCAGTCGTCAGGAGATTGAACAGGTATTGGCTGCAGACTTGGTTAATGAGCCGAAATTGCCACAACAGTCTACTTTGTCTCAAGGGCGGTGGGGTACCTTGGTTGTTGCGGTCTCCGTACCCGCCATATCGGTCGCTATGTATCTGTTTCTGGGTAATCCTTCCGGTTTGGATATGGCAAAAAATAGTCCATCCTCCGCGCACGCCGATCGAATTTCTAAATTAGCCTCCATCGAAAAAATGGTAAACGGTCTTGCAGAGCGTTTACGGGAAAATCCTGACGATGCCAATGGCTGGCGCTTACTTGCCCGTTCCTACAAAGTCATGGCGCGCTTCCCTGAAGCCGTGGCAGCTTTGCGACAGGCACGAGGTATAGTGGGCGATGACCCGGATGTACTCGTTGAACTTGCCGATGTGATTACTGCTCAACAAAACGGTGATTTTTCTGGAGCGCCCACTGAGCTTGTCAGACTTGCCCTGGAAAAAGCACCCGATAATCCACAGGTTTTATGGATGGCGGGTCAATCTGCGGCGACCCGGGGTGATTTCCAGATCGCAGTAGATTACTGGGTTCGCCTGAAGGAGCTTATTCCTGCTGATTCCAAGGGAATATCCATTATTGATGATGCTATCGCCGAAGCACAAAAAAGGCTTGGGCTGCCGGTTGCAAAGCAGCCAAATATTGCCGTTGCCTCTGAAACTGTTAACGTTAGTACTCAAGCGTCAATTGATGTGAAAGTCTTGCTGCACCCCAGTTTGATGAAGCAGGTCTCCGAAAACGATACTTTGTTTATCTATGCACAGGCATTGTCCGGGCCGCCAATGCCACTGGCTGTGGTGCGTAAACAGGTTAAGGATTTGCCCATACAGGTGACTCTGGATGACTCGATGGCGATGATGCCGACTATGAAGTTGTCGAAGTTCAAAGATGTCCGTGTGGCTGCCAGAATTTCGAAAACCGGCAATGCAATACCTCAGCCTGGAGATTATCGCGGAATTGTAAAACCAGTATCCACGCATGAAGAAGCGCTGATTGAAGTGGTGATTGGCGAGAAAATTCCATAAAAACAAATCCAAAAATGCCTGATTCTGGGCCAAAACTGCAACATTAGCCTGCACGGTTAGATGCAGAAGAAGGTTCCATTTTCTTCTTTGCTTTAACAAATAAAGATTCGCAGGCGGTTAAAGGGTGAAATTTCACGAAGGCTGTGATCCGGTTACAATAAGTACGTTCTGTGTGAATTGAATAATACAAACGCAGAATCAAATTATGGGTTTCTGTCAGTACTGATTGTCCTGAACTGTGTGTTGACATATTTCCAGGAAAGTGTTGGCACATCAGTCGTTAGGCTTTGGAGTTAGACACGGATAGTTATAAAATATTTTTTACGTTATGCCGCACATAAGGAGGGTGGTCGATAATGGATGATACTTCTATCGTTGTAATTATTTTATTGGTTTTCTTTTGGCTCACACTCATTTCGATAGTGATAGTGATAGTGGGAGTTATTGGTTTTATTCTATGGCAGAGAAAAACGTCTAAAGAATACGAAAAAGATATTAATTTGGTGACAATTACTGAAGAGGGTAATGAATTGCGTGAATCTTTAAGGAATTTGCAAACGACAACCGCGAATAATTTTAAGATAATTACAGACTTTCATATAAATGCACTGGGTCAGTTTAAAAATAGGAAACTCCGAAAATCAGAACTAGATTATTTGCAGCGTCACATATTAGGATTGATGCCGTTGATTAAGGAAATAGAGCCTAAAGAGTTACCTCACGATCAAGCAGAGATTGTACGAGCAGCTAAGTTTCAAATTGGCCAAAATATTTTAGACGTGTCAAATTCTGTAAAAGCAGGATTTTTAAATCAAAATAGAAAGAATCAGTTGAAATTGGAAGCATTTAAAGTTGCCGCTCGCTTAGGCGCAAAAGCGGCCACTAATGGTTTGCCTGCTCCTTAATCTAGATGCTCTTATTTGATATTTAAATCGAAGGGATCAGATTTGTTGATTGTTCTTTGTGGCTCGATATGCCTCTGACTTCCGACCGTCGTCACGCTTTTTCTGTAAAGAAGCAGATTTGTTTGTTATTGCTTTGCTGAATAATAATTTGATAAATACACGCCAAATTGAGTTTTGCTAATCGAGGCGTGCCATTTCTTCTTTATATTTGTAGGTCTTTATAGTATATAACTCATTATATTGGAAATATCATTAACTCTGACTGTTTCGATAATATGCTATCGAAAAAAGACTTAAAACTCCGAAAGCCTGTCTGGTCGTCTTTGTCACAGTTATGGCTAGATACCGAACTTGAAGAGGGTGATCTCAACCGAATTGCTAAAGCTATGTTTGAAAGTGGGTATTCTATAGAAGTATTAAGGGGTATTTATGAGATAGAGGTTGCTCCGATTGTCTACACTAACCTTCTCAGTCCGGCAGGAGAATGGGCTGGTTTTGACGATGAATGGTTGCATGAAAAAATAATTTCCTCATTGAACTCAAAAAAACATTGTGTTGGATTCTTTATGATGTTCAAACGTAGGTTAATGTTTTACGCTACCGAAACACATTGGAAAACTTTGATAATACGAGTCAATGAAATGAAACATAAGGATCAAGATTAGATTGTAATATGAGCCTAAGCGAGACGCCACAATCTGATTCGTGTGTTGGGCGAGCCCGTTGTTTCTGGAATGGTTTGTTATGAAAATATCTTTTTGAGTCGTGCTGGATTTCAAGACTTGGGGATACTGAAAACTTTAAGATTCAGCAAAAGTCGTTGCCTAATCTCTGTTAAAAAATCTCAAACAATTAATGGTAAAACCCGATAAAGAAAATTGCCAGAGTGTTGCAAAGCGTTTCAAGAAAATGCATTTAACTGTAAAAATTAGTTTCTTGGCCCAAATATCGCCGTACCAATTCTGACGATAGTGGATCCTTCTGCAATGGCTGCTTCCAGATCGCCCGACATTCCCATGGAAAGAGTGTCGCTCTTATAGCCATTGCCCTCTAGGGTTTGTTGTGCTTTTTTTAGCATACGAAATGGCATTCGTTGATTTTCAAATGTTGTTTCTGTTGCTGGAATCGCCATGAGCCCTCTGAGTTGCAAATTCGGTAGATCGGTGATCGCTGATGCTAATTCAGGGAGTTCGTCTACAGATACTCCTGCTTTTGTGGGTTGCGAATCGATGTTGACCTGAATGCAAATGTTAAGAGCCGGGAGTTCTGTGTCGCGTTGTTCGCTTAAACGGCGAGCAATCTTTATACGATCTACACTGTGTACCCAGGAAAACCGGTTTGCGATGGCCCGGGTTTTATTGGACTGGATGGGGCCGATGAAATGCCAGAAAATATTGTAGTCTTTCAATAAATCCTGTTTGTTCAGCGCTTCCTGAAGATAGTTTTCACCAAAGTGTCGTTGATGATTTTCGTAGGCAGAAATCAATTCATCCGCAGTTCGCGTTTTGCTAACAGCAAGTAATAAAACTGAATCAGCCAGGCGACCATGATTATTCTCGGCAATATGGATTTGCGAACGAACCTTTTCAAGTCTTTCCTGTAATAACATGGTTTTGTTTTTCAATTGGCTATAATTGATGGGAAAGCATCACAGGTTGATATTTTAATACAAAATCGAAGGTTACTATTCATCCTGTTTAGTGTATAGAGTGTAAGTCGTAGTTTTTTGGGGGAGAGTAAATTTTACTTTTGTTCCGATTTAAACATTTACTTGTAGAATTCAGAAGTATTTAGATTCTGCTCTATATGAAAAATTATTGAATAGACACCATCGAATAATTAACGAGGATACTATGGATATTGCAGAGTTACTGGCTTTTTCAGTGAAGAATAACGCATCTGACTTGCATTTATCGGCTGGATTACCGCCGATGATTCGGGTGGACGGTGATATTCGTCGTATTAACGTTCCGTTGCTTGAACATAAAGACGTACACGCATTGGTGTACGATATTATGAATGACAAACAGCGCAAGGACTTCGAAGAATTCTTCGAAACGGATTTTTCTTTTGAGTTACCGGGTGTGGCTCGATTCCGTGTCAATGCGTTCAATCAGGATCGAGGTGCTGCGGCGGTATTTCGTACCATTCCGTCAAAAGTATTAACACTCGAAGAGTTGGGGTGTCCGAAGTTTTTCCAGGAGATTACCCGAAAACCACGTGGAATGATATTGGTCACAGGGCCAACCGGGTCAGGTAAGTCCACGACTCTGGCGGCGATGATTGATTTTATTAATACCAATGATTATGCCCACGTTCTTACTGTCGAAGATCCTATCGAGTTTGTTCATCAGAGTAAAAAATGTCTGATTAACCAACGAGAGGTACACCGCGATACATTGGGGTTCAATGAAGCGCTCAGGTCTGCATTGCGTGAAGATCCGGATGTGATTCTGGTGGGGGAATTGCGGGATCTGGAAACCATTCGCCTGGCGTTAACCGCAGCGGAAACCGGACATTTAGTGTTTGGAACCTTGCATACCAGTTCGGCAGCGAAGACCATTGATAGAATAATCGATGTATTCCCAGCGGCTGAAAAGTCCATGATTCGATCCATGCTTTCAGAATCGTTACAGGCAGTAATTTCGCAGACTCTGTTAAAGAAAGTAGGCGGTGGCCGAACGGCCGCACACGAAATCATGGTGGGTACCGCTGCGATTCGAAATCTTATCCGTGAGGATAAAGTCGCGCAGATGTATTCTGCAATTCAAACCGGTCGTAAAGAAGGTATGCAGACTCTGGATCAGAATTTACTTGAGCTGGTTGACCGTGGATTGATATCTCGACAAATAGCGCGGGTACGAGCGGTTAATAAATCATCATTTTAGTTTAGCAGGGGAATCTCCTCGTGATATTTCGGTTTCTGAAGAACTGACAAAACTCATTTATACTGAAAAAGCAAAAATCATTGGGCCGATTAGACAAGAAGTATTATCTGGTTACAGTGATATAAAACAGTACAATAAACTTAAACATAAATTAATGTACTTTCCTAACGAGCCTATTATAGATGATGACTATCTGTCTGCGGCTAGATTCTCTAACCGTTGCAGACAGAAAGGAATCCAAGGCTCACATATAGATTTTATTATTTGTGCTGTAGCTAACAGGCTAAAAATAAGCATTTTTACATATGATAAAGATTTCGAATTTTATTCTCAGATGATTCCTGTAGCATTGCATTTAAAAAGCTAAGGAGCGAGGTTTTAATAATATGGGAAAGATTGACGCAGGATTATTGTTTGTCTTCAAGGCGTAGTAACAGGCGCATAGCAGGGCTACGCAACTGTTGCTACAACGCAGAAGACGGACAATAAGACAAGTCAAGATTCGTATATTATTGAATC
>Ga0114934_10000605_pt1 | contig 22784 bp, 12 predicted proteins | sample 4SBtaG_2_FD_99695 | JGI IMG/M metagenome (GOLD analysis project Ga0114934, IMG submission 99695) | Deep subsurface microbial communities from Kolumbo volcano to uncover new lineages of life (NeLLi) - 4SBTROV10_white metaG | ecosystem: Environmental > Aquatic > Marine > Volcanic ...
AAAATATGAGTCAAGTCATATTAAAAAGATTCAATCGAAAACAAAGTGGAAGTATAATAATCAATAATTGCCGACTCCTCAGAAAATACAAAATTCCTTTTACAATCGGCCATATCTGTGGGATGAGCAATAATGCTGAAAAAGAAAGCATTGATTCCTTTAGAATTTATTCTAGGCTTAAACCAATGAGAGTGAATTTCTACTTTCTTACATATTATCCAGGTACCGAACTCACAAGGAAGGCTTTAAAAGATGGAATTCTTACAAAAGAAAAATATTCTGAGCGCATTTCCGGTCATTCTACATCATATTTTGAGACAGGTGACATAAGCATTAAAGAATATCAGAGGCTTAAATCCATAGCACAAATGATACCATTTCTTCCATATAAAATAATGGATATTGTAATCAAAAAGAAATTATATAAAATATTACCAAAGAGCTATGTTTTCAGCGGTTTTCTTCAAGACCTTGTAAACATCTATTGTGTTCTTTCAGGAAAGGAACCCAAAAATCTGCCCATACTAAAAAAATATTTAATAGAGATACCGAGAATATTGTATAGAAAAATAGGGCATAAGTGATCAATGTTAAATTTTAAATGGCAAATAATAAACATGAAAAAAATTTATAAAATTAAATCTGGATTAAGAGTATTAAAATCAATACTATTTGATATTAGAATCCCTTTATTCATTGGATTTTCAATCACTTATAAATGTAATTCTAATTGTTTTTATTGCAATATAAAAGACCTTGAATCTAATGAGATGAATAGCGATGAAATACTCTATATTACAGATGAATTATGTAGTATAAAACCCGTGAAGGTATCTCTTTCAGGTGGGGAGCCTCTTCTTAGAGAAGAACTAGGTGAAATAAGCAGAATGCTCTATAAATATGGAATATCTCACTCAATTAATACAAATGGAATACTTGTCCCTGAGCGCATCTCCGATATTAAAAGGGCAAATATTCTTTTAAGTATTGATGGAGATAAAAAAATAAATGATAGTCTTAGGGGAAAAGGTAGTTTTGATTCAGTTATAAAGGCTTCTGAAGCGCTTCTTAAAAACAATATCCCTTTTTCCTTCACAACCGTCATTACTAAAAATAACTGCGATATAAAAAATTTGATTTTTCTACTCGATCTGGCAAAAAAATATAAGACAAAGATCAACTTTCAAACTTTTTATACACTTCCAGGACATGATGATCTCGGTTTTTCTGCATATAGAGAAAAGCTATATCTTATCTTATCATAATGAAGAAAAAAGGACTTCCCATAAACAATTCAAATGTTTCACTAAAAAAACTTTTTATTCAAAAACCATTCAACGGTAAATGTATTGCAGGAAACATTTATGCGAGGATACGCCCTGATGGGACTCTGATAAACTGCTCTAAAAACTCTGAATCCATACCCATTTCAATATTCGATTATGGATTGAAAGAGGCTTTTATGAAGCTTCCTCAGGAATCCTCATGCAGCGGATGCACATGCTTCGGAGCTAATGAACTAAACTCCATTTATCATCTTTCTTCAAGTGCTATAATAAACGCTATCATTAATTACTGAATATTTCCTGTCTCCATGCTCCCCATTCACGGTTTACCATTTTCTCTTATGACCTCAAATATCCTTAAATATTTTTCTCCTATTATTTTTCTATCATAATTTTTAACTACAAAATCTCTTCCATTTTGTCCCATTTTTTGAAGTTCATCCCTATGATGATAAAAGTATCTTATACTTTCCGCCATCCCATCTATATCATTAAAACCAAAGTTTTTTCCTCCCTTAGAACATTTGAAATATTCCTCGATTTCTCCTTTTAAAAGACAGAAAACAGGTTTTCCAGCTGAATTGGCTTCATATACCTTTGATGGGAGAGCTCCTAAAAATAATTTAAGTGGTTTCAAGGCAAGAATTTCTAAATCACATATACTTAATAAATCATTCATATTTTTATGTTCAACTGCTTCAAATACAGACATACCCTCTATTTTTTCGGATTTCTTTTTCATCTCTTCAAAACCCGGGCCACTTCCTATCATAATCATTTTCAGACCCTTTAATCCAGACAATTTCCTGAAAACTTCAATCAGTTTCCCAAGCGGATGAGAAAGTCCGAATGTTCCAGCATAAAGCAATACAAAATCACCCTCTTCTATTCCGAATTTTTTCATAAATCTTTTTGAACGTCTTTCAATTGGGAATATTTTATCACTTTCCACCCCATTCGGAATAAAAACTGTTTTTCTAGAGAATCCTCTTTTAGAAATACTTCTATGAATTCCTTTTGTTACAGCTACTACCGCATTGGCTTTCTTATAAATAAATCTTTCGACAGCATAAAGAATATCAAGTACCCTTGTGTTTTTAAGTGCCCCTAATTCTTCAATGCTTTCAGGCCACAAATCTGATACATGAAAAATAAATGGTATTCTTTTTATCTTGCTGATTATAAAAGCAGTTAAGCCCAGAAAGAGTGGTGGAGATTCAACTAATAATATATCGGGCTTTTTGCTAATCAGGCATATCAATAATGAAGTTGAGCAAAATGTTATTTGACTTAAAAGCCTGTCAAATTTTGATGGAGATTCACAGAAATATGAATATGTTCTGAAAACTGTAAGACCCATATTTTCTTTTTTAGAATAAATAATCTGTCGCTTTTTACCTATTAATTTTCCATTTGGATAACTCGGAAAAGTCGTATAAACTACAACTTCATGCCCTCTTGATAAAAAAAAATCACAAAGCTCTGATAATCTTCTCTGTGGAGCACCTACTTCCGGTGGATAATACTGAGTCAAAATCCCGATTTTCATATTTTCATGATCCTTCTACACCCATTCACTCATTTACCATTTAACATTTAAAATCTATAATCTTTAATCTAAAATTCCTTCAATGTCCTTTTTACCTTTTTACCCTTTTGCCTTTTACCATCCAAATTTCATAAATCTTAAATCTTGATCAAAAAAGGTTCATTTGCTCAGTCTCAGGTAATCCTTTCAAAGCACCAGATTCGCGAAGACTTTCAATAACTGATTTATTAAGTTTTGCCCTTATACCAAGATCCTCTATAGAAGAAAATTTCTTTTTATCTCTAGCCTTAATTACATTTATTGCTGCCTGTGTACCAATTCCTTCCATTGCACTAAATGGACATAAAAGGCCTTTATCTTTTATCATTATAAATGCATTAGAATCAGATCTATATAAATCAAGAGGAAAGAACTCAAATCCATGTTCGCAGAATTCTAATGCTATCTCAAGCGTTGTCCTCAGCTCTTTATCTCTTGCACTAAGTTCACCCATTGGGAGATTTTTAAGATAATTCATCTTGGATTTAATGCTGTCCACTCCGCTTGTCATGCTCTTATAATCAAAGACATCAGGTCTAATGCTGAAATATGCAGCATAAAAAGCAAGGGGATAATGTACTTTGAAATAAGCTATTCTAAATGCCATTGTGGAATATGCAACCGCATGTGCTTTCGGAAAAAGATATTTTATCTTTTCACAGGATTCTATATACCATTCAGGCACATTATTATCTTTCATTACTTTAAGTTGTTCATCAGAGAGTTTACGCCCCTTTCTTACAGTCTCCATTATCTTGAAAGCTATAGAATCATCAATTCCTTTTTGTTGCAAAAAATTAAGAATATCATCTCTCATAGTAATTATCTGAGAAAATTTCACTCCAGATGCAACTAATTCTTTTGCATTATTCAGCCATACATCAGTACCATGAGTAAGTCCACATATTCTAACAATATCTCCAAATGTCTTTGGTATAACATCTGAGAGGACCTGCCTAACAAAAGAAGTACCAAACTCAGGAATTCCGAGAGTCTTTACTTTCTCAAAAAGCAAAAGTGTATCTTTATCATCAAGCGGGATCTTAGACGCATCTAAACCTGTCAAGTCTTCAAGCATTTTGATTATTGTAGGATTATCATGTCCTAGCATATCCAGTTTTACAAGCTGACTTTCCATAACATGATAATCAAAATGAGTTGTGATTACCTTTTTACTTTTATCATCCGCCGGATGCTGCACCGGACAGAATTCATATATTTCATTCCCCTCCGGAAGAACTATTATCCCACCTGGATGCTGTCCGGTTGTTCTTTTTACACCCACACACTCTCCAATTATCCTTTTAACTTCAGCCTTTCTTTTCATAACATTTTTTTCTTGAAGATATTTATCAAGGCAGGCTTTTACAGCCTTCTCCTGAAAAGTAGATATAGTACCTGCTTTAAAGCTATGATCCGCTCCGAATATACTTTCAGCGAATTTATGTGCTTCTGTCTGAATTTCTCCAGAAAAATTTAGATCAATATCAGGCACTTTTTCTCCCTTGAATCCCATAAAGACTTCAAAAGGGATTCTATATCCATCTTTTTTCATCTTACTAGAACATTTCGGGCAATCTTTATCTGGAAGATCAGCTCCACATTCTATTTCAGGGTAATCCTGTAATTCGAAATACTTACATTTTGGACATACATAATGTGGAGGCAATGCATTTACTTCAGTGATCTCAGCAAGATTTGCCACAAGAGAAGAGCCAACAGATCCTCTTGAACCTACTTGATAACCCTTTTGAATAGAGTAATTAACTATCTTATAAGCAATATAATAAAGATCCGAGTATCGATTTGAACATATTGGCCTTAATTCCTTTTCAATCCTATTCTGAACTATTTTTGGGAGAGGATTTCCATATTTTTTGAATGCATTATCATAAACCATCTTTTTGAGTTTTTCTTCCGCACCTTCTATTCTGGGGGGATAGAATCCATCAGGTACTGGCTGAAGTTCCTCTATCATATCTGATATTTTTTTTGGAGCCTCTATAACTACTTCTCTGGAAATATCATCTCCAAGATAAGAAAATTCCTCAAGCATCTCTTCAGTAGTCTTATAATAAAGTTCAGCCTGAGATCCTGATTCTTCATATCCTTGAGTATATTGTATTATCTCTCTATTAAATGAATCCTCTGGATTCACAAAGTGAAGGTCCCCAGTTGCAACACAAAACTTTCCAAGTTCTTTTGCAATGTTATAAAACCTTTTAGAAACCTCTTCAAGATCTTTATCGCTTTCAAAGACTTTATTTCTAATTAGGAAAGCATTATTCGATTTTGGCATTATTTCTATAAAATCATAGAATTCTGCTATTTTTTTTAATTTTTCGTTATTAGATGGGTCTTTTAAATATGCTTGAAAGAGTTCGCCCGCTTCACAAGCAGTCCCTAATAAAAGCCCTTCTCTGTTTTCTATAATAAGGCTTTTTCTAATACGAGGTCTTCTATAAAAATCATTAAGATGGGCCATGGATACAAGATAATAAAGATTTCTAAGACCTTTCCTATTCTTAGCAAGTATATTGATGTGATAAGACTTTGATTTTTTAATATTTTCAAAATCTGATGAAGTATCATCTACAAGATAACCCTCCATTCCAAAAATAGGCTTTATTCCATTTTTCTTGCAATGCTTATAAAATTCAGGGAAGCCCTGTACAACACCATGATCAGTTAAAGCCAAAGCTGTATGCCCAAAATTCTTAGCAGTTTCAACTAATTTTGAAATATCACTTAAGCCATCCATTGCACTCATTTTGCTATGAGCATGAAGCTCTATTCTTTTTTCAATAGAATTGTCAGTCCTTTTAGGAGGAGAAGATTTTTTAATTCCTGTAATAAATACCTCAAGGTCTTTTTCATAATTATTATATTCAACTTTGCCACTACAGCTAATCCAGTCATTATTATCAAAATTGAGGTCTTTTTTTGAGAACAGCTTAGCCGAAATTGAGTCTGTCCCATCATAAAGACAAAACTTATGAAGTTTTTTTCCACCTTTTATATCCTTAGATTCTAATCCGAACACCTTTCCCTGAATAACTATATTTTTGTCAATAAATTTATCGATATCCTTAATGAAAATATATTTTCCTTTTCTGATTTGTTGCTTTTTGGTTTTTTCAGAAGATATACGCCGAATAGGTTTTTCAACCGCTAAAGAATTGTTTATATTACATTTAAATTTTATTTTTGAATATCCAGGAAGTACTTCCATTATTTTATCGATTAGGTCTTGTTCTGTCTTTTTTGTAAACATTTCTTTGGAGCGAAGAACAAAAAGTATGCTTTCACTTTTAGTATCCACTTCAACATGCTCAAGCATACTATTTTTTATTATGTCTTTCTGGGAATTATCAATATTATCAGAATCTGCGAAATTATTTATTATATCAAAATTCGAAGGACGAAGTATAAACTTTGCCATTAATTTTTTACCCTCTTATTGTGCCTGTTTATTTAATTAATCCGACAGCTTTTGCAATGGTGCATATTTTAAAATCAATTTCCTTTCTCCAACATTATCGAATTCAACTACTGCAGTCAAATCATCCCCCGCCCCTGAAAGGGATTTGATACTTCCCTGCCCCCACATCCTGTGAGCGACTCTATTTCCAACTTGTAATTTTTTGCTTTGTAAAGATTTTTTTAGTTTTCTTTTTTCCTTTCTTATACTACTTTCTCGCATTTCCGCAGTCTGAACTGAAACATCTTCATCAATAGCCTTACATTTTTCTATAAATACAGACGGCTTACCAAAACATTTTTCGTTATTTAGCCTTCTATGTTCAGAAAAGCTAAAGAATACTTTATCAGAAGTCCTTGAAAGCGCTCTTATAAAAAGAGTCTTTTCCTCATTAATATTCTTATTTTTAAAATAAGGTACCAAGCCTTCTTCAACACCACTCATAAAAACAACAGGAAATTCAAGATATCCTGCAAGAGAATAATCCGAAAGGGTAATTGTATTTTCTTCTCTATAATCCTCAAAGGGATTTCTAAGGGCAATATATGCCATACAATCTCTAAGATTATTCACATTAAAAGAGACTATCTCCTCCATTATTCTTTTAGGGAAACTCTTAATATTAGCAATACACTCAAGAGCCTTATTTGTATTCATCTTTGAAAACTCAGTGGTAATCTTACTTTCTTCTAAAATATATTCCATAAATTCTTTCATTTCCATATCATGGGATTTTTTTATAAAATCATCTATCAGCTCTTTAAATCCCTTTACTTGCTTTACAAATCTCTGAGGAAAATCAGGCTCATTATAAACCTTTCCAAGTGCTTTGAAAAAATTTACATTATTTTCTTTTCTATAATTATCAATAAGCTCTATAGTCCTATTTCCTATACCTCTTCTGGGAATATTTATTATTCTTTTAATACTTGAATCATCTTTTGAATTAAGTGCTATATAAATATATGCAAGAAAATCACCTATTTCATCAAGTTTAAAAAAATTATCTTCACTTATAACTCTAAAGGGAATACCTCGCTTTGAAAACTGTTCTTTAAATACCTCTACCTGCTTTGAAAGTCTGTAGAAAATAGCAAAATCTGCATAAGATTTTCCATGTTTAAAAATTATTGATTGAATTCTATCAATAATATTAATGACCTCATCATGTTCATCTCTGCATTTAAATACCTCTATACCTTTAAGTTCTCCCGCGCTGTCCTTGACGGCTGATTCCTGTTTAAAGTCACTTAATTCATTAATAGCATCGACTATTTCAGAGCAAGACCTGTAATTTCTATCAAACTCAATATTTTTAAGTTTTGGAAAATCCTTTTTTATTACCTCTTCAATATCTATTCCCTTTCCAAATCTAAATGGAGATGAATTATGTACCAAAACTCCATTTACTATGAAGTTTCTACATTCAGGTACACTTACATCTGCAGTTTTTCCTATATAATCCCTCCATTCTACACTAATAACCTTATCTTCTTTGATAGAATTACCATCAAGTATTGGTATATACATACCAGGCTGGATATGGCTTGCCGGAAAGAATTGGAATATCTCCTTTTCAGTAGCCTGAATATACTGATTAACAGGAATTCCTTCTACTGAACTAATTGATTTGGAGAATTCAAGAACTTCTTCAAAATCTTTCTTTTCAGTTTGTACAAACCAATTCTCATTTCTTAATCCTGATAATCCCCTAATAAGTTTTTCTTTTCCATTATAAATTCTCAAAACATGAAAATGCTTTTCACCGCCCTTTTCACCACCAAAATAAATTATCTTTAAAGTTTTATCTCCACTTTCATCAATAGTAAAATGGGGGAAATCACTTGATATGAAAAAATCTCGTTTCAATTTTCTGCTACTTTCTCGGCCTGAGAGTCTTTTATTCAATTCCAAAGCATCTGGTGAAGAAATAATATTTGCAAATTTATATAGTGGTATTGAATAACGACAAGATATATAACTAAGAAAGCTAATTGCTTTTGAATATTTATCGAAAGTCTTCAACACCCATATTTTTACAGGTAGTTTATTTTTTTGTTTTTTACTCTTAATTGAAAAATCATCTTCTAAAATTGATAGCCATGCACCATCCCTATTTTCTACAATTCCTATCTGATAACCAGAACTTCCCTTATCATATCTTGCAAACATTATATGATTAGGAGTTGCTGATATCTTTTTCCCCTTACTCGTTTTTATATTAACAAGTATTCCACTATATGGTTTATACTCAACTCTATCTATCAAGCAATTGCAGACATTTCCAAATCCATCCGTACATTTAACACTTTCTTTGCCTATAATATTTGAAAGGGGAACCTTTCCTTTAGAAAGTTCAATATTCTCTTCTTCTGGTATACAATATCCAGAAGTTTTGGTAATCCAAATATTTTTACCAATAGATATATTTTTAAAAAGTTTATACTCGGCCATAGATATCTGTTCTATTCTGTCAAAAAGTACATATTCATAAATTGAGAATTCTTTAGAGAAATTTTCAGTATTTTTCAATACTTTTTTAACTATGGTCTCAGGCGTCTCAATATTCATTTTTTCAAGGAGTTCCTCAAAAATGTATATTTTTTTAAGAATGCCCTCATCTGAATATCCTGTAGGAGTATTATAATATTTCCTAAAAATATTAATATCAGTTTTCTTGATATTTTTTTCACCAAGCCCAGCAATATTCTCAAAAATATATTCCATATTTACAAGTGAAAAATCTTTATTTTTACTTTTCAAAAGTTCATAAGCAAAATGTCCTACACTATCAATAGTAAGTTTCTCTAATTTTTCTCCTATATAAAGAACAAGTTCTTCCTTAAGAAGTTTCACTGCAAAAAGATCAGGAAGTAAAACAAGTATTTTCTCAGGAGATATATCAAGTTCTTCAATAAGGTAAACAATCCTAAAAAGCAGTGTAACAGTCTTCCCACAACCCGCAGGCCCTCTGATAATGCTATTATCAGACTTTGCTGCCTCATTTTGATGATCATTAAGATAGTCGAACCAGTTTAACATCTAAATCCTATTCTTTTTTTATTAATATATTTTATACCATTATTCATATAAAATCAAGAATATCTAAAAAGTTAAAAAACTCTGCCAACTCTGGGGTCAGGTCTTGATGCTGACCCCCTTGATGGCTAATTTACTTTTTTGCAATTCGCATAAAAGAGTTGTAAAATATCATAAAAAAATGGAGATTTTATTATGGCAAAAAAAGAATCTAAAAATAAAATAACACTTGATTTAATAAGAAAACTTCCAAAAACTGACCTTCACTGTCATCTTGATGGTTCACTTAGAGTAAATACAATTCTGGAGCTTGCAAGAGAATATAAAGTCAAATTACCTACTTTCGATGAAGAAGGGATAAGAAAAATAGTAGTAAAAGATGAAGGATGTACTTCCCTTGTAGATTATCTTAAGGCTTTTGATATTACACTTATGGTTATGCAGGAAAAAGACGCTCTTACAAGAGTAGCATTTGAACTTGCAGAAGATGCTGCAAAAGAAAATATAAGATATCTCGAAGTTAGATATGCACCAATTCTTCACCTTGAAAGAGGGCTAAGACTTACCGAAGTAGTAGAGTCTGTTGTAAAGGGGCTCAAAATGGCAGAACAAAAGTATAATATAAAGACAGGTGTGATAATCTGCGGTATAAGGCATATAAGCCCTGAATACTCTCTCAGACTTGCTGAGCTTGCGGTTGCATATAAAAATCGTGGAGTAGTAGCTTTTGATCTTGCAGGTGCTGAAGCAGATTATCCTGCAAAACACCATAGAGAAGCTTTTTATCTAGTACTTAATAATAATGTCAACTGTACGGTACACGCAGGTGAAGCATATGGGCCTGAGAGTATAAGTCAAGCAATACACTATTGTGGTGCACATAGAATTGGACATGGTACAAGGCTTAGAGAAGACGGTGATCTTCTTAATTATGTGAATGATCACAGAATTCCTATTGAAGTATGTTTGACTTCAAATATTCAAACAAGTTCAGTTAAGAGTTTTGCAGAGCATCCTTTAAGATTTTATTTTGATTATGGTATTCGTGTAACTATCAATACAGATAATCGCATGGTATCGAATACAGATGTCTCAAAAGAATTATTCCTTGCTCATAAACATTTTGGATTTAATATAAGAGAACTTACCACAATAATAAAATCTGGGGTTAAAAGTGCATTTCTTTCATTTAGAAAGAAACAGGAACTCTTCCATGAGATAACTGATGAGATCAATGAAATACTCGGTGATGACTATAAGAACGCTACTATATGAATTTAACCCTGTATTTTGCTTAATGCCAGTTTTTTAAAGTATTTTCCTCTTTCTTCAAAGTTTTTGAATTCATCAAAACTGGCACATGCAGGAGATAGAAGAATGCAGTCTCCCTTTTCTGATAATTCAAGTGCTTTTTCAAAAGCATTTCTAAGACCATTTTCCAATGTTGATTCAACAATTTTTGAAAAAAAACTATAAAATCTTTCTCCTGCTTTTCCATAAAGGACAGCATGTTTTATCTTTTTTTTAGAAATATCCTTTAATGGATCTAATGGCGTATTTTTATCTGTTCCACCTGCAAGTAATATAATCTTTTTATCCTCTTTAAAGCTTTTTAATGCCATTAATAATGATACTACGGTTGTGGACTTTGAATCATTGACTATTTTAATGCCATTTATTGTGCATACATATTCAAATCTATGTTCTAAAGGATTAAAACTTTCTATTGATTCTTTAATATCTTTTGCATTAATACCTAATAAGAGGGATGTAATGGTAGCACACATGATATTTTGCATATTATGATCTCCGAAAAGTTTTATCTTATCAAGTTTAAAGAGTTTTTCATTATTAAAATAGAGAGTCTTTCCTGAGCATTTGATATTAGAGGTATCATCAAAGCCAAAAGTAAGTAAATTACCTTTATACTTTAAAAGATAATTATCAAGAAAAATATGATCTGAAGGTATTATTAAAAAGTCATTACTAGTCTGATTTTTAAAGATATTAGTTTTAGCCTTTATATATGACTCCATATCTCCATGATGCGAAAGGTGATTTGGAGATATATTAAGGAAAACAGAAATATGGGGAGAAAAATCTCTTGTTAATTCTAGCTGATATGAAGATGTCTCTAAAACTATATATTCAACAGAAGGATTTTTTAATATAATATCTGATATAGGAATACCAATATTTCCTCCTATTTCGGAATTGATACCGCTTTTTGAAAGTATATGATATATAAGTGATGTTGTAGTACTTTTCCCATTACTGCCAGTTATAGCAATATATTTTTTTTCTGGAAAGAGTCGATAAATGAATTCTATATCAGATATCACAGGAATATTTCTACATCTAATTTCTTTCATTATTTTTGAATTTGGAGGAAAGCCGGGAGATGCTATAATAAGATCCCTTGATAAAAATACTCTGTCGGAATGAAAACCAAATTCATATTCATATCCAAGATTTTTTATCTTTTTAAAAAATTCATTGTGTTTTTCTTTTTTAAGCTCAGAAATAAATACATCTGCAAAATCTAATTTTTTTAGTAATACAGCAAGAGAAGAAGTTGATAGGCCCAATCCTAATAATGTTATCTTTAAAGATTTTTCAATATTAATCATCTTCCAAATAATATATTGAGTCCAATAATTATGAATCCGAAAAGTGTAAGTATAAGAGTTATCAGCCAGAATCGGAAAACAACTTTAGCTTCATGCCATCCTTTCAGCTCAAAATGATGATGTATTGGTGCCATTTTGAATATTTTCTTACCCCTTAGCTTGAAAGAACCCACTTGTATAATCACTGATATTGCTTCGAAAACAAATATTCCTCCCATTATCATAAGAAGAAGTTCTTGCTTAATAAGTACGGCAATCCCACCTATAGCACTCCCCAATGCGAGAGAGCCAGTATCTCCCATGAAGATTTGAGCTGGATATGAGTTATACCATAGAAATCCCATACTTGCACCAAGTATTGCTGCTGCTGGAACAAGCAATTCACTTGCATAAATCAAGTGAGGTATTTTCAAATATGATGAGAATATTGCATGCCCGCTCAAATATGCTAGAGCACCATAACTTAGCACTACTATGCTAGATGTTCCCATTGCAAGGCCATCAAGGCCATCGGTTAGATTTACTGCATTAGATGTTCCAGTTATTACAAGTACTATAAAAGGGAAATATAGAATTCCCAAATTTATTTCTAGATTGAATACAGGAATATATAGTGTAGTACTAAGAAGTTGATAATGAAGTATAAAAATTGTGAATGCAGAACTTACTATAAATTGCCCAAGTATTTTAGTTTTTGCATTTATACCATTTGAATTCTCTTCATGATATTTACGAATATCATCAAAAAGACCTATAATTGACATTGGTATATAAAGCATGAAAAGAGAAAGTATTGCAGGATTGAGATTAGACCAAAATAGGGATGAAAGTATGACTGCAATATTTACTGCTAGCCCTCCCATACTGGGAGTACCCTGTTTGTTCTCTATATGAGTTTTTGGACCATCTTCTCTTATTGGTTGCGAAAGTTTTCTCTGTTTCATTTTATTAATCAGATATGGCGTAGCTGAAAGAGTAATTAAAAAAGAGGTGAGAAGAGCAAAAACACTTCTTATTGTGATAGCGCTGAATGTGGAAGTACCTGAAATATTTTTTATCAGGAAATAAAACATTTTTCTATTATCCTCTCCATTTTCATCCCTCTTGAGCCCTTAATGAGTATTGAGCTATTTTTTTCTATATTCGAATTAATCAGTTCAATTAGCTCATTAATATCAGAAGAATGAAAAGATCTAGTATTATCTATTTTTAATTCATCATTGATTATAGCGGATAATTCTCCCAAAGTGAAAAGCTTATCCACATGAATATTCTTATTAATATAGTCGCCTATTTCCCTGTGAAATGCTTCCGAGTGTTTACCGAGTTCAAGCATATCACCAAGGATTAAGATTTTTTCCCCTTTCATAGCTGAGAACCTGTTTAGAGCAGATTTTAAGGTCTTGGGGCTTGAATTATAGCAGTCATTTATTATTGTCATTCCATTTTTTCTGATTATCTCAAAACGACCCGGTATAATAGGTGGCGATGATAATACCTGCTGACAATAGGAAGCAGGAATACCAAATTTTCTTGCAATAATAAGTGCTGCAACAAAATCTTCGGCTAACTCTATATAATTCTTATCAAGTTTATATTCTTCTTCTATTTGTGGTATAAAAATTTTTCCATCCAAAATAGAATAATCGTAAAATATTGCACTCCCAGGAAAACTTGAAGGAAAGTTTTCAATAAGTTCTTTATAATGAGAATTTATTATAGCAATAGAATTTAATGTTGGATTGGATAGTATCTCATATTTTGCAAGAGCAATTTCCTTGAGACTTTCAAAAAATTCAATATGTACATCAGAGACATTTATTATTACTGAAATATCAGGGCGAATATAAGAAACTATCTTTTTTATCTCGCCGGGATGATTCATACCTATTTCTAAAATAGCTATTTCATTAGATTCATCATATTTAAATATGCTCAAAGGAATACCAAACTCATTATTAAAATTTTTTATTGTCTTTAATACGCTGTATTTATGACTTAGCATTGTATAAAGATATTCTTTTGTACTGGTCTTACCACAACTACCAGTTATCATTATTGTCTTTATATTTTGTTTTTTAAGTATATATCCAGCTAGCCTAAGGAGGAAAATTTTTGTATCATCAGTCTTTAATACAGTAAAGAAGCCTGATGGGACTAAAGCTTCTTTATCTTCTAAAACTATTGCAGATGCGCCATTATTTAATGCATTAGATGCAAATTTATGACCGTCAAATTTATTGCCTTTGATACATACAAACATATCATTTTCAGATATTTCTCGGCTATTTATTGAAATTCCATGTATATTTGCATTCCTTCTTCCCCTTGCGAGGATAATTCCCGGAATATTATCGAGTATTTCCTTGATTGTGAGATTCATTCGCTTATTATAAAGTATTAATACCTAGTATGTCCATAGAAAATCTTAATATTTTTCAATATTTTAATTATACTTAATGGAATTCCATAAAGCATTTTAAAACCTGCTTTAAAATATCTTAAAAGTTGATAGGGTGAATTTAGTTTTTTTATTCTTCTTATAATTATAGATGGTCTGATATAGAATATTAGATATGCCATATATGTTAGAAAAACAATTGTATTTGTAGATAATTTTCGTCCTTTCACTGAAAGTGGCCTTTCCGGAATATTATCCTTAATAAATGATTTCCAGTATTTTTCGTTTTCATCTTGAGATATAGCGCTTCCTGGTTTTGGTATTGTCATACAGAATTGTGCATAAGATAGGGGAAGTTTAATACTATAAAAAATTGTCCTTAAAATATCTCTTATTCCTTCCCCAGGATTCCCAAGCATAAAGAATCCCAATGGTTCAATGTCTGCAAGTGTGCTTGATTTTAATATATTTTCAACCAAACATGGTTCAAGCTGTTTATTAAGCAATTTCAATGTCTTTTTACTAGGGGTCTCTATACCAAAGTATATTCTTTCAAATCCTGCTTTTCTCATTAATCTCAGTAATTCAGGGTCAACAGTATCTATTCTTGAGCGACATGCAAATACCATATCAATTCCACTTTGTATTATTTTTTCGCAAAACTCTATTACTCTTTTTCTATTAGCTGTAAAATTAGCATCGAATATCTCTATTTCTCTTATATTGAAATCATTATAGCATTTTATTATTTCTTCAATAACAAGATTTATATTCCTTGAATAATATGGTAAGGGAGCTATTGCACAGAAATTACAATTATGTGGGCATCCTTTTGTGGTAGTAATTATAGTGAAATTCTTTCTTCTAGAAGGAAAAGAATAATATAGTGAATTATCAATAAGATGCCTTGCAGGAATAGGGAGAGAATCATAGTCAAAAGAAGATTGGTCAGGCTCATTTAATATTATTTTATTTTTATTTCTATAGCATAGGCCTGGAATTTTTGAATAATCCTTTCCTTTTTCAAGAGCTTCTATAAATTTTTCAAGATTTGGATAGGCTTCTCCTCTAAAGCCAAAATCTATCTCGATATGAGACATTGTTTCTTCGGGATAAAGATTAATATTAATACCTCCTACAAGTGTCTTTATTCCAGTATTAGCTTTTATAAATCTTATCCATTCAAGCGTTTCATTAAACATATAGGTAGTAAGCATGAAGCCTGAAAGATCAGCATCAAGAAGTTTTATTTGTTGAATCACCTCATTTTTTGAAAGCTTTTCGGCTTTTATATCTATTACACTTACTTTATGCCCCGCTTTTTCCAGTATAGCTGCTACAATCAGTAGATTAAGAGGAGGATAGATCCCAAATTCATTGTCTACAAAAGGAAGATTTTCAGAGAATTTTCTGTGAGAGTATGGAGGAAATATAAGTACTATTTTCATCTATTTTTTCCAGCTTTATACATAAGATATTCTAATATAATATTTTCCATATTAAGTCTTTTAAGTAATTTGAAAAGATAGTATTCATTTAAATGATGTGTATTGGAAGAATCCCTAAATGAACAATCATGACAAGCACCATTTTTGATATCAACTCCTGTCAACATGTTTTTTCTCAATTCATTTATTTTTTCACCAAACCAAATATTTTTAAATCCATCTTTTAGAATATTTCCTAAAGAATTTTTCATATCAATATCATGACAACATGTTGTAACCTCGCCATCCCATCTAATAGTAGGATTTTCAAAGCAAGATGCACATGGATACTTAAAGCCCTTTGAAGGCAAAACACATTCTCGGGGTTCATATTCAGGTATGAAGAATATTCTGTGTTCTGATAAAGTCTTAATCCACTCGGTGACAACTTTATAAAGCGATTCATTCATTCTATTATCATTAACAAGAGGGTCACAGTACTTAAAATAAATTATAAATTTTTTAATCCAGTCATGCCAAGCTGTTACTTGATAGTCATATTCCCTTAAAAGATTAGAAAATATTTCATAAAATTCCTTGTATTCACAAAAGTTTTCAGGTGTTACTATAAATTGGAATATTGACTGTATATCATAATTGCTGAAATTATCAATATAATGCTTTATATTTTCCATAACAATATTAAAATCACCATTTTTTATTTTTCGATATGTGTCTTTAGATGCAGCATCAATAGAAAAAAGTATTCTCATATCAGGAGGTGCATTTTTCAGGAAAATCTCCTGAAACTCAGGGGTAAAAGCAATTGCATTAGTATGTAACTCACATTTCTGATAAAAAGAATGAGCATTTTGATACTTTTTAAGCAATTTGAGTATTTTTAGGATATCAGGATTGAGCAGTGGCTCTCCCATCCAGAAAAGTGAAAGTAGTTTTATAGGAAATCCTAAAGATGAGAGTTCCGAAAAAATTCTATTAGCATCATCAGCCTTTAAATAACCCCGACAGCTATTGCCATGTATATTTGGAGACTTATGTATTTGATTGCAGAAATTGCATGAAAGCTGACATATATCTGTAAGCTCAATTTGTATATATAATGGGAAATAGAATTCTTTATTGCTTCTTTTAATATATTCAGGGAAAATACTTGAAAGACCATATTTTTTAAGAAAATTAAGAATTGTATCATTATTTGCAGGAACTGGTTCTGTACAATTTGAACAAAAAGGAGTTATTGAAAAATCTCCTCTTATATGTCTAAGTCGATATTCCTCCATTTTTGGAGAATTCCAAAGCTCTTTTAAAGATTTTTCAGATATATTTCCTATATTAGCTTCAGCATTAAAGTCCTTGCAACAAAATGTGATATTCCCATCAGATGTTATTATTGGAGAATAATAGAGATTTTGACAAGCTTTATTTGAATATAATTCTGAAAAATTAAATCTGAAATACTTTTCGCTGAATACAAAAATGCATTCATTGTTTTTTGATAAAGAAAGCTCTCTTGTAATACTTTCTATAAAATGAATCTCATCACCTGAACGATTTATAGTACTTATTAAGAATTTGAATTTCAATATTCCATTATCCTTAAATTCAATTAAGCAAGAATAGAAATCATTTTCAAATTTTAAAGGGATATGGCATGAATGCCATGATAATGGATACTTATTACCTATTATATGAACTTCGAAAAGATTATTATCTATCTCTTTGAAGATTTTGTCGGGGATTGAAAGTATAAATTTATAAGATATCCCTTTCATAGGGAAATATCATTATCATTAAGATCACTCAATAATGAGAGATATTCTTCAGAATCTTGATTGTTTTTTAGGAATTGTATTTTCAGGGAATTGAATGATTCGGTGTCACCAGAAGCCTTGAAAATATCAAAAAGAACAGAATATGCCTTTATATACCACGGGGATTCATTAATACATTTACGGAAATAATATATTGCAGTATCTGTTTTTCCTAGTTGCATATAATAAGATCCAGCTTCGAATAAAATCTCAGGGTCTCTCGAGTTCACAATAAATCCATTTTTTAGTATTTTAAGAGCAGAATCTTTATCATCTTTTAAAATATAAAGTTCTATCATACTTAGATAAATTTTTGGATTATTTACTTTCTGTATACTTATATTTTTTAGAAGATCAAGTGCTTTATCAAACTCGTCAATATTTGTATAAATGTAAATAAGTTCATTTGAAATTGAGAAGTCATTTGTAAGATTGAAATATTCCTCAAGTAAAGAGGCAGCTTTATCATATTTCTCAAGATGAGAATAAAGGATTCCGATTATCTTTTTAATTTCAAGATCATCAGGACTTATCTTTTGAAGTTTTTCATAATAATATACTGCAGCATCAAGCATATCAAAGTTTTGATATATAGCTCCAAGATAATGAAGACATTCTTTATCATTTGGATAGCGTTCATAGAATTTTTTTAGAAAATCAAGAGAAAAATGATATTTTTTAAGATGAAATGCCGCTATTCCCTGTAATTTTATAGGTTCCATCTTTGTTGGAAAAATCTTAATACACTGTTTAGCAGTAGAAAGAACTTCTTCATATTGCCTAGAAACTAGTAATGCATTCATGAGATTAAGATTACAAAGATAATTCCTTGAAGGGTCTATCTTAATTGCTTGTTTATAATATCCTATTGCTGCAGCAATCTTATGTGTATTGAGATTGATATTGCCAAGAAAGAAATTTGCAGAATATGAATCAGGATTTTCTTTGAGTACTTCTTTAAATATACTAGAAGCATTTTCATAGTCATGTTCCTTATAATATTCTTGCGCTTTAGCAAGTTTTTTCTCAATATGTGAATCATTAAAATCGAAAAGAGATGATTTTTTAAAAGAATGTGATGGTGCGAATTTAATTATTTTTGCCATCAGGTTTCCTGATATTATATTTATTAAGTTTATTATAAAGGGTTTTTCTATCTATTCCAAGTATTGATGCACTTTTTGTCATATTCCACTTTTCTCTAGTAAGTATATAGTGAATATGTTGCTTTTCAACAGAAGAAAGTGTATCATCTGCTGCCATTAAATAATTAGATCTTAGTTTTTCTGGTAGTGAATATGCTGTTATCTTTTCTCCATTTGTAAGTACCATTGCTCTCTGTATAGCATTTTCCAATTCTCTGATATTTCCAGGCCATGGATAAGAAAGTAATATATTTAAAGCCTCTTTTTCTATCCCCTTGCATTTAAGGGAAGATTCTTTCTCAAATTTGGAGATAATAAAAGAGACAAGTGCTGGAATATCTTCTTTTCTTTCTCTAAGAGGAGGTATATGAATATTAAATACATTGAGTCTGTAAAAAAGGTCTTCACGAAAAGATCCCTCTTTTATTTTAGCTTCAAGGTCAGCATTTGTTGCTGCAATAACACGCACATCAACGGGTATTGATTCTTCGCTTCCAACAGGCTCAATAGTACGTTCCTGAAGCACTCTTAGAAGTTTTACTTGAGTGTTTAGAGATATTTCGCCTATTTCATCAAGAAAAATAGTACCACCGTCTGCAAGCTCAAATCTACCCTTTTTATTACTGATTGCTCCAGTAAAGGAGCCCTTTATATGACCAAATAATTCCGATTCTAAAAGAGTCTCAGGTAAAGCAGCACAATTTACCTTTATGAATGGTTTATCCTTACGGGGGCTAAGAGAATATATAGAATCCGCAATTACTTCCTTACCTGTACCCGATTCTCCGGTAATAAGAACCGTGATATTTATTTCAGAGACTTTTTTTACAAGCTCCATAACTGTTTTAAATGCCGGTGAAGAACCTGTCACTCCAGAAATCTTATCTGTTTGTTTGAGTTGCTTTTTAAGTATTGAGTTTTCTTGGATTATCTTATGTGTATTAAGGGCTCTTTGTATTGTGAGTTCTATCTTATCAAAACTGAATGGCTTTTCAATATAATCGAAAACCCCAGATTTCATTGCATTAACTGCATTTTCAACCGTACCATAAGCAGTCATTACAATTGGGACAATATTTGGTTGTATCTCAAGTGCTTTACGAATAAGCTCTATACCATCCATTTCTGGCATTTTCATATCCGTAATTATAATATCTATTTCTTCAGATGAGAGTATTTCCAAAGCATTGTTTGGCGAGCTAGACTTAAAGATATGACGATCTTTTTGTTTTAGAGTATCTGACAAAGCATTAAGCATAATGCTTTCATCATCAACAATGAGAATATTTATCATTTTTTTAGTTCCAAATATAATTCCAAATATTTTGCAATCCGTTTCCAATAGTATTGACTACCTGAGTACCTGCTTCATAATAATATTCGGCAGCATTTCCTACTGCATCTACAACGGTATTCCATATATGTTTTGCAGCTTCTCCAGTTTTTTTGGCTATTGAGGTTACTCCATTTGCAGATATTTTTATTATATACACTGCCCCATCTTTTGCTTTTTTTACTATATATACTGTGCCATCTTTTGCTTTTTGATATACATAGCTTGCCGTATCTTTTATTTCACCTACTGCATAAGTTTTTAGTTCATTAAGAAGAAAACTTATCTCTCTGTGGCTCTTTGCTATTTCTTCATTATAAGGGCATTCTTCGACTTTATAAAGATGGAAAGAAGAGAGGAAACCATTTGATGAGTCTATTTTTTTAGATTTTGAAAAAGAGGTTGCAATTCCAAGATCTACTTTAATACCAAGGTCAAGAGATACAGAAAGCTCGGGTTTATAAGATCCTAGTGCTAGATTTGTCCTTTCTATATAAAATATTGGATATTCAGCCATTTTTTTAAGTGATTTTGATACAGCTCCGAACATGCCTTTAACCCTTGCTGATATTTTATTATTATCTTGATGTGCATTTTCTTTGAGAAGCATTTTCGAGAATGCGAGCCATTCTGAGAAATATTTCTGAGTCTTATCTTTATTTACAATAAAAATATATTGCTTGTCAACGCCTTCTACATCGAAAAGTTCGGAATAGTCAGAGGAAGATGCTCCTGATTCCTTTAATTGCTCCATAAGATGTTTAATAAACTTATTGTATATATTATTTCTGATTTCATAGCCTGCAGAAAGTATTATGATACTTTTTGTAAAACGCATATTTTTATCAAATTTAAAAATAAACATCATATTCATATGACCAGAACGGTCATCAAGAAAATAATCAGGGACCAGTTTTGTATTAAAGATTTTTGCTGATAGTTTACCAGCTGAGAATGAGCCTGAAAAACTTGAAGTTAATGTAACAGAATATTTATCATCTGTTGGGCCAAACATTGTAAATCCATTTATTATGCCACCTTGAATACCCGAGCTTAGTATTGCATTTCCACTAACTACTCCAACTGATACACCTGAATTCACATGCTGATCATTTCCTGAGCCTTCTATAAGTCCGAGATTTGCTCCTATATTTCCAGAGACATTTAAAGAACCATCCATGCCTATGGATGCGCTGGACATATAATCGGAAGTATTTACATGACTTAGCTTTGCAAGGAGAGAACTAGTTATTGGTTTGGTTGCAGGAGAAAAATTCAGAAGTTGATCCGTGAAAAGAACCATTTCTGCCTTTCTATCCGAATTATAAGGATCTTTAAATATATAAGTATTGTTAAGTCCAAAAGAAAGTGATGCCCCTGCACCTATTGTTGCAGATGCACCAGCACCAAGATTATAATCAAAGGCTTTTATACTGAGAGGCTTAAGCTTTGGACCAAGCGATGCTGAAAGTGATGTTTTTAATTTTGGACTTATAGATACTATAAGTTTATCAGTATATTTATTATTGATATCCTTTGAAAAAAATGTCAGACCTATTGAATTAGAAGGATTTACAGCAAGAGTAGCATCTGCTGCAACTGCATCCAGTCCTATTCCTGCATTTATGCCTATCATGGCATTGTAATTAAAAAAAGCCTTTCTAGGAATAATATTGATTTTGAAACTTTTACTTGCTGAGCCACAAGTTATATTAAAGGATTTGGAGGATGAAAATTTTGTGGTATCAAAAGGTATTCGTATCATGCCATGACGGTCAGGAGAAAATGTATAACCATCAAGCATTACAGGTTTATTATAAACTTTTTTCCCATTTTCTAGTACTTTGAGATATAAATTAAACTTACTCCCTTTTTGTACAGTATACTCTGTTTTGTTTTCAAAAAAAGGAACTATATTAAGCATCGAGGAGCGTACTGAAGGAATTATTGTTTTGAAAGAAAAGTTTCCATCAAAACCCAGTATTACAGTAGACCCATTTCTATTATCTGTAAGTAATAGCCTGTCTGATAATATTTTTTGTATAGTAAAGTATAAAAAGCTGTCTCCTGCTCTCAAAGTTTTCATTTGGAAAGTCTTTGATTCTTTATCGAAATATAATAATGATACTTGATCATCAGAGGCCGAGACTATCATAATAGGAGGATTTGAGCCTTTGAAATATGACTTCATTAAGGGAGAATAAAAATCATTTATTTCTCTCTGATTTACATCATTAATAAAATCAAGATAGTTTCTTAAAATATTAAAACTGATAGTTAACTCATTTGCTCTGTATTTTTCTATTATAGATTTTATCAAGGGTTTTATGAAAAACGCATTTAATTTTGAAGTATCGGAAAAGCCCTTTGAAAATTCAGTATTGATAAGCTGGAGGCTTTTAGAAATATTATTCTTAGAAAAAACAACTTGATTAATGAAAAAGTCTTTGTAGTTTTCAATTTTTTCAATTTGAAGCGAGATTCTATTTATTTCTTGTTGGGATAAATCCGAATGTGAGATTATATATTGAGAATAGGCAATTATTTCCTGCAATTTCAAGAAAGATGGGATTATTTCTAATCGTGCATCCTTAAAAAGTGAGTTTGAGATAGTATCAGAAT
>Ga0114934_10000607_pt1 | contig 22750 bp, 15 predicted proteins | sample 4SBtaG_2_FD_99695 | JGI IMG/M metagenome (GOLD analysis project Ga0114934, IMG submission 99695) | Deep subsurface microbial communities from Kolumbo volcano to uncover new lineages of life (NeLLi) - 4SBTROV10_white metaG | ecosystem: Environmental > Aquatic > Marine > Volcanic ...
CTGCTGCTGAAGTTGGAACTGTTGCTACTGAGGCTGGAGTTGCTGCTACTGAGGCTGGAGTTGCTGCTGCTGGAGCTGAAGCTGCTGGAACTGGAATATTAGCAGGTGCTGCTGGAGTTATCTTTGCACCAATAACTTTAACAGTTCTTGGTACATTAGCTGCTGGAACTGCTGTTTATTATGGATATAAGTATTATAAAAAGAGTAAAATAGTATCTAATTTAAGAAAAATGAGAATGAAACTCTATAATGCTAGTTCTGTAGATGAAGATCTAATTGAAGAACTTGAAAATAGAGTTAATCAAGTCCATGATAAAGGCAAACTAACCATGGACGAAATAATTAGTTATGCTGAAAAATTTGGATTTAATACAAAAGATGAAAAGCAGCTTAAATATTTTGCAGAATGGCTAACTAAACTATTTACTCCAGTATTTTTAACTTATACTCAGTATATTAAGAGTACAAATAATATTAATTTTTCTGATGAAGATTCATTAAGTGGTGATGATGCTAGTAATATAGCTAAAAATTTTCCTAAGATAGTTAAAAATATAACATCTAAGTATAGATATCTTATACCTACTAAAGATGGATATCTAAAAGCTACTAAAAGATCTAAAATAGATAATAAAATAAAGAGTAAAGGCAATGTTAATATAGAAAGAACTCCTGGTAAGAAAGTAGTAGCTAAAATTACTCCAAAAGGTAGAAAAGAAAAAGAAACTACTGCTCCGATACCTAGAAGAGCTATATTAACTAGATCCTTTTATGATAAAGAAATAACTAATAATAAAGTTATTCCATTAGTTAGAGAACCAGGAGAATTAGGATCTCTATCTGCTAAATATGAATCAGGTCATAAAGGTAATGAGGCTATTGGATATGATAAGATCGGTGGAACTTCATATGGTAAATACCAGTTAAGTTCAAAATCCGGAACTTTTAATGAATTCCTAGAATGGGCTCAAAAACAAGGACCTGAAGCTAAAAAGATAGCTGATGAACTATTAAAAGCAGGAAATCCTAATACCGGAAGTAAAGAAGGAAATGTTCCAAGAGTATGGAAAAAAATAGCTAAAGAAAAACCTAAATTATTAAATAAATTAGTTCATAATTTTATTAAAGAAACTCATTATGATAAAGCATTAAATAGCATAAAAAATAATGAAATAAAACAATTTATAAATAATTCTAAAACTCTCCAAAATGTATTATGGTCTACAGCAGTTCAACATGGTCCATATACTGCATCTAAAATATTTGAAAATGCTTATAAAAAAGGCATAGATATTAAGCAATATATTAAAAATATTTATGATGAAAGATTAAAATATTTTAAATCTTCACCTAGAAGTATAAAAAGAAGTATTTTAAATAGATATAAAGATGAAGCATCTATGGCTTTATCTTCTGCAAATTCTATAAAGGATAAAATAATAACTAATGCAGATGATTTAATTAAAAAATCTGCTGAAAGTTATAAACCAATAGAACCACACGCAATAGAAAGTAATGAAACATCAAAATTAAGTATAAATAAAAATATAGAAAATGTTAAAACTATTGCTAAGATGCCTAATAGTGTAATAACTGCTGATTTGCCAGATATTAATAAAAATATAGTATCTAATAAAATAAAATCAGCTAATATAGTAGCAAATGCAAATGAAAATAATATTCCTAATCTATTAAAAATGCAATTAAATGTTTTAAATTCAATAGAAAGGCATTTAAGTAATATAAATAATAATGTTACAGAAATAGGATCAAATACTAATACAGATCAAATTAGAGATGTAATTAGTGATCTTAAACAACATATAATTAAAGTATTTAATACACCTGAACCTAAAGAGGTTCCTAAAGTACAAAAAGTAAATAATAAAAGAAACATAGATGATATCTATGAACAAGGATTTAATATTGATGTTTCTAAAAAAGCAATAAATATATAAAAATGTATCTATATATGCTCTTCTCCTTGTATCATACAAGGAGAAGAGCATAGATGCAATAATATAGTAGTATTTATAAAAGTATTTTTAATAATTAATATAAGGGGAGAATAAAATATGGCTATTATACAACCAGACTCTGAAAAATTAATCCCAACTGATAGTCAATTTTCTTCTATTTTTGGATTTTCAAGAGTATCTATAGGAAATTCATTTAAAACATATAAAGAAATATTAGATTATCAATTATCTGATGAAGTATTTAATAAAGAAGGAACTTTAGAACCAGTAGTTCCAGAACCTATTAAAAAAGCATTAGATACTCCTAATGAGCTATTACTTGAAACAAAATTAAAAAAGAAAAATAGAGATACTACATTAGGAGGTAATGAAGCTATAAATTGTTATTGGCAATTTAATGAAAATGATGATATCATGGCAGATTATACTGCTATAGATGAAGATAATGGAATAGGAATGGGTCGTGTATATAGCGAAACTTTCGATGATAAGCAACAAATTATGTATCTTACTATGGGAGTTCCAGAATTTACTGGAGTAGTATCATTTTATACAAATGCTATAAATAGTAAGATGGCTAAATTAGTTAATAATGGAGATTATAGTATAATAAATGAAATATTTCATATGGCAGGATTAACTGTAGGATTTTTAATCGCTCTTCCAGTTATGCCATTAGTATTTATACATAAAATATTTAATGGCATAACTAAGTCAAATGCAGCAAGGTATTATGATTTTAGAGCTACTATGCCATTATATTACAAAACAGTAAATACTATGTTAGCTCATCTTGCTATAAATATGGGTTTAATAGGAATGCAAACTAAAGACAATATGGATAAAGTATTATCTGCCAATACAGATGGTATGCCTGATCTTATAAAAGAAACTAATTTAGATATATTAAAAATAATGATGAGAAAAGATAAATATGACGATAATCCAAATGTTCCAAAATCTACAGAAGCTCAATCTTTAGATTATCAACTTGAAAAACTTAAAAATGATGATAGTGTAAACAAACCAAAAGACGATGATAATAATACATGGCTTGGAAATATTCTTTCTGGATTTAGTGAAGCATATAATTATGGAACATTGGATTCTTTGAATTTTATTGGAATAAAAGTAGAAAAATCAACAGATGTAAGTGAATCTGCATCTAATAGTACTGGTGAAATGAATATAGCTTCTATGATAAATTCATCTGCTTCTGAATCTATTAATAAAAAGGCTTCTACTGGTGGCAATACTATTTTTGGTAATACAATAGCCGCTGCTACCGGCGGTATCATGGATATGGTTAAACCATTACTTGGAGCTGTTGGTAGTCAATTAAATATAGGAATTGCAGAAATAGCTAAAGGAAATGGAATTATAGATTTTCCTGAAATATGGACAGGAAGCTCATTTTCAAGAAGTAGTTATAATTTTACTATGCAATTAAGAGCTCCATGCGCTGATAAGTTATCTATATTTTATTATATTTATGTTCCTTTAACTATGATTTTATGTGCAGCTTTTCCTAGAGCTGTAGGTAAAAACGCATATACTTCTCCATTTATTGTAAGAGCATATTCTAAAGGAATGTTTGCTGTTCCTATGGGTATAATAGATAATATTACTATTAAAAGAGGATCTTCTGATTTTGGTTGGAATGTTGATAATTATCCAACTGCTATAGATGTTTCTTTTACTATAAAAGATCTATCCCCAGCTATGTATGTTCCAGTTGCAGAAGGTAATAGTATTTCTGATGTTTTAGATATTTTATCTCCTAATAATACTTATCAAGAATATTTATTAACTTTATCTGGAACAACTATTAGAGATAGAATATTATTTAAAAAGAGAGTAACAAGAAATTATTTTACATTTTTACAAATTATGAAAAATAATAAATTTAATAGCGCTATGTGGGGATTTAAAGAATCTAATAGAGGCATTGGAAGACTTATATCAGCTCTAAGGCCTGATTCTAGAATACCTAAAAAAATAACAACACATCAAGGTATTGTTCAATAAAGGAGTATATAAATGAACAATGTAGCTTTAGAACTTATGTTACCTAATTACAATATGTTTTTTAGAAAAAATATAGTATTTAGGACAAATGAACTTACTAAAAAATCAATTACTATAGATGAAAATTTTGTATTACCTAAAAATTCAGTATTACATTTGGTTGATAATCTTTTTTTAGATGATGGATATACAGATGTACCATCTTTAAAAAGATATACATTTTTAAATAACAAGATTCCTAGAAAAAGGATATTTAATAATACAAAATTTCCATTAGAAGGAAAATTTAAAATAGATAATAAAATAAGATTTTATAAAAGTGGATTACAACGAAATCTATTTAGATTTATAAATAAAAATAAAATCATAATTAAACCTATTTATAGTTTAGAGTATATAGATAATAATGAAAATATCCTATATCTTATAAATCATAATCCTTTATTTAGAATAAAAACAACTGGGATTATGAAAGAATATGATAAATTTTATGCATGTATATCATCTATATTTGATATTATAGAAAAAATAAATGATAAAAATCATTTTATTTATATTGAAATAAATAGGCATTTGCTTAAAAATGATTTTATAAGTATTATTAATAGTAATCAAATTATTAAATCAAGATTACATCTTATAAATATGTATTATTTCTTTATGATACATTTATTACTATTTCTTTTTGATAATGAAACTAAAACATCTATATTTTCTAGAATAAATAATGAAAAAATACCATTTATAAATTTGATATTTTGCAATAAAAAAGAAAATGCTAAAAATGGCATTATATATAATTTAAAATATCTTGTAAATTTATGTGATACTCCATCTAAAATATGGAGATTCCTATCAACCATTAATGGTCTATATTTTGAATTAAATCTAGATAAAAATGAAGAAATTATTAATAAGATTACTGAAGAATCTGATATAACTCTAATTAAAGATGTATCAACAGGCAATAAAGTATCTACTACTATTAAGAAAACAATACAAGAAATAAATAATGCAAATATAAGCAATTTAACTACAAATGCTGTTGGCAATATAGTTGATAAAGATGCAATAGAAAAAAATCCTGAAGAACTTAAAAAATCTAATAAAAATCCCAAAGAGCTCGAAGAATCTAAGAAAAAATTTGAATCAATAGAACCTAAAACTTTTTCAGAATATATAGATAATAAAGTTATTGAATTTTTAGATAAAAATGAATTATTAACTCCTGCTCAAAAAGCAAGAGCTATTGAACTATCTAAAAAATATAAAAATATTACCGTTAAAGCAAATGGTAAAGTTCAAACTATAGAAAAAATAGTAAATGCTGAAGTAAATGATAAAATAGATGAAATAAATTTTAATGTTGATGATAAAGCTATTTTTGATAAATCTATGAAAAAGACGCGTATTAAAAATTATGATAATTTATATATGGAACGTCTTTTTTATAAAGATCTATTTCAAAATATATTAGCTTTTCAAAATAATGGATTATTTTTATCTAATTATGAAGAAGAAGATGAATTAAATAAATTAAATAGAATAAAACATATAAAAATAAAATTTGAAACTCCTGAAAGAAAATCTCATACTCTTAAATTTAAAATTCCGATCCCTGATGAAGAAGGATATTTATTAGTTAATGGAGTTAAAACTAAACTATCTAAGCAATTAGTAAATGTTCCTATTTGTAAAATAAGCCCAAGTAGAGTATCATTAGTATCTAATTATAATAAAACTATAATAGATAGAGTTGGAAATACTTCTAATAGCTTTTTATCTATAATAGAAAAAGAACTTAAAAATAGAAATATACCTGTAAATTATAATGAAAATTATTATACTGAAGAATTTCCTTATGATTATACTTCATTAGCTAAAAGGTTTAATTATATAAAAGGAAAAGAAGGAGATATCTATTTTAATCAAGATGAAATAAAATCCAAATTTAAAATAGATAAAAATACTAAAAAATATGGATTATTAATTGGAAAATCCAATAAATATAAAAATACATATATATTCATTAACGATAATAATAAGATACGACTAATAGATATAAATTCAGACACAGAATATGAAAAAGATAAAGATAAATATATCATTGATATTATATTTGGAGATGATGCAAAAGATATTAAAGTATCTAGAGAAAGCTGTAATTTAAAGATACTTGATAAAAATATTCCTATTGTATTCATATTAGCATATAGATTAGGACTTACTAAAACATTAGATTTATTAAAAGTTAAATATAGATTAGTAGATATAGGTAAATCTAAAGATCTTCAAACTAATGAAATATTTTTAACTTTTAAAAACAAACATCTTATTTTTAATAAATATCCATTAAGAAATAGTCTTATATTAAATGGATTTCTAAATTATCCAACACTTAAAAAATATGATATTGAAGAATTTGATAGTGAAGATATTTATTATCAGCTATTGACTGATAAAGGATTAAGTATAAATTACCTTAAAGGTATAGATAATTATTTTGATTTTTTTGTTGATCCCATAACTAGAGATGTACTTCAAAGGATGGGAGAACCTACTGATACTGTACAATTATTAATAAGAGCAGTTGAATTATTAACAACTGATAAACATGATGAACCTTCATCAGTTAAAAATTTAAGAATAAGATCATTTGAGAGATTAAATAGTATTATATATAATGAAATATCAAGACAATATGCTAATTATATAAATAGTAAATATAAAGAAAAATCATTTTCTATTAATACAGAAGCTATTTTTCAAAGAATAGTTCAAGATCAAACCAATATATTAGCTGAAAATACCAATCCTATTCATGTTATTAAAGAAAATGAAAGGATAACTTACGTAGGATTTGGTGGGAGAACTAGTGATGCTTTTGTAGAAAAAGATAGAAAATATCCTGAGGATGGGTTAGGGATCTTATCAGAAGCTACTCCTGATAGTGGTAATGTAAGTATCAACTCTTATCTATCTGCTAATCCTAATATACAAAATATAAGAGGATTGTTAAATCCATCAGGTGAAAAAGAACCAACTAATATATTAAGCACTACATCTATGCTTATGCCTGGAGCAACTAATGATGATCCTAAGCGAGCTAATTTTATAAATATCCAATTATCTCATCATGTTCCATCTTATTTTTCATATCCATCTAGAGTTAGAACAGGATATGAAAAAATCATTCCACATAAGACTTCAGATGAATTTGCATATTCATTTAAAAATGATGGAAAAATCATTGATATGGACAATAAAAATAAATTGATAAAAGTTCAATATAAGGATGGTAGTATAGATGTAGTTGAATATGGTGAAAAGCTTGCTACAGTATCAGGTTCCTATTTTAGACATGATATTGAATTAACTAAAAATTGGAAAATAGGCGATAAATTTAAAAAAGGCGAATTTCTTACATATCATAAAGGATTCTTTAATAAAGATGATTTTTTCAATTCTATAGATTGGAATCATGGAGTTGCTGCTAATGTTGCTTTTTTAATGAAAGATATAACATTAGAAGATGCTTGTGATATATCTAAAGAATTTAGTGAGAAATTAGCTTTTAATGCAATAGATTTAAGAACTATTAGAATATCCTCTGATATGATAATAAAGAAAATAGTTAAAGTAGGTGATGAAGTAAAATTTGATGACAATCTCATTGAAATAGAATATCCAGATATAGAAATGATGAATCTTTCAGATGTAGATAATGAAGATGATCTTAATGACATAATAGATGAACTAAAATCTATTAGAGCTAAATCTAAGCATAATGGAAAAATACATAGGATTGATATATTTAGAACATGTGATTTTAAAGATATGAATCCTATTACAGCTTCTGTAATAAAAAAATATGAAAAACAACAAAATGAATTATATAAATTTGCTAAAGGTTCTAAATCTGAAGATAAATTTAAATTACCAGGCATAGTTCCAGTTGGAACTAGAATAAAGAAAATGGAATTAGGAGAAAATCAAATATTACTATGTTTTTATATAGAAGAAAAAATACCATGTGGTATAGGTGATAAATTAGTATTTGATTCTTCTCTAAAAACTATTATTAGTAATGTTAGTCAAGATAGATATGAAACTGAAGATGGTGAAAAAATAGATGCTCTTTTCAATGCTAAAGGTGTTAATAATAGGATCATTCTAAGTGTTATAAAAACAGGATTATTGAATAAGATATTAAAAAAAATACAGGATGATGCAGTTAAGATGTATTTTAAATAATTGCTTTTTAAACCTCCTTTTAAATATATATTATCATTATAAACCGATAATAATAATTAAAGGAGGTTTATTATGGAATACACATATAGCAATGAGAAGTTTGGATGGAATGTTGAAATTATTGATTTAAATCAACATGATTATGAGTGGTCTCGCCATAAGAGTACTATGGCAGATGCACTATGCCACTTTGAGAGAATTTATAATGCGGATTTATCATATCCAATCATCATTAATGAAAAAAATAAAATAATAGATGGTTGGCATAGGATTATAAAGGCAAAATGCCTTGATATTAAAACGATTAAATGTGTTAGGATTAAGATGCCTGATCCTGACTTTTGTCTGTTATAATATTCATACCTTTCGGTGTATAGGTTAACCGATATTTTTTTATTAATTTTATAAGGAGGTAAAAAAATGCATAAGAATATGGAAGCACCATATGTTTACAATGCTAAAGTTCTTAAAGTTATTGATGGTGATACTTATAAGGTTGAATTAGACCTTGGATTTACATTAAAAATGAAAATTACAGTTAGACTAAAAGATGCTGATACACCAGAGATCTTTAGACCTATTAATGAAGCTGAACTTAAACATGGTGAAGCAGCTAAAAAATTTACTGAAGATACTATTCTTAATAAAGATGTTTTTATAAAAATATATAAATTAGAATTATATAACCGATATCTTGGTGAAATTTTTATAGATGGTAAAAGCTTTGGTGATATTTTAAGAGAGAATAATCTTGTAAAACTTCCAAAAGAAGAATATCTAAAAGCAGAAAAATAAATAAAGGAATAAGATTTATATATGAATGCAGAGGATAAGATAAAATTAACCTACTTTAAATTTATATGGCTTACTATTATTAATTTATATTTTAATTTAAAAATAAGATATAAAAAAGATATAGATAAATATCACAGAACAGAATATTGGACAAAAGCTAATAATGAAGGTGATTGTGAAGATCATGCTATTGCTAAAATGGTATACCTTATTAAACATAATAAAAATAATGAATTTAATTCTAGAAATTTATGTTTAGCAGAATGCATAACTGAAAATGAAAAAACAGGTAAAGTAGGTTATGGCGGATACCATATAGTTTTAGTATTATTTACAAATAAAGGCAATTTCGTAATGGATAATAGGAATATGTTTTTAGCTGTATTTGAAAAATTAAGATATGTATTTATTAAAATAACTTATAATGGATCATGGCGATATATTAATAATATATCTGATGATATTCCTAAAAGATATAGATTTAATAAATATATAATAACTAAAATACTATTTAATTTTTATCATCTATTAAAATCTTTCATATTGGGTATACCCAATATAAAACATAATAATATTCTTAAAATAACTAAAAAGGCACCACCACCAAAAGGATATACTGGATTAAGAATAAGATATGAAATGGATGTTAAAGATTTTAATGAAGAATATGATTTTTTTAATTTTATAGAAAATGCTAAATAATAAATATATATTATCAATGTGAAAATATTAATATCGCAATAGCTTCTGCACATGCTATTATAAGCATGTGCAGAAGCTATCACATTAAATTAATTAAAAGGAGGAAAAAATGAAAGAGTTAGTAGCAGAAAAAACCGAAAACTCAACAACAACAAACACTGAAACAACAACAACCGCAGAAACAACAGCAAATTCAAAAAGAGGTAATATGGAAAATAATATTCAGGAAATAAAAAATACTGAAAACAATATTCAGGAAATAATTGAGAAAAAAGCAGAAAAGTTGAAATCTGAAAAAATTCCTGAACCAGAAAATGAAATTCAACAAGTAATGGAGGATTCAGAAGAAGAGGAACTTTCTCCAGAAGATGAAGCGGTTGAAACCGCTATCAAAGCAATAAAATTGCTTGGAAATAATTTATTTAAAATTATGGAAAATTTCCAAGCATTGAGCGAAGGAAGTAAAATATTTGTAATAAAGTCTATACTTGAAGTGCCATATACCAGATATATAGATATTGTTTCTGGATTAGCTGAAAAAGATCCAGAAACAATAAAAGAAATGCTTCAAAATGATCTTGAAAAAGCTCCGAAGCTGTATAAAGATATGGTGGAAGTGCTTAAGGATGTTAATCTTAATAAATATGAAAAGCAGATAAATGCAATTAAAAACTTTTCAACTGCATTTATCGTAAATATTATTAAAATAGCGCAAGGAGTAAAATCTCCATCTATCAAAAACCTTTTTAAGATTGACGAAGATGTAGCCGAAGTTGGCTATCTTTTAGATAAGATAAGCGAAATAATTAATAAATAAATAAAAGGGAGCATAAGATTGAGGTTTTACCTTGATCTTATGCTCCCTCCTTTTTTATGCTCTATTCTTTATTAATTATTTTTAATTGTATATAACCAAGTTTTAATAATTTTTTAGTTAATCGTTTTAAATTAGAAATAGGCTTAGATATAAGCATCTTTTTAGCATCCATAGTCATCTTTTTATAAAGTAAATATCGAACAATAAGATTACTTACTTTAGTATTACCTTCTCGCGATAATTTAGATGCCATAGATGCTACTTTTGCTAATTCTTTATAATCTTTTTCTAAATCATCATATACTTTTTTAATAGCATTATAATTAGGATATGCATCAATCAATAATTTTTTTAATTCAGAAAATGAAGATTCATTATATCCTAATCCATTTACAGATGCAGAACCATGAATTATTTTAAACATTTTAGGGACACTAAATTGGAGTACATCACTTGTAGTAGCAGATGTCCCTTCTCTAACCTTTAATCCAAGATAATATTCATAATCCCTTGGTTTAATTATTGAGTTTATTATTTTTAAAATATCATCTAAAAAATCAGAAAAAGATTTAGCAAGATCATCTTTTAATTTTTTAGTATCTCCACCATTTTCTACTGCTTTATATATAGCATTATAAGAATCTTTAATACTTCCTATATGCAGGCGTGAAGATACATCTTTATCAAAAGCTGATATAGACATAATATTATCAGTTTTTGATAAAATTTCTACATAAATTTTTAAACCTTCTAAAAAATCTTTTTTCATGATAAATTTTATTTTTTTAGATAAAAATCTATCATTATCTAAATCAGCTTTAGATAATTTATGTTCTAATTCATTTAATTGTATTTCAGATTTTTTAAAATCAGATACTGTTTTAAGATAATAATTTTTTAAAAAAAACCATGTCCTATTAGCAAAATGTATAATTTTATCAACTCCAGCTTTAGCAAATGACATTAATCCTTCTAAAGATACTTGATCTTCAGATATATCGAATAAATCTTGAAAAAGATCTTTAACTTCAATATTCTCAAAATCTATATTGTCTAATTTAAAATTATACAATGTACATATATCTTTAATATGCCTATTTATTTCTATATCGCTTTTATCTATCTCTCTTTCTATTAATTCAAAATCATCATCTAAAAATTCAAGCATATCAATATTATTGCTTATTGATTTATTTTCAAAAAAATCTATATTATTAAATATACTCATTTTTATTTTCTCCTTTTTTATTTTAAACTAATTTCATAAAATGGTTTAAAATAAAAAAAAAAAGATATGATATATTCCCAACTGCATTTTATTAAGCAGTTGGGAATATATCATTAAGATTTAAATTTTTTACTTAGTTGCAACAGAAAGACCAGCATTTGCAATAGCAATAGCTGCCTTTACATACTTCCATTGTACAGACATGAAAGTATTAGCAATTTTTGTAGTTGAGCTAATACCACTCTTAACATATGAAATATTTTTAGACATTTGTCTAGCTTTTGCTGTATCATCCGACAGATTATTAGTAGCATCTTTCATTACAGTATCAAAAGTTTTATATACATTATCTAATGTTTTAATTTCTGTTTCATATAATTTTGATGAAGAAATTAATCCAATACCTATATCAACACATTTTGCAATATCATCTATAGAAGTATATCCATGATCTTTAAGACGATCTTCTTTTAAATCATTAAGAACAAGCTTATCTGATTTGCTCTTTACAATATATTTTGTTTTATCATCAACTTTTTCTTCTTCAATTTCAATACCAACATATTTAATAAGATCGTCTGAATTTTCATATTTTTTATATAACTTATTAGCAGCTTTTTCATATTTCATACTATATTTAATTGCTGTAATACTATTAGTTCCAGATTCATCTGGAATTTTAGCAAGCTCGCCTTTAACCTTATTAAAATCAGTAACAAGAGTTACAGCACTTTTAGTAAGAGGATCTACTAATGATTTAACAGTTTCTAGAACAAACTTAGATCCTTTTTCAAAATCTTCTTTTTTAAGAATTTTGAATTTTTTATCTTTATATTTCTTATCATCAAAATCGTTTACTTCTCCAAGCTTCTTCTTAAGATTCTTAAGAACCTTTTCATAATCTTGAAATGATTGGAAAATTTTTGAGAAAAAGCCTTTAATCTTAAGCCACAGCTTTTTCATAAATTCTTTAATTTTCTTCCAAGCATTTTTAATGCTTTCACCAATACCTTCAAGCGCCATTTCAGAAGTTTCATCCTTAGTAGGAAGATCATTCAGATTCTCATACGAAGGAATGATTCCGTTCTTGGCTAGATATTGACCTGGATCTACTGCTTTAACAACTGCTTTAGAAATACCAAATTCTTCAATAGAACTTTCCAAAGCTTCAAGTTGCTCAAAAGAAGCATCAAACTTCTCTTCAGCAAATGTCATAGTATTAATAGCTTCAAGATCTTCACTAATTTCAGAATCTTTTACCATAACATCAAGCAGTAGCGAAGACATATCTTCAGAAAATGTGTCTTCAATTTCAGTTGAATCAATTGCTTCAATACCTGCGAAAATAGCCATTTTCTATTCTCCTTTTTTTTCTTTTTTGTTTTTAATAAAAAAATTATAAGGTTTAAGATTTACCATAAATCTCATATTATTATATAAATTTAAAACTATATAACACTCAATACAATTATAGAATATAAAAGTGTTTTTAAATCTTCTGGTAAGAATAAATTATTCTTATCTGATACTATAATTAAGTTATTTATATTACCATATGAATTTATAATATTAAATGGAGAAATATAACCATAATTAATCATTTTTCTAAATATTTTTTTAGAAAGCAATAATTTACTATATAAATCACTATTTGCTATATCTTCTTTATTTGATAAACTATTAACAGCATTTTGCATTGATTGATTATATAATTCATCAGAATGAATAAGTAAAATACTATAATAAAAACACTTAGCAGTTATTAATGCCATTCTAAATGTATCATCATAATCAATGCCACCCATAAATATTTGTAAATTATTTACAAATCTTCTATAAAAATATTTAACAAAATCTATATTAGGTTGAATATCACGATAAACTGAACCCATTTGAGGTTGTAGCGAAATAGAATTATCATAATTTATATTTACTTTATGCCTTAGATCAAGTTCTAATATTTTCATTTCATCTAGATCATTATATTTTCTAAATTCATTATTTACTTTAGGAGATATATCCTCATATAAATTTACATTAAACAATTCAGATATTTTTGATAAACTATCTTGGATTATATTTATAACATTAACTCTTGTAATTAAATGTAATTCTTTATCCCATAATTTTGCTATAGTAGAATAAGCATTATCATCATCAACAAATATATATGATGATTTAAGCATTTTTACATCATTCTCAGTTATATTATTGCCATTAAGCATTAGATTATCTTCAATATAATTAACTATATTGAACATAGCTTTGGCAATAAGCATTGCAGATTGCTTTTTATATATAGCTGGAATTTTGTAATTGAACATTCTATCTCTTCTATTATAGAAATTTCCTTCCATCCTATTGTAGAAATTCCTTCCTAATCCTGATTGATTTTTTTTAAAATCCATTTTGATTATCCTTCCTTTTTTAGATAATCATCAATTTTTCTCTGATATTTGGAAATCTTATCTTCATAGAATTGAACAGCTTTGGATAATCTTATATATTCTGGAGAATTTTCATCCATATTATTTAGTTTCATCCTAAGCATAGAAACATGATATTCTAACCATTCTTTTTCATCTTTTTGTTTCATATAGAAATAATGTTTTATATCTACAAATGTATCCATTACAAAAACAAAAGGATTAGGAAATCCAAACAATCCTTTTATACTATTTCTAATATTCCTAGATAAGATATTATCATTAATAACAGAAATAGCATTAGATGTATCATCTATTTTAAAATTATATCCATTATCTTTAATGATCTTTACATCTTTCATAATGGATACATTACCAGATGAATCACATAGCTGATTAGTTATATCAATAAAATGAGGATATGAATTTATCATTCTTTCTTGTCTATATTTTGGATAATTGAAAGAAAGATTATTAATCACTGATCCAATAAGACCAAGAAAATCATAACAAAACATGACATACATTTTAGTATTATTTATAATAGATACGCAATATGTATCAAGTACTTTAACATTTTTAATAACTATAGATTCACCAGAAATAATATTATCTATATTTTTTAAAATTTCCTCATTTGCTTTAGTTAAAACATCTACGGTTTTCTTTACAGAGCTTAAATAGCTTTTATCTTCCATAGCTCTTGCTTTACCGAGTAGATCTTTAGGAAATGTTAATGGCATATTTAATATCTTACTATTTATACTTTTAAATGTAGATTTATTTTCATTTATACTTTTTTGATACATTTTAAAGATCTTATTAAAACTACTATCCAAAGTATCTAATGATCCATATATGCTTTTTAGATTCTGGATATTGATAGTAACTAATTCAATAAGGTTATTTTTATTTATAGAAGAAAGCATTGCTTTATCGCTTACTTTCTTATTAACATATTCTTTTAGCATTCCAAAAATATTACTCATTTTTTATACATCTCCTTTTATTAGAATTTTGGAAATTGATTTTTTTGCATAACATCCATTATTTCAGAAATGGACATTCTATCAGTACTTCCCATCGTTTTCATTGAACGATATGTATATTCTCCATAAGAAGGAATGCTATGAGTATACATATCTACTAAAGAATATTTAGTATCAATTAAAATAATAAATAATGCTGCAATAGAATTCATAAAGCTTTGTCTTTTATTATAATCATTAAAATTAAGACCAGCATTATGAGCTTTTTCCATAAATCTATCTTTATCAAAAATAAATACTGAATTAAAGATATTTTGAGATGCATTAATATTAAACATTCTTAATATTGCACGAGTTATGGATTTTCTTTTATTTTTAAATATATCTCTTAGATTATTATTTACATCGCTTTTTAGTGCATTTTGTCTTTCTTTTATTTTATCAAGCTGAAAAACAAAATCTCTAAAAAACTTAATTTCTCCAGCCCTTAGCTGTAAAACTTTTCTCATAAAAGGAGTTTCAAAATTAGCTGAAACAACATAACCCATTATATTAGAATCTATAAATCTAGGATTAAATTTAATAAGGAATGGAATTCTAAAACTTTGTCTATAATCATTTGGATTAACTATTTTAAGTTCGATAACTCTACCACCTGGAATAGCTACATTCTTAGCTTCTTCCAAAATACGCATATTATCAGCTTCTTTAGCATACTTTATCTTATTATTTTTGAAATCCTCAATAAGGGATTCATTAGTTATATATAAACTTTCACTAGAAGAACTTAGATAGCTATCTGTACTCACTACAGAGCTTATATCTCTAATAGTTCTATTTCCAACAACATATTGGTTAAGATTTAAAGCCATACTTATATAGCCAATGTATATATTATATAAAGATTTTATTGTATAAGTAATTATTTCTTCTTCTACTAATGATTCATCAATGAACATTGGACTTTCTATTAGTGCTGGTTTTGTAAATTTTGGAAGAGAATACGAGGTATTATCTCTCCATTTTTGTAATGTTGATACAACATTATTAAAATCTTCAGAATCCATAAAAAGAGGCATTTTATTCTCCTTTTTTTATTTTAATGTTTTACGAAATAATATAATGAATTTATGTTTACTATTAATTTTAAAATAAGGGAGTAATTTTCAACTATGGAAAATTTCAATAATTTAACTGTAAACGATATTGAAAATGCTCTATCATCTCTTACTAGTTTATTATATTCATCAAGTGGTGGATCTAAACATTCTTCCTTAATTAAACAAATATCTGGATTTGATTTTATAGGCAATAGTATATATATGCCTAATGTCGAAAGTTCAGGTATTACATTTTTTACTAGGCCAAGATTGAATCTATCTACATCATCTATAAGGAATGATAGAGTATTATCTCTATTAGATAGTCTTGATCCTAATAGTGTTTCTTTTGCTATACGATGTTTGTTAGATACAGATTTTTGTAATAGGCCTGATATACAACCTATTGTAGAAAAAAGCCCCTTAATAAATTCCAGTAATCCATTTATTCCTATATTAACTAATAATTTAAAAAATATATCAGGATGGCCTGATGTAACTATAGAAATAGAAACAACTGAAGGTGGATATCACTCTGAAAGTATAGTATATCCTAAAGGATCGGATGATCTAAATAGGACATATAACTTAAATGCTACTTTTTCAGATATACAGGGTAGCTTCATATTATTTTTATTCTTTATGTGGTATCGCTATCTATATTTAGTAACAAAAGGAGTAGTAATCCAATATCCAAAAGATATAGAAAATAGAAGACTTGGATTTACATGTAGTATTTATAGATTTCTTTTAGATACTTCTAAACAATTTATTACAAAATGGGCAAAAGCAACTGGAACTTTTATTACCTCAGTTCCTATAGGAGCTTATTTTAATTATGATAAATCTAATCCTTTTGTATTAGAAGGAAATAATATATCTATTCCTTTTGTAGTATCTGGAAAAATAGAATATATGGATGCTATCATACTCCAAGAATTTAATAAATTAGTAAAAAGATTTTGTAGAAATATAGAAGATAATTCATTATATATAAAAGCTACTTCTGTTAATGAATTAATGGATTTTAATCATCAATGTATACCATATATTAATATAACAGATGGGTTTAATGAATTAGAATGGAGATATAGTAGTAGCTTAAAATCAAGTTTAAATTATACTAAATATATTGATATTTTTGATTATGTTGAAGAAAAATTAGGTAAGAAATAATAAAAAAAGGAGTAAATGATGTTAGATATAAAGAGTTATAACAATCCTCTATCTGTTCAATCTTTAATACTTAAAAAAATAGAAGATGGATTTAATGGAGAAAAAACAATAGTAGATCCAAATAATGCATATTGTACATTGATAGAAGCTTTTTCTGAAATTATAGCAGATAGTATATTAGCTATAGAAAATAAATTCTATTCCATATATCCTAAAAGAGCATTAAATTCTTATGATCTATATAACCATATATCAGATTTTGAATATATAGGTATTTTTAGTTTACCAGCATCTACTAATATAGAACTTATTTTACATAAAGATTATTTGATAGAAAATGCTATACAATATTCATATGGAAACAATATAAATACTAATTATAAATTAGTTGAAATTCCAGTTAATAGTATTTTTTCTATAGGAAATTATAATTTTAGTTTATATTATCCTATACATATACAAATAAACGATATAACTAATTCTATATCAGTTATTTATGATACAACTAAAGATAATCCTCTTCATTCTTTAAAAAATACTAATATTACTAAACGAGAATATAATTTCAATGGATTAAATTTATTATCTATTAGTTTTCCGGTATATCAATTTGAGAGAACTGTAATAGAAGAAATAATACAACCTGAATTTGGTTTTAGAAAGCAATATAAATACGAAGATAAATTTTATGCTATTCGTGTTTATAATTTTATAAATAATCAATACGAGGAAATGAAATATACCATGTCTAATATTTCATATGATCCTCTAATACCAACTGCTGCATTAAAGGTATATCCAGAAACTAATATACTTGAAGTATCTATACCTCAAATATATTTTACTAATAACCAAATTGGAACTAAAATAAAATTAGAAATATATACAACTAATGGAGAACTTAATGTTTCTATTGATAATATCAATATAGAAAATATAATGGCAAATTTTAATTTATCTGAAAAAAATGCAGATATTACATATTCTAAAATATTAAAAAATATTCCATATATGCAAATTCTACCATTAGATACTGCTATAGTTGGAGGTTCTGATGGATATTCATTTGAAGAATTAAAAAATCGTATTATATATGGTTCAACCAAGGATAAAGTTCCTATTACTAATAAAGATATAGATTTCTTTTTTAGAGAAAATGGATTTCAATTAGAAAAAAAGATAGATAATCTAACTGATAGAATCTATTATGCTCATAAAAAAATAGAATATAATAATGAAGAGTTATTGGTTATTAATACTTTAACTAAATTAAATAAAGAAATAGTAGAAAATACAGATGATATTTTAAATGAATATTCATCCATACTTAAATATGAAAATAGCATAACTATACTTCCTAATACTATTTATAAATATGAACCTGAAATAAATCAATCTATTATTTTAAATGATGAAGAAGCTAAATATATAGAGCCTAATGGTGATAATGTAAATATTGATAAAATAAATAATGGAGTATATATTAAATCTCCTTATTATATATCTGTATGTACAAAAGATGCATATCCATTTGTTATAGCATATGATTTATATTCATGCTCAACATCGAATATAAATTTTATTGCTGAAAATAAAACCATGAGTATACAAGCTGATATTGTAGATTCTTCTATTATTCATTATTTAGTTAAACAACCTAATGGATCTTATAAGAAAAGCAAAGGTGGATTTAAACTATATATAGAAGTATTAAAATCTTCAGATCTTGCAAATATACCAGATTATGAAGATGAAAATTCACAAGATATTACTCCTAATTTTATTGTACATTTATCCATGGTTTCAACTAACGGATATAAAATAGGAATGGATGGATATCTTGAAACTGATTTGTCTTCTTCATCATCTTTTGTATATAGTTTCGATATGGAAAGTAATTTTATTTTTGATAATGATACTATTTCATTAAACAATATGAAATCTACTGCTGAAGATGATTATTATATTGTAAATCTATTATCTAAAGCAGTTGTAAGTTTTCATATTAAAAAATCATTAGTAACTTCACCACAAGTTTCTGATGATTTTGAAATATCTAATTATTTAATAAATTCAGCAAAAGATTTTGAAATTACATATAATCCAAACGATTATTATGGAATATCATGTCAAAGTATAGATATCGAATTTGGTAAAAAGCTAAATGATAAAATTTATAATAATTTAACAGTAACATATTCTCCACAAGAAGTAGAAATATGGGATCATGATGTCATAGATTATTATGATAAAGATATATATGAAAGAGATGCCAATGGTAAATTAGTATATACTGAATCTAATGGAAATTTAGTATTGAATAAATTACATTCCATAGGAGATCCTAAATTAGATGCTCATGGAAATCCTATTTATTTACATAGGGCTGGAGAAATTAAATTAGATGCTTATGGAAATTATATTATTAAAAATCCAAGGGCTATAGAATATACATTTGAATTTTTTGCTTTTGATGTTAGATATTTTCATGAAAATAATGATTTCGATTTAATTGCTTGTGATATATTAAATAATTACTATTCATCTTTAACTAATCTACAAGAAAATATTTTAGAAAATACAAAATGTTATTTTAAACCTATAGATCGTATAGGTAGCCATGAATTTTATACCTCAAATACAGAAACTATCAAACTTCCTCTTGAATTGCTATTTAAAATAACTTGTTATGTATCTACAAAAACTTATAATGATACTAGTTTACATATCGTTATAATAAATAAAATAAAAGATACTATAAAAGAGTATCTATCTAATACTCTTATTTCATTCGTTGATATCGCTAATAAAATTAAAGAAAATCTCGGAGATCTTATCGTCAATATAGATATTAATGGAATAGATGGATATTCACTACTTCAAACTTTAATAAATACATCAACTAGTAAAATCCCATCTATTAAAAAGAAATTGATAAAATTAGATAATAATGTTCTTAAATTTGATGACATTATAGATATTACATTCAAAAAAATAGATTAAAAATATACCAGCTGCTTATGTATAATAAGCAGCTGGTATATCTCCTTTTTTTATTTACAAAGCTTGTTAAACATAAAATTAAGAATCAAATCTGAAGTAACTTTAGCATTAGCAGCGAAGATATCACTAGAATCTATATCTTCTTTAGCTTTAGCAAGATCTATATATTCTTTACCTAAGTTTTTATATAAAGTATAAATCAATGTATCCTCATAATTAAGATGAATAATAAATTCATATAATACATCATCTAAATTTTCTATTCTTCCTTGTAGTCTTGATGAAAATCTATTTATTTTTTCAACGGATTCTTTTAGTTCATGAATAAATTTGTCAGATAAATGATCTTCATTATCTTTTTCTTCTGAATCTAAAATATCCTTTATATAATTAGTACATACTAAAGAAAATGCTTTATTAAGAGCATTAACTTTTATATATGTTTCTTTAAATTCTTTAGCTTTATTAGCTTTAATAAGTTTTTCTGTTATATCAGTATTAAGAACAGATGAAGTTGAAATACCTTTTATAGGAATAATACCACTAGGATACATTGCTTTTAAATAATTATAAATATCCTCTAGTGTATTTCCCTTGGAGATATATTTTTGGTATTCATCATCATTAATAACTCTATTGCTTAAAATCAGCTTATCTTTATAAAAAACATTTTTCTGATATAAACAATAATATTTCATAGCATATAGAGTTTTAGAAACTACATCAGTATTAGATAAAATATTATCTATTACATTCTGATTAAGCATATCAGAAAGATCTATTCTTCCATTCTTTAATGCTTTAATAAATACATCAAAATTAGTAAAGAATGATATAAATTCAATACAATTAGTTACTGTTCTTGATGTATCTTTCATCTTCTTTTGAATATCTTTGCATAAAGAAGTATATGCTTTTAAAGAAGTAAGAGCATCAAAGAATATATTAAGTACTGAATCATTTATTTCAGTAGAATCATTAGAATATTTTTTAATCAAAACATCTAATACTTTATCTTTAGCTTCTTTAGATATTTGATTATCTTTAAAATCCTTAGCAAATGATAGTTTTTGAATTATGATGTCTAGATTAAATTTATTAAGATCTTCTTTTGATATATTGGCATTAGCACATGCAGTATTAATAATATCATTTACTAACATCTGGGAATTTAAATTTTCCCATTTTAAAATTACAAAATCATCTAATAAAGGTTTATTATCCTTTTCATCATTAAGTAAATTTTCAGCACCTTCCTTTTTAATATTAAAAACATATTGATCTTTTATCTTTTCTTTTAAATCCGATACAATAGGATCAACTACTTTAGTTATAGTAGAAAAAGCAGATTCTATATTAGAAGCAAAAGACATTGAAATATTATTAAGATCATTCATAATCTGCTTATTTTCAGGACTTAACCCTGTTTCAATAATACCTTTTGAAATATTATCTATTATTTCTTCATAAGAATCATTATTATTAATAGTAACATTTATTCCAGAAAGTTCTTGAACAAAACGATTAAGATCGCTAAATTTAGTAAAAGAAATATTAGGAAGATCTCCTTCATTACTCTTAAAAAATTCAGCAAAACTATCTACTATTGTTTCAAATGATTTATTTATCATAGTTAGCTCCCATATTTTCTCGTGCTATGTTTTCAATTCTTGAAAAAATAAGCTTAATTTTATCAAAATCATCAACATTATCATATCTTCTTAAAGAAGATAAAACTTCATAAATAACAGTTCCCAAAATAGAATAAGTTGATAAAAGTTTTATAGTATTTGTAATTTTGTTATTTTGGTCCATAATAGACAATTCTCCTTTTTGTATTTAATTAATAATACTCATTTATGTTCATATAATTATAAATAATAGTATATTATTATTTTAATTTAATAAAGCTATATTATTTGTGTAAAAAATTATATTAATACAATATAAAACATATATGGTAAATCTAAAAGTGCGCCTAAAAAGAATTTTAAATGTATATAATAAATACAATAATATACATATATCAGAGATACAATGGGGCAGTGACGTTGGCTATTTCCCTTTGAAGATGCCCTGGTCTCTGATATATTACGTCGAAAGGCTTAGGATGTGCGCATTCGGCCTAAGCTCTGATGGCGACTCCAGGCTGGAAGGTTTGTAGGTTCCTCGCCAGTAATGAGTCCGGAGAAAAAACCTACAAAAACCTCATGTGTACCAGAATTCGCATGAGGTAGCAGTACAAAGTATCCC
>Ga0114934_10000608_pt1 | contig 22741 bp, 19 predicted proteins | sample 4SBtaG_2_FD_99695 | JGI IMG/M metagenome (GOLD analysis project Ga0114934, IMG submission 99695) | Deep subsurface microbial communities from Kolumbo volcano to uncover new lineages of life (NeLLi) - 4SBTROV10_white metaG | ecosystem: Environmental > Aquatic > Marine > Volcanic ...
TATCGTCTGTAGTTCCACTCATCATTCCCATACTTCTCCCTTATGAGCCGCTCAATCTCACTCTTCTCATGTTCTGTCAGCTCTCCGGGAATGATGGAAACGCCGAACTCCTCCTCAAAACCGAATCTAAGGGCTTCTACCACAGCATCCCGCGAATAGGTGCGGCCTGTAGCCTCCGAAAGAGATGTAACCCTTTCCTGAGGCACCTCTATACCCTGCTTTTCCAGCTTATCACTGCTGACACGAAGGTAAGAAAACATCTTTTCCCTGTCCAGATTAAGAATAAGAGTTCCATGCTGCAGAAGCACACCCCACTTTCTCATCTGTGCACTACCAGAGACCTTTTTACCACCAATCTGAACATCGTTTATCGGCTTAAAATCCGCCTTAATCCCGAGACGAGAGAGGCCTCTTATGATAGCGGAGCATATCTTCCTGTAAGACTCCTGCTTGCTATAGGGAAACTCGCCAGCATGGCCTATAACGGCATAGATTATCTGACCAGTATCTGTGTATATGGCACTGCCACCCGACACACGCCGAAGTATGAAAACGCCATCCCGTCTGCAGAGAGGGAGATTAACGCTCTCCTCAACCTTTTCAAAGTAGCCCATCGATATTGTTGGCTGTCTCCGGGTGTATAAATGCAGTGTGGTTGGAACCTCTCCAGCAGCCCTGGCCCTCGCAATCGCCTCATCCGCTGCACCGGTATATGCTGGCTCGCACAATCCGCTGTCAATCAGACGCCATGTATCATCGCTCATGCTACCACATTAAAACGAAAAAAGAAAGGGATTTAAGGGTTTTGGAGGCCTATTTCTTCTTTCCGCCAACCTTTATGGAACTCAGCCGGTCTTTGAATATGACCAGAACGAGAACTAGGACTATCAGAACCAGCAGAATTATCCATACCAGCATTGTCTGCATCGTTGACGGAGAGACAGAAACGACATCCTTGTACACATTGTTCGCGGATGTTCCAGAGAGCTCGTTGGGTGTGGAAACCACCACTTTTATGGTGAAGTTGCCAGTTTCAGCCGGTTTCCAGTCAATCTCTGCAGTGGCTATCTTCCCGGTTTCCAGCTGACTGACTGCGGTTCCGTTCAGTGTTATGGTCGTGGTCGAACCGATCTCCTTCTCGTTTCCATCAATGTCGACCGTGTATGCAGTTACTTTCACAGAAGAGGCGTTTGCATCTCCGTTGTTGGTTATGTTTACGATTATCTTTCCGGTGCTGCCCTGCTCAAACTGAGTTGGCTCAAAGTTTACGGAAACGATGCTCAGGTCAGGTCTGTTTGCTGCACGCACAACAACCGTCTTCACAAGGCTATTGGTGTTTCCTGCAGAATCCGTTACCGTCAGATTCACATCATAGCTTCCTGTAGCAGTATACATGTGGCTGACATTCATGCCAGTTGCGTTTGAGCCATCACCGAAGTCCCATACAAATGTAAGGGCTGAGGCATCATCCATATTGTCAGTCGTGGCGCTTGCATTGAAGTAGGCGGTTGTGTTCTCCTTCACGGAACCGGCAGCGTCGTTAAAGCTCTCATCGAGAACTGCAAAGGAGACCTTCGGGCCTTCTGTATCGTTAATCTGAACCTTGAATACGCTGGCATTCCTGTAGTTGCCAACGACATCTGTCACATTCAGGTAGACATTATACACACCAACATCCTCAAAGCTCTTTATCACGCTCTGATTCTCGCCGGAAAGCACCTCGGTAGAGTTGTTGTCACCGAACCACCAGAAGTACGAATCTATGAACCCGCTGTTGTCGCTGGAAGTCGAGCTGTTAAAGACAATCTGCTCGCTCTGGTCGGCATATACAACCCCGCCCACAGGCGCTATACTGGATGTCGCGGAGACCGTGGGGGCTGTGGCATCCACCATTACATCAAATGTTGTAGTGTTGCTGAGGCCACCAGCGTCCGTGGCAGTAAGAGTGACCGTTATATCTTCGCCAGAGGCATAGGTGTGGTTTATCTCCATCTCCGTTGTGGTTTCAGAATTTCCGTCCCCGAAGTCCCAGCTGTAGCTTACAGGGTTGCCGTTCGGGTCAGTGGTTCCGGATGCGGAGAGTGTTATCTCACTCCCGGCCTTAACGATGTAATGGTCGAGTGTCCCATTATCCATAACGCTGTAGACAGCATCGGAATCCTCAATCACCGCATAAACCTCAGGTGCAACGCTCTTTTCAAATGTCATGGTGACAGTATCTGTACCCTCACCCGTGGCAGGGTCTATGGAAATGGTCGTATAGCCGCTGACTTCGGAGTTTGTATTGTCAACAAGCTCAAACCCATCTGGCAGGTCAATTTCATAGGTGTTGTCTATTGTATCTGCAGCAACAGTGTCCTGGGCTGCCATGAGTGTGGCATGATAATCATTCTGGTCACCGATGTTGGATGCAGAGGTATAAAGAGCGGTCGTGTTTATCCACATTTTTCCCATTTCTGTAACATTGACCTCTCCAGAGACGGACGGTTCAATACTTACACTGTAGTTGGTGAGGTTTGCGTCAGAGATATAGCTGGTTCCGTTTACTGAAAAGAAGTCGGCCGTTGTTACGAATTCAGGACCTATGGAGTTATACCAGTTGGAAAAAGCATTGATTTCCGTCTGGTTGATCTTTGCATCCCCGTTTCCGAACTTCATATCAATCTGAAGCCAGAGATTGCTCACATCGTTTCCGAGAGGCTCTATATCTCCATCAGAATTCAGCATGAGAGAGTTCTTCAGTGTTATATTATTCCAGTCTCTCAGTGTTATTGTTGTTGCTGATTTTTCTCCGCTTGCCTGGGCAAGCGTGACCTCTCCGCTGGCATCCGGGAGAGGGGTTGTGCTATCATTGACATCAACCATTGATGTGTAAGCAACACCGCCATCCGCATCTATAATAAGCAGATATGAACCTGCCGAAACCCCTTCATTAAAGGAGTAGTAATAGCTGGATGAAGAGGTAGAATAAAGCTTCTTCGTACTGGTGTTATAGAGGTATGCATGGATGTTCTTGGCAGGTTCAACACCGCTATCCGTTGTGACATAAACATATCCGTGAACAGTGTTTGCCTCCGTCATGTTGATTGTCCAGTTCTTAGCTGTGTTGGTATCGTTCATTAATACAGTGGTTAGATTTGTATAATAACCATCTGCTGAAACCTGCACCTCAAAGATGTCGTTCCAGACAGGTATGCTGAAGGTTCCGTTCACATCGGTAATGTTCATTCCAATAACCTCAGGATATGTGCCATAGTGCGCACTGACGCCTTCCTTGGCTATAACCTGAACAGATGCACCAGAGAGATTGGCTCCGGATGATTTTATCACAACAGAACCATAAAATGTTCTGTCCGTCGCGGGGGTTGGATTGAGATTAAAGTTTTCCCTGATTGTCTCGGTGCCGTCAAATCTTATCGGTGTCTCCAGTTTCTGAGAGAAATAACCATTAGCCTTTACATCGATGGTGTAGTACCCAGGCTCCGGTGTAAATTCATACAATCCATCGCTCGTGACCGCATGATACTCTTTAAGCGTGTGAACATTAACAAGGGTTACATTGGCGCCGTCAATCGGATTCAGGGAAGCATCTCTTACACTCCCCCAGATAGTTACATTTTCTGCGTTCACTAGCGGTAGCATCGCTGTCAGTATCGAGAGTACCATCAACAGTACCATCAGCGACGATGCGATTTTTTTTCTGTTTTCTCCGTTCATATCTTTTTCCCTCCGGGTATTCATTAATCACTATTTTCTCTAAGCCTGTTTTTTTAGACCTTTTAGGGATTTCTTTCCACCCAATAACTCAGAGTTTATAAAGATTTTCATTCCTGAAATCATGTAACAATCTCCTCCAACTTCCCCATATCCACAGCCCTTCGTATCTCCATTGCTAGGCGACGCCCTGTGCTCATCGGCCTCCTCCAGAGGGCATTTCCATAGGGATGGCCAACAGACATATGCACATTTGTTCCTCCTCCAACACGGGGTGCAACATCGTAGATATAGAAATTGAGGTCCTTGTCCACAGTGGTCTGAAGGCAGAACGGCCCGATTATTCCTGGGGAGTAGTACTCCTGCGTGGCCTTCACATACTTTTCAGCCAGTACAAAGACCTTCTCAAGGAGGGATTCCCTCAGAGTTGCAGAGTTGTGGCCGGTTACAGTGTACTCCGGTACCATCTGGTGTTCGGGGAGCGTCATCTGCTGTGGAGCAGGCAGGCGCACATGGCCATCCAGAGAGGTTTCGAAGCGCCAGTCTATGCCGAGTATCTCCAGCTTTGACATCTCTTCCTCTATGGGAGAGTAGAAGAAATCGAAGTTGAAGACCGGACCGATGACATACCTCTCTATTCTTGCGTTATCAAGGTCCTCCTGAGTGATTACATCGTGCCTTAGCAGGCTGTCTGCCTTTTCCTTATACTCCTGATATGAAGCAGCGGTAAAGAATCCCCTTTCCAGCCTCTTGATTTTATGCGGCATCTTCACAATAACCAGCTCGCTTATGTCCCTTGGGTCCTTTATCTTCTCAGGGAACGGGAGGCCGGCTTTTTCCAGAATCCAGTAATAATCCTGTTCATCCCCTCTTTCCTCGCTTCGGAGAAGATTGCGACTTCCGACCATCGGTACCGCAAACTCGTCTTCCACAGCATCAATGCCGACATATGAGGTAAAGGAGCGGTTGGGTATAAAGAGGATGCTATCCTCTATTAACCTATTCTGTATATTGAGTATATCTTTAAAGCGGTCCATCACGACAACCTCATCAACCATTCCTCTTACAACCCGACCATCGAGGTCCCGCTTGGCCCTGAAATACTCTCTGTATGTCTTCTCCCGACCTTTCTGAGCAAATGCAACGGTTCGAAAGCCCTCATCCACCGCCCCATCACAGACATCAAGTGCGGAATGAGAGGCTATTGCCCCTATTTTAAGGTCGTTCAGGTCGTACTCCTCAAGCCTTTCGAGAATAAGAGTTCTGTCTATCATGAACAGCTTGAAAGCGAGGAGGTATTTACCATTTTTCTCCCCTTTATGGCCGTGGCAGAGGAAAACATAAAATATGATGGCGCATTAACTGCCCCTACAGAGCCAAATAAGAATAATCCTGAGGTGAAGTATTGTCGGAAGAAGAGAGCAGTGAAGAGCACTCAGACGATATGGAAACCATTGTTAAGAGATTTGCCACTGTTCTGGATATAGGAAAGGCAAAGGCGAAGATGCTCTACAACGCAGGTTTCAATACACCCGAGCGGCTGCTCAAGGCCGAGAAAGAGGACCTCGTAGCGATAAAGGGCATAAGCAGCAGCACTGCTGCTAAAGTCCTCGAAAACCGCAATAAACTGCTCTCTGAGAAGGAAAATAAAAAAGAAGTGGAGGCAGATGAGGAAGACACTCCATCTCTCAAAGAGAATAAAGCGGACAAAGAGCTGTTGAACTGGCTGAGCGGGGAGGAAGACACTGCTGAATGGCTGGAGGCAGCAGATGAAACACCTCCGGCCAGTAAGCCCGAGATTCTGGAAGATGAAGAGAGCGTTGATATTCTAAAGAAATGGTTGAGGGGAGAGGAGGACGACCTGGAAGCGTGGCTGGAGGAAGAACCGGTAGGAGGGGGGATGGATGTTGTGGGCTCTCAACTTGCAGAACGGGAAAAGATGCTGGCCGATAGGGAGAAGGAGCTGGAGAAGAAAGAGAAGGAGATAGAAGAACTGCGTACAGTTCTAAAGGAGAAAACTGCAGAGATAGAGAGCGGCGACTTCGACCCTATGAAGGCCATTGAAGAAAACGCCGAGCTAAAGCGACAGCTTCAGGAGGAAATTCTGAGGAGAAAATCCCTTGAAGAGGAGATAGACCACATAAAGAAGGGGAGCGTTGCGGTTATAAAGTACATGAAAACCCAGCAGTTAAGGGCTGGCAAAGATGCAGGCGAGATTGGGGCACAGGAAGTCCTTGCCGGCATGGAGGCAAAAATAAAGAGTCAGGAGGAGACGATTGCCGAACTGAAGGCTGAACTGGAGAAAAAGATAGAAGAACTGCCACCTGACGCAAAGGAACTCGAGAAAAAGAGGCTTGAACTGCTGGAGAAGGAGGCCAAGCTTAGAGAGCAGGAAGAGAGGATGAAAAGCCTTGAAAATATATCTGCATCGGAAAGCTCAGCAGAACTGGAAAATAAACTGGCTGCAGAACTGCGGCAGAAAGAAGAGGATTTTCTTTCCAGAGAGAATGAACTTAAGAAGCAGATTCTCGAGCTTCAGAAAGAGATTGAGGAGTACAAGATAGAACTAAAGCAGATGAAAGAGGCGAATGAACTTGCTGGCAGCGATAAAGGGGAGATAGATAAGGAACTCGCACGCAGACTCAAGGAGATTCAGATTAAAGAGAAGGCAATAACCCTGAGAGAGGAGGAGATCAAGCAGCTGAAAGCGGAACTCAAGATAAAGGATGATGAGATAAAAAAATTAAAGGAGGCCGTGGATTACAAGGACCAGGAGCTTCTGAGGCGTGAGGAGGACCTTCTGTATAGAGAAAAACTCCTGATGGAGGAGAAGCGCAGATTTGAAGAGGCCGCCAAAGAGGGAGGAAGCCTCGAGGAAATGGAACTCAAGAAGAAGTTAGAACACCTTCAGGAGCAGATAAATCAGAAGGAAGAGGAGATAAAGGCAAGGGAGAAATATCTTAATGCCAAGATGGAAGAACTGCGCCTGCGTGAACAGGGAATAATAGAGGACGAGATTGAGGCAAGGGAGGAAGAACGGGCCGCAGAACTCAATATTCAGAAGGCAAAGACCGGTATAATGAGGCTGGACGACCTTCTTATGGGCGGCATACCCTTTGGTTCCAATGTCCTGATATACGGTCCTCCATTTACCGGCAAAGAGGTTGTCGTTAACAGATTTATTGCAGAAGGTCTCAAAAAAGGGGTACCAGCCATCTGGGTCCTGACCGACAAAGCCCCTGCCGACATACGGGAGGAGATGCTCTATGTGCTCTCCGGATATGAAGAATACGAAAAACTCGGACTTGTAAAGTATGTGGATGCCTACTCTAAAAGCATGGGTGTTACAGAGGAAGAAGAGGGGGTTATCTACCTTGAGCAGCCATCTGACCACGAAGGTATCATGAGAGAGGTGGATAAAATAAGCGCAGAACTGCTTCAGGAGCACAAATACTACCGACTCGCCTTCCGCTCGGTATCAACTCTTATTGCATATCTGGACACAAATACCGCATTCCGATTCCTTAACCCGTTTGCGGGGAAGAGAAAGAGACAGCATGTCGTTTCTATGTATCTCATCGAAAAGGGAATGCACACGGAACAGGAGATCCAGATGCTCGGCTCCATGATGGACGGGATGATAGACTTCAAGGTCGAACAGCTAAGTACATTCCTCTCAGTAAAGGGTATCTGCGATGTTCAGTCAAGGGCCTGGATTAAATACACCTTCACCAAGCAGGGCCTGACCATCGGTTCGTTCTCGCTGGATAAGATTAAGTAGTTATTCATCCCGGAAATTGAAGGAGGAAAAAGAGAAAGCAGTGTCTATCAGGAATACATTCCATCTGCTGTGAATCGATGGGTATCGTCCTTCTTTGCTATGTTAACCTTTGGAATGGGTACCGGCGGAGGCAGGCGTATCTCTCTTGAAATCTGAAATGCCGAGGGCAGGCAGTTCCCCATTATGGCCGTGTGTATCTCCTCTGCAGCTTTATCCGGCATCTGGCTCTTCTCTGCCCACATCTTCCACAAGTCCTCAGCATCACTGCTGCTGTAAACAAGCCGCCCTTCAATGGTAATGTGTCCAATTGCCCCATATCTCACGGAAAAGCGGAATTCTATCCTGCTGTTGGAGGAATCCACGGGAGCAATGGATGTTATCGTATTGTTGAGGTCTATTCGCACCTGACCGACCTTCTCCCCTGTTTTTGTATATCTCTTTGCATCAACAGCATAGAGTTCAAAGTTCTTGATCATGTTATCAGCCATGTATAGCCCCATCTCACTTAAAATTTGCTGTTGTACTCCGTTCAGATCTTCTAGATTTTAAAAGAGCACCGAGGAAAAGATATAATATGCTGTGCACATTCCCTTCCATGCCCCGCCCGAGAATGAATGTTAAGGCCACATCCAAAAATCAGCTGAAATCCATTCAGAAGAGAGCCAGAATGCTCAGGAAAGATCCCTCTCTCATCGCTCCCATCTGTGAGGGTAATTGTCGCTCCTGTCCCTTTAAGAGTATAATAAAAGGGGCAGAGAGGATTTCAACTATAGAGGATGAGGACTATATCAAAAAATTCTTCAAGAAAGGGAATCAACTGCTCCGAGCATACGCGGTTCTTATCTCAGCAGACATAAACGGCGATATCCCCTATATGGCCACGACAGACACACCTTCAGGGAAGGTTGCCTATATTTACAAAGAGGGGGCGGATAAGAAAGCGGTCATATCGCTGATGTATAACACCGACCCAAAATTATCGCTCATGGGATATGTGCTCATAGCAAAGAAACACAGACTGCACCTCTACGCCACAAAGAGAGGCCCGGTATGCACTGGAAGAGAGGCAAAACCCCCAGCAGAATTCATGAGTATCGTAGAAAAGAACCTGCCATATAATTTCAGGCGGTCGGGGGAAAGATATTCCGTTATGCCGGGAGAGCTTAATGTGAGCTTTGGGGGGATAGAGATTTCCATATCCAGAAAGGCCGCTTCTCCAGAGACCAACATTCCAATGGTCATCCAGAGGTTCATGTACAGCCCGGAGAGGGACGGAGGTATGGATATCTCCATAAGATTTGAGCTTGAAGGGAGCGCAGATGGCTGTGATGGCACATTTATCCCCACAAAACAGGAAAGAAAGGCATATCTGGCCGGTAAAATATCCGACAAGGAGTTCCTGGATTCCGCATGGGAGGACTTCAGGAGCGATGCAGAGGGTCGGGGGCTCTATATGGCTGGAAAAACCTGCTTCGGAAGCAGGCCAGAGGAGATGATCGAGGGGCTTGGCATGCCAGATGCACTCAAAAAAGCGGTTAATGATGCTGTTGCTCGCAGAAAAAGAGGGATTGTGGTTGATGACTATACAACAAACAAAATCCTTATGGAGATTTGGGATGAGGCAGCTTATGACATCCTTACCTCTATTTCTAGCGAGGGCATCGCAAAACAGGTAATGGCGACGGAAAAACAGAACCCGATGGATATGATAAGGGCCGCAGAAGAGCTTCTGAAAAAGCAGCAGGTCAATTCTGCACTCCCTTTGTATAAGAGTCTGCCGGAGATTGCGGCATTTGCAGATGCCGCCGCCAGAGAGTACAGAATCGGCGGTAAAAAGGGAATGGAGTCCTTCCTGTATTCGGTTAAAAAACCAAACACAAAGATAAAATCCCTCCAGATGGCCTTCCTGATGGCTGTTGGAGAGCATGAAGGGAAGGAATGGCACTATTCCAGAAACGAGAGGGATTTTGCTGAGTTTCTTATGCCCGTGGCAAAGCGGCTTCTGGAGGCAAAAAAAGATGAATATCACCAGATCCTGAAGGAACTGATGGCCTCCGCCGGTGCAGAGAGCAATCTTGATTCGTATCTCTTAAAAAAGCCTTAAATAGTTAAAGGAAAATAACATACAGGGAGGAAGAGAAAGCCATGAACAAAGTTATGAGGAAGATATGCCTTCTGGGCGATGGGGCAGTGGGAAAGACCTCGCTCATTCGCAGATATGTATTTGACAGGTTCGAGAGGGTTCTGAAGCTACTGCAACTGGCCAATGATAAGATGGCTGTAACTGATTCCATAATGCTTGTTTCCATCGCACCGGGAACCATTCCCGACATAGACCTGAATATGCTTAAAAGAGAGTTAGAGGTGATAGAATGAGTGAGCAGCTTACATATGCCAGCTCTGGCGTGGACATTGACAAGAAAGAGGAGGCCATTGAGTCGCTTATTAAAGAGATAGGATTTAAAAGAAAGGGCCTTGGGGCTCCGATAGAGATGAAAGGGCATTTTACAGGACTTATTGACTTCGGGGATAAAGCGCTGGCGATGTGCACAGACGGCGTAGGAACAAAGCTGCTGATAGCGGATGAAATAAATAGATGGAACACCGTTGGGATAGACTGCGTGGCCATGAATGTGAACGATCTCATCTGTGCTGGTGCAGAGCCGCTAGCGTTTGTCGATTATATCGCAATAGACCATCCTGACCCAAAAGTAACAGAAGAGATAGGAAAGGGGCTGCAGGACGGAGCCAGAATGTCTAACATGAGCGTTATAGGCGGCGAGATTGCGGTTCTGCCCGAGATTGTGAAAGGCTTTGACCTGGCCGGCACGGCCCTCGGATTTGTGGAGAAGGACAGAATAATAACGGGAGAAAATATCAGGGAAGGAGATATCATAATATCCCTGCCAAGCAGCGGCCTACATTCAAACGGCTATACACTGGCGAGAAAGGCAGTAGAGAGAAGCTATTCCTACACTGACCGGGTTCCAGAGGAGTATCTGGACGAATGGGTTTCCAGAGAGACAACGATAGGGGAACTGATGCTTACCCCGACGAAGATATATGTCAGAAGCGTTCTTGAGGTGCTGAAGAGGGAAAGGGAGGCGGTTCACGGCATGGCCAACATCACAGGCGGAGGTCTGAGAAATCTCCTGAGGCTGAAGAAGGGAGTAAAATATGTTATTGATGTCCCTCCGCGACCACCGAGAATCTTCCAGCTGATACAGGATGCAGGGAACATAAGCGATGAGGAGATGTACCAGACATTCAATATGGGCATAGGCTTCGTTCTTGTGGTGGATAAAGAAAGGAAGGATAGGATACTCTCTATATTCCGCAATGAACTGGATGAGGATGCATGGGAAATAGGCCATATTGATGAAGGAACAGGGGTTGAGGTCCCTGCATTCGGGCTGAGGTATGAAAGGTACTGATCATAGAAAATGTCTTTTCTTCTTTACCTTCACCTGCTGAGTAAATCCACAGTTTGGACATACCAGCCCCACACCCATAACAGTATTCATTGGCGTGCCGCACTTCGGACAGATGTTCACTGGAGCAGGATTTGAGGGAGATGGGGACACGCTCTGCTGAACAGACGGTGCGCTCGGCTGGAGACGAAGCCACTTAAATGTGTGTCCACAGTTTTCACAGACCCCGGTTCCATTATCGGAGAAAGAAAGCCTGTCAGATCCGCATCTACTGCATTTTCCTCTCACGGGTATGGTTATTCCCTTTTTGCTTCGTATAGAGAGTATATCCGGTTTTATCGCTGCCACAATCCTCTTCAATTCGTTGGCCAGTCGCAATCCTTCGACATAATCATCGCCCGAAAGCGCTGCTCTTGCCTGCTCTATAATCTGCCTGCTATTCTGGACGTCCAGCCCGTATGCAATCGCCTCATCAACAAACGGCTCATTGTAGTTTATTATCTCTGTCGCCCTGGCAATCTGAGACATGCGAAGATTCATGGCCTTTTTGACCTGCTCTTCCTGGCCCTCCAGTGCACTGGCCTCTGCCTTTCCAAGCAGTTCGATGGTCATCAGATAGTCCTCCCTCGATAACGATTCTCTCGCCAGATTGAGGAGGTGTTCGGCCTCGGACATATCCGCACCCAGACTTTTTCCATCTTCTATCAGAGACTCCACGCGCGGGAGGTAGTCGTTTATCTGCTGGATACGCTCTCCTTTTGCAATCTCCAGACTGCTCTCCGCCTCCAGTAACTTCTTTTCGACCCCCAGATGGTTGTATTTAAGGAGCATACTTCTCGCAGACAGAAGAAGCCGCTCAGCATCGGATGTCTTGGCACCGATTTCATTCATTTTGGTAATCTCAACTTCCAGCTGTGTCAGGCGCTCATCCAGGTCCGCTATTCTCCTTTCAAACGCCTTTGAGACGGATTCCTGAAGGGCTGCTGCACTTTCTTTCATGGATTCTTGATTCTCTCCTGCAAAGTCCCGCCTGGCAACCTCCAGAAGCCTTCGCTCCTTTCCCATGCCATACCCTGTGCTCTCAAGTTCTTCGATAATCCTCTCAGAGGCTGTTATCATCCATGCTGCAGCCCATGAGTGCCAACCAGAAAATACGCGCTCAGAAATACGGTCTGCGGCCTTTACCTGATACATGGCCAGTGCATATTCTCTGTTCTCATAGGTCCTTGGAAGAGTCTGCACATACTGAAGCAGTGTATTAAAATCGAGCATGGTGTTCCGTGCATCCTCCAGCTTCTTTGAGATTTCCTCCTCGTCCATAAGGCGCTCGTCATCCTGGCTATCAGTACTTTCCGCTGTATCCACTTCCACCTCGCTCGAAGTCTCTCTCCCAGCAGCTGTATCGGATTCGACGGCAAAATTATGTGCGTCTTCTGAGGCATCCTCTTCACCCTTATCTCCAGAATACGGGGCAAGAAGCTCTTCTATGCCTTCAGAGTTCAGTATAGTCTCTATAATATCCTGTTTTTTCCTCACATTTTTAAGAGATATTCCACCCTCACTTGCTAATCTTCTCAATTCGGCCACTGTCATCTTGCGGAGGATCTCTTCAGCACCTTCCATATAATTCCCCTGTTGCACGGCATATTATTTCATATTTGATAAATCTTTCTATTGTAATCAGGGCAATCAGAGAAGGTCCTCTATCTCTTCTACGAGTTCAGGATACCGCTTTCTTATCTCCTCCAGAATCCTGTATACCGAGAGTTCGTCTATCTTAGATTCGGAAAGCACGGTTATTAATTTATTAAGAGTGTCGTCATTAAGGCCTATAAGTTTCTCCTTGGCCATCCAGTTCCGATACTGCTCCTCTTCAAGGCGGTCACGCCATCCATTCTCATACTTCATCAAGAAGGATGCCGAGAAATCACCTGCACTGGCAGCCTCTGCAACAACCTCACCAGCAATCTTCCCTGCAATACAGCTATTCGCAATCCCACCGCCGGTTAGCGGATTCGTCTGCCTCGCCGCATCACCCACAAGAAGAAGCCCGTCCTTTATGGTCTCATCAAGCGGGGCCGAAACCGGAACACCTCCGGAAACAATCTCAATCACCTTCCCTTTTTTAAGGCCCGGCCTGTTCTCTATAAACTTATCAAGATGCTTTTTTGCGTCTCCTGGCCCCTTTATCTTTGATAAAAGGACTCCCACACCGACATTTGCGCTTGTCTCGCTCTTTGGGAATATCCATACATATCCGCCCGGAGCCCATGTGGTTCCAAGGAAAAACTCGGCATAATCCGGATCTATATCTATATCCACCATTCTGTACTGAATCGCTGATGTTATATCGTTCGGCTTCAGGGTTGTATCTATGCCGCCCCATCTTCCCACCTGAGATTCAAAGCCGTCAGCACCCACAACAACACCTGCTTTGACTTCATAGGTGCCGTCGAACGATTTTACCTTTACACCACTGACCTTCTCCTCTTCATCAAAAGTCAGGCCGCGCACTCCGCTTTTCAGCCTTAAATCTGCGCCCGCTTTCACAGCATCCTCCGCAAGCGCTCTGTCAAAGATATCCCTCTCAATTACGGCCCCAACCTCACTTCCTGCATGCTCTTCATCTATTCTGAACTCTGTGCCATCGGGAGAAACGACTTTTGCACCCTTCACCTCGTGAGCAATCCACCTTTTATCGAGTTTTATGCCAACTTCGTCCAGCCATTTCCTCGAAATGCCTTCACCACATCGCACAGGAGAGCCTATCTCTGGCCTTTTTTCCAGCAGCAGAACAGAGGCTCCACCCATGGCCGCATACTTTGCGGTAATACTGCCAGCCGGACCTGCACCAACCACAACGACATCGAACTCTTCCATCGAATCACCTGCTCTTAATCATCGTAAGGGCAGCAACTGGGCAGACCTTCACACAGAGGCCGCAATCGATGCAGTTGTCATATACCTCCAGCGTGGCATCATTGAGAAACATTGCGTTCACCGGGCATGTCCCTACGCACGCTCCACAGTGCATACACTTCGAAACATCTACCTGAATCATTATATCACCATAATGGAATGGGGTTGGGTTTTAAAGGTTTTACTCCAGAGGAATGCTGTACTTTCTGTACATCTCCTCTATCTTCTCCGGGAATTTCATATCTGCGGGCATCTTGCCACCATCAGGATAGAGGTCAAAGCCCATCATGTGCCTTCCGGGGTTCTTTCTCTGCCATTCCTCCTTGCTCATCCCGAACTTTTTCTCCACCTCTGTCCTGTACTCTGGACCTGTGTTATAGGAGCAGAACGGTATTATCCTGTGGTCAGGAGTGGTGTAGTGGATAACACAGCGCTTTATACGCTCTATATCGTAATTATAAAGGTCCTGGAAGTGCATGGAACCAATGAAGAGGGATTTCCAATGCAACTTACCAATGGCATCCTTGTTTCCTTCTACGAATATGTCCTTCAGCATCTTGAGTATATTAAGGCCTTTTGGAACCTTGTCCCTATCAATATGCCGCCTGAGCAGGGTGTAGGCCTTCAGCCCTCCCCTTACCTTTCCCATCTTTTCCAGCTCACCGCTCATAACAAGGTCGTATGCCTCATCAAGGATTCCGTCCGCATCAATGAATCGGGAGATTGAAACGACCCTTCCACTCTCTTCATCCCTGAAGAGATAGGCAGCTGAGCCACAGGCGGGGTGGGAGGTAAAGGCAAGTTTTGGCTCTTTTGTTATCTGTGAAACCATCTCGGAGAGTATGGCTCCAGCAGGAATCGGGAAGAAATCCTCTGGCCCCTCAAAGTAGTCGGTCTGCTCGCTCAGGTCTCTGATGAGGTCTCCGGTAGTATATCTCCCGTTAATTCTCTCTTTCTGACTTATACGACCAGCAAAGGAAACTGGCTGGAAATTGACAGACCTTATCGTATCGAGGTTTTCAAGTGCAAAATTAATGATGTTCCCTATCTCATCGTCATTAACCCCTTTCACCACAACAGGCACGAGAACAACAGTAAGAGGCCTGGGCTTTACATTTCTGCAGTTCTCTATGGCCATGAGTTTCTCCTTCAGGAAATTGGGTCTGTTTCTGGCGGTGAGGTATGTCTGCTCCTTAAAGCCGTCAAACTGGAGATAAACCGTGTGCATCCCGTGATTCACCATCTCCTGGGCAAAGTTCGGGTCATGTGCGAGCCTGATTCCGTTTGTGGCCACCTGTATCTGCGCAAAGCCAAGGTCCCTCGCAAGGCTCACGGCCTCCAGAAAGTGCGGATACACAGTCGGCTCTCCACCAGCAAACTGAACCGCCACTGTAGGAACAGGGCTCTCGCTCCTCAGGTCTATCATCATCTGTCTTACGGTTTCAAGGTCTGGCTCATATACAAAGCCTGCCGCATTTGCATTAGCAAAGCAGATGGGGCACTTCAGATTGCATCTGTTTGTGAGGTCGATATTGGCAAGAGATGTGTGGCTGAAATGAGAGGGACAGCCCTCACATGACGGAGGGAATCCATCCACAACCTGTGCAACCGGGTCTTCTACGCCCACACCGTCAACCGCCCATTTCTCCAGTCTCAGATAGGCCTCGACATCCCCGAAGTAAACATCAACAAACTCTCCATGCTCTGGACAGGTCTTCTTATACATCACCTTTCCGTTCTCCTCATAGATAAGAGCGGGAATAACCTTCTTGCACTCTGGACAGAGAGATTTCGTCTCCTTCGGCAGTCCCTTCTTCAGAATCGTTGGCTTTATTACCATTGACATTATCTTCACCTGCAGATGAATACCATGAGAAAGACTTAAATGTTTTGTAGTTCTTTGTGCGACAAAGTGGTAGAATGATTGCGAGTAAAGAGAATTTTATCAATATGGAAGGGGAGGGTGTGATGTCCGAGTTCCTCTCACTGGTAAAAAGGATGGAAAAGCTCGGCCTCTCCCCATATGAAGCAAGGAGTTATATCGCTCTGGTCGTCCTTAAAAAGGGGAGTGCTGACAGTATAGCCAGAACTGCAAAGATACCGAGAACCTCCGCATACAGGGTCATGGAATCCCTGAAACACAGGGGTTTTGTTCGGAGCATTGAAGGCAGACCCGTTATGTACGAGGCAGAAGACCCGGAAAAACTGGCGGTAGACCTGACCAATGAGATTGAGAACATATTCGACCGTATAGCCGTCCTCAGAGATGTTGTTGAAGTGAAGGGGGTGCCTCAGATGGTATATACCCTTACAGGCCAGGAGAGCGTTATGGAAAAACTGGCAGAAGTGATGGACATGGCTGAGAAGCGGGTTATAATCTCCACCCCTGCAATCGGCATGATAAGAAAGCAGCTGAAAAAGAGGATATCAAATGCCCTGAAACGGGGAGTTGAAGTCGTCATCATCACCGCCCCGCTGTTAAAAACACCCCCCAATACAAAGGTTGTAAGGAGAAAGGGGCTCATTGCGACAGATGTCGTGGTGGATGGGAAAATTGCACTATTGGCCGCACCGGACCTGAGTGCCTGCGGATATACGGATAATCCATCACTTGCCCTCCACCTGGAGCGGTTTCTCGAAATAATGATGGAAAGCGGGTGATGCTCAGTCCTTTTTCCCATACGCTGTTCTAATAAGCGGCGGCGCATAGATTGTTGTTATTATGGAGACCAGAACAATTATCGAATACATATTTTGGTCTATTGTTCCAAGAGCGAGGCCGATAGCCGCAACGATAATCCCCACCTCACCTCTGGGAACAAGCCCTGCACCGACTATCAGGGCGGACTGATGCCCCATTTTTATGGCCCCAAGATAGCCACCAAGGAGTTTGGAAACTATTGCAACAGTAGAGATAAGAATCAGCAGGCCAAGCAAGGCGAAGGATGTTAGCCCCCATAGATCAACCTTTGCTCCCATAACAACGAAAAAGAAAGGAGTCATTAAGACATAAACAGAGTGCATCTTTCTTTCCACATCGTACTCCTTTGTATCGGTAAAGAGCATCCCTGCAAAGAAAGCACCGATTATTGCGGCAAGCCCGAAATGCTGTGCAAGGGCAGATATTCCGAAACAGGCCAGCAGAACGATGATAAACGGTGCGTCTTTCTGGCGGAGTCTGTCCACCACACTGTCCTGCCTGTATATTGTGGTCCTGTATTTCAGCGTTATTTCCCCTTCTATTGTACGGTAGCCCTGAACATCTCGCCGTCCTGTTGCGCGACTCACAACTCTCCTGCCGAAATAGATGATACCAATAATAAAAAGAAGGGCTTCAATTATTATTATAATGGTGTTGTATATGGAAAATGTCCCTTCTGCAAGCCCACTGACCATGGTCAGGACAATCATGCCGAGAATATCGTCCACAATCGCAGAGCCCAGAATGAGCTTTGCCTCTTTCGTATCGAGAAGCCCCATATCTGTAAGGACTCTGGCAGTAATACCCACGCTGGTAGACACAAGTGCAGCACCAACAAAAAGGGCCTCAATCTGCGGATAGCCGAGGGCCACAACGGTGAGATAGGACATTGCAAACGGAAAAATAATGCCAAGCGTAGCAACCAGAACTGCGAGCCTCCCAACCTTTTTAAGGTCATCAACGCTTGTTTCGAGACCTACCATGAATAGAAGAATAATCGCCCCGATCTCCGCCAGAACATCAAGCACCTCTGACTGACCGATGATTCCAAGGAGAGACGGGCCGAGTATGATACCGACCAGCAGCTCCCCAATTACCGGCGACTGATCGATTCTCACAAAGATCTCGTTCATCACCTTGGCTGCAAGGAATATAATAAATATCTGGGTCAGGGCATCTAGATTCATCTTCTCACCCTATAACTCTTTCTTCTTTCCTCTAGAGGGCTGGTTTTTAGCAGACTGATGTCCCTTCTCAGGGCTCTTTTTCCCCTTTCTGGCATCTTTCTGGGATTTGCTCGCACCGGAAGTGGCAGGGGCCTTCTTTATCTTACCCGCCTTTCTGTAGTCCTTTTTCGCCTTTATTTCCTTTATATCTGAAGAAGCGGATGCCTTTTCATCCCTGCTACGGGCCGGCTTTCTCACCCGTATCCTGGAGTTGTGAGTCTGATACCACATCGTAATCTCATCGATTTCTGCTTCATTCTCCTCTTTTCTCTCCGATGGCAGACTTCTTTCGATAATGATTGTGCCTATAGATGCGGCTAAAGCGGTAAGAATGATCACAACAAACACCACATTGACAATATCGTTCTGGAGAAAGTTCTGAGTGTGTGGGGTCAGACGGTTCCAAACCTCTGTGTTCCGAAGCATCAGATAGGGATATGTGGCCAGAACGGCTGCACTGAGCCCACGCGGGAACATCACAAAAATTGCTTCTGTGTCCTGTGAGTTCATATGCGAAAAATGGCCCACAGCCTTTGCAATCGGAAATCTGGCCAGTACAATGACAGCAAAGAGCGTCAGGGAGACAATCATTATCGGCAGGGAAAAGAGAGCGGTCAGATCGAAGATTACACCCAGATAGACAAAGAAGAATGTCTTTATCAGGAAGGAAAGCTCCGAATGAAACTGCTTTATATGCTCGTCAAACACGAAATCATCAGGGGATTTCTTGAATATCCGCGCAAACTCGTCCTTATTACCGAGAACAAGACCGAAGATCAGGGCCGCAATCGCACCGCTGCTATGCATTGCACCTTCGACCAGAGCGTAGAGGATAAAAAGTGTTGCCAGCGTAATCATGAAGGAAAACGGCTTCCCCTTCAGTAACTTAAGACTCTTGAGCCAGAATATGCCAAACAAAAAGCCGATGACCATCGCTACCAGAAAGTTGCTCGCAAGACTGCTCGTGGCAAGCGTTATGTCTGCTGTGCTAGTAAGCATGATGTGAACCAGAGAAACAGCTGTAACGATTACCAGAACGTCCGTAATCACAGATTCCAGTATTAGCAGGTTCTTTGCCTCATCACCGATGCTCATCTTTGAAACTATCGGAAGAACCACCGCACCACTCGTACCGCCGATAATAACACCAAGGAGTATAGAGATCCCCCAGTCGCCAATGCTGAGAAAATAATAGGCCACCACTGCCGCTAAGGATACAAAAGAGACAAAATTAAGGGTCGTAAAGAGAATTGCCTTACCCAGATTGTCCATGACATTCTGGTAGTTCAGGTTAAGACCACCATCAAACAGAATTATGACCAGAGCAACGGCCATGAATAGCGGGGAAAAGATCTCAATGGCGTGCATAACATCGGGCGTAACAATACCAAGAACATGAGGGCCGACCAAAACGCCCAGCAATATAAGCAGAATTATATCTGGAACCTTCGTCTTCTTAAACAGAAGAGAAGAAAGGAAACCAAATATTATGATTGCACCTATTGCCGTAAAGGCCTCCAATACCTGCATGTCGTTCATAATCTCAGAAGGAGATAGCCTCTGCCTTATTAAAATTATCCCTGTGAGAACCTGTTGCCCAGGGTGCTGTGTGGAATGAGTATTGTTTCGGCCAAATCTCATGGAACAGAGGCCAGCAGTTTGGGATTTGTGGGAGAGAGCAGATTGGAGGAAAAACTTCTGTAGTCTGAGTCGCCTGAACAGTTAAATATCTCCCCTGCTTTCTCCAGCCATGCCTTCTCCTCTTAATAGCATACTCTATGTGGAGAAAAAGTCGAAGTTCTACGCCTATCTCTATGAGGCCGGCTCGGATGCTGAATTCCAGGCCATTCTAAAGGAGCAGAGGAGAAGATACAAAAAAGCGGTACACCACTGCTGGGCATACCGCATCGAATCGGACGGAAAGATACAGGAGGCATCCAAGGACGACGGCGAGGTCGGCCATCCCGGAAAGGCAATCCTTGAACTCATGAGGCGCCGAGATCTGCGGAACAGAGCCATAATCGTCTCCAGAGTGTTCGGTGGTGTGAAGCTCGGGGTCGGCGGTGTAACGCGCGCATTTCGCACTGCGGCAGAGGGGCTTCTTGAGAGAGAATAGGCCCCCATTTCTGGGTATTTTCTGAACATGTTCGGGGAAAAAGCATTTATCCCTCTGCTTCTACTCCCCCCTGTGATACCATGACTGAAGAAAAGAAACTGACTGTGAACGCAGGGCCAGGTGCAGACAAGATGAGGCAGAAGGCTCAGGAAGAGATGAAGATAGCCAGAAACATGAAGAGAATAAAGCACAAGATATCGGTTATGAGCGGGAAGGGCGGGGTTGGAAAGACCACTGTGAGCGTTAATCTTGCGATGTCCCTTGCCATGATGGGAAAGAAGGTAGGGATACTGGATATGGACATTCACGGACCCAATGTTCCAAAGATGCTCGGAATTGATGGTAGCAGGCTCATGCCTTCAGAGGAAGGGGGCATTTTGCCGATTACTGTAAAGCCGGGCATAAAGGTTATCTCCATGGCCTTCCTGCTGGAAAATCCCGATACCCCGGTTATCTGGAGAGGCCCGCTGAAGTACAGTGCCATGAAGCAGTTCCTTGGTGATGTCGTGTGGGGTGACCTTGACTACCTCATAATAGACCTTCCGCCGGGGACAGGAGACGAGCACATGAATGTGGCTCAGCTGCTTCCAGAATCGGAGGGCGCAATAATTGTTACGACACCGCAGGAAGTTGCTCTTCTTGACTCCAGAAAGTCTGTCAAATTTGCCCAGACCCTCAAAATGCCCGTAATCGGTATCGTGGAGAATATGAGCGGTCTCATCTGCCCGTACTGTGGGAAGGAGATAAAACTCTTCAAGAGCGGGGGCGGTGAGAAGAGTGCAGCCGATATGGGCCTGAACTTCCTTGGAAAGATACCTCTGGAGCCAAAGATTGTGGAAGATAGCGACAACGGAACGCCTTTCGTGACAGAGAACCCGGACAGCAGGTCGGCCAAGGCATTCAGAGAGGTAGCCGAGCGGGTTTTGAAGATTGTTGAGGGATAGAATGAAGGTCGCAGTAAGTTCGACTGGCGATGGGATTGATTCGGAGATGGATCCGAGATTCGGCAGGTGCCAGTACTTTGTTCTTGTCGATACGGAAACGATGTCGGCAGAGACGCATAAGAATCCAGGAAGCAATGCAACAGGCGGTGCGGGATTTCAGGCCGTCCAGTTCTGCTCTGATATCGGTGCGGATGCCGTGATTTCCGGAAGCTTCGGACCGAACGCGTTCAATACGCTGAAAGAGGCAGGAATAAGGATGTACACGGCGTCTGGCAGAAAGATAAGGGACCTTGTGGAGGCCCTGAAAAAGGGAGAACTGAAGGAAATGGAGAGTGCTGGCCCGCGCGGGCATTGAAGAATGGTGATAGCACGCCTACCGGGGACGAGGAGATAAAGAAAAAGGTCGCTGAGCGGCTTGGCCGCGTTATCGATCCAGAAACCATGCAGGATGTCATGACAATGGAGCTCATCCAGAATCTGGAGGTAAAGGATGGCCATGTCTCCCTTGTCTTCCGCCCCTCATCACCAACCTGCCCTCTGGCCGTGAGCTTGGCCTTCAGCATCCGCAGAGCGGTCGAATCGGTAGATGGGGTTAAATCCTCGCATATAGAGGTAGTAGACCATGTGAGCGCAATACAGGTTACCGACATTGTGAACGAGTAATTGAAAAAAATAATAGTTTTAAAGTGTCCTGTCCCGAAATTATTTTACATCCCTTTATTCTTCAGAGCACCGCCATCGACATTCTTAAATACAACCAGTGCAGCTTACAGTACAGCATGACTTTCTATCTGAAGATTCCCCAGGAACGCGTTGCAGTCCTCATCGGTCAGAAGGGCAGGGTCAGGGCCAGCATTGAACGGCAGACCGGCGTGCGACTCCGCATAGATTCAAGGGATGGAGGGGTGGAGATAGACGATACTGATGCAAAGGACCCGTTTCTTGCCCTCAGAGCAAGGGACATCGTTCGGGCGATTGGCCGCGGATTCTCCCCAAAAACCGCTTTTTCTCTCCTTCAGGAGGACTATTACATGGAGATTCTGGATATCAGGGACTATGCTGGGAAGAGAAAGAACCATGTGCGCAGGTTGAGGGCCAGGGTCATCGGTTCCAATGGAAAAACCAGAAAGAGCATAGAGGAGAATGCGAATGTCAGCCTCTCAGTCTACGGCAATACTGTCTCCATCATCGGCCCACTTCTTGAACTGACGGTGGCAAAAAATGCCGTGGATATGCTGTTGAGCGGGAGTGAACACTCCACTGTTTACAGGTATCTGGAAAGGAAGAGGAAGGATATAAAACTGGCCGAGTATGGCCTTGAATCCGTTATTTATTAGGTGTGGCGCCCCGAACGGAATTTGAATCCGTGTCCCAGGCTCGACAGGCCTGGATGATAGGCCACTACACCATCGGGGCAGTCTGTACAGGTGGGAATAGGGGTAACCGAAGGACATATAAAAAACTTTCAGTCATTCCAAAGGCCATTCTCAGCGTTCCTCTTTAGATAAATTTAAATACCACATATTACATATGCCTTTGATTAATATGGACACAGTAACGATTGTGCTGCTTGTAATGGGAGTGGCGTTCCTGCTGGCCGAGCCGGTCGTGCCGGGGATGTTTATTTCAGTGGTAGGTGTGTTCTTTCTGGTGCTGGCTGGCTTTGCAGCAATAGACCCGAGCAGTGTCTCCAGTCCAATAGCTGTCGTATCGGCCTTTATAGCGTCTCTGCTAGCCTTTGCTGGGCTGGTGCTTTTCTACAAGAGGTATGGTGGAGGGCAGCCCCCAGAAACGATGGTGGCATCGAGCATGGTTGGGAAGAGAGGGATTGTAAAGGAGAAGGTCATACCCGACAGCCTTGACGGCAAGGTGGAGATAAACAACACCATGTGGAGCGCAACTGCCGACA
>Ga0114934_10000609_pt1 | contig 22741 bp, 19 predicted proteins | sample 4SBtaG_2_FD_99695 | JGI IMG/M metagenome (GOLD analysis project Ga0114934, IMG submission 99695) | Deep subsurface microbial communities from Kolumbo volcano to uncover new lineages of life (NeLLi) - 4SBTROV10_white metaG | ecosystem: Environmental > Aquatic > Marine > Volcanic ...
AGAAAACCAACTAAAATTTTTAATCGTAGCTTCATAAAACACCTTCGGATTCAATCAATTTTCTATTTATTTTTTCCCATCTCACATAAAACGGTTGTAAATTTAAGGATTTTAGATAAGAGTTGCAATAAAAATCGGTGGCCATAACTGATTCAGGTGAAGGGGATTTCACTTCTCTACTGGCTGACCTCTCGCCTGTTATTCAGAGAGGCGTTTTGTACCACTACAAATGTGCCCACCGCATGTGCAATCAGATGGCCGGTTTCATCGTAAAGGAACATCTCAACCACATCCTGGCGTTTGCCGTGCCTGATTATCTTTCCAATTCCGCGAATTGCCACACCCTGTGCCGGTTCCAAAAAATGAATGGTCAATTCCGAGGTTGCCAACCAGCGAGAGAGTTCATGCAAAACAGCCGCGGTAAACCACCCGGCATTGTCCAGTACGGTTGCATATATTCCCCCGTGAATGGCACCAAGCGCATGATTCAGATTGGGATTGTACGGAAGATCAATAACCGCTCTGCCGTCCTCGGTAAATGAAAGCTTCATTCCGAATGTGCGAGCAATGGGAGCCTTCTCATTGAACAATCGCAGAAGCTCCTCTTTTCTCTGATCGTTTATATTTTCTCTCTCTGATTTCAAAATAACCTCCCTTTAGAAGGCCCAGTTCAGCGACCGCCGCACAGCCTCCTGCCATTTACGGTAAAGAGTTTCCCGTGTCCGATTGTCCATGGCCGGATCAAATATTCGATCTATTTTTCTGGCGTCCAAAAATTCTTCCCGTGTCCAAAAACCGATGGTCATGCCTGCCAGACCCGCCGCTCCAAATGCGGTGGTTTCGGTCACAACGGGTCGTTCCACCTGCATGGGCAGGATATCCGCCTGAAATTGCATGAGGAAATTATTTTTTGCGGCGCCGCCATCCACGGCCAATTTTTTAAAGGGCTGTTCGCCAACCACGCGCTGCATTTCCACAACCACATCTTTTGTCTGATACGCAAGCGCTTCTAACGCCGCCCGCACAATGTGTGCAGGCCCGGTTCCACGGGTAATTCCCAGCAGGGTCCCCCTGGCTGACGGGTCCCAGTAGGGCGCACCCAATCCTGCCAACGCCGGTACAAAGTACACTCCTCCGGTGTCGGCCACGGACGTTGCCAGTGTCTCAGACTCGGCTGCCGATTTTAGAATTCCCAGCCCATCACGCAGCCACTGGATGGCCGCGCCTCCGATAAAAACGCTTCCTTCCAGCGCATAGGTTGTTTTTCCTCCGATCCTCCAGGCGACGGTGTTCACCAATTTCCCCGAGTTTGGAATGTTGCCTCCCGTGGAAGTGACCACAAAAAGTCCCGTGCCGTAGGTATTTTTAATGATGCCCTTTTCCCAACCCCTGTGCGCAAAAAATGCGGCCTGCTGGTCGCCCAGGATCCCGGTAATCGGGACTTCTCTGCCGAAAAGATTCTTCGCCGTGGTCCCAAAAACCGCTCCGCTCTCTTTTACCTCCGGCAGAATCGCCTGCGGAATTCCAAAAATACGGAGCAAATCCTCATCGAATTCAAGAGTGTGAATGTTGTAGCACAGGGTTCTGGATGCATTTGACGGCTCCGTGGCGTGCATTTTTCCACGCGTTAAATTCCAGAGAATCCAGGTATCAACCGTTCCGAAAGCCAGATCGCCTGAGAGGGCTTTTGCTTTCGCACCCTCTACATTTTCCAGAATCCACTTTATTTTTGTCGCAGAGAAATAGGGATCCAGGAAAAGGCCTGTTTTTTGTTTGATCTTTCCGGCGTACTCCTGCAAGTCTTTACACATCGCAGCCGTCCGGCGGCACTGCCACACAATGGCATTGTAAATCGGTTTACCGGTTTTTTTATCCCACAGGATGGTGGTTTCGCGCTGATTTGTAATTCCAATGGCCTCGATGTTTTCCGCTCCAACCAAGTCCACGACATCCAAAAGAGCCTTTCGCGTGGTATTCCAGATGTCCTTTGGATTGTGCTCCACCCATCCCGGCTTCGGAAAAATCTGTGGAAATTCGTAGTACGATTTGGCTTCAATGTTACCCTTTTTCGAGAATGCCATCACCCGATTCCCAGTTGTTCCTAAATCGATTGCCAACACAACTTTTTTCTTCATAGGCCTCCCGGAATTATTCCACAAAATCCTTAATAAACATTTGAACAAATGTTGCAGCCCTCTGGCGCCCGTAAATTACATCCCACAATCCCTTTGCCAGAGGCATCGAACAATGGTATTTCTCGGCAAGGTACAGAGTTATTTTTAACGTATTAAAGCCTTCCGGCAAAACTCCCATTTTTTGTTCAATTTCCTTTAGAGGAAGTCCCTGCGCAAGGAATTCTCCCATCCGCCGGTTGTGACTGTGCTGGCTCAGAGATGTCGCCAGCAAATCGCCCATTCCTGCGAGATACAAGAAAGTTTCCTTTTTAGCTCCGAGGACCAAGCCTATTTGAGAGATTTCCTCCAGAGCAACTGTCAAATAAGACGAGCGAAAATTGACGCTGTCAATGGCAAGTCCGTCAAAAATACCCAATCCAATAGCGTAAATGTTTTTCAGGATTCCACCCCATTCAACCCCAACGCTGTCGCTGGAAAAACGCACCCGGAAATAATCGTTTTCTAAAATCCTGGCGATTTGCAAGAGACTGTTTTTGCTTTCGCCGGCAAGCATCACCAATGTCGGCATCCTCCGAGAAAATTCATTGGCAATAGAAGGGCCGGAAAGCATCACGTATTCATTTCCGGGAAAAAGAAGCCGCAACATCTGAAAAGAAGTCAAAAGCGTCTCCCGATCGATCCCTTTGGTCAGATTCACAAAGACCTTTCCCTTTGTCTCATTTGAAAAGGGTTTCAACGTCGATTGAAAAAAGACAGACGGGATCGCGACGAAAATGATCGGACATGTTTCAAAAACTCGCTTCAGATCGCCGGTTGCTTCTAAGTTGGAATTCAGGCGAATATCAGGCAAAAATGGGGTGTTCGTGTGTTTTTGATTGATTTCTTCAACCACGCGGGAATCGTGTTCCCACCCCAATACATGATGGCCATTTGAAGCAATCACATTTGCAATCGCCGACCCCATATTCCCAAGCCCGATTAAACCAACTGTCATCGCAAGCCTCCAATCACTGAGCGCAATTTTCGCGAGGAAATAAACCTTACTAAACTACGTGTTTTTCTGAAAAAGGCATCACCGGATTCGACATCCCGGTTATCCGGCTCCACCGCCTCCGCTGCCAGCACCGCCACCTCCGCCGGCCGAAGCTCCCCCGCCGGCGCCTGAAGCTGAACTCAGGGTGGAGGCTGTGGCTGACATAGCCGACAAAAATGAGCGGCTAAAGGCTCCCGGGGAAACTGTTCCCTGCCCGCCGTACATGTACCATCCGATGTAATGTTGATAGGTTTCTGCCGGAATTTGTTCCACTAATTTTTGAATGGCTCTTGCGGACACTCTTAGCGTTACCGAATAAATTAAATAATCATCTATTGAATCGAGCAATTGCGAGCGATCACCCTTTAAAAACTGGGTCTTTTGAAGATATTTTTTCAGTGCCTTCCATTGCGATGCCAACTGTTCGCCCTTTTCCGTTCGATGAGGAATCACAAACGACAAAATAAAAATAAGAATGCCTACTGCGCCCAAAACAACCGCCCACTCCTCCACAAGAAATGCAGCGGGCACAACCAAAATCAGGAGTCCGATGCCAAGGAAAATGGAAAACATCATTCCCCGGTTGCTGGTTTCATCGAACCAATTTTCCAATTTTGCGGTGTTTTGAACATCCTTTTTCCAATTTCGGAAAAACTTTAAAAATTTACCGCGATTTTTCCGAATGGATTCCAGATCAATCGATGTATCCCCGCCCGCCAATTCATCAAATAAAAAAAGAATCAGGCGTTTTTCAAATTCCATTAGATTCTCTTTCTGCTTTTCAAACGCCTCGCGATTCAATTTCAGACTGTAGCAAGCCTTTTTTCTCATTTTCCCCCAAAGGGATTTTTTTTCGATTTCGTCCTCGTAAACGCTCAAAATGCCTATCTTCGCAAAATTCAAGATTGTTCCCATCAAGGCGCTGCCGTAAATCTGTCGATTATTCATCAAATATCCGACAAAAGCCGGACGCAGGTGTTGCGGAATATCGGAGGAAACGTAATTCTTGTGGGCAACCCGGGGCCGCTTTCCGTAATTTTGGTAAAGTCGCCACCACAACCATAAACCAAGCAAACTCAAGCCGATCACCACCCACTTGCCCGTTGCTTTTCTCTGACGGCGACTTTCCTCTTTTTGGATGGCCTGTTGCCGCATCCGATTGGCTTGCACTGCCCATTCTGTTTCTTCCTTCAAAATCTCATTTTTGACGCGTTTTTGAATCAACGGCAGCCCAGGAAAGATTTCCGGCGGGTAAAGCGCACGGATTTCCAGATAGGTCCTTTTGGGCAGCCGGGCACATTGAATGTAAATGGCTCCGTCTGCACTGGTACGGGAGGACGCCCAAAGCGGTCCGTGCACCCACTCTTTTACTGAAGACTGAACGAGTGAAACGGGCGGTTTCAGAGAGATCTCAATTCTCTGCTGGCCGACTCCCCAATCTTCACTCATGAATTTGTAGTACAAAACCGCAGCATCTTCGTACCGCTGAACGGCATTTTCGGCTCTAAATTGAATTGTAAATGTCCGCGTTTGATTTCTGGCATTAAAAAACCATCGAACTTCTGTTTGACTCTTTTTCCGGATTAACTGATATGTACCCGGTTTTTCCGATTGGGAAAGAGAATAAGGATGATTCCCCTCGAACACTGAGAAATCTGCAAATGTTACCCGGCCTTTTCGGGGAAACGTTCGGTAGGCAAAGTGGAAATGCCCCTTAAATCGGAAGGTACGCGCCTCCTGAACAATCATACTGCCATCCGGCTGCAACTGCGCTTGAATGGTAACCCTGACGATTTTATAATTTTTTGTTGCTGCCTGAAGTGAAAAAGAACATCCAATGAGGAGCAAAAAACCGAGCATCAACAAAAAGCGTCGTCTATTTCGGAAAGAAGATTGCATGAAATTCCTCATTTTTTCTGAATCATAAAGAGCAGAAAGGATTAAAAAGAATACTGGTAACAAGCGCACATTTACTTTTGGCAAACTATTGAAAACTCAGAAAAAAAATGTCACATTGATCATGGCAATTATTTCGGATTGACGCTATCGGGAGGAAGCCCCGACAAACAAATGCCCATTCCCAAAGGAAATTCTCCTGACTTTTCATCACAATACTTTTCAAATATCCTAGACCATTGATGACATCCTCATCAATGAATCAAAAATCGAACGGAGAAGCAAGATATTTTTTGGCATTAATCGCAGAAAATAACCTTCTGCACGTTTCAGGCAAACAGGAAAAACCTATTTCCAGCATTACCTCTTTGAAAATCCGCGAAATTCTTGCACCACGTCCCACACCAGGCACGAGGACACCGAGGTTTTGGCAAAGCTTTCCCAATTTCTGTTGAGCATCCCGCCCAGATATTGTCCGGTAAAAAATGCACCAACTAAAATAGGATACGAAATGAGTTGAAAACCAAGTCCGCTAAAAATGCGTAAGGCGATTACAACCGGTACCGGGATATGAACGGCCAAAGCCCATTGAAATGACAATTTTTTTACATTGGCCCGCCAATAGCCAAACGGCAGATTCAAAATAAAAACAGAAAGTGCAACCCAGAAAAGTTTCATTAAAAGAGTATTCCTTTAATATGAAATCTTTATTATCACGCAATTAACATAATAGTCAATTATTCTTAAAAGTAGATCCTATTTTTCAGCTCTTACCAGGCATACGCCTCGGGCGCTTCACCCCCGGGTCCCGGCCAGATTTCATCCAATTTCCGCAGAGTTTCATCTGATAATTGAATCTCAAGCGACCTCTGCAAATCTTCCAATTGCTTAAGCGTTCTCGGGCCAACGATGGGAGCCGTCACAAACGGATGGCTGAGCAACCAGGCCAGAGCCACGTTTGCCGGACTCTCTCCCATTTCGGAGCAAAGATTTTCATAGGCCTCCAATTGAGAACGATATCGCTTCACCTTTTCCAGAACAGGTTCTTTTGCTCTTCTGCCTTCCGAAATTTTACCCAACACCCCGCCCAAAAGTCCCCCTCCCAGCGGGCTCCAGGGGATAATCCCGATCCCAAGCTTACGGCAGGCGGGTGCGACCTCCAACTCGATTGTTCTGGCGGTTAAATTATAAATACTCTGTTCGGAAATCAATCCCATAAAATTTCTTTTTTTTGCTTCACATTGCGCCAGGGTGATCTGCCAGCCGGCGAAATTGCTACTTCCAAAATACAGAACTTTCCCCTGTCGGTGCAATTGTTCCATTGCCTGCCAGATTTCTTCCCATGGAGTCTCCCGGTCGATGTGGTGCATCTGATACAAATCGATATGATCCGTCTTCAAGCGTCTTAGACTATCCTCACAGGCACGTACGATATGATACGCGGAAAGCCCTCGGTCGTTTGGACCCTCTCCCATCTTACCGTACACTTTAGTTGCCAAAACTATCCTGTCTCGCCTTCCATTGCCCTGGGCTAACCACCGTCCGATGATTTGCTCGGTCACGCCCTCCCCGATTTTCCATCCGTACACATTGGCTGTATCAAAAAAATTTATTCCCAGCTCCAATGCGCGATCCATAATGGCAAAACTATCCGATTCATTTGTCAACGGGCCAAAATTCATGGTGCCCAAACAGAGACGACTTACCTTTATGCCACTGCGTCCAAGATGTGTGTACTTCATATCCATTCCTCCCTCATTCCTGCTGATAAAGCTCCTAACAGAAGAAAATCCATTTAGTTCCAAAACGAAAATGCAGAACAAGCCATCGGCTTGTGGAATTTGATCAAGCCAATTTTTTATTTCTAATGGCAAACCAATACAAGCAAGATGCCCACATTACATTTTCAGGTGCGTTCGCTCAAACGCTATTCATTAAATTGCAAAATATTTCGGGGAAATTCAAGTGAAATTTGAGTTGTTGGATATTAGGAAACTTGTAAAGAATTCAATATGAAAAAGGCCATCCCAAATGGAATGACTTTTTCTGACCTTTCCCCCAAATTAACACAGCTACTATTTAATGCAAGATTTTGAGAGGGGAATTCTCTTCCGCTCCTATCTACACGGTCTCGGACGAATGACAATTCTCCGTTTTTTTGCCGGCCTTCTTCCGTTTTATTTGTGGCAATCGGGTGTCGTTCCGCATATCCAATTGTGTAAATACGAACCTCGTTCGCTTTTGAAGTCGCGTGTTGCCGAATCCGGGATACGAGCCACTTTTTTACCGATTCCGCCCGCCGCCTGGAAAGGCGCATATGATAGGCATCAAACCCCCTAATTTTATTCCCAGCGGAGTGCTCAAATCTGCTTTGAAAGCATTCCGATCCAATAGGCAATCTTTATTGCTGGGTACCAAAACCTGTGCGGTTGCCGTTTTTTTATGACCACATCGATCGATGGTTATTACTTCAAAAACAATCGGTTCCTGAAGGGCTCGCGTAATAAGCCTTTTTTGACGAAACCGAGGCTGAAGTGTTACCCATTGATTCGTTGGATTTCCTGCAGACCGAATAAACGCATCGGCAAAGGTTGTATCCATTTCTCCATTGACAAAGCGCACCCGTTCATATCACCCAATAACCCCGGTGGGCAACTCAACACGAACCTTCACGCTTTCAGCTACATCAACAAGCGCAGGATTTAGCTGAAGCTCGGGATTTCCCGGATTAAAAAAGCTGCACGAATTAAACGGATCAACCATCGTGCTGTCACCATTATTGACGTGGAATCACGATTGTTTGCAAAATTACGGCCGCATTTGACTTTAACCCAGGCGCCACTAAAAAGTCTGTGGGGAGTTTGCAGCAAATCGGTAGAGGCAGGGGCATCAAACAGGATAATTTGCTTCAAACCGGGAGAAAGAGAATCTAATTGCCAAAAAAGCATATCGTTGCTAACTGTTCTTCGAGAAGGCTGAATATTAAAAAAGGTAACGGAATCCGGAATAGTAGCATTCACTTGAAAATGGATCAGCGTACCATTTCCAATATTTTTTATTTTTAACTCGTAGCAATATGGTTTCCCTTTTGGAACGGCCTTTTCCATTTGCCCGCCCACATCGATCAGGGTATCCGCACTTACGGAATAGCTGAGTGCAGCATCGAATGGATTGACTATTTTTATGAGAGTTACCTGCCTAAAATGAACACTTTCAGGATTTGAGTAAACGAAAGCACGATCCGTATTTCCATTCCATAAATCCGGAAGTTGGACGGCTATTTTGGCATAGTGATTCAGAATAACTGTATTAACACCCTTTTTGAAATAAAACGTGCCGGCAAATCGAATCCGGGAATCTACCGAATCCAGAGCAGTTGTATCGGGGACAACCCTGTAAGGAACTAAATTGGCATCACAGGCATGCAGACGTGTTTCAAATAGCGCAAATCTACCTTAAACGGAGATGCTTCGAGGATCAGGAATGACTCAGTGCTTTTAAAAATCCCATGGACCTGTTAAGGATTTTCTGGTAAATATGCCGTTAGATAGTCCTAATGTTCGCGCTCATGAAAATCCTCGTCGTACGTTGGGATATAATCCTCAATAATTGGGAAATTGTCCAGACGTTTGGCAATAGCAGCGAGTAAAAATGAATTTACCCACCAGTAAATGTCCGTTTTCCGGATGGACTGACGCAACTTGTGCATTCGCAATCGGCGTTCCTTTTTTGGCATTGAATAAGCCCGGTAAATGGCATCGGCCACGCCCTCAATATCATAGGGATTAATCAGGATGGCCCTTTTTTGAAATTGGGCTGCCACACCTGCAAATTCGCTGACGATAACGACGCCGTTCTCTTCGATATTCGAGACACAATATTCCTTGGCAACCAAATTCATGCCATCTTTAGAAGCAGTTACCAGTAAAATCTCTGCTGTTCGATAGTGCGCCACCAATTCCATCCGGCTCAAGCTTTGGAAACGGTAATAAATGGGAATCCAGCCCGAGCGGGTAAACTGACCGTTGATTTCGCCCACCAATTGTTCAATTTCTTCCTTCATAGTCGTGTACATCGGAATGCCGCGTCGACTTGGTACCAAAATCTGAGTCAGGATCACATGCTCCTGCAATTCGGGATATCGAATCAGGGCATTTCTGTAAGCATTTAATTTTTCGATAATTCCCTTTGAGTAATCCAGTCGGTCAACACCGAGAATAATTTTCACATCGGGCAAATTTTCGTGAATGTACCAGGCTTCTTTTGAGACGCTCTCGCTTTTTGCCAAACTCGCAAATTCGTGATAATCAATGCTGATGGGAAAAGCTCCCACGCGAATCTCTCGGTTTTCGGCTTTCATTAGAATAACCTGCCCCTTGCCGCGAATGGACACGTCATGCACGAAGGCTCGAACACACTGAATAAAATTGCGGCGATCTCGCAGCGTTTGAAAGCCGACCAGATCATATTGAAACAAAAGGCGCAGAATCTGAAAACGCCAGGGCAGTTTTAAAAAAATATCTAACGGAGGAAATGGAATGTGTAAGAAAAAGCCTAATTTTGACTTATTCCCCATGTCGCGAAGCTCCTGTGCAACCCCAATTAAATGATAGTCGTGAACCCAGATAAAATCGCGACCGCTGCTGTTAGTTTCAACAACCTCAGCAAATTTCCTATTCACCCGCTTATAAAATCGCCAGTATTCAGGATCAAATTTGCAAAAAGGGACAAAATCATGAAATAGCGGCCATAAAACCTCATTGGAAAAACCCATATAGTATTTTTCGATTTCTTCGTCACTTAACTCCACCGCCCTCAGGCAGTATCCTGAATCTCGTGTAGCCTGTTTGAGAATCTCTTCCAAATGAACGCCACTCTCAGCATTCGTTCCCGGCCAACCAACCCACAAGCCGCCACGGTTTTTCAAAACAGGCGCCAGAGCCGTTACGAGTCCACCGGAACCCGGCTCCACGTTCAAGTTTCCCGATTCATCTCTTGTAACGACAATCGGTAACCGATTGGAAACAATAATAACTTTACCCCTGGGATGGTCGTCCTTCTGTTCAGGCATTTTGCTTACCTTTTCATTATTTGTCTTATTCCGATTGATTTTCCTTCCCCAAATAAACCGTCTGTGTCGGAAACGCAAATTCTATCCCATTTTCAGCAAATTTCTGAAAAAGTTCCAGATTTATCGCTTGCTGAATGTCCATGTAAACATTGTAATCGGGATTCTTCACCCAGTACACGATTTCAAAATTCAAAGAGAAATCCCCGTAAGATTTAAAATGCGCTCGGTCGAAACGCACCTGTTCTTTCGATTCAATAATCTCACGAATCATTCCCGGGATGGCGGCTAATTTTTCATATGGAGTGTTGTACGTTACTCCGAGTGAAAATACAACGCGTCGCTCGTACATTCGCTTATAATTTCGAATGCGGCTTTTCAGTAAATCATTATTTGCAAAAATAAGTTGTTCGCCCGAAAGGCTGCGAACCCGCGTTGTCTTCAGGCCAATATGCTCCACAGTTCCGAGATAATTATCAACAATAATAAAGTCCCCCACCACGAAGGGCTTGTCCAGTACAATCGAAAGCGAAGCGAATAAATCGGACAAAATATTTTGAACAGCCAGCGCAACTGCAACTCCGCCGATCCCCAAACCTGTAATGAGTGCGGTAATATTAATTCCCAGATTATCCAATGAAAGCAAAATAATAATCGAATAAAGAAACAGCCGCCCGATGAAAGCAATGGCTGTCATTGTAGTGACTTCAGAAGCATTTTTTTCAATGTTCTTTTTTTTGTACCTATCAAGCCCAAAAGAGATGAGGGCATCCCCCCAAATAGTCACTTGAATGAGAAGTACAAGTATCACGACGCTCTGAATAACATGCCGGGTTGTGGGGGAAAGACTTAAAACAAGCGATCCTCCAAAAAAAGCAACAAATAAAAGCATCAGCGTGGTTGTTTTCTCGATAAAGAGGAGAATCATGTCATCTACGGAGCTTTTTGTGCGTTTTGCAAAAGCGCCTAATTTTCGGACAATAAATTTCTTGATTATTTTCAGGGCAATTAAGCTGATGAGGAAAATCAGAATGGCAATAATCCAGACTTTCACACTGTTATTGTAAACCATCCAATCCAAAAACTTCATTCACAATCCTCCGAGGACTTTTCAGCAGTTTCAACTGAGTTCATCAAAAAATATTTTTGTGTAATTTTTTCATAGCGATGTGAAAATTCTCTTGAAATTTGGGGAAATTTTACAATTAGCGAGTTTATCCCAAAACGCTCTATTGTTGCAGCTTTTGTGTATTCAGTTGATTTTATAATCCTTCCATCACACAGTAAAAATTTACCGCAACTGCTCGCCGGGTGACCGTCTGCTTCGACTACACTCAGCTACCGAACGGATGTACAGAGGCAACCCGAGATCGAAGCGGTCGTTTCGATACAATGACTGGTTTCCGACACTTCGATAAGCCTGGCGTAAACTTCGGTCAAGCCCTAGTTATCACTCAACGATCGGAAAGAACATTCCCCTGTTCCTAATTTACAATAGAACCCCGGTTGCGCTTTTCCCATCAAACTCGCAACGACAAAGCTCAAAGGACTTTCATTACAATCACGAACTGATGTTATTAACTTTAATGAAATCCAAAATTCGTGTCATTCGTTATTTTCGAAATGCACACGTTAATTAAAATTCCTTTCCCTTAAATATATTCTTTTAAGGCCATTTTATCCAGTAAAACTTTTACACGATTCCTCCCATTTACGCAAAAATTCCAAAAGTTCCTCCGGCGGAACAAGATGCACATCGGCTGTGGTGGGCCGGAAAGTTTTGCGCACCAAGATTCCAACGCCTTTCCCGTGAAGAGCCCGAAAGGCATCTTCATCCGTCAAATCATCCCCGAGATAAGCGGCTGTACCCCCACCCAACTCTTTCAGCAATTGTTCAACCACCTCGCCTTTGTTTACACCGGCCAGCCGAAATTCAATTCCTCCATCAAATTGGTGAACCGTTAGATGACGCTGCTCGGCAGGATTCTGCCAGGCAGCCAGAATTTCACTCTCCATCTTTTTCTGATTTGTTTTATCAAAGCCTCGCCAATGAAAAGCCACGCCTCCCGGTTTTAATTCACAAGCACTACTCCAGTCCCTTTCGTGCGCCCACTCTTGCAAATTTCGGAAAAAGTCCTGTACAGCCGGTTCAATTGGGTGCACGGAGTAGGTTCCGTCAGGGAGCTGCCTCTCGAGTCCGTGAGAGCCCCAGATTTCAGGCAGTGAAGAGAGCCTTAGAAGAGGACGTACATCTCTTACCGCGCGGCCGCTTACAATCACGACGCGTGACATTTCCGATGCGATCAGCCGATCCAAAATTTCAGACACGCCGGGATACGGCACCGCCTGATCGCGTTCCACTCGAAAAGGTGCCAGAGTACCGTCGTAATCGAGCATCAGCAGCCGTTTTTCCGGAGGTGTTTTTTGTAGAGACTGAAATAAATCCCGTAAAATCGGAACATCTACCAATTTTTTCTGAAAACGTGTCATTCTTTTAGAACTCCTGAGATCATTCCCTTCATCATAAATCGCTGCAAAAAAGCAATTACCAGAACAGCCGGGACAAGCATGATGGTTGCCAGTACGCTTGCCGAGCCAATTTGTCCGTATTCCGTGTAATAATAAATCAGGGGAGGCATGGTTCGGTGGGTCAATTGAATCAGTAACGCATAGGTAAATTCATCCCAGGAAAGCAAAAAAATGAGGATAAAGGCGGCGCTGAGCGCGCCCTTTGCCACAGGAAGGGCTATCCGAAAAAATACAAGAGGCGTGGAGCACCCGTCTACGTAAGCCGCCTCTTCTAATTCACGAGGAACATCTGAAAACGAGGCGAATGAAATCAGAACGGCAAATGGCAATCCTAACGTCAGGTGAGCCAGAATCAGGCCCAATCCCAGCGGGTGATTGTACAGTCGAAAGGGGATGAGAATCGCCGTTAACGGAATGGCAATGGCAATGGGGGGTAACACGCGGCTGATTAGAGCCGAACGAGTCGCAAGCCCATTTATTTTTTGAGATCGGGCGGCGGCCCAGCCTGCGGGGAATCCCAGTGCAAGCGAAAGAAGAGTCGTCCCGAACGCCACCCAAAAGCTGAGAGAAAGATGGGAAAACAACGCCTGTGTTTGCCACAGAACGTGAAAATTCAAAAAGGTCAGTTTTTCAGGAATCAGTCGCAGCGGCCACAAAATGGATTCCCGTTCGGGTGCTGCCGCCTGACGGATTACCAGCAAAATCGGGAAGATGTTGATTACAAACAGAGTCAGCAATCCAAATGCGGCAAGCACGCGCGAAAATTTAGGTACCCGATGTGCTGAGACCTGATTCATTTGCGATACGTCCTTTTTCCGACAAAGAGAAATGCCGCTATCGTGGCCAGCACAAGAAAAAACGCCAGACTTAAGGCAGCCGCATTTGCCTGAGCAGGATTATTGGCATCCACCTTGTAATGGTAAGCAACAGACGTAATGACCGGCAGCCCCTCGACTCCCACCAAAATCAGCGGCGTGGCAAATATCCGAAATGCATCGATGGCACGGAGAGCAACAGCAATCAGGAGAGCCGGAAGAATCAATGGAATTTGAATGAATCGCGCCAGCTGCCATTCCGTAGCGCCGTCCACTTTTGCGGCATCCAAAAAGCTTTCGGGCAATTGTTCAAGAGCCACCAAAACAATTAAGAAAACCACCGGTGTTACCCGCCAAGCATCGATGAGAACAATCATGACAAGGGTCAATACCCGTCCGGGTTGAAACCAGTTTATGAGGTTTACACCGCCTGTTAGGGAAAAGAGCAGGCTGTTGAAATAGCCGTGTTCGCGGAAAACCAATTTCATTGTAAGAATGTAAACAATTTCGGGCACGGCATACGGAACAATGGCAACCGTGCGCCAGAAGGTTTTTCCCCGCCTGAGCCTGTAAAAACCCAGGGCCATTCCCACGCCAATGAGCGTTTCAAGAAGTACGCTGAAAAATGGAATGACAATATTGTTCCGAAGCGCCTTCCGATAAAGCGGATCGGAAAAAATATCCCGAAAATTTTGGGTTGTTAATTGACCCGCGGCATTTGTAAGAGACGAGTAAAGCGCCTCTCCCAATGGCCATACTTGTAAGAAAAGAAATAGAAGCGCCGGAAGTGCGAACAGCCAATACGTCAATTTGCGGCGGGAAATATAATTCACTTTATTTTTACACTCGTTTGCATTTGCTTATTTGTTTAGAACACGATAAACGCACAGGATATTGGAATGAACATCATTTTAATGACGTCTCCATGACTTTATCAATTTTTTCTTGCATCTGTTTTAAGACAATTGAAAGGTTTCGTTTTTCGAAAATAATCTCGTAAAATCCATCCTGCCAGATTTGACTTATTTTCGGGTAAAACGGAACCGACGGCCGGGCACGAACAAAATTTCGCATCGCCAGGAACCCCGAAAAATCCCTTTTGTCCTTCTCAGTCAGCCCCTTCCAGCCTTCGTCACGAATCGGGAACCAGCCCAACTCGGCCACCATTTTTTTCTGCACAGCGGCAGACGTCAAATACTTTAGCAACCTGGCAGCCATTTTCCGGTGCGGCGCCGTTTTAGGAATTCCAAGGTAACCACCGCCCAGGATGGTTGCTTTTCCGGCTGGGCCCTTCGGCAGCGGTGCCGTTTCAAACGGGTGATGAAGCAACCCTTTCTCTCGCAGCAAAGGCACGACGAACGGCCAATTTTCGTGTAAGAATATTTCAGCGTGTTCTTCGGCCTGAAGGACGGAATTTTCTTTGTAGGATTGTACCGCGGGATTAAAAAACTCTGACAATTTTCTTAGAAATATCAGAGCTTCCCTCACTTCAGGACTGTTGGGCCGCAAGGGGTCCCCGCCTGCTTGCCAGATAAACGGAAACAAATCACAAACCAGTCCTTCGTATTTTGCCGCCTTAAAACCGACGCTTCCCGGATGATTTCGAGCCACCGCCAATAGTTCCTGCCAGTTTGTCGGAGGCTGCGGAATTTCCTTTCGATTGTAAATAAGCGCTTGCCAGTTGAGACGGTGAGGAAGATACAACACGTGAGGAGGATTCCCAAGATATCCGGCCTGCCAGGCCGCAGACGGAACGTGAGCTTTTAAAGAATCAAGAGAGAGATTCAATGAATCGAGAGGCTGCATAAAACGGCTCATCAGCGGAAGCATGTAGATGTCCAGTTCTACAATATCCAATTCACCCCTACCCGCCTGGGCTTCTGCATAAACAACCGACCGTATCTGATCGTACTGCTGAGCCACCAAATCCACAGAAATGCCGGATTCCTTCGAAAAATGATCCAGTATTTTTCGATAGCCCACTTGTTCCGATGGAAGAAGGGCAACAACAATGGTCACTTTGTTTTTTGAGGAGGAGCGAGCGCAGAAAAAAATCGGAAGGGTGAAAATTATGGCCAATACAACCACTGCAATTATTCGCAATTGACTTGCGATGCCATTTTGTCGGATCATTTCTTCTTCCCAAGAAATTATTTATGCCAAGGTGCCGGGCAATTATTTCAAATCAATTCGCTGGGGACTTCCCCCCAAAATATCGATCATCAGCGTTAAGTATTCGCGCAAATGCCGTGTAATTAGAAAGTTTTCCAAAACAAATCGGTGGGCTTTTTCACCCATAATTTTACGTTGCTCATGATTGTATAACAGATACCGAATGCGTAGGGCAGCGCCTTCCGGCGTATTAACAAGGAAACCTGTGTGGTGATTCACGACCTGCAGTCGAATTCCCCCGACATTTCCTCCAATAACCGGCTTACCTTTCCATAGTGCTTCCGTCACGGTTAAACCAAAGCCTTCTTTAATTGATTTCTGAAGCACAACGTCCGCCGCCCGCTGAAGGGCATTAATTGTCCGGTTAGCATCGGAAGGCAGCAATAAAATGGAGATATCCTTGTCATCATTTGCGGCTTCGTACACATTGTCGAGCACAAGTTGCGACTCCGGATCATCTGTAGCTTCTCCACCGGCCAAAACCAATTGTAAGCCCGGTACAAATTTTCGCGCCAGCCGGTAAGCATGAATCACACCCACAGGATCTTTGAAACGATCAAACCGGGAAACCTGAACAATGAGCGGTCGTTGCGGATCCAGCTCAAATCGGTCGTACACGGAACGGGCTTCTTCCTCGGGCAAGTCCATATTTTTATCACTGAGGGGATCAATACTCGGAGCAATCAGGTACTGAGGGTGCGGAAGCGATTGGGCAAAAGCCGCCAGAGAAAATATGCTGGCATCATATCCTTCCACAAACTTCCTCAGATATTTCCACACGGGCCGGTAGGGCCGACTGACATCAATGTGGCAGCGCCATATCCATTTTCCCTTTCGGTTAGAACACAGGTGAAGAAAAGGCGCAGGCTGTGGATCGTGAATAAAAACAATATCGGCATCCTCTAAAATAGGACACAATTTTTCGGCGTTCTTGGCATTTGTATCTTCATAAACCTTCAACAAAGAGGGGGGTATTTCAACGGCATTTCCCTGTAGCCCATTGTGAAAACTTTTCGTACACTTAAAAAATAACTCATTCCCCTTAATAACTTTCCACTGAGCATCGATTCCCAAATCCTGCATCAAGGGCACCAATTTATTGAGGATTTCGGCAACTCCGCCGCCCAATCGGGTGGAGTTGACATGAACTACCTTTTTGCCCTTAAGGGGCTCTGCCAATTGCAAGAGATGATCAATAACCGTTTCGCCTGTCACTTTTGCATATTGTTGAAGAGTTGTCTTCATTTTTTGCTCCGATTAAAATAGGATTTAAAAATTTGTGAGAGCTGCTCTCGCAATTGCGATAATGTTAGAAAATAGGGGTCTAATTTTGCTATTTGGTCACAAAGCTCCGAATACTTTCCATTAAAGCCAGAAAGCCATTCCCGAAAATCGTCCACATTGTCTGGTGTTCGGCGCATAGCATCTATAAAATGGTAGAAAACACTGCCAACGGACATGTTCGGAATCGCTGCCGACAATTCCTCTGGATCAAACATCAACTTTTTGGTCGTAAAAACAACAATATGAGAAGTCATAAAATTGAATTGCTCGTCGGCTTTTGACCAGGGGACCATCTCACTTTCGTCCAAACGCTGTTCGATAACTTCAATTATTTCCAGGCGAAGATCCTCAATGCTTGCGAATTCCCGTGGATCAATTGCCCCCAACCGCTCGGCAATTTTCCCGTCGTGAAGAGCATGCCGCCCCCACGAGGCAAAATCGTTGTTGTATTCAGGGTCATCAAATCCGGGACGCAGGCGCCCCCCCCAAAAATGGTAATAAATACTACCCGGATCGATTGTTTTGATTCGATCGCGCAATTCTCTCAAATTTTGCGCCTTTTCCCCTGTGGCAATTGCAATCAGTGCACAGTCTTTCACCACAAAGGGCTTTTTTTCCACCGGATTGTTTGGCATATTTTGACTCCTACGCCTTTCAGGATTGAACGAATTCATTTGAATTTTTAAAATTTAAAAAAATTTTTTCACTATTACAAGTTTGATTTGCATTTGAAGCATCTCATCTAAAAATTCACGTTCCCTTAATAATTTCGTTGCATTCTGCTAAAATATTTAGTATTATTTTATCTGAAAAAACACATATCACTCCGAATAAAAATTCTTGAGGCATTATTATGAATATTCTTCTTGTTTACCCCCAATATCCCGAAACCTTTTGGAGTTTTAAGCACGCACTGAAATTTATCTCTAAAAGGGCCTCCATTCCTCCGCTGGGACTCTTGACCATTGCTTCCATGATGCCAAAAAATTGGTCACAGAAATTGGTCGATATGAACGTCGAGTCTCTAAAGGATCGAGACATCCAATGGGCAGATTTGGTGCTGATTAGCGCTATGGTTGTTCAACGAACATCTGCCGAAAAAGTAATTGACCGGGCACATGCCTTTGGCAAAAAGGTTGTTGCTGGAGGACCGCTCTTTACAGAAGAGCCCGATCATTTCCCTCAAATTGACCATCTCGTACTAGATGAGGGAGAAATCACATTTCCCCAATTTTTGAACGATTTAGCCAAAGGAACACCGAAGCGCATCTATCGCTCAATGGAACATCCTGACCTCACACAAACGCCGGTACCAAAATGGGAACTTATTAATCTTAATAAATACGCAACAATGGCCCTTCAGTATTCCCGAGGCTGTCCCTATAATTGCGAATTCTGTGATATCGTCGTGTTGTACGGACATCGCCCCAGAACGAAATCCAAAGAGCAAATTCTCAATGAACTGGAACAGCTCTACAAAGCGGGTTGGCGAGACGCCATCTTTTTCGTTGACGACAATTTCATCGGCAACAAAAAGAAATTGAAGGCTGAAATTCTTCCGGCAATTATCGATTGGATGAAAAAGAAAAAATATCCGTTTTATTTGAATACGGAGGTTTCCATCAATCTGGCGAAAGACGATGAGCTGTTAAACCAAATGGTCGATGCAGGCTTCCGAAAGGTTTTTATCGGAATCGAAACTCCCAACGAGGAAAGCCTGAAGGAAAGCAAAAAATTACAAAACACAAACATCGATCTGATTTCCTCCATCCGAAAGATTCAGGCAGTAGGGATGGAAGTTCAAGGTGGATTTATTGTCGGATTCGATCAGGACACGCCCTCCATTTTTGAAACACAGATCCGATTTATTCAAAACAGTGGCATTATGACGGCGATGGTCGGCCTGCTGAATGCGCCAAGGGGAACGCGGCTCTACAATCGATTAAAATCAGAAAAACGCCTGTTGGGTGATATTTCAGGAGATAATGTGGATTTTTCAACGAATTTTATTCCCAAAATGAATCCCAAGAAATTACTGGAGGGTTATCGGCATATTCTGGAAACGATTTACTCCCCCAGCGAATATTACAAACGCCTGAAGGTTTATCTCAGCCATTACAACCTGCCCAAGATCAACCACGTCTCTTTTCACTTTTTCTACGTAGAGGCTCTCCTTAAATCTATTTGGGTATTGGGAATTCGCTGTAAATTTCGACGATACTACTGGAAGATTTTGGCCTGGAGCCTGATTAAGCGGCCAAAGCTCATTTCAGTGGCCATTACTCAAGCCATTTACGGTTACCACTTTCGCAAGATTTTGGAGAATTATCCAAGAAACCTGGCGCTGGAAAGTCGGCACGCGGAATAGTTTAGTAAAAAAGGCCGAATCTTCATTCGGCCTTTTCTTTCGAAGATACTGCTATCCCAGAAATTGTTTAAGTGCTTTCCCTTTGGTTGTTCGGCGTAATTTAATCAACGCCATTTCCTTGATCTGACGGACGCGCTCCCGACTTAAACCAAGACGATCGCCAATCTCACTTAATGTGAGAGGTCGCTCTTCACCGATACCGAAGTAAAGCTTGAGGATCGTTCCTTCGCGTGTGGGCAGGGAATTCAAGACTCGATTAATCTCCACGTGCAGCGATTCCATCTGAAGATTTTCATCGGGCTGCGGCGATTGATCATTCGGGATGAAATCCATTAAAGTCGAATCAATATCATCTCCGATCATTTCATCAAGAGACAAATCCCGACCAAAATTCCGCATAATACTGGACAAATCCGAATGGGAAATTCCAAGCGCAACCGCAACCTCTTCCAGACTTGGATCGCGCCCGAGATCGTTCCGCAGCTCATTGAATGTTTTTTCGACTTTGAAAACATCCCAGACCTTGTTAAACGGCAATCGAACCATCTTGGATTGATTCACAATTGCTTCCATGATGGCCTGACGTACCCACCACACCGCGTAAGAAATAAAACGAAAGCCTCTCGTGCTGTCGAATTTTTTCGCTGCTTTGATTAAACCGATGTTTCCCTCATTGATCAAATCTTCCAAAGGCAAACCACGGTTTTGGTATTCTTTGGCAATCGACACCACAAACCGCAAATTTGACTCGACCAGGCGATTCAGAGCCGCTTCATTTCCTTCCTTGACGCGTTCGGCCAATTCAATCTCTTCTTTAGGCGTCAAAAGGGACACCTTCTGAATATCCTGTAAATAATTCGCCAGAGAAGCCTTATACGTGTAACGATATTTAGGGTCTTTTTTCATTTTTCTTCCTGTATTGTTGGTAATTTTTGATTTCAATCCAAATTAAAAAGGACTCTCGCACACCAAAATCATTCTTTTTTACAATCGCCAGGCATCAAGAGTTCCATTTTTTATAGGTTCAACATCAATTTCTTTAACTTTTTCTTCATTTTTGTACCGGACTTTAACAATCGATTGAGTTTTTGCATCTGAATAGCGAGCCGTAATCCCGGCGACCACCAAAGCATCAGACTCATTCACCGGACCCTCGGCCAATACCAGCGGACCGCTAACATCGACCGCCTCAAATGAATAGCGGCCGGTTTCATAATTGGATAAAAAATTATTTTCCAATTCATCCCTGCCGACAATAACTTTCAATTTTTCTGACAGTCTAAAATGCCGTCCTACTTTCAGTAGAATCATATCGTCCAATGTCAAGGATTCTTTAGAACGATATTTAAATAAATCTTTCAGGCGCCTGGCATAATTATGATCTGTCAGATAGCAGCACCCACCTGCCGGCTGGGGGAAATCGTCAATGTGCAATTTTTCGGCCAGAGCCATTTGCTTGCGTCGGGAACGGCCCGAAATATCCTGCAAATGCTCTCTTACAATCCATCCTTCTTCTTCAGGCAGTGTTGGAGGAAGCAGTTTTCCTGACAGCGGACGAACAATGAGCTTGTCCAATCCGGCCTCTTTTTCAATAAGCCGCAGCGTCTTAAAATGCTGTGTCATGGGGCGCTGTGCCAAGACTTCACCGGTAATAATAAATCGCGCACCGATTTCGTCCATATATTCCCTGGCTTTTTTTAGCATGAAAATCCGGCAATCAATACAGGGATTCATGGCGGATCCATAGCCATATTTCGGCTGGATCAGAACCGTTCGAATGTATTCCTCGGCAATGTCTCTGAATTCAATGGGAATATGCGTTTGATTGCCGGCCCGCTCCGCTTCATTTTGCTCCGGACGCTTGCGGGACTTCTCCCGCTTTGGCGCTCGCCGGGGATCCGCATAGCAAAAACCCGTTAAAAACGTAATGCCATACACATCAATTCCCTGGTCAACCATCAACTTGACGGCCAGGGTGCTATCTAACCCGCCCGAAACCATGGCGACGGCTTTGATCGTCTCAGACACTAATTCACTTCCTCCCCGCAATCATTAATCCTCATAGCCAAGTTTCGTTTTGGCTTCCTGACTCATCATTGAGGGATTCCAGGGTGGGTCCCAAACGACATCGACAAAGACATCCTTCACTCCGTCAACAGCCATCACTTTTTGACGAACATCATCAATCATGAAAGAAGTCATGGGACAGCCCGGAGCTGTCAATGTCATTTTGATCTTTACCACATCATCATCCACCTTCATATCATAAACCAACCCCAAATCCACAATATTAATTGGGATTTCGGGATCGTAGCAATTTTTCAGTGTTTCCCAGATCTCTTTTTCATCAACCATAAAATTACTCCCTAAAGGCAAAGTATAAAAACTCAATTAGTAATTATTATTGTTATGATTATTAAATAACGACGACATCACACTCTTATTACGTCGAAACAGCAAATTTGTTTCGTATTTTTTCTTTCTTGTCAGATGCTTACATAGAAAATCATTGAGAAGAAATAGTTTCTCCTATCCTTATATATTCAAATGAATGTCGGCTGCCTGTTCCTTTTCTTGAACTGCGGCTTCAATCACTTTATCCGCAAGGTAAAAAAAGCTTTCCGCATTCGCAGAATCGGGACGTTCTTCCACAATGGGTTTCCCAATATCACCACCAATTCGAATCTCAACGTCTAACGGAACCTCACCGAGGAATGGAACACCAAGACGTTTGCTTTCCCGCTCACCACCTCCGTGACTGAAAATATCTGTTCGCTGACCACAATGAGGACACACAAAATAGCTCATATTTTCAATAATCCCCAAAACCGGAACGTTCACCTTCTGGTACATAACAACGCCTTTTATCGCGTCGGTTAGTGCCACATCCTGAGGAGTCGTTACAATAATTGCGCCAGATAAATCCAAAAGTTGAGCAATACTTAGTTGAACATCCCCGGTTCCGGGGGGCATGTCAATAATAAAATAATCCAGATCACCCCAAGCCACATCTCGAAGCAACTGCTCAACCGCTTTTGCCACCAAAGGCCCCCTCCAGATTAACGGTGTGTCCTCCGGTAACAAAAAGCCAAGAGACATCAATTTGAGTCCATGAACATCAAAAGGAATGAGTTTTTCATTCTGCATGGCGGGCGTTCCTTTAACTCCGGCCATCATTGGAAGATTGGGACCATAGATATCAGAGTCCAATAAACCCACTTTCTTTCCCCGCTTGGCCAGAGCAACCGCCAAATTCAAAGCTACGGTGGATTTGCCAACGCCTCCCTTACCACTGGTAATCGCAATTTTATTTTTAATATTGGACAGATACTTTTCTTTGCCGCCCGTGCTTTTGCTCTTAATATCTTTTGCTGCTTTGGCTCTCTGAACATTCATGTTCAACCGGACATCTTTCACACCGGGAATAGCCTCTAAAACAGC
>Ga0114934_10000610_pt1 | contig 22734 bp, 20 predicted proteins | sample 4SBtaG_2_FD_99695 | JGI IMG/M metagenome (GOLD analysis project Ga0114934, IMG submission 99695) | Deep subsurface microbial communities from Kolumbo volcano to uncover new lineages of life (NeLLi) - 4SBTROV10_white metaG | ecosystem: Environmental > Aquatic > Marine > Volcanic ...
AGCATTTTATCTCAAACATAAAATATCACGATACTTTATACTTTGAAAAAGAGGTTTTGTCCAGTACTAATTGTATTATATTGTATTATATTGCCTTTTTATTGGGAACCGTTTAGCCGTGGTGACATGGGATTACTCGATCAAATATATATTCTCGCAGGTGTTGGCCCCCCGGCCTCGGCAAAATCTGCGCGCTGGATGCGCAATAATGTGCCAGGAGTACATATTCCTGACTCGGTCATTCATCGTATGGAAGGCGCTACAGATCAAAAACGTGAGGGCAAAAATATCTGTGTGGAAATCGTTCAGGAATTACGCGAAATCGAAGGAGTCAATGGAGTACATATCATGGCTTATCGCCAGGAACATTCGATTGCTGAAATAGTCAGCAAATCAGGGATACTTGACGGACGAATTCCATGGTACCCCGATCGCGACTAACGATTAAATTCGACTCACCGTCAGAGCCGGCGATCCCCTTTGGCCCTCATCCGCCCGAAACCCGAAGAACCGTCGAAATCACTACTGTGTTGCTCTTCTCAAACTCCAGAATTACAAATTTTTCATTCCAGAACGTCACGATTGACAACTTATTTTTCTTTCCGTACATTTCCTTTTGAATAAAAGGATATTTATTTTCCTTTTACACTCATTTTTTGTGTTGATTAAAGTAGTAGATCTGGCGTGAGGTTTTTATCTTGTGTCGCAAGGCTAAGCCAGCTATCTTAGAGCACATCAAAAAAAATGTTCGCCCAAATGAGCTGCCGTTTGAAGCAACAGGGGTCATAAATACAATGTGTTGGGGGCAAGAAGCATCTATCGCAGCCACCGTCGTCGGGTTCGCGAGTAGTGCATATTTTTATAAAGATTCAAAGGCGTTTAGCGGGAGTCTCGCGTTTTTCTCGACGATGGAAGCCTTGCAGGCGTACACCTACACTGTCGTTGGCCAATGCGGTACCCCCGATAATGACCGGGCGACCCTGCTAGCCTATATCCATTTGGCCTTTCAACCCTTCTTTTTTAACGCGATGGCCCTGGAATTTGTGCCTGAGCCCGTGCGCAAGCGCATCGGGCGAACGGTGTATTGGCTATGCGGGTTTGCCGCGCTGTTGTGGCTTGGCCGGTTAATACCCTTTGATTGGGCCTGGTCACACTTCTGTTACTTGCAGAAGTATCCAGACCTTTATCGGGGCAACACGATGCCATTTTGTGGTGAGAAGTCCTGTGCCTATATCGGCGAGTGGCATCTGGCCTGGGAGATGCCCGTGCGAGAGAACTTTATCTTTAAGGGTATCTCATGGTGGATTTTTGTCTTCCTCATGCCGATATTCTACGGTGCGTGGCGCATCTCTTTGTATTTTATGCTGACCGGCCCGGTACTCACGCATTTCACGACAGACAATCCGCATGAAGCCATCGCCATCTGGTGCCTGATGGGTATCGCTATCATGTTGATCGCTTTTAAGACGCCGCTCAATGGCTTTTTGCAGGCGCGTCGCTGGGTTTGGTCGCTGCCGGAAGCGACCGTGCCGAGCTACGTACGTAAAGTCATGTATCCCTTACATCATGAACGCTGGATTGCCTTTAGCTTCTGGGTTGCTATGTGGGTACTCTTTTGTATCGCTATTCAGCTTTTAAAATAGACTACCCTGATTGCCCAAACTGGCAAGATTTGACTACGGAGGTTCACTTGCGTTTAGGTAATCGATATGGCTAGACCTTCTGATCGATGCCGCATTGGCTCTCAATATCCGTGAGTCCCTGGTGGGTAGATGCTCAGAGTTTCTATGGGCACCCTTGCTTTCGCCTACTCCTTCCCTTCACGCAGAGTGAAGGCTAGACTTTCACCCGCTGGCTGACTACCATGCCAGTCACACCGCAAACTACACTGCGCTTCATTTGCACCGTACAGCCTGGTTGATAGACAATCACTAGTCATGAGTGATTCTGATAAAAAAAGGGCATGGCGGCCTAAACATCGAAGAGCAAGTATGCCCTCTGATTCCAGTGCATAAGCTTAAAGAGAAAACCGGAACGATTTACCGTCACGGTTGCATGAGAATTTGGAAAAGCAAGTGTAAAGTCATGTTTGACGTGGGGGCATACCGCTTGGCACGGCACCCTGCTGTCCGCCGTAGCCCAACGAATTAAGGTCAACCTGAACCAAAACCCTTTGCTTCTTTATCAAAGTATGCGGCACAATTGGCGCTTAGTGTCTTTTTCGAGGTCTTTCGGTGGGTTTTTGTCAGGTTACCTAAAACTTTAGCCATCAACACATTACCGTAGATTGAATCAACTATGAAATGGCGAGCAATATTAGGGCTACTTATTGTTTATATCGCAATACTTTTTAATTTGGAATGGATATGGGGAATATTCTTTATTTACTGGATAATCCCAGATTTACTATTAAAACAAACACATTTTATTGAAGTCATCACAAAAAAAAATAACCCAGTGCTTTACTGGAGCATTATATTCACATGGTTCATACTCGCAATATATATGCTGTTGAATCCTTTCTTAAATTTCGATTTATACCTTAATAAATGAGCTATGACTGATTGTAATTCCATATTTGAAAGTCTTTCTCATGCGGCTTCTGCTCCTTTAGGGGAAGCTAAATCATTACCTTTTTTAAGTTATCTCGATACATCAGTTTATAGGCTGGAAAAAGAAAACATTTTTCATTCTGACTGGGTGTTTGTATGTGCGGAAAATGAATTACCAAATTCGGGAGATTATTTTTCCTTTTTTCTAGTTGATGAACCCGTTCTGTTACTACGCGGAAAAGATGGCCAACTTCGTGCAATGTCTAATGTTTGCCGCCATAGAGGAACGTTATTACTAGATGTCGGAATAGCTAAGGTAACTAAAATTGTCTGCCCTTATCATGCCTGGACTTACGATCACTCAGGTGAGCTATTAGGGGCGCCTTATACACACAAAAATGAAATCAGTAAACAAGACCACTGTTTGCCACATTTCCATCTTGAAATCTGGAATGGTTTAGTATTTGTCAATCTGAGTAATAATCCAGCACCCTTATCTACAAAGCTGTCAGGAATTAATAAGTACCTGGATACATTTGATTTTAAACGTTTTACATCAACTTATTCAAGTGAAACAGAACTTTGGAATGCGAATTGGAAATTGGCGATGGAAAACGCAATGGAAAGTTATCATTTATTCAAAGTACATCATGAAACGCTTGAAAAAGTGACACCAACAAAACAAGCATTTTATCTTGAAGGCGCAGCTGATTGGAGTATAACGGCGGGTAAAATGAAAGGTGTTAGCAACAAGTTACTTAATTGGGCTATGGGGGCTGATAATAAAATTTATGAACATTATCTGCTTATTTCCATCCCTCCAAATTTTGTTGGCATACTCACATATGAATCGTTTGACTGGATAAGTATGTTGCCAAATAATGAAAGTCAATGTACCGTCAGAGCAGCAGGTCTAAATGAGTATGGTAGTGAGGGTGATAGTGATGAAAAAGCATTCGTAAATGCTTTTTTTTCTGAAGATAAACAAATTTGTGAGCGTGTTCAGGCGGGTATGACAGCGCAATATACCAAAGGTGGGAAATTGGTTGAACTTGAACGCATCGTTATTGATTTTCACCATTATTTAGCAAAACGTTTATTTTCTTTGAAAACACCTGAACGACATATTTCATCCTTTTCAGATCAATTTATTCAAGCAAAAAATGACTAACGAATAATGTCGCTATTTCGGACTGATTCGATGACAGACACGGAGGACCACGACTGGATTACGTTTCATCGTCTGCGGTTTCCCGAGCCGGTCTCGTCCATCGAACGGGGCTTTCCGCCCGTTTCCGGACCCGACTGTTGGCTGTTCGGGCCACATTACGCAGTCGGCCCGGACGGGATGATCACTGGCGTGAGCGACATCTGGGGCGGCGTGGGTATCTGGCACAGCCGCGACGCCGCAGAAGCGATGGTAGGTGCGCCGGGTTACGCTATGCCCTGGCTGGGAGAAACCATGGCCGCCTGGCATTGCCTTAGCGTTCCGATCTCTCATCGTGGCGAGGTCAACTGGCGCGGGCATCTCCAAAATGGTGACGCCGTTCGTGCCGCCCCCTCGGAATCGTTAGTAATATTATTTTGATACCGCCCGATGAAAACTAAACGACTGGTTCGGTGTGTTGGAAAGTGCATCCGGGATGATTTAAGAGGGTTGCACGGGTACACTGTTGAGGCGCACCCATGCAATCTAAAGATTCCTCAGTCTGCCTTGCGCAGCAGTGATTTGACTTCCTTGAACGCTTTACGGGTTTCACGAACAAGTTGGTTAAGAGCGCCGTCCGAGCCTTTTTTCAGGCCCGCCTCGTCGAGCTGGAAACGGAAGTAATTCCACGCACCATCTACGACATCGAATAGGTCAGCAACTTTATCTTCCAACGCTGTACCCAGACTCCAGTCATGCAGGCCTTCGTGGAGTTCATGGGCCGCTTCCTCAAGGTCATGTGAGCCATAAGTCGAAGGATAATTGTCATGCAGGAATTCATGCAGCTCATGGGCGGCCTCTTCGAGTTCGTGCGAGGCACTCGGTGCTTTATCAGAGATACTGTCAAGCTCACTGGCCTTACGCAACAGGAAGCTAATCTTGCGGAACAAGCTGCGAGTATCGCGGAACAATCCCTTCAGTGTATCATCGGATGACAGTAGACCTGAGGGTTTAATCTGCCTTCTGAAGTCTCGCCAAACACCTGATGTTGTTCTCAGTGCAGATCCCACCTGGGTCTCGGTGCTGCTGCCCTCACTCCACAATTGTAAGGCTTCGTGCAAAGCCTCGGCTGCTTCTTCCAGTTCATGGGCACCAAAAGTAGAATCATAGTGGTCATGTAAGTAATCATGCAGGACTACAGTCTGTTTCTCAAGTTCATGTGAAGCACTGACGGCAGGAGCATGGATGTATGCGCTGGCTGTCTGTGACCAGAGAAAGAATAGAGTGAACACGGATACGAGAATTCGTGGGATCAAGTCGCGTTGATTTAATATCATTTCTAATTACCTTATTTTGTTGAGTGCAATGATTAAGAAGCAAGAATGACGCCAATCATATAAACATGCTAATTGACTGATGGTTGCTATTGATAATTTCTGCTGCACACACCATACAAGTCGGTGGCACCATTCCACCAACCCGGATCGACCGATTAATTTAAAACCGATGCAACCTCAAATCACCGCCAGACTAGAAAGCTGAGTACGGTCAAAACAAATTGACCGGCAATGCAAAACACGCTATCCCTGCATTCTTCAATCATAATCAATTATTCATAGAGAATGTTAATGTCTATAGTGGACACTGGGGTGATGCAAACGCAAACTACCGCCACCACCCTGAACCTACACATTCTAAATACGTCAATTGCCGCACCGTTTGGGGCATATCCCGCATTATGTTTGATCCCGCGGAAGATCTTCTGCCGGGTGTCTTAGGCGGTGGAGCAAATGTTATTCCCCGTTTTATTACTTCACCCGAAGAAGATGAAGTCATCGTGATCAATTTTTAGTAAGAACAAGAAAATCAATGGACAAGGAGGCGCATCTTATTAGTTGAAGTGTTCCTCGTTTCAAACCAAACAAGGCTTCCGAAAAACGGAGGCCTTTTTTATCTAATTTGCATTGACCCCAATATTCTCACCCCCCTGATTCAAAAAAAAAAAAAACTGATTTGTTAGTATGTTAGAATCACGTCTCTAATACAATAATAAGTATATACATTATCAAACGACTCATATGAGTCGCCAATCGCCTCACCAGGATGCACTTCCCTTCTCAAGGGTATGTACAATCAGAAAGCTAATTCGGATCCATTAATAGCTTCAACTCTGAAATTATTGCAATTGAATGTGGCCATAAACAAATAGTATGGAGTCAACTATGCAACAAGCTAAGAAACAATCATTTGGCAATAATCCTATTAAGGTTCGTGATACCGATCATTATCAAGAAGAATATGTTAAAGGCTTTGTTGAAAAATGGGATGAGCTGATCGATTGGGAAAGGCGCTGGAAAAGTGAAGGTGAGTTTTTTATTCAGCAACTACATTCCTACGGGGTAAAGCGTGTGCTTGATGTCGCGACCGGGACAGGCTTCCATTCAGTACGCTTGTTAGAAGCCGGATTTGATGTCACCAGTGCCGATGGCAGCCCCGAAATGCTTGCGCGGGCTTTTCATAACGGCTGTGACCGTCATCATATTCTGCGTACTGTACAGGCCGACTGGCGCTGGTTGAATAAAACGATTCACGAACAATTCGATGCGGTGATTTGTCTCGGGAACTCCTTTACCCATTTATTTGAAGAACATGACCGTCGCAAATCCCTGGCGGAATTTTACGCCACCCTCAAGCATGACGGCATCCTGATCATGGATCAGCGCAATTATGATTCCATCCTTGATACGGGTTTTTCAACCCGGCATAAATATTATTACTGCGGTGATGATGTGGTCGCCGAACCGGTCCATGTTGATGACGGTTTGGCGAGATTCAAATATTCCTTCCCCGATGGTTCTGATTACCATCTGAATATGTACCCACTACGTAAAAAATATACCCGACGCCTGATGCATGAAGTGGGCTTCCAGCATGTCGAAACTTATGGTGATTTTCAGGAAACCTTCAAAGCGAATGACCCGGATTTTCTGGTCCATGTCGCTGAAAAGTCCTACCAGGAAAAAGATGAGGCAGATGATTAATGAGTGCACATTATTCGGAAGCCGTGTCCATTGCGCGTGATTATTATAATAGTGAAGACGCCGATAATTTTTACAGCATCATTTGGGGTGGCGAAGATATTCATATCGGTCTTTACCAATCCGATAGTGAAGCGATCACTGACGCCAGCCACCGTACCGTCCGGCATATGGCGGAAACGCTCGGCAATATTAATAGCGAAACAAAAGTACTGGATATCGGCGCTGGTTACGGCGGGGCAGCCCGCTATCTGGCCGAGACCTTTGGCTGTTCGGTGACAGCACTTAATCTGAGCGAAAAGGAAAACGAGCGTAATCGTCAAATCAATAGCGAACGTGGTCTGACTAATAAAATTGATGTCGTCGATGGCAGTTTCGAATCGATTCCAGTTGAGGATGCCTGCTTTGATGTGGTCTGGTCACAGGATGCAATTTTACATAGCGGCCATCGTGAAGAAGTGATTCAGGAAGTTGCTCGAGTTTTGAAACCTTGCGGTCGCTTTATCTTCACTGACCCCATGCAGTCGGATGACTGTCCTGCTGGCGTATTACAACCGATCCTGGAACGGATACATCTCAGTTCACTGGGTTCACCCGCATTTTATCGTGACACGGCCAGCCGTTGTGGTTTGCATGAAATTTCATTTGAAGAACAGACCCAACAGCTGATCAACCATTACAGTCGGGTTCTACAGGAAACCGAAAACTATGGCGCGGATTTGAGCCACCATATCGACCCTGATTATATTGCCAGAATGAAAAAGGGCCTGGGTTACTGGATTGAAGGTGGTAACAAGGGCTATCTGGCCTGGGGTATCTTTGTTTTCGAAAAAAATTAATCACTATTCAACTCTCCCTTGAACAGATACGACACTATGCTGAATCGTTACAATAAATAATTCGTAACAAATTCGGAACGTTCCTTTTCTGCAATGAAGCCAGGAGGCTGTCTGAACAAATAAAGACAACATGAAAAACTGGATATATATAAAAAACAATAAGGTCATTCTTGATTTCAATCCCTGGGTGTTCGCCATTTCAGCACTGTTGATCCTGGGCTTTGTAATGGCCAGTTTAATATTCCTAACAGAATTGAGCAGTACCTTTTCTGACCTGCAGGCCTGGATTGCCAATAAGGCCGGTTGGTTCTTCGTTTTGGCAACCAACCTGATCCTGGGGTTTACTCTTTATCTTATCTTTAGCCGTTTTGCCGATATTCGCCTCGGCGGTTCTGACGCTAAACCAGAGTTTAGTCGTATGGGCTGGTTTGCCATGTTATTCAGTGCCGGGATGGGGATCGGTCTGCTTTTTTATAGTGTGGCCGAGCCCATGTACCACCTGCTGACACCACCGCACGGAGCCAAGGCTGGTACCGTAGCGGCAGCCGAAGATGCCATGAAGACCACCTTCCTGCATTGGGGATTACATGCATGGGCCATCTATGCACTAGTCGGGTTGACGCTGGCCTATTTTGCCTTTAATAAAAACCAGCCACTCAGTATCCGTTCGGTTTTCTATCCGCTGTTAGGCGACCGTATCAATGGCGGCTGGGGTCATGCTATTGATATCCTTGCTAGCGTTGCGACCCTGTTTGGGGTTGCAACTTCACTCGGGCTGGGCGCTAGCCAGGTGAATGCCGGATTGAGCCACCTATTTGATATTCCTGAATCTAACTTCGTGCGGATCCTTATAATTAGTGGCATAACTGCCATCGCTACAGCCTCGGTCGTGGCCGGATTGGATAAAGGGGTCAAGCGCCTTTCGGAATTCAATATGCTGGCGGCACTATCCTTGCTGCTGTTTGTGCTTTTTGTCGGGCCGACCTTGTTTATTCTGAACGGTTTTGTGGAAAATATTGGCCAGTATCTGGATGATTTTTTCTATCTCGGTTTCTGGAATGAGACCTACAGCGGTGGTAGTTGGCAAAATAGTTGGACAGTCTTTTACTGGGGTTGGTGGGTCGCCTGGTCACCCTTTGTCGGCATGTTTATCGCGCGCATCTCACGCGGTCGAACCATTCGTGAATTTGTCTCCGGGGTTTTACTGGTGCCGACCCTGATGACTTTTGCCTGGTTAAGTGTTTTTGGTGATAGCGCACTCTATATCGAATTGTTTGGCGGTGGGGGGATGGCCGAAGCAGTGAGCCAGAACATTCCCCGTTCCTTGTTCTTTTTCCTCGATAAGCTGCCTGCGGCAGCGGGACATACCGGCTTTCCGGTCTGGCTTATTACAGCGGCCGGCCTGCTGGCTACCCTGGTGATCATTACTTTCTTTGTCACCTCGTCGGATTCCGGTTCACTGGTAATCGATATGATCACCGCCGGGGGTAATCCCAATCCACCGGTTGCCCAGCGTATCTTCTGGGCTGTAACCGAAGGTCTTGTGGCTGCGGCCTTACTGATTGGGGGTGGTCTGTCTGCCTTACAGACAGCCGCTATTGCCACCGGTTTGCCCTTTACTATTCTGTTGTTGCTGATGATTTTCAGTTTATATCGAGGATTGGCCTCGGATCATGCGACTCTGACTACCTAACACCGCTGAAATTGCGTCACCCCTTCTGCACTAAATTTAAGTCCTTGAAGCCTTAACCCATATGGGTATAAGAAACATAAACGGCATTTTTAATCACATTGGAATATATTGAAGAGTCCGCATTTTCTAAAACGACTCAAATCCATGTAAATCGAATAATAGATTCAACAGGCAACAGGAATCGAACCGACGATTCCATGATTAAATATCAACGGCTTACAATATCTGGAAAGCAAACTTAGACAGATTTACTCTAGACCGGAGTTAAGAAACGAAATTCAGCAATCAATCACTTACATCGCCAGTCAACTATTTTCCCAATAGTAATCCTCTTTTTTCCACAAAAGACACTATTCAACCTACGAAAAAATCGCATACCTGCTAACTTTAATATGTTAACAGATCATTCTGTATGGTTTTAGGCTTTAGATAGGAGTGCTTAGTGGATATTGCTACCCTGGTCGGATTTCTCGGTGGGTTCGGAATAATTATTGGTGCAATTGCAACCGGCGGTGACGTCATGCTTTTTGTGAATACACCTTCAGTCTTAATCGTCGTGGGTGGTACGTTCATGGTCACATTAATGAGAATACCCTTGGCGGATTTCTTAAGATCTTTCGGTGTCGCGATGAAAGCTTTTTTAAATAAAAAGGATGATCCCGCCACTCTAATTGAAGACGCTGTCCGTCTTGCCGATGTTGCTCGTAAAAATGGACTACTGGCATTGGAAGGAGAAGAAATTGGTAATGAATTCTTAAAAAGAGGCGTTGGATTATGCGTTGACGGACACGATCCGGCGTTGGTTAAAAAAATGCTTTCCGAAGATATTAATCAAGCAATCCAGAGACATGAAGTCGGTCAGGATATGTGGAGTTCAGTCGGTGATATGGCACCAGCAATGGGAATGATTGGTACTTTGGTGGGTTTAGTGCAAATGTTAGCGAATATGTCTGATCCCGCCAGTATTGGCCCTGCAATGGCAGTTGCACTATTAACAACTTTGTATGGCGCTGTGATCGCCAACGCTTTTGCTATTCCAATGTCCGACAAACTGGCCAGCATTTGCAATTACGAACGTCTCAACAAATCCTTAATTATGGAAACAATCAATGGTATTCAGGAAGGTATGAATCCGAAAGTTCTCGAAGCTTTATTGAATAGTTACATTGCCGAGAAAAAACGTGCGGTTGCGGGTGGCGATGATTAAAGCTCCATTTAATTTGGTATTTATTCTCATGCAAACAGATAACTAAACAGGATTTTGTATGTCTGAAGATTCGGCTCCGGCACCTAAATGTCCTCCTGCAGGTGCGCCTGCGTGGGTAATGACCTTTGCAGACCTTATGTCATTATTGATGTGTTTTTTCGTATTGCTTCTCTCCTTTGCAACGATGGACGCAGTGCGTTTCAAAAAAATGGCCGACTCTCTAAAAGATGCCTTTGGTGTGCAAAAAGAAGTACCTGTCTACGAGATTGTAAAAGGAACCAGCGTTGTAGCGCAGCATTTCAGTCCGGCATCAACTCAACCCACTCCATTGGATGAAGTCCGTCAGACGACTACAGACGAAAAACAAAACATCGAAATTCCCGAAGAGGAAAAAGAAAAACTCAAACAGGAAATGAAAGAAGAACAAGAAAAGATGCTACAGGATGAAGCTCAAAGAATACGCGATTCTTTAAAAGATGAAATTACTGAAGGACTTGTCAGTGTTGAAACCGATAACTTAAGAATTATTATACGAATCCACGAAAAAGGATCATTTCCTTCCGGTAGTGCTGTACTAAACGCAGGGTTTTCCCCTGTCATGGAGAAAATCAGAAACGCCGTGTCAACAAGTATAGGAAATGTCATAATCGCTGGCCATACTGACGATATTCCGATTCATACGGACTGGTATCGTTCAAACTGGGAATTGTCATCAGCACGTGCAGTTACAGTTGCGCACGAAATACTTTCCGATGAATCGATCGACCCTGCCCGCATGGTTATAGAAGGCCACGCGGAGACAAAACCGCTGGTTCCCAATGATTCAAGGGCCAATCGAGCCATCAACCGCCGTGTCGAGATTATATTGATACAGGCTGATAACACGACCGTAAGCCCAGAGAAAATTATTCAATATTAGGGAGTTATATTTTGGATACTGAAGCTTCAGAGCGCAGGCGATATTTTCGAATTAAAGATGATATTGTGCTTTTTTACAAACAGTATGATGAGCAAAGCTTACCCGAAGCGCAAACCTTTCAGGATAGCGTTTTGGATTCATTCTCACTGACCGCTGCGTTAAATCATCTCGAGGAAGACGCTCGTGCGCAACTAAAAATCCTGGAAAAACATGAACCTGATGTTGCCAGCTATTTAAAAATAATGGATCAGAAAATCACACTGATTGCTCAATCAGTGTTAATCAATGACGCCGGATTATCTAGCCAGCAAACCCGGGAAGTCAATTTGAGCGCCTCAGGTTTGGCCTTTAGTTCTGAAAGTGCTCATCCGACAGGCACCATATTGGAACTGAAAATTATATTGCCTTCTACTCTAATCGCAATTGCCACCTATGGAAAGGTTATTCGCTGCCAGGAAAACCAGAATCCTTCTAATTCCGAATTTCGATATAATATTGCAATCGATTTATTTAACATTGATGAAAATGACCGCGAATTATTGATTCGTTATATTGTAAAAAAACAGATGCTACAGTTGCGCAATCGCAACGAAACTGCTTGAATGGTAGTCCTTATCCGGGGATTAGACAGAACCATAGAAATTTGTTTGGATCCAAACTGGTATAGAATAATTAGTCGTCTATGGATCTCTCAGCCCCACAAAAAACAATACTCCGAATTTTAAGCGACTCAAATTTTTATTCGGGAAATGAGCTTGCTAAAAAATTAGGTGTCAGCCGAACCACTATATGGAAACATTTGCGAGAACTTTCCGCCTTGGGACTGGAAATTTCTGCAGTATCCGGCCGAGGATATCGTTTAAATCACCCCGTTCAACTCCTTAATAATGAAGCAATAAGGCGGGATTTAAATCATCAAACCAGCAACCTGGTTTCGGAGATATTCGTCCATGACAAGATAAAATCCACCAATCGTTATCTTCGAGAAAAAATGTTAATTAACGATTCACAAGGCTTAGTCTGCCTTGCTGAATCACAGTCATCTGGCAAAGGACGAAGTGGACATGAATGGGTCTCTCCATTTGGACGTAATATTTATTTATCTTTGCTGTGGCGCTTTGAATGCGGGCCAGCCGCTATATCCGGGTTAAGCCTGGCGATTGGAGTGGCGGTATTGCGTACCCTTGATGGGCTAAAAATACCTGAAGTGGGACTAAAATGGCCAAATGATATTTTATGGCAGGGTAAAAAGCTCGGCGGAATATTGGTTGAAGTATTCGGGGAAGCGCATGGCCCTTGCACAGCAATAGTTGGATTAGGACTCAATGTACACATGCCTGACCAACAGGGCTCTACTATAACTCAGCCCTGGATCGACCTATACCAAATTCTTGAGCAGAATATTCCCCAACGTAACACTCTGGTTGCAACCCTGTTAAATCATATGGTACCGATAACAGCAATGATCGATAAAACCGGGTTAGCACCCTATTTGAGCGAATGGAGGAAAGGGGATTGTTTGAAGGACACAGAAGCAGTTTTACGCGTAGGCGATCAGTCCATTTGCGGAACCGTCCAAGGCATAAACGACAATGGCTTAATCGTATTTCGCCTGGATAATGGCGACTGCCGTGAGTTCTCCTCCGGCGAGGTCAGCTTTCGAACGAACAACAGCAATTGATCGGAAGAAGAAAACCCAGCCGCGAATGTTATGCTGCACTATCCCTGTTGCCAAACCCAAAAGTGTTCTGTAGGAATGAACCTTTACCTGCGATCACCAATACCCAAAAAAGCATCATGGGTAAAGTTCAAATCTCCATACTTTAAACCTTCCAGCTTTGCAATAGCCTCCTGATACTTAAGAGTAGCTTTTTCCATTTCGCCTTTTTTTGCGGCGGTATTTCCTAATCGAATAAGCCTGAGAGCCCTCTGCTTACGTCCTGCCCAACCCTCACTACCGATTTCTTTTAAAGAAGCTGTAGCTGTTTTACCATGCTTTATCGATTCCTTGGCATTACCTTGTTCAACTTCTTTTATCGCTGATTGAATACTGCCAATACTCTTTTTCAACCAGTGGTCATTCTCGGCTTCGCTACGGTCACCCGGTTGAAAACCCAATATACCCGCAGAAAAAGCATAATCAAAGGGAAGCAAACTCACGACCCCTACCAATAAAACAATAAATATTGTGTGTTGTTTAGACATCGAATCTTTCCTCATTATTAGAGCTGTAATTCGTCATAATTAACAGTTCGATTGCATAATCCTATCTGCAAATACAACTGAATTCACTATTCAAATCATCCAGAAGGACAAATAGTTCAATTTTCCTACTTGTATCCGTACCCATTATAAATACCTCACCCGCTTTGGCAATGTCTTAACCATCAAATCATATGTGGCGAATATCCGACCTAACTCTGCAGTAGGAATTTTAATAGGCAATCTCCAGCCCTACCGGACAATGATCCGACCCCAGAACTTCGGTCAATATAAAAGCGTCCTGGATGGTTTTCGTTAAACTCGATGAGGCTATACAATAATCAATACGCCAGCCTATATTCTTGGCGCGGGCGTTGGCTCTATAACTCCACCAACTATATTCAACCTGATCTGGATACAAATGACGATAGCTATCAACGAAACCAGCGCTTAAGAATGTGCTGAAACCATCAATTTCGCTTTGGGTATAACCTGCCGTTTTATTATAATTGGCTTTCGGGCGGGCAATATCGATTGCCTGATGAGCCACGTTAAAATCACCACAGACGATGACTGGTTTATTCTGTTCAAGATTTTTTAAAAACTGCAGGAAACCGCTATCCCATGTTTTTCTGTAAGCAAGACGTACCAATTTATTCCCGGAGTTTGGAACATAGACTGAAACCAAATAAAATTTTTCAAACTCAGCGGTAATGACTCGTCCTTCCTGATCATGTTCATCAATTGCTATTCCGGTGGTGACTTTAAGTGGTTGCACTTTCGTCAGTATTGCCGTGCCGGAATACCCTTTGCGCAAAGCTGAATTCGAAAACACATGGTAATCTTTTAAGTTAACCACTGCTTCAACAATTTGCTCTGATTCAGCTCGGATCTCCTGAAGACAGATAACATCAGGATTGAGGCATTTAATAGATTCTTCAAAACCTTTCTTTTGCACGGCGCGTATGCCATTTACATTCCACGAGATCAATTTCATAGACAATAGTATTTAGAGTAAATTTCGAGGCCCCTATTCAGGACTAATATTTAAGGGTACAGATCATTGATAATATTGGCTTTTGTAATAGAACGTTGCAGCAGAGATTACATGGGTGTATTTACCCATCCAAATCATTCAATGGCCTGCACCCTGACCACCATACTCGCTGAGTAGATACATTCCAAATAGGATTATAACGGATGTTTTAAGTTCCCGGTTCGGTTTACAATAGCCTGAACCCTTGTTTTTTGTAATCACATGCAAAAACTACCCACTAAATCCAGCCAAATAGAAATTGATAAATTTCTTAATAAAGTCGCTAAAAGAAAAATTATAAAACCGGTTCAGAGTAAAGGCCGACTTATATTTGCTATAGACGCCACTGCAAGTCGAGAGCCCACCTGGAGCCAGGCTCGTAGTATTCAAGCGAATATGTTTCAAGCCACCTCTGCAATAGGGGGTTTGGACATACAGCTTTGTCATTACCGAGGGAACGACGAATTTTATGCGAGTTCATGGCTAAATAATACCCAGGATTTGTTATCAGAAATGAACCAGGTCACTTGCCTGGGTGGCTATACTCAAATAAAACGGGTACTGGAGCACGGAAAAAAGGAAACCCAGAGCAAAAAAGTGGATGCTATAGTATTCATCGGCGACTGCGTCGAAGAAAGCGTCGACTATTTATGTGGAATCAGTGGTCAATTCGGTATTTTGGGTGTACCCATATTCATGTTTCAAGAAGGTTTCGACGCTGGAGCTGAAGCTGCGTTTAAACAAATTGCATCCTTAAGTCGGGGTGCTTATTGCCGATTTGACGCGAATAGTGCACAACAACTAAAGGATCTATTGAGCGCAGTTGCAGTCTATGCTGCCGCTGGACCATCAGCCTTGCAGGATTTCAGTAAATCAAGGGGGGCAGCAGTATTGAAATTAAGCCACCAAATGTCGAAATATAAGCCTTGATTCGCATAGTTTTCGTGCTCGCAGTATTGATTGCCGCACTCTGGTTAGTGCGGCGATTATTAAATACACCGTCTTCCCAAATTTCGGCCTGGTTAAAAGGCGTTCCGATCTATATCGGAGTCGGCTTTTTGGTTTTGCTTGCGGTTAGTGGACGACTAAATTGGATGATCCCCCTGATCGGAGCTGCCGGGGCTATTATCGTAAGATCCCTCCCCCATTTATTGCGTTTTGCTCCTTTGCTGCACAGTCTTTGGAAGCGACATAAACCGCGTGAATCTTCATCCACCAATAAAACATCCGATCAATCTACCGTGGAAGCGCGCTTTTTGCGTATGCAGCTCGACCATCAAAGCGGAGAACTTGATGGCCAGGTGCTCGAAGGCCAGTTTACAGGAAACCATCTTCACCAAATGCCACTGGAGCAACTGGTCGAATTTTATAAAGAATGTATGGCAAACGATCAGGAATCCGCACAGTTGCTTGAGGCTTATCTGGATAGAATGCACAGTAGTGAGTGGCGAGAACTATTAAAAAGCGACGCCCGTCAGGATGGAGCAACAGTCACAGAGAGTGGCCCGATGAACAAAGACGAAGCCTACAGAGTTTTGGGCATACAACCTGATTCCTCGGATGATGAAATCAAACAAGCTCACCGCAGGCTAATTCAAAAACTGCACCCGGATCGCGGTGGCTCAGATTATCTCGCCGCGAAAATTAATCAGGCTAAGGATGTTTTGTTAGGGTAAGCTGGCGTTGAGGAACGAAACCCCGCATTAACCAAACCACCCTGTAGGGTTTCGCAGGCTCAACGCCAGTCAACAAAAATTTGTAACATGTTCATTTTTTGTCAGGCAATCAGGTGGTCTGAAGATGGAAATTACCCCCATCCGCTCATATTTCCGAAATAATCTAAGGAACAAGCGGCCGTAAGCCTATTTAAACAAGGAATAATCAGTTCAGGAATCACATCCAATTAACAATGTGTGCTTGCTAATCGAATTATTCTAGCGATAAATCACACAAAACCCTTTAACAAGGCTCCATATACTCAACCATCAACTGTACCGTTTGACGATTGCGGAATTCATTTACATTCAACCGGTAAACAAATCTTATTGATTCGTGCTCGAGCCAGAATTCAGGATCTTCGACATTAAATGCAATGGCATCGAGTATTTGCTTGCTACGCTGCGCGCACAACGAAAATTTCAAATGCACATCTTTCAAGATTCGACATTCCAAAACATCGAAACAGCCTTCAAAAACCGGTTCACTAAATCCCTGTCCCCAGGGACCGGCTTCTCCCAGTAGATTTGCGAATTCCAGCGTAATTAAATCTCCCTGCAATTCTCCATCCGTATAGAGTAGCTGATCATTTGCTCTGTCCGCGTAGCCATTTTGAATGGCCTCTGAAAAGAGTGATGTAAACTTCGTATAATCCGACAAACGCAACGTCAAACCTGCCGCCATTGCATGCCCACCAAACTTAGTCAGCAATTCCGGATTCAGTGCTGCGATTTCGCTCAGTAAATCACGAATATGAATTCCGGGCACTGAACGAGCAGACCCCTTTATGGTGTCTGTTTCCGCTGTGGCGAATGCAATAACCGGACGTCCGGTACGATCTTTGATCCGGGAAGCGATTATGCCTACAACACCTTGATGCCATCGTTCATCATACAGACATATTCCGGCGGGCATCTCGGCAGAATTCTCAGTGTTTATGGTTTCCAGCAACTCCAAAGCTTCACCTTTCATACGCAGCTCTATATTTTTTCTTTCCTGATTCAGCGCGTCCAGTTTTTTCGCAATCTCTGATGCTTCCTGCACAGAGTCCGTTAGCAAACATTCTATTCCTAAAGACATATCATCTAAACGCCCGGCCGCATTTAGTCGAGGGCCGATCGCAAAGCCAAGATCAGAGGCCACCAGGCTGCTGTAATTGCGCGCTGCCACGTCAAGAATCGCTCGAATTCCGACATGTGCCACACCTTTTTGAATCCTTTTTAATCCCTGATGGACAAGAATTCGGTTCACATGATCGAGTTGAACGACGTCTGCGACTGTACCCAATGCAACAAAATCCAACAATTGCGCAAGATTGGGTTCCGCGATATTTTTTTCTTGAAACCAAGCACTCTCACGCAGTTTTTTTCGAAGAGCTGACAAAACATAGAATATAACTCCGACTCCCGCCAGAGACTTACTCGGGAATTTATCCCCAGGCATATTCGGATTTACAATGGCGTCGGCCCTGGGTAACTCACTTCCTGGCAGATGATGATCCGTAATGAGCACCCTAATCCCATATTCACGCGCTGCTTCGACTCCTTCTACACTCGAAATCCCATTGTCTACTGTAATGATCACTTCGGGTTCCTGAAGCCGAGCAATATCGACGATTTCCGGTGTTAATCCGTAACCGAATTCGAAGCGATTCGGTACAATATAAGAAACCCGATTCGCACCCAGCATCTCCAGTCCCCGCTTCGCAACCGCGCAACTGGTTGCTCCATCTGCATCGAAATCAGCGACAATTAAAATGCTATTTTGATTTTTTAAACAATTACTCAGTATTTCGACCAACCCACTCATACCCGAAAATAAATCGGGGCTCGGTAGCAACGCCAGTGAATAGTTTAATTGTTGTTCACTATCGACCTTACGCGATTGGTAAATTTGTCGTAAAACCGGGTGGACATTTGATGTCCAATTAGAAAAACTTTCAACAATAGGTCGCGAGACAATTTTTTTCTTCATGTTGACGAATAGGTTAGCTCACGATTTTTGGAAAACCGTAACTGATATAGAGACTTGCGCAGATAATCAGATTACCTTGTGTTATGCGAGTACAAGGAAAATATTCGCTAAAACCATGGATATTTCGACACAGCAACCGGATATATTTTAGAAATCCCTCAGAATTTATCTAAAATCGCTCGTTTTACCGAATCCAAGGTCGCTTCAATCGTCACTGGTTTCATAACACATTGGTTAATTGCAGTATCAGGATCTTTTAAGCCATTACCCGTTAAGGTACACACGATTTTGCTTCCCTCAGGGATTTTTCCTGATTTCAGATCATGTAATGCCCCCGCCAGAGAAACAGCAGAAGCTGGTTCACAAAATACCCCTTCTTGTTCGGCAAGTAATTTCTGAGCACTTAGGATCGCTTTGTCTTCAAAACAATCAAACCATCCATTCGAATCCTTTTGGGCTTGCCATGCAAAATCCCAGGATTGCGGATGACCGATACGAATTGCGGTGGCAACCGTTTCCGGGTTATCTACCATTGAGCCTTTAATAAACGGAGCCGCACCAGCAGCCTGATAACCTGCCATAATTGGACGCGAATTGACAACAGCAGGCTGTCCGTTGCAATAACTCGAATATTCACTATACCCTTTCCAATAAGCGGTGATATTACCCGCATTGCCTACCGGTAAGCAATGATAATCGGGAGCCATTCCCAATTCGTCGACAATTTCAAAGGCCGCGGTTTTCTGACCCTCGATTCGATAAGGGTTAATTGAATTCACGATAGTCACAGGTGCGTGCTCAGCGACCTCTTTTACCAACCTCATGCCGTCATCAAAATTCCCCTTAATCTGAATGATAACTGCTCCATACATCATCGTTTGCGCCAATTTACCCAAGGCAATTTTACCATCAGGTATCAATACAAACGCTTTGATACCCGCTCTAACTGCATAGGCTGCGGCAGACGCTGACGTATTCCCTGTTGAGGCACAAATGATCGCCTCGCTGCCCTGCTCTACGGCTTTAGTTACAGCCATTGTCATACCGCGATCCTTAAACGAACCGGTCGGATTTAAGCCATCGAATTTCACATAGAGTTCGACATCCCTAGCAACGCTATCCGCTATGTTTTTTATTCGAATCAGTGGTGTATTCCCTTCTCCAAGACTAATAGGAACAGTGGATTCTGAAACAGGTAAGCGATCCTTATATCGCTCGATCAACCCGGTATATCGTGTATTTTTCGACATTGAATTATTGAAATTAAATTATTTATTTATACTACTACTATGGTGAAGAAACGATCATTGAGCAAGCAGTCAAAAAGCTGTCCGAGAATAGAGAGTCTACTGCGGAAAAGTGGATCCTGGCCCATATTCCAATTAATCTGACAACATCCTAACCCAGCGTTTCCATGCGAATTCGATGCACCTGGCCTTCGATTGAAGATAAATTCTCAATCTCGTGAATCGCTGCATTCATCTCACGTTCAAAAACACTGTGGGTTAATATGATCACTGGAAGATTCAAATCACCCTCGATAGATTCTTTCTGAATGATTGCCTCGATCGAAATGCTGTGACTGGCAAGAATACGAGTAACATCAGCAAGCACTCCGGGCTTATCTTCCGCTGTTAAGCGCAAATAATAGGCTGTATGAATATCGTTGATTCCACAAACGGGCGTGTCATGCAGTAAATCCGGCTGAAATGCAAGATGTGGAACACGATTTTCAGGATCACTGGTCATCGTTCTGACCACATCAACAATATCCGCTACAACCGCTGATGCGGTGGGTTCCGAACCGGCACCCGCACCATAATATAGAGTTGGCCCAACAGCATCCCCCTGCACTAAAACTGCATTTTTCACGCCGTCTACATTAGCGATTAATCGCCGTTCAGGGATCAATGTGGGGTGTACCCGTAGTTCGATACCCACTGAGTTTTTTCTGGCAATTCCGAGGTGTTTGATACGATATCCCAACTCCTCCGCATAGCCAACATCATCTTGTGTAATCCCGGTAATACCTTCTGTATACACTCTGTCAAATTGCAGAGGGATACCGAACGCAATCGCCGCAAGTATCGTCAGTTTATGCGCAGCATCGATGCCTTCCACATCAAAAGTCGGATCAGCCTCAGCATAACCAAGGGATTGAGCCTCTGCCAGCACATCGGCAAAATCTCGCCCTTTATCACGCATTTCAGTCAAAATAAAATTGCCTGTTCCGTTGATAATCCCAGCCAACCATTTTACCTGGTTCCCGGTTAATCCTTCTCGAATCGCCTTGATTATAGGAATACCGCCAGCAACCGCCGCTTCGAACGCAACCATAACACCTTTTGAACTGGCCAGTTCAAAGATTTCATTTCCGTGTAATGCGATCAATGCTTTATTCGCGGTAACAACATGCTTGCCGTTTTCTATAGCGGTAACGACCAACTGTTTCGATAAGGTCTCGCCACCAATCAATTCAACAACAATATCTATTTCACTATCAGAAACCACATCAAACGGGTCGGTTACCAACTGAATACCCTGAATATCGCAGATTCTTTCACGACTAAGATCACGCGTCGACGCTTTTACAACTGAAATTTGGCGACCTGCGCGCCGAGAAATTTCATCCGAATTCCTCTTTAACACATTGACAGTACCGCCACCAACGGTACCTAAACCAAGCAACCCAACTTTAACCGGTTTCAATCTATGACTCCAAAAGCCGCTAAAATCCAGGGATTATACAGATTTAACATCGCGTAGCATATTCCGAATTCCTCGGAGAGCCTGTCGCGTTCGATGTTCATTTTCTATAAGACTGAAACGCACATGGTCGTCGCCGTATTGGCCAAAACCAACTCCCGGGGAAACAGCAACTTTTGCTTCTGCCAACATTTTTTTGGAAAATTCAAGTGAACCCATAGCACGAAACTGCTCTGGTATGGGAGCCCATACAAACATTGTAGCCGCTGGCTTTTCAACAGCCCAACCGATCGAATTTAAACCCTCGCAAAGTACATTTCGACGACGATGATACAATTCGCAAATTTCTGCGACGCAATCCTGTGGTCCTTCCAACGCCGATATCGCCGCAATCTGAATCGGGGTAAACGTACCATAATCCAGATATGATTTAATCCGCGACAACGCAGCAACCAGCTCAGGATTTCCACACATAAATCCAACACGCCAGCCCGGCATATTATAACTTTTAGACAAAGAAAAGAATTCTACTGCAACCTCTTTGGCACCGGGTACCTGAAGAATAGAGGGTGCTTTATAACCATCGAAAACGATGTCGGCATAGGCGAAATCATGAACTACCCAAATTTTATATTTTCTGGCTATTTCGATTATTTTTTCAAAAAAATCTATTCCAATACACTGGGTGGTAGGATTTCCCGGAAAATTAAGTAAAAGCATTTTTGGTTTTGGCCAGGATGTTTCGATCGCTTTTTCTAATTCGTAAAAAAAATCCACATTCGGAATCAGCGGCACATGACGAATATCTGCACCGGCTATCACCATCCCATAAGGATGAATGGGATACGCAGGATTGGGTACCAGAACCGCATCACCCGGGCCCACAGTTGCCAGCGCCAGATGCGCCAGACCTTCCTTGGAGCCGATAGTCACAATGGCTTCTGTATCAAAATCAAGATCAATTTGGTATCTTCGTTTATACCAGTTACAAATCGCCTTGCGGAGTCGCGGTATACCTCTTGAAACGGAATACCGATGAGTATCCTTTCGACGTGAAGATTCTACTAATTTATCGACAATATGACTTGGAGTCGGTTGATCTGGGTTGCCCATGCCAACATCGATAATGTCTTCGCCACGTGACCTGGCTTTGGCTTTCAACTCATTTACAATGTTAAAAACATAGGGTGGCAGGCGACTTATTCTTGGAAATTCTTCCATTCAAAACTCTTTAGGTCATGCGTTTCTGATACAACATTCGATACTGACACCAATGCGTATTGTTAGTAAAATTGCCATCCACCTCTTGTTACTGACAAGCAGCCCGTAAAATAAACAACGGCGCGACCTTGGGTGTATTTACGGAATCCGGAAAATTAAAGCAGGATTAAATCACAGATTATTTCTAGGAATCTCGGCAAAACCGGTAACAATAATACGCATATAAATAACTGTCAACGAAAAAAAGCCCATCGAACGATGAGCTTTTCTATTTTGATCGTAGTTATAATATTATCAAATCGAAATTCTTACAACAGATGAATTGCCGGTCAGTACTAAGGAGCGAGGATTCAATAATATACGAATCTTGACTTGTCTTATTGTCCGTCTTCTGCGTTGTAGCAACAGTTGCGTAACCCTGCTATGCGCCTGTTGCTACGCCTTGAAGACAAACAATAATCCTGCGTCAATCTTTCGCATATTA
>Ga0114934_10000612_pt1 | contig 22684 bp, 18 predicted proteins | sample 4SBtaG_2_FD_99695 | JGI IMG/M metagenome (GOLD analysis project Ga0114934, IMG submission 99695) | Deep subsurface microbial communities from Kolumbo volcano to uncover new lineages of life (NeLLi) - 4SBTROV10_white metaG | ecosystem: Environmental > Aquatic > Marine > Volcanic ...
AATCCCCCAATGATAATTATGTAAAGACTTTTTATTCTAATGAAAAATATTTTGATTTAACAGTAGAAAAGAATAATATTCCTGTATCAGAGCTTTCAGAATATCAGGCAGTAATATTGAACGGAAATATTTATTTGTCTTCCGGCAACATTAATTATCTTTTTGATTATGTTGAAAATGGAGGAATTTTAATTTATATTCCAGAAATAAAAAATAGTGAGGTCAATTATAATAAAATTGCAAATAAATTTGCATTACCACGATTTACTCCTGTTAGAAATCAAGAAATTTTTATTAATGAAATTGATTTGAAAGATAAAATTTTTAAGAATTCTATTCAGTCGATAAAACCAAATTCAATATTTCCTTGGACAAAGTATTATTATAAAATTGTAAAAACAAACAATGATGAGATAACTTCTATTTTGAGATATGATAACACATTTCCTTTTCTATTTTATAAAAATATAAAAGAAGGCTTTATATATGTATTTACATCATCTTTGGACAAAGAAGCCTCGAATTTTATGTTAAATCCTCTTAGTTCGCCAACAATGTATAATATACCATTATTTGCAAAAAATACGAAGAAAATTTATTATACTATAAATAAAAATACGAACAAAATAGTTATAAAATCAAACATCAAAGACGAAAATATAAGATTTTATAATCAGCAGAATGATTTTAGTTTTTTCCCTACAATAATAAATAGTAGGATGAATAAATTGACAGTAAGTTTGAATAATGTTTCACCATTGGCAGGAAATTATAATGTATTAAATGAAAAAAATACAAAGATAAATCAGGTGTCATTAAATTATAAAAGAACAGAATCAATCTTTGATTTTTATAGCAAAAAAGATATTCAAAATATAATAAAAAGTAAAAATTTGAAAAATTGTACGATTCTTGATATTGAAAATCAGAATGGACTGAAAAAAATAAAAGAAAAGGTACGAGGAAAGAGTTATAAAATAATTTTTATTATTTTTGCACTGATTTTTATTCTTGCAGAAATTATTACAATTAGAATTTTAAAATAAAATTATATGTCAAAAACAAAAGCAGCAATATTATGTTTCTTTTTAGGACCATTAGGAATTCATAGATTGGTGATGGGCTACAAAAATTGGTGGTTTATGCCGCTAACATTAGGCGGATTGTTTATATGGAGTTTAGTAGATTTTTTGAGAATTGTAACAGGCAAAATGACAATGGCAGACGGAACACCTTTAAAAGATTAATTTTAGTCATTTCGTCAAAAAAAAAAGAAAATGACAAAAAAATGTAAAAATGTTGAAAAATTGTTAATAGGTGTAAATGCCTGATTTGCAAGACTTTACGTTCTATTGTCTAATTAAATTTAATAATTTATTTGGTAAAAATATTTTTATTAATTAAATTTGTCAAAATATTTGAATTACAGGCAATAGTGTCATATTATAAATTCAATAACAATGAATAAAAAAGTTGTCTTTAATTATGAGACTTTAAGTTTTGAGCACGTAAAATTTTCTTTTGCAAAGTTCTTAATCTCAATCTTACCCCATTTAGTAATAACCGCAATAGCAGGACTTTCTTTAGGTTACCTATTATATAGTAATGTTGTAACTCCTCAAGAAAGTAAATTACAGAAGAATAAACAAGAAATAATAAATAATTTTCAGATATTAAATTCAAGAATCGAATATCAGCAAGAAAGGCTTAAAACATTAGAAGAACGAGATGATAACACTTATCGTTCAGTTTTATTATTACCAGAAATATCAAGTACAGACAGATATTTAAGCAATATAAGCAATTTAGAAAGTAATATTCCATTAACATTAAAGGAAAAAGAATTAGTTGATAAGGTATTGAAGAGTAACAGCATAATAAGAAATAGAATAAAATTAGAAGCAGGTTCATATGAAGAAATACTTACATATGCTGAGAATAGAGACAAAATGCTCAAGAGTATGCCTTCAATTTGGCCTATATCAAAGAAATACTTAAAAAGAATTGGCCCCTTTGGAATGCGTATGCATCCTATATATCACGTAATGAAAATGCATACAGGTATTGACTTATCATCTAATACAGGAACTCCTGTATATGCTGTAGGTGATGGAATAGTTTCAAGAGCAGATAATACAGCAAGAGGATATGGTAACTGCGTTAGAATAAACCACGGATACAGTTATATGACATATTATGCTCACTTAAGCAAAATATTAGTAGTGCCAGGACAGAAAGTCAGACGCGGTCAGTTGATAGGTTTAGTTGGTAGTACAGGAGTTTCTACAGGACCACACTTGCATTACGAAGTAAGAATAAACGGAAAACCTGTTAATCCAATCAATTACTTATTCAATGATATGACTCAAGAACAATATGAACAACTAATTAAAACTGCTCAAAAACAAACTGCAGAAAACTAGAAGATACATAGTATATAACGCCGGCAGATTGCCGGCTTTTTTTTTGGTGTTATGACAAAGAGGATAAAAATAAAAGATTATTCATATGAATTACCTGATAGTAAAATTGCCAAATATCCATTACAAAAAAGGGATGAATCAAAATTATTAGTATACAAAGAAGGAAAAATTTTTGAACACAAGTTTCTTGAAATTGCAGATTTCATACCATCTGAATATTTGCTTGTAAGAAACAACACCAAAGTAATATATGCTCGTCTGCTATTTAGAAAAAAAACAGGAGCTGCTATAGAAATATTTTGTCTTAATCCATACTTACCAGCTGAATACAACTTGTCGTTTGATGCTAAAAATAAGAATCAATGGATATCTATTGTAGGTAATCTAAAAAAATGGAAACAAGATAAACTAGAATTAAGTTTTGGTGAAAATAGACAATACTCACTTTTTGCTGATAGAATCAGAGCAGAAGGTGATGCCCAATTGATAGAATTTACTTGGAACGGAGATTTTACTTTTGGTGAGGTACTTGAACAAGTTGGAAAAATCCCAATTCCACCATATTTAAACAGAGATTCAGAAGAATCAGATAAGAATACATACCAAACAATCTATTCCAGAATAGAAGGTTCTGTTGCTGCACCAACAGCAGGTTTGCATTTTACCGAAGATGTTTTGAAACAACTGAAGGTAAAGAATATAAGAACATCAGAAGTGACATTACACGTTGGAGCAGGAACATTCAAGCCAGTAAAAACAGCTACCATTGATGAACATCAAATGCACACAGAGCAGTTTTACGTTGATAAAAATGAGCTGGATAAAATATACAATTCTCTGGGCAAAATTGTTGCAGTAGGAACGACTTCGATGAGAACTTTGGAAAGTCTTTATTGGATAGGTGTCAATATTATTCAAAACAAAGAAAACTATCGCAAAATAGAACAATGGCAACCCTATGAAGAAAATATTGATATTTCTTCTGAAGATGCAATAGAAGCAATATTGAATTTTATGAAAGTCAATGAGCTTAATTATATTAAAGCTGCAACACAAATAATGATTGTACCTGGTTATAAGTTCAGGATAGTAGATATTTTGATAACAAATTTTCATCAACCCAAAAGCACACTTTTACTTCTTGTGGCAGCATTTATCGGAGATGACTGGAAAAAAATATATGACTTTGCTCTCAAAAATAACTTTAGATTTTTGAGCTATGGTGATAGTTCTATATTATACAAAAATAATAATAATTAATATATTTGTGTCGATGTTTTAATCAAAAGTATAAAAAGTATTCAATTATTTCATAATTTTGTATTTACTTAGATAGAATTTCAATATATATTGAGAGAACTTATCATAAAAATAAAGAAAAGCATCAAACTAGTTTGAAAAATATATAGCAGAAGTTGCATAGGTAAATATAAAATGTTTCTTAATTAAAAACATAGACTCAAAATAATAAATAGTCATCAAAGAGCTTTATTACTATCATTTCAAATTTATTTTTAGTTTGGGAAAAGAATAATTTTATTTTTTAATTCTAATTTTTTAATTTTGTTGAAAGTAAATTTAAAAAAAATGAAAGAAAAAATTGGAGAAAGCGAATTAATAATAAATGACGATGGTAGTATTTTTCATCTTCATCTATTACCAGAAGACCTTGCAGATACAGTTATTTTGGTTGGAGACCAAGGACGTGTAGAAACAGTCGCCTCATTTTTTGATTCGATAGAATTGAAAAAACAAAATAGAGAATTTAATACAATTACGGGTATTTACAAAGGAAAAAGAATAACTGTTTTGTCTACAGGAATAGGCACAGACAATATAGATATTGTAATGAACGAATTGGACGCATTGGTGAATATTGATTTGAAAGAAAGAGTTGCCAAAGACGAACACAAAACTTTAAATTTAATCAGAATAGGTACTTCAGGCTCGTTGCAAGAAGATATTCCTGTCGACACACCAGTAGCAACAAAAATTGCACTTGGTTTTGATAATTTGCTTAATTATTATGCCGATAGAAATAAAGCAACGATAAGCGAAATGGAAGAGCCTTTTATGAAATACGTAAAGTGGAATAAATTATTACACAGACCATATTTTGTAAAATCATCTGATAAATTATTTGACAAAGTAGCAAAAGGAATGGTAAGTGGTATTACTATTTCAGCTTCAGGTTTTTATGGTCCTCAAGGCAGACAATTAAGACTAAAAACAGCAGATCCTGATTTGAATTCAAAACTTAGGACCTTCAAGTATGGAGATTATAGAATAAACAATTACGAAATGGAAGGTTCTGCAATTTATGGACTTTCAAAAATGCTTGGTCATAATGCACTCACTATTTGCAATATTATAGCAAATAGATATAAAAAAGAATACAGTTCAGATTACAAAACAAAAATAAAAGAAACCATTAAATTGGTTTTGGATAGGACCTTAGAGTTGTAAAAATGAAAGAAAGTGAATTTAATGCATTATTAAATTTGCTTTTGGACCCAAACGAATATGTATCGTTCAAGGCAAAGGAAAAGTTAATTTCGGAATTCGATAAGATTGAAAAACGCATTTATGAATTTATGTCGAATTCCGAAAATCATCATTTTGCCCAAAAGCTAAACGAAGTCATTCAGGAACACTATTTTAGTGTTACAAAATCTGAACTTAAAAAATGGAAAAATAATACTCCTGATGATTTGCTCAAAGGTTTGGTAATTGTTTCACGAATATTTGACAGTAATATTAGTTTTTATGAAATAAAAAATTATTTTGATCAAATAAAGCGAATGAATAATATTGATATTCAGAATCTATCAGGATTAGAACAAATTAGATTTCTAAATGCAATAATATTCAAAACTTTAAATTTCAAATCAGTAAATAATGATAATAATATTAGTATTTTTCTAATAAATAAAGTAATAGAAAAAAAAATAGGTAGTCCGCTTCTGATTTCAATTATTTACAAAATTATTGCATATAAACTGGATATACCTGCGCTAATATTGAGAAGTAAAAAAAATATACTAATAGCATATAATAGTGAGCTAAGAGAAATAAATTTTGAATATTATCTTAAAAAGCATAGCCGCAATTTGTTGATAATAAACCCTGCAGATAAAGGTTATATTTTTACACTCAATGAGATGCAATATACCTTGGGAGAAAAAAGAAAAGCCACTCTATCTGATTATACAGTGGCTTCAAATCCTGATTTAATTAAAATGATAATCGGTAGATTTATTAATTTCGCTAAATTAAATAATGATGAAAATACTCTTCAATATTTAGTAGATTTGCATAAAATCTTATTGTAAACTTTATTGCATTTCTATATATTTTGCTCTCAATTTTGCAACTAGGTCTGTAAAAGCATTGAATTCATCAGTTCCAAATTCAACATTACCGTCTTCGTCAGCTTTTATCTTTTCAAATATAGGTTTGAAAGCTTGTAGGTCAGAAATCAAATCGTTGATATTAGGATCATCTTTTTGTTTTTCAAGTAAGTCTAAAAGATTATTGAAATTAAATTTTTGTTCTCCAATTTTATTGATTATTGCGTTTTTATCATTAGCAGTCATAGCAAGCTGAGTAACAAGATACATACTTTCAACCCACGCTCCAGTAATTACTATAAGAGCCGAATTGCCTTTGCCTTGTTTATTAAGACTATTGTAAACTCTACCGAATGAACTGTTAACAATTTTGAAGATAGAATCACTATTGTCAATATTAGTTTCTATTCTGTTAATCAAATTTGCATCCAATGCATCAGAAAGATTCAGCTCATCTGCAAGTTTTTTTGACACATTAATCAAATCACGAGTATGCTGTGCTTGATTATAAGTAGAAGCATACGCCAAATCAGCACCGAAAATACCCAAATTTAATGCTAATGATTTTGACGATGAATAATTAGATGCATTTTCAGTATTATTTGAAATAGATACATTGTATGGAATACCTGCTGATTGAATCAAGTTGGTAACTTCAAATGGTGTAGGCATTGGATAAACAAGTATTTCATCCTCTTTAGGTGTATTAGGAGTGTCTATGTCTGTTTTGTCGTTTTTATTATTACAACCAACAAATACTACAAATACGAGAAAAAGTAATGTTAAAATTTTAGGAGTTTTCATCTTTTTAATTTTTAATTTTGACTAATATAAAAAAAATTTAAATCCATTTATTGCAAAATTAAAATATTGACAAAAAAAAACAAGTATTTAAAAAAAAAATCATTTTTTTATTTCTTCTAAAATAAAATAATTTTGCACTCAAAATAGAAATTAATACCGTCATATTCATTTGATTGTCTAATGCAAGTATATCTTGCGTTTTTATTTTTTATATGAAAGCAAAATATAATTTCAATATCAATTTTATTATCTATCAATTAGGTTTGATTCTAATTGCCGAAGCTTTTTTTATGATTTTCCCAATCATTGTGGGCTTGTATTACAAAGAAGCTGTTGTTGATAAGGTTGTTTTATCAATGGAAATAACTCTTGTTATAGGACTGATACTATTTTTTACAACAAAATCAAAAACAGTAAAAGATTATGGGAAAAGAGAGAGTTTTTTACTAGTTTCTCTTGCTTGGATTTTAATGTCTTTTTTTGGAGCAATACCATTCATCTTAAGTAATAAGATACCAAATGTGATTGATGCATATTTTGAATCAATGTCTGGATTTACAACTACAGGTTCGTCAATACTTACAGATATAGAAGCAATGCCAAAATGTCTGCTTTTTTGGAGAAGCGAAACTCACTGGATTGGAGGTTTAGGAATTGTAGTTTTATTTGTTGCATTATTCCCTTTTTTGAAAACAAAGAGAATTTATTTATTCAATGCAGAAGCATCAGTTGTTGTTGAGCAAAAAACAATGCCCAAAATAATAGACCTAGCACGAAATCTTTGGATATTCTATATGATTATAACTGCTATAGAAACAGCATTGCTTATGTTTGGAGGAATGAATCTTTACGAAAGTCTATGCCACACATTCGGCACAGTAGGTACAGGTGGTTTTTCTACAAGAAATGCAAGTATTGGTGCTTTTTCTCCTTATATTCAGTATGTTATAACTATTTTTATGATATTAGCAGGAGTAAACTTTGCACTGTATATTCAACTTTTGAAACGAAAATTTAGCAATGTCTATAAAAATGATGAATTGAGAGCATATCTATCAATAATATTGCTGAGTGGAGCAGTAATAACCGCAGTATTGTTGATAAAAGGAACATATTCTCATTTTGAAGAAGCTTTTAGAGCCGCATATTTTCAAGTAGCATCAATAATTACCGCAACCGGATATGCAACAGCAGATTATATGAAATGGCCACCAGCAGCAATTATTATTATTGTTTTGCTAATGTTCATTGGTGGTTCGGCAGGTTCTACCAGTGGAGGTATAAAAGTTATAAGACACGTTATATTTTTCAAAACTTTTGGAAGATTTTTAAAAAAACAAGTTCATCAGGAATTAATAGCACCAATCTATTATAACAGAAGAAGAGTTGACGAAGAGGTTATACAAGGAGTTTTACTTTTCATTATTACATATGTCGGTATTGTTTTTATAGCTACAGTTGTGCTGATATATATGGGGGTTGATATTGAAAGTGCTTTTGGTTCGACTCTTACAACAATAGGAGGTATTGGACCTGGATTGGGTATTACAGGCCCAGCAGGTAACTTCTCCCAATTACCGTATATGGCCAAATTTGTACTTATATTTTTAATGCTGATAGGTAGGCTTGAAATTTTTACATTTTTCGTGATTTTTACAAAAAGTTTTAGAAAAGGATAATTTTTTTTTTTGAGATAAAAGATTTATTTATCTTTGTTAAAAGCCAAAAAAATATGAACAAAAAGAAATTATTAATATTTTTAGGGTTTAATTTGTTTATTTCTATCTACTTAATTTCTCAAGAACAAATTATCCCAAAGAAATGTATATTTAAGAATTCCTTGGATAGGATATATATAAATAAATCTTTGCCATTATACATAAAAATTTCTGACAATAAACTAAAGCAAAGCAATCATTTCTTATTGAAAAATGATCAAACAGGTGATTATACACCTATTTATTTAGTAAGAGAAGGATTAAATATATTTTATTCGCCATCTGCAGTTGATACTATTACAAAAAAAACAGTTTATCCAAAATTTGATGTAAAATTTGAGGTTTATGCAGATGGAACACCACCGGTAACAAAAATTCATAATAATATTATTTCTTATAATAAAAGCGATTCAATATTTTTTGGCAAAGGATTGAAAATTAGTTTTAGTGCAAAAGATAATCTTTCTAAAGTTGATAAAATATATCTTTCAATAAATAAACAAGCTTTTGAAGAATATCCTCACGATACTTTATCATTCAATGAACAGGGAGAATATTTTATTCAGTATTATGCAACCGACAAAGTTGGAAATGTTGAAAAAATAAAGAAAGTTCATTTTTTTATTGATACAACAAGACCTTTTACAAATTTGGTACTTAAAGGAGAGCATATAAATAATATTGTTTCACCCAATTGCGAAGTAACATTAAAACCGCAGGATGCTTTTAGCGGAAATGCAAAGACTTTTTATTATATTGATAATGAAAATAAGAAAATATACTCAAGTCCAATAAAAATTAGATATTTGAGCGAAGGTAAACATTATTTACATTATTTTTCAGAAGACGAGGTTAATAATAAAGAAGATGTCAATTCTTTTGAATTTTATTTAGACAAAACACCACCTATGATTATGCCCGAAATTATTGGAGATTATATAATAATAAACGGGAAAAAATATACTTCTGGCAGAACAAAGGTTCAGTTAAATGCAATTGACAACAAAGCAGGAGTAAAAGATATTTTCTATTCTTTTGACGGAAAAGAATGGAAAAAATATGAGGAGAGTATTGAACTTCAAGCAACAGGCAGCAATGTTTCGCTGTTTTATTATGCAGTTGACAATGTAGGAAACACAAGTAAAGGTTCTGTTACTAATCAAGTAGGTAATGATAATTTGTTTTTGAGCGAAATGGATTTGACACCACCAAAGATTTCATATAGTTTTCAGGGTAAAAAATATACATATTTTGATACATTATATATAAGTCCAGACACAAAGATAAGTGTTTCTTCCTATGACAATCAGTCAGGAGTTAATTCTTTGGAATATAGCATAAATGATATGTTGCCAATCAAATACAACAAATCATTTTCAATCGATACTCAAGGATATTATGAAATAATGCTGACAGCATTTGACAATGTAAATAATATGCAAGCCGAAAATTTTAGCTTTTTTGTAGATGCAACAGGTCCAGAAATTGACTATAAATTTTCTACAAAATCAAGAAATATTAACGGGAAAATTGTGTTACCCCAAGGTGCAAAATTATTTCTTTCTGCATTTGATAATGAAACAGATGTTGACAATATCAGATATTCAATAAATAAAAGTTCTATGCAGTATTATACAAATTACATCAAATTCAACAATAAAGGAGACTATAGCATAGAAATAAATGCATCAGACGTTTTTGGGAATATTACCAAAAAAGAAATAACTTTTACAATACAATAGCAAACAACAAAATATGACAATAGAACAAATTGCCGAATATTTAAAATATGTTTTTATAGTAAGTTTAGTAATAAATTTATTTTACTGGTTGTTTTTTTATATAAGAATAGCTTTTTATAAAGAACCCAAAGTAAAAGACAAAGATGTGCCAGTAAATATAATAATAGCAGCAAGAAATGAAGCAGAAAACCTTAAAAAAAATCTTCCATATTTTTTAGAACAAGACTATCCAAATTATAAAGTAATAGTTGTCAATGATTCTTCGACAGATGATTCGGCAACTGTATTAGCTCAATACAAAGAAAGATACAAAAATCTGTACGTGACCACAATACCATACAATGAAGTATGTATTCACGGAAAAAAGACAGCTCTGAATATTGGCATAAAAGCAGCCAATGCTGATATTTTACTTTTTAGCGATGCAGATTGCTATCCAGTTTCAGATCAATGGATAAAAACAATGATTTCTGAATATGACAATGATACTGAGTTTGTAATTGGGTTTGGAGGATATGAACAAAAGAAAGGACTTTTGGATAAAATAATAAGATCAGATACAGTTTACATTGCTATGAATTATTTAGGAATGGGTTTAGCCGGAATTCCATATATGGCAGTTGGAAGGAATATGTCCTACAAAAAATCGACTTTCGAGAAAGTTAAAGGTTTTAGCAAATTTTTCAATTTATTATCAGGTTCAGATGACTTGTTCGTAAACCAAAATGCAAATAAAAATAATGCAAAGTGTATATTGTCAAAAAATAGCTTTACATCATCCAAGCAGCAAGAAAGTTACAAAAAATGGAAATTGCAAAAAGTGAGACATTTGTCAACATCCTCATATTACAAGTTTTGGCATAAAATTTTGCTATTTTTTGAACCATTTTCTAGAGTAATTTTTTATTTATCAGCAATAGCTCTTTTTATTTTTTTAAAAGAATATTATTTATTTTCGTCAATTATTGTAGGTAGATTTATAATAATTGCATTAATTTTGAATTCAGTTAATAAAAGATTGAATCAAAAAAATATTTTAATATTCGAAATAATTTTTGATTTAATACAACCATTATTAAACTTTAATTTCTATCTTAGAGTAAGAAAAAAGAAAAATTTAGTATGGAAATAAAAGATCAAAATAAATTTCAAAATAAAGAGGTATATGAACTTGTTTATAGTGCAAAAAAAGGTGATGAATCTGCCTTTAAAGAAATTTTGAAAAGATACTACAAAGCCGTTTTTTTTATGATTAAGAAAATGGTCAAAAATGAAACCGATGCCGAAGATTTGACTATAGAAGTTTTTACAAAAGTGTTTATGAATATGGATATGTACACCGAAACACATTCATTCTCAACTTGGCTGTTCAAAATAGCATCTAATCACGCAATAGACTTTATCAGGAAACAAAAAAATGCAAGTAACTTGTTAAAAATTGATGAGCCACTAGACGAGGAAACAAATTGGTTTTTTGAGCTAGCATCTGATGACCCAAATCCAGAACGATTTATGATTAGCAAACAACGCCAAAAAAAAATAAACGATATTATTGATATTTTACCTAATGAACTCAGAGATGTCATAAAACTAAGAGTTTATGGAGATTTGTCTTACAAAGAAATATCTGAAGAACTTGGATTGGCTATAGGAACTGTAAAAGCACGAATTTTTAGGGCTAGAAATTTATTAGCTTCTATTTTGAAGAGAAAAAGATCTTAAATTTTTTTTATTTCTGTCACTTTTAGTTAATTTACACTCTTTACTATAAAACTTTTTACAATATGAGAAAATTAATTTTAATACTTATTATAATATTATCGACGTTTATGCTTAAAAGTCAGAATGTTACAATAAGCGGATACGTTGAAGATGCAAATACTGGAGAGAGATTGATAGGTGTTAGTGTTTTTGACGCTGATAATCCTAAATACGGAACAGCAACAAACAACTATGGTTTTTTTAGTCTAACTGTTCCAAAAGGGAATCATAAAATCACAGTTTCATACATTGGATATGCTTCTTGGCAAAAAGAAATTATGATTTTGAAAGACACAATTGTAACATTATCAATTTCCACTGAAATTCAAATAGGAGAAGTAGTTGTTACAGGTAGTATGAATCAGGTAGAAAGCTCACAAATGAGCCGAGTAGATGTATCTGTCAAAACAATAAAAACCTTACCTGCATTCATGGGCGAAGTAGATGTTTTGAAAACTCTGCAACTTCTACCCGGGGTGCAAGGAGGAACTGAAGGAACAAGTGGTATCTACGTTAGAGGTGGTGGTCCTGATCAAAATTTGATTCTATTGGACGGAGTTCCCGTTTATAATGCAAATCATCTCTTCGGCTTTTTCTCTGTTTTCAATGCAGATGCAATAAGCAATGTTTCATTGTACAAAGGCGGTTTTCCTGCAAGATATGGAGGCAGATTGTCTTCAGTGATTGATATTAGTCTAAAAGAAGGTAATATGCAAAAATTTTCAGGAGATGTATCTATTGGAGTAATTTCTTCTAAATTTACATTAGAAGGACCTATTAAAAAAGGAAAATCTTCTTTTATTGTATCTGGCCGTCGTACATACTTTGATGTTTTTGCTGTACCTATTATGAAATTAATCCAGAAATCAAGAGGAGAAGAAGGAATGAACTTTACTGCAGGTTATTATTTCTATGATTTTAATGCAAAAGTTAACTATAAATTTTCTGAAAAAGACAGACTATTTCTTAGCCTTTATGGAGGCAATGATAAAGCATTTTCTAAGATAAGAGAAGAACAAGACTCAGATTTTTATAACACCAATATGTCCTTAGGTTGGGGTAATATTATATCTGCACTTAGATGGAATCACGTTTATACTCCAAAATTATTTTCAAACCTAACTTTAACATATAGTAGATTTAATTTTTTTACAGATGTTACCTCATCATCAGTTTTTACAAATGAAAATAATAACGATTCAACAGAATTTGGAGTCAATTATAATTCAGGAATAAACGATTGGGCATTAAAATGGGATTTTGATTATGCTCCAAACTCCTTCAACAGGATAAAATACGGTGTAAGTGGTATTTATCATACTTTTCATCCCGGAGAAACCGGGCTTTATTTCAAAACAGCATATTTCAATGTTGATACAACCATTGGAGACAAAGCTTTGAATTCAACAGAATATGCTGGATATATTGAAGATGATATTACATTAGGAAAATATGTAAAAATAAACGTAGGAGGAAGAGTTTCTCTCTTCAAAGTAAGAGACACACTATACTTATCACCTGAGCCTAGAATATCAGGAAGATTTTTAATAACTGATAGATTTTCATTCAAATTGTCATTTGCCAAAATGAAACAATATCTCCATTTTTTGACAAACAATACTATCGGAATGCCTACAGACTTGTGGATGCCTGCAACAGACACTGTGGTACCTCAGATTTCGTATCAATATGCAGCAGGATTTTCATATTCTGTAAATAAAAAAATTGATATTGTCGTTGAAGGTTTTTACAAGAAGATGGAAAATCTTGTTGAGCTAAAAGAAGGAGAATCAATATTTGGTGATTTGAGATACGGCAAGGCAATGGGTTCAATATGGGAATCCAAAGTAACTCAAGGAAGAGGATGGTCGTATGGTGGCGAATTTTTAATCAAAAAAGATATTGGCAAATTTACAGGTTGGATAGGATATACAATTTCTTGGAGTTATCGTCAGTTTGATGAAATATCATTCGGAAAATTGTTCCCTTATCGCTACGACAGAAGACACGATTTGAGCATTGTTGCAACATACAAGCTAAACGATAACTGGAATTTTGGGGGAGCTTTTGTTTTTAGTTCAGGAAATCCTGTAACATTAGCACAATTTGAATATATACCAATAAGCGGCGAACTCATAGCTAATTATTATTCTTGGCAAGAAGGAGTTTCTCCAGTACAATATTTTGGAGAAAGAAATAATTACAGATTACCAGCATATCACAGACTAGACTTATCTGCAAACTGGATAAAAAAAGTGAAATGGGGTACAAGAACCTGGTCATTTAGTATTTACAATATTTACAATCATCTGAATCCTTTTTATGCAGACGTAGAACATATATATGGAGAAGATGGTCCAAAACTAGTTGTTTATAGCCTATTTCCAATTATCCCATCTGTTTCTTACAAACTCGAATTTTAATTTTATAAACTGAAAGCTATGAAAAAACACATATATATATCAGCTTTAATTACATTCATTGTGGCATTATCTAGTTGTTATAAGTATTATGATATTAACTTGCCTGATACTGAGCAGAAAACTGTTATAAATGGAATATTGTTTTCAGACAGTATTCTTCCTGTATTCATTACAAAATCAATGAAATTAGGAATTTTTGAAGACTCAACAGATGTGAATTTTGTTGATACTGCTATTGTTGAATTATATAAAAATAATCAGTTTGCAGAGAAATTACTAAACAAAGGAAATGGCAAATATTTGTCAATTGACAGTATAGAAGCAGGAGAAAATTATACTGTGAAAATTAAAAATGGAGAGCAGAATTTTGAAATTAATTGCACGGTTCCTCAAAAACAGAAATTTACATCATTAGAATGTCTTGATTATGATTCGATAAATCAAGTGTATTCAATAAATATTGTAATTGATGATGCTACAGGAAAAGATTATTATGGCTTTTCTGCATATACTTATATGCCTAATATTATTGTTGATACATTAGGAAATATTGTTGGATTCAATATTTCTAAAGTACCTTTATATTTAGATCCAAAAAGTAATCAGAATTTGTATGTTTATAGCTACGAATTGCAACCATTTTTCAATGGACAACTAATAGATGACGATTTTTTTAGTGAGCAAACTTTTTCAACAGTTTTTAATCTTTCAAATCCTATTTCTGGCTACGAATTAGATAGTTCAATGTTCACTATTGATTCAATTACAGTTTATTTTGAGTTGTACAAATTTGATAATAATATGTTTAATTATTTGACATCGTCTGTTAAATATTTTGAATCAACGGGTAATCCTATGGTAGAGCCAGTAAATATCTACTCAAATATTGAAGGAGGAATTGGAGTTATTGCTGCAGCCAGTAAAACTACAGATTCGTTAAAAATACCATTCAAAAATGGAATTAATAATCTTGTCAAATAAATTTTATTCTATTATTTTTTTTACAAATCAAAAAAGTAATTAATGTAAAATTTATATTATTTTTGTTAATAAAAAAAGTTTGTTACTTTTATCTTAAATAAACAATTAGTTGATAATTTATTAGTTATTAGTTCATTATTACATTATAAAAAAACAATTATATGTCTCTTTTTTTTGAAAAAGAAATAACATTTGACCGCTTTGTAAGGTTATTATTGTTATTAGGAGTTATTGTAGGAGTATTTTTCTTACTCGATTATTTTAGTTCTGTACTGATTCCGTTTGTAATAGCATTGATAATAGCTTATTTTATGAATCCATTCATAAATTTTATACAAAAATTTTTGAAAAACAGAGCAATATCAATATTGATAGGAGTTTTGGTTATAATAGGAGTTTTTGTAGGTCTTGGATTTTTATTAGTGCCAATGATAGTAAACGAAGTCAGACATGCAGGTGATTTGCTCTCAGAGTTACTAACAAACACAGATTGGCAAGCACAAATTGATAAATATTTGCCAGCTGAATGGGCATTAAAAGTAAAAGAATTTCTTTCTAGCGGAGATATCCAAAAATTACTTGATGAAAAACAACTCAACGACCTGATGAATTTTAGTGTAAAAAGAGTATTGCCCGGAATCGGAAATATATTAGGTTATACTATTGAAGTCCTAATAGGCTTGATAGGAATGGCAATAATACTACTATATTTATTCTTTATCTTACTAGACTACAATGAAGTAAACACATTAGGAAAAAGTCTAATTCCTCCAAAATACAAAAACAAAGTTTTGAGATTCTCCAATGATTTTGAAATGGCAATGAACAATTATTTTAGGGCGCAGGCTCTAATAGCAACTATTGTAGGAGTTCTATTTGCAATAGGTTTTACAATCATTGGTTTGCCAATGGGAATTGTGCTCGGATTATTTATAGGTGTTTTGAATTTAGTACCATACTTACAAAATATAGCTTTAATTCCTGCCATATTTCTTGCAATGCTTAAATCATTAGAAACCGGACAAAATTTTTGGATTATTTTGGGTTTGGTTATCTTAGTATTCTTTGTTGTTCAGGAAATACAAGACTGGGTACTGACTCCCAAAATAATGGGAGATGCAACAGGCTTGAATCCTGCAATAATTTTATTATCACTATCTATTTGGGGAAAAATGTTAGGCATCTTAGGATTGTTGATAGCATTGCCAATGACATATTTAATGCTAACATATTACAAAAGATTAATATCAAGTACAAACATAAAAGAAGGTCCGGGGGAAATAAAAACAGAATTTGACCTTATAAGTGACAATCTGAGAAAATTGCCCGGAGAAATTGACTAATATGGATCAAAAAGCACTTATAGAAGCAAAAAAAGTATTGGACGAATATCTTGAAAAAAATAATCTTCGAAAAACTAAGCAAAGATACGATATATTAGATATCATATACTCCCAAACAGAACATTTTACAGTAGATGAACTGGATTTTTTGATAAAAACAAAAAATATTAAAATAAGCAGAGCAACTTTGTATAATACAATAGATTTGCTTGAAAAATTAGATTTGATAAAAAAACACAAGTTCAATTCAAAAATATCGTTTTACGAAAAATCTTTTTATCAAAAAAAACATAGTCATATTATTTGCCGAACTTGCGGAAAGATAATTGAATTTTGTGATCCAAGATTATTTAGGATTCAGGAAGATATAGCCGAATATTATAAGTTTGCTATTAGCGATAGTGAAATTATCTTTTATGGAGAATGTCAGGAATGTATAAACAAAAGAGAAAGTGGAAAGGAAAATAATAAAAAAACTAAAAAGTAAAAATTTAAGGATTTTTCTAATATTTGTATTTATCGCATTGATACTATGGTTTTTTAATGAGCTGAATCAAGAATTTGTAAGTACATTGGAAATACCTGTTAGTTATAAAAATTTTCCTGCCAACAGATCAAATGTTTCAAATCTGCCAAAATATTTAGAAGCCAGTGTAAAAGCAAATGGCTATGATCTTTTATCATTCGAGATGAGAAAGCGATTTTCGCAAATCAATATCGATATATCTTTATTTGACTTTACTTATTCCAACCCCAAAGATTCTTCTTCTGCCTATATATTGTCATATAAGCTCAAAGACGAAATAGAGATGAAGTTGAAAGGCAAAATAGCAATTGAACAAATCAAACCTGATACCCTGTATTTTCTTTTTTCAAAACTTGTTAGCAAATTTGTGCCTGTAGTTGCAAATGTGAAAATTGTTCCACAAAACCAGTTTTATCAAAAATCTAAAGTGTCAGTATCACCAGATACCATAAGAATAACAGGCCCAAAAATAATTCTAGATTCTATAAACGAAATAAAAACAGAATATAGTGAATTTTCTAATGTAAATCAAAATTTGGAATCAAGAGTAAACTTAATTATTCCAAAAGGTGTATTCTCTAATTTTTCTAAAGCCAAAGTTAGTGCAGATATTGAACAATTTACAGAAATTGAATTTAAAGTCAATATTTTGACAATCAATGTCCCAGATACTGTTATTATGACACTTTATCCTGATTACATAATGATAAACTGTAAAGTTGGAATGAGCGAATATGAAAATGTATCAGCAGATTTGTTTGAAGCTATAGTCGATTATAAGTCGATATTTGAACGACAGGATAATAAGCTGCCTGTTAGAATAGTTTCTTATCCTAGCAATATATACAGTTTTAGCTTCAATCCTGAATTTGTTGATTATGTGATTGAAAAGAAAAATAAGTAATTTTTTTTAGTTTTTCCAATAATTGTAATAAATTGTACACAGAAATTTTAAAATCAACAAATCATTGGCAATATTTTTGATTCTTTTATTTTATGAAAAAAATTGTAATAATAATACTCTTTCTGTTTGTCGGAAGACTTTCGGCAATCAATCCTGATAGTTTATTCAACGTTGCAAATAATAAGAAAGATTATAAAGAAAAAGTAGATTTATATCTTGATTTATTAGATGAAATTTACTTATCAGACTCAATATATAGTTGTGTTATTGATAGCCTAAATAGCTATACTGAGTATATTGAAAACGATACAACTCTTGCAAAGATATATTTTAATATAGGAAGTTATCAAAATTTTGTTGGTAACTATGATTCATCAAGAACATATCTAATAAAAGCTATCGAAATATATAGCAAGCAGAATGACACATTGATGCTTGCAGCTACATGGGGCGAAAAAGGCAATTCATTTTGCTACGAGGGAATATATGACAAATGTCTTGAATGTTTTTTAAAATCTTTAGATTATACTGAACAATTAAATTCTACAAATTACCTGGCAGTAGTTTTGAACAATATCGGAAATGTCTATTACTTTATGAATGATTATCAGAGTGCTTTAACATATTTCCAAAGGTCTTTTAATATATATTCAAAAGATAGTTCAGACTATGGTATTGCTTTGTCTGGAAACAATATCGGCTCAATATACTTGCAAAAAGAAAATCTCGACTCAGCTTATTATTATTTTACATTGTCCTTAAAACACGCTTTAAAAATTGATTATATTGACCAGTTAGCAGAAACAAACTCAAATCTGGCTCAAGTATTTACCAAAAAAAAGAACTTTTCAAGAGCCGAAGTGTATGCAAAAAAAGCAATTGTTTATACAAAAAAAATGCAAACAGATTATGGTCTTGCAAAAGCATATTGGGCATATTCCGAAATACTTTTACAGATGAATAAATTAGTTGAGGCAAAGAAATATGCAGATTCAACAATTATGATTTCAGAAAAAGGCGGTTTTTTGCAATTTATGCAAGACGGATATTTTACAGCTTTCAAGATAGATTCATTACAAGGCAATCTGTCCGCAGCTCTCAAGTATTATATTCTCTATAGCAACATAAAAGATTCTATAATCAACGAAGAGTCTTCAAAACAAATTGCTAATTTACAATCAGTTTATGAATTGAAACAATCTGAAAAAGAAAATGAGCTTTTGAAAGTAAAACAAGCTAAGCAAGACGAAGTAATCAAAAAGCAACGAATAATCACTGCTTTTGCTTCAATAGCAATTATACTGGTGATTATTATACTTTTTATAGTTTTAAGATTGAACCGTATACAGAAAAAATACAATAATGAGTTGGTTTTAAAAAACAACGAAATAAATCTGCAAAAAGAAGAAATTACCACGCAAAATGAAGCTCTTATAATTAAAAATAATAAGATTGAAGAGCAAAGTAAACAATTGAACCATTTTCTCACAAGAATGAGGCACAGCGTAAGTTATGCTCAAAGAATACAAAATGCCGTATTGTCAGATTTGTCTCATTTTGAAAAGTTTTTTTCAGAATACTTTTTGATTTATTTGCCCAAAGATGTTGTTAGCGGCGATTTTTATTTCTTTGTAGAATTAGATGAAAACAAAAAACTTATTGCAGTTGGAGACTCTACTGGTCACGGAGTTCCCGGAGCACTTATGAGCATATTGAATATGTCAATTCTTAGAGAAATAGTAAGAGTAAATAAAAATTACACGGCTGCCGAAATGTTGCAAATAGCTCGTAAATATGTTATTGATGCCTTGAGTAAAGAAAGTAATAAAAATATTCTACGCGACGGAATGGATATTGGCTTGTTGATTTGCGATAGTAAGGAGAAAAAAATAAACTATGCAGGAGCAAACAGACCATTGATTTGTTTCAGAAAAGATGAATTAGAAATTATAAAAGGCGATAAACAACCAGTTGCAGAATATATTATCAAGAAAGATTTTTCAGATAATTATTTGTATTACGAAAATTCGCTTATAATGTATTTATTCTCTGATGGATATTACGATCAGATGTCTGAAGTTCAGTTAAGAAAATTTTATTTTTCAAATTTTAAAAAATTACTAAAAGATATATATAATTTGCCAATGAAAAAACAGAAAGAAATTTTACTACAAAAATTAGAAGAACATAAAGGAAGTAGAATATTAACAGATGATATAACAGTCTTAGGATTAAAAATTTAAAAATGCAAAGGTATATTTTAACATTATCGTACAAGGGAACAAATTACCACGGATGGCAAGAACAGCCCAATGCAAAAACAATTCAGGGAGAATTGAAACGAGTTTTGAAAATGCTTTTTCATCACAAAATATGTCTCCACGGAGCAGGAAGAACAGATGCAGGAGTGCATGCTTCTTTTTTTGTTGCTCATTTTGACAAACTTGGAAAATTGATAACAGATAAGCAGAAGTTCATAAACTCAATGAATGGTATTCTGCCCAATGATATTGTAATTCACGATTGTTTTCCTGTTGAACACGAATTTCACGCTCGTTTTTCTGCTGTTGCACGCACTTACAAGTATTTTATAAATCTTGTGCCAAACCCTTTTTCTACTGATTATTCTTATTACTACAAATATCCATTAGATGTGGATTTGATGAACAAAGCCGCTGAGATTCTTATAGAATATGACGATTTCAAGAGTTTTGAAAAACTGCATTCTAACAATAAAACCAGCATTTGCAAATTATCACAAGCTCAATGGGAAAAGAAAGACAATCAGCTGATTTTTACAATTACTGCAGATAGATTTTTGCGCAATATGGTTCGTAGTATCATAGGAACAATGATTGACATAGGTAGAGGAAAAATAACACACGAAGATTTTCGTGAAATAATCGAAAAAAGAGACCGTCAGGCTTCTGGAACATCAGCAAAAGCTCACGGACTATTTCTTACAAATATTCAGTACCCTCAAGAAATAGATGTATTATTAGAAAAAACAAGAAAATTGACAATTCTGTAGAGTCGTAAATATTATTATTTTTTAATAATTAAATAGCCCATAAATTACATTTTGAAAAAAAGTGTTTTCTTTGCACAAATCATAATTGAGAATGCAAAGTAGATACAAATCAGCATCAGAATTTTACAATAATATATTTGAGCAACGAGTGCAGAAAATAAGCATCGACGCTGGTTTTACCTGCCCAAATCGTGATGGAAAAAAAGGACGCGGTGGTTGCACTTATTGCAATAATGATACATTCAAACCTTTTTACTGTTCTCCCAAAAAATCAGTAACTCAACAGTTGCAAGAAGGGATAGCTTTTTTTTCTAAAAAATACAAATCTCAAAAGTATCTTGCTTATTTTCAAGCATTTACAAATACATACGCTCCACTCCAAACTCTCAAAAACCTATATAATGAAGCATTGAGAGTAGAAGGAGTCATAGGACTTGTATTTGCCACCAGACCTGATTGTGTAGATGAACAAATTTTAGATTATTTGGCTGAATTGTCAAAATCATACTTTGTACTTATCGAATTCGGAGTAGAATCATTAAACGACAACGTATTAGAACGTGTAAATCGAAAGTCAACTTTTGCTGACGCAAAAAAAGCCCTTGAAATGACTGCTGAGCGTAATATATATACAGGAGTACATCTAATAATGGGATTGCCCGGCGAATCAAGACAGCAAATGCTCGAAAGCGCAACTGAAATTTCAAAGTTGAATTTTACATTACTGAAACTGCATCAATTGCAGATAGTGAAAAATACTCTCATGGCAAAGGATTATGAAAAAAATCATGATGATTATGAGCTATTCGAATTAGAAGAATATATCGAATTTGTTGTTGATTATTTGGAAATGCTGAGTCCTGATATTTATGTTGAACGTTTTACCAGCGAAGTACCAGCTGATATGCTGATAGCACCGAAATGGGGTAGGGTGAAGAATTTTGAGATTGTACACAAGATAGAAAAGAAACTGAAAGAGCGAAACACCTTTCAAGGAGCTAAGATAATTGATAATTTATAATTGATAGTTGATAATTTCGCGATGCGAAAGAAAAATTGGATTCGTTTGTAGAATTTCCTAAGGTTTTTTTATGGAAAATAATAAAAAAAGCGGCAATTGCCGCTTTTTTTATCCTTTAGAATCATCTTTGTTTTCATCTTCTTCTTTAATAGGAGTCTCAATTTCTTGTTTTTTAGCAAGATATTCGGGAAGTTGCATACCGGCCATATTGAATAAGTCTTCTAATGGAGGAACAGAACCCATCATTCCTTTAAGAAAATTAGCTGTAGATGTACCATTAGCATTGCCACCGTTTTCCCAAACAGTAACTTTGTCGATTTTGATGTTTTTGATTGCTTCAACTTGTTTTTCAACAAGGTCTTCAAGTTTGTGAGCAATGATAAGTCTAACTGCTCCATTAGCATCGTCGCCAGCAGCTGCAACAATTTGTTTGAAACCTTCAGCTTGTTTAGTAAGGATTTCGAAGTTACCTTTCGCAACAGCTTCAAGAGCTAAGAATTTACCATCAGCTTCACCTTTTGCAACTCTACGAATACGTTCAGCTTCTGCTTCGGCAGCGATTTCGATTTTTTGTTTTTCGATTTCCTGAGGAACAACAACGTTTGCGTATTGTGTAGCTCTGTCTCTGTTTGCACGTTCTGTTTCAGCAACTTTTTC
>Ga0114934_10000614_pt1 | contig 22644 bp, 18 predicted proteins | sample 4SBtaG_2_FD_99695 | JGI IMG/M metagenome (GOLD analysis project Ga0114934, IMG submission 99695) | Deep subsurface microbial communities from Kolumbo volcano to uncover new lineages of life (NeLLi) - 4SBTROV10_white metaG | ecosystem: Environmental > Aquatic > Marine > Volcanic ...
AAATTACAGAAAATTTTTCAAAATCTTTTTAATTTTATTGTAAAAACAGGGAGATTTTTATTTTTGCGACTTCATTTTTCGGGTGATGAGGTTCACCTTTAACCGCAATAGTGCTAATGACCTCTGCAATAGTTATTAAGGTTTTGATATTATGGCGTTAAATTTGGCAGAGTTACTGGTTTTAAGTTTTATTATTGCTTATCTTTTCAAATATATTAAGGTGCCACCTTTGGTAGGCATGTTATTGTTAGGCATTGCTTTTGGCCCTTATGTGTTGGACTGGTTGGAAAGACCATTATTAAACATTTCCGCTGATTTGCGAACAGGTGCATTGATTGTTATTTTATTGCGTGCAGGATTTGAGCTGTCAAAAGATACCCTGATGAAGGTCGGGCGGAGTGCGTTATTATTATCTTTTATTCCAGCTGTTTTTGAAGGGGCTGCCATTACCATTTTAGGGCCTGTCTTTTTACCGTTGACTTATATGGAATCGGCTATTTTGGGAAGTGTTTTGTCTGCCGTTTCACCGGCCGTGGTGGTACCATTAATGATAAAATTTATAGATGAAAAAAGAGGTACCAATAAAGGTATTCCTACTTTAATTTTGGCAGGTTCATCTATTGACGATGTTTTTGTTATTGTTATTTATAGTGTCTTAATTGGAATGTATGTCGGCAAACAGGTTAATATAGCATGGGAGCTTGCTTCTATTCCAATTTCCATTATCGTTGGCATTGCTGTGGGGATGTTAACGGGGGTCATTTTATACAAGATTTTTGATAAATACAGTCCACATGTTACGCGTCGGGTTTTAACCATTTTGGCTATTTCAGTATTGCTGGTACATTTAGAGCATTTCACAAAAGACTGGGTGCCTTTTGCGTCTTTGTTGGCCGTCATGACCATTGGTTATATTATTTTAAAAAACCGTAGTAAATATGCCCACGAGGTTTCGTCACAATTAGCCAAGCTGTGGATTCCGGCAGAAGTGGTACTATTTACAATGGTTGGTGCCCAAGTCAATGTAAAGGTGGCTTTTGACTATGGGCTTGCCGGCGCCGCATTAATTTTTATAGCATTGATTGCTCGTAGTGTTGGCACTTATTTAAGTGTGTTGGGCACTGACTTGAATTTTAAAGAAAGAATGTTTGTTGTTGTTTCTTACATACCAAAAGCGACGGTTCAGGCCGCTATTGGGGGGGCACCATTGCTTGCTATGGAGACTGCCGGAATGAATACCGGACCCGGACAGACTATTTTAGCAATGGCTGTTTTGAGTATTTTGCTCACGGCTCCTCTTGGGGCTTGGGCTATTTCGTGGACAGGTAAGCTATGGTTGGTTCAAGAAGAAAATAATACCACTCAACCAAAATAACCGAATTGCTTCAAAGTATTTTCGTCGTCACGCCAACCCTTTCGTACTTTTACAAACAGCTCTAAATAAACTTTTCTGCCTAAGAATTGCTGGATGTTTTTGCGTGCTTCAACACCTACTTTTTTAATCATCGCTCCTTTGCTTCCGATAATGATATTTTTTTGTGATTCCCGTAAAACAAATATTTTTGCTTTAATGACTGTAATATCTTCTTTCTCTTTAAACTCCTCAATTTGTACTTCAACAGCATAGGGGATTTCTTTGTAATAATTCAAGAATATTTGTTCGCGGATAATTTCCGATACAAAAAAACGCTCGCTTTTGTCTGATAGTTCGTCTTCAGGGAAATATGGCGGATGATAAGGTAAAGTATCTAAAATTTTTGTGAATAATTCTCTTACACCGTTACCTTTCAATGCCGATATTTCAAATATTTCTGCTGAAGGAAATTTCTCTTGCCAAAAGATTTTTGCCTTTGCTACTTCTTCCGGCTTCCGGATGTCTATTTTGTTGATTATCACGAATAATGGTGTAGATAGCTTGTTTGCCTTGTTGACAAAATCTTCGTTAACCCGTTTGATGTCTTCTATATCCGTTAGATAGAGTAAAATGTCAGCATCTTCCAAGGCCGAGAAAGAATAAGCCAACATCCGGTTCTGCATTTCGTTATTTGGCTGAACAATACCCGGTGTATCCGAAAAAATAATTTGGTGATTTTCTTGTGTCAGAAATCCTAAGATACGATGCCGTGTCGTTTGAACTTTGGGTGTAACAATAGAAATTTTTTTGCCCATAAAAGCATTTACCAAAGTGGATTTTCCTACATTTGGATTACCAACAATATTGACAAATCCTGCTTTAAAATTTGAGTTAGTTTCGTGCATTCCTTTAATCAAAATTAAAGGACAAAGATAGTTTAATTGCCAAATTATCCTTGAAGTTATTGAAACAATATGGCCCAAAACGGTAAAAACCGCCGATACCTATTCCCGAAAAATTACTTTTTAAAATATTATTGAAAACGATACCCGTTTCGTGGTAGCCTTTTTCCAGCGTTTTAAATGTGAAATTGCTGTGCTGACTGCTATTGTTCATTGTTCCAAATTGAGTATGATATACGACCTTAATTTGTGGTGCGAAAAACCGTGTTTTTACCAAAAGTGATTTGAAGTTGTGCTCAAAGTAAAAAGCAACAAACCGGTCACTAAAGAATTCATCCATTCGTATTGTAGCAAAGGTATTGGCTGCTTCTACTGAGAAAGGATAATAAGATGGATTGGCATTGAATTGCAACCAAACAGGAACTTGTCCGTCAACTTCTCCGGCAGTTAATTTCAAGTTGGTAATGCCCAGCTTTTTCCATTCAAAATGTTTAGTTGCCTGAAGCGTCATTTTTTGATAGGCTATGCCTGAATTTTGAAATGTTATGCCTTTAATGAAATTAAACCAGAGTATAGGATATTTAGTGCCGAGGGAAAACATTTGGTCTATCATTGCGGCTTGTTTCTCTTTGAAAGCATATCGCAAGCTGATGCCTACTTCATTGACAGCGGTCTGTGAATAGGATACAGAAAGGTTATTTTCGTTTATTACGGGACGATAATCGTTTAGTGCCGAAAGAAAACGCTTTTGGGCAAATATGCTCCCTTTTAAATAACGGATTGTTCTAAAGCTTATATTACTACGGTAAAGCGTTTCGCCGTACATATTATCTATCAACATTTGTCGATATATTTCCGAAGATGAAAAATTGGGCTTGTAATCATAGAAATTTATTCCGCCGGTTTCCGCCACATCATTATGGTATGAGAGGTTTAATCCTAAATTATTTTCCTTAGAAAAAATAAATGATAATGCCCCACCGTATTTTAAGTTTTTATCCCGTGTGCCATAAGCTAAATATCCCCCTAATGTAAACCATTTAGCAATTTTATCGTTGGTTTCTAAACCAAGTTGAGGACGAAAGCCTTCAAATTCATTGTATTGTAATAGTTTTAGGATGTCAATGTTAATAAAGTGATACGGTATTTTGCCTGTCATTAGTAGTTTCAATATACGAAACTTAGTATCAAAATTTTCGGCTCTGCCCAAGCTGTCAATGTAGCGATAAGTCTCTTTTTCTTTATCATTGAGCGGCATTACCCGTACTTGTTGCCATAGGCTATCGGGTTGCTTAAATGCTTTTTTATTAACTTTAAATGCTGTGCCGGAGAAATTTACAGAATCCAAGTCCGGATTGATATTGATGTCATACAGATAGGATTTGTTGATACCAACAATACTTGTGGCATTACCGCCTGAATCACTAACCATTAAATTATTGAAAACCAAATCGGCATTAAGCTGAGAAGGCATCCATTGAAGACTGTCAATTTTAGCATACTGTTGTTGGATTTTAATAAAAAAATCTCCTTGTTTCATCGGTTGTGCAATAACATTTTGAATAGCATAATCGGGTGTCCTGATATAAAGTAGTCCTTTGAGTCCATCAAAATTTTTTCCTTTGTGTGGCCGGAAAGCAATGGTGAAAACAGTATCGTTATTAACAAAAAGCGTATCTTTTAATATAAATAAATAATTTTTGGGACTATTGGTTGAGATTGGACTCAGATAATGGTTATCTAATAAATTCAGCTGTGTTTTATAAAACGAAAATGACTGAAGTTGTGTCGCCAAAATTACAAAGGTAGGCATAGCAAAACCGGAAACTTTTGAGGCAATAACTTCTTCGTAATTTTTATCAGGTGCTTTAAAATATCGTTGACTGACAGTTTCCATCATCAACAAATGTCTTTTTTTTAGGAATTGTTCCATTTTGCCTGTTTTTACTGTATCGTTTTGGGCGGCTGCAAGCGTATCCGTGTGTACTTTGCTTGAGTCCAGAGCAACAGGAATGGTGTCTTTAGCCAACGATTCGTTATGCTGTGTTTTGGCCGTAAAATACATTTTGTTGTATGATTTGTAGGCAAAGGATTGCAGATGTTTTTCGGGGTTGAGTATTTTACGGTTAGCTATCACACGGTTTATGATTTCGTCTGCCGGATTTTTCCCCGGTAAAACTTTTACTTCTTGCAGTTGGAAAGCTTCCGGGTAAAGCGGAATGATTTTAAAATGCCTGGCATCGTCTTTTGATATACTAAGGGTAATCGTTTTATAGCCAATGTATGAGACCTTACAAGTAATGCTGTCGGTTGTAATGGGAATTGAAAACAATCCGTCAATTGAGGTGGTTACCCCTTGATGTCGCCCGTAAGCAATATTGACAAATGCCAGCGGTTCCTTTGTGTTGACATCAATTACTTTACCATGTAATACGGTTTGTGTGTAAGCCGAAGTTACCCCTAATAGAAAGCAAAATGAAAACAGAAACCGCATATTGAAAAAACGAGTAATCAAATAAGAAGTTACAAAGAAAAGAAAACTTTTTTATTATTTATGATTGTTATTTTTTGTTGTGTTGAAAAGAAAAATGGTAATTGTTTTGAAGCTATAAGTCAAGTTTTTGAAGTTTAAGTATTCCCATATCAGTTTCTTTAAAGGCATAGAAAAAGTCTTTCGGGTTGTAATTGTAAAATTTATTTCCGGTCAAGTGCATAATTCTTCTTTGCATTGAATCGGGATATTGATTTATCTGTTTGCCTGCTTCTGTGATATGATAAGTGCCATTGAAGTCAAACTTAATTCTATCGTAAGTGGGAGCTGAAATCCTGAAATGAGTGAATTTCCATTGTGAATATAACCAAAAAGTTCCGGAAGAATCAGAGAAAGTGTTTGTGCCCCAACGCCAATCTTTTGTCCACCCGCGAATCACAGCGCCTTCAATTGGTTTTCCTGTTGCTTCGTCTATTACTTTACCTTTAATTAGAAAATTGTGATAGTCTCTCATATTAAAGTAATTGCCCGGTCTATAGCAGGTGGCAGGCTTTAATTTATGCAAATCCTTTATTACATTTGCAGCCGGTTTTAATGAACCGTGTATTGTGAAATTATCAACAGTTATTGTTCCGGCATTAGTCACTAAACCTTTATAATTTTGACGCCATGCCCCCCACAAAACATCCTGAAATTGCCATATACCAAAACCGCTGGCTCCACAATTCAGAGCATATTGGTAGGTTTGTTTAAGAAAAGCAGACTGGCGTTCGTATAAAACTGAATCATTATCAGCTGCCAAACCAGTTTCGCCAATTATCCAGGGTTTATGGATATAATGGCTATACCAATAAATTTCATTCGGAATACGAAGCGGGTTATACACATGAAAAGCTAAAAAATCAACCGGTAAAATTTCTGCATCCCATTCAAATACTTCAATTGGCTCTGAAAATCCAATTGTCATTAACTGATTAGGCGCATATTCATCCATTTTTTTTCGCCAATTATTTACTACCTTTAACGCATTTAATTTTTCTCTTTCTTTTAATTTATCAAAATAGAGTGGCTCATTAAAAAATTCATAGGCAAATATAGTAGGCTCATCTTTAAAAAAACTTAAAAGTTTAATTATAAATTCGTCTTCTTCATTTGATCCGACAAAATTATCACCTACTAATAATAATATTTTCAAATTTAATTGTTTAGCAATATCTACAACAGTTTTTATGCAACTTAGATAATCTTTGTAATGGTCTTTAATAGGGACTAACTTTTCTTTTTTTAGTGTAAAATCTTGAAAGAATAAATGTTTATTTTTCTGTACAATTCTGACAGGACCTATTAAACGAATAGTATTGAACCCCATATTTTTAATGATTTTAAAATGAGTTTCTATTGTTTTATAGATGCTATCTTCTGAAAAAGAATCAAACTGAAAGGGTAAGCCATAACTTTTTATAGGAGAGGCTATATAGTGGTTATTAATGTTTCTAATACATGTACCATAGTTTATCATTAATGGAAAAAAACTGGTATCATTAATCTTAAATTGTTTATTTTCTAAATATATAAATCCATGGGAATTTTCATTTGACTTTTTGTGGGTACAACTAAAAAATATTGTAATAAAAATAATACTGATTAAGAAATATTTCATTATATATGAGTTTTTTGTAATTGCAAATATAAAGAGATTTAGTTGTTTCAATTAGTAAATACGACTTTAGATTTTATTTTTTTAACCTTTTTGTTTTTTGAGCAAATATTTTCTATTTACAATTAAAGTTAAAATTGATTTATGTTTAATTCTTTTATCTAACCAATAATTGTATCCATAATTTTTTTTTAATTTTGCTCATAAATGAATGTTAAATGTATTTAAGCATAATTATTCCTCTTTATAATGAGGAAAATCATATTTTAGATGTTTTAAACAAGATTGAGAATTTAAATTTAGGTCCATTTGTTAGTGATTTTGAAATAATAATAGTTGATGATAATTCGAATGATAATTCTTTTGAAGTTATTAGTAAATATGCTGAGGGAAAAAAACATATTACAATACGAAAACATAACGAAAATTCTGGTAAGGGGGCAGCCATCCAAACTGCTTTAAAAATAGCAAAAGGGGATGTGTTTTTATTTCAAGATGCAGATTTAGAATTAGACCCCAAGGACATTCCCCGTATGTTAGATGTGATGAGAAATTTAAATGTGGAATTTGTAAATGGTTCCCGTTATATGGATGGTATATATCGTCCGTTATCGTCCTACTGGCGTTATGTAGCCAATAAGATATTTACAATTTTAACATCAATTATTATTAATGTTAAAATAACTGATATGGCTTGTGGCTATAAGCTTATTCATAGAAATTTGCTTGAACAAATAGAACTCAAAGAAAAGAGATTTGGAATAGAAGCAGAACTTATTATTAAGGCGTTAAGGCTGAAAAGAAATAATATTGTTGAAATACCTGATCAATATTTTCCCAGAACTAAAGATGAAGGGAAAAAACTTGGTAATTTAGATGCTATAAAGATACTTTGGAAAATAATAAAATACGGTTTGTTTAGAGTTAATTGATATGAGAGTTACATTTAAAAACAAATTATCCATATATGCAATAATATTTGCAACTTTTATTGTTACATGGGTAAATCATAATTTTAGTTACTGGAATAAAAAAGATGGTATTATTAATTGGGATGTGATTTCTTATTATTCATATCTGCCGGCTTTTTTTGTCTATAATGATTTAGAATTAAAATTCCATAAATACGAAGAAGAAGATCTTTATATTATGTGGCCGAAAACATTAGATAACGGTAAAAAATTAATCAAAACAACAATGGGATTATCATTTATGTATTTACCGTTCTTTTTAATGGCACACGGATATTCCTATATTGCAGGATTAGAAATGACCGGTTATACATCAACATATAAATATTTTCTTGTCCTGAGTTCTATTTTCTATTTTCTATTAGGGTTGTTGTTTGTAAGAAAAATTCTTTTAAAGTATTTTAATGATAAAATAACATCAATATCATTACTTGTTATTGCATTAGGAACCAACTTATATTTTTTTACAACTTTTAGAGCTGCCATGCCACATACATATCTTTTTTGTCTGTTTGCATTTTTTACTTGGCAGACTATTAAGTGGTATGAATCGCCCGGCATATTAAAATCTTTATTCTTAGGACTAACGATAGGTTTAATTACTTTAATTAGACCGACTGATATACTAATAGGTATAATATTTATTTTCTATGGTATTTCAAATTTTAAAGATGTCAAGTCAAATATTCATTTATTTTTAAGGAATTGGAAGAATATATTGATAATATTTCTCTCTGCATTTATTGTTTTTATTCCACAATTGTTATATTGGAAATTAATTACAGGACATTATGTATATTACTCATACGGTGGAGAGAATTTTTTTTGGGATAAACCTCATATAATTGATGGTTTGTTTAGTTATAGAAAAGGTTGGTTGGTTTATACACCAGTAATGACTTTTGCTTTAGTTGGTATTTTTTTTCTTAAGAAAAAATTAAAATCTTTTTTTGTTCCCATACTGATTTTTGAAATATTAAATATTTATGTAGTGCTGTCTTGGTGGTGTTGGTGGTATGGGGGTAGTTTTGGGCAAAGGGCATTCATAGAAAGTTATGCTATACTTTCTATCCCATTAGCAGCTGTAATCAATTATGTCTATAATAGAAAATTATTGTTTGTCAAATATATTTTTACATCACTGTTACTGTTTTTTATTATTTTAAATATTTTTAATAGTTATCAATATATTCATGAAGTAATACATTACGATGGAACAACTAAGGAATTGTATTGGAAATATTTTGGCAGGTATGAGAAGATTGACACCAAAAAAGATTATTGGGACTTATTAAAAAGACCGGACTATGAACTTGCCAAAAAGGGTATTTATAAAGATCAAGTAAAAAAAACAATGAATTCAGCCCATTAAAAATCCAATGTTTTCACCAACACCATAATCTTTTGCTTGTTGGCCTTTTTTAAATATACGGCATGGTTTTTTACCAATCAGACGAATATGATGGTCTTCTATCAGAAGCATGCTACCTTCACGCAATCCTAACACATATTCTTCGGGATTTGCTTCAATGAATTCTTCAATGCGTTGCTCCCGTGTTTCACCTGCATGACCATCCGGATTGGCGTCCAGGTAATGAGGGTTAATTTGAAATGGAATAAGATTTAGCGTATCAAAACCTTTGGGGTCTATAATGGGCATGTCATTAGTCGTTCGCAGGGTAGGACAAGCGACATTTGAGCCGGCACTCCAACCGATATATTTTGCACCTTTCTTTACTTGTTGGCGGATAGCTTTCATGATATTCTCTTCGTGCATCTGACGAACCAAATGCCATGTATTGCCACCACCTACAACAATGGCATCGGCTTTCGCAATGGCTGCTTGTTTGTCCTCAAACCGATGAATGCTTTTAACGGTTTGTCCGATAGCTTGAAATCGTTCATTTACTTTTTTTTCATATTCCTCGTATGAGAAAGTTACTGCGGCATACGGAATAAATATAATGTCCAATGGTTTGTTTCCTAAAAACTTTTCTATTTCAGGCATAGGATATTGTAAATAAGGTTCTCCTGCCATTGTTGAGTTACTGATTAATAAAAGTCTCATCATTTTTTAAATTTGAGATAAAAATACGATTTATTTTATTTTGAATTGGAAAATTTTTTATCTTTGAAAAAAAAATAAAAAATGAAAAAAATACTTTCTTTTACGGTAATTGCATTAACCTTTATAGTTTTTTTTAATAGCTGTGGCAATGACGAGAAAGATTCTGTTTCTCTTGATCCTGCTTTCAGGCAATATATTTCAGCTTTTACTGCCGGTGTCATTTCTAAAAAATCATCTGTAACCATTGAGTTGGCAAAGGATAATCCGAATTATACAGACGATGGTAAACCGATTGATGAATCATTATTTGATTTTGAGCCAAGCATTGATGGAGAGGCTTATTGGATAGACCAACGCACGATAGAGTTTCGTCCAAAAGAACCATTGCCATCAGACCAAAATTATATCTGTGAATTTGATTTAAGTGAACTGATAAAGGATTTGCCTGACAATCTGGAGACTTTTAGATTTAGTTTCCGGACAATTAAGCAGGCATTCTCATTAAATTTTGATACATACAAGCCATATAAGAATACAGACTTGACAAGTAATAAAATTACAGGAACACTTACTACCAGCGATGTAGCTGCTGACCAAGACATAAAAAAGATACTGACCGCAACACAAAATGGACACTCGTTAAATATTACTTGGGGGAAGAGCAACTATGGTTTAATACATCCTTTTCAAATCGAAAAAGTTATAAGGGGTGATAATGCCGGAGAGGTATTGGTTAAATGGAATGGTAAATCTATTGGTGTGGATTCTGAAGGTGATACCCGTTTGGAAATACCTTCTTTAAGCGATTTTAAAGTGATGAATGTTTCTGTAAATCAACAACCTGAACAATATATTGCCATTGATTTTTCTGACCCGTTGAAAGAAAATCAAAATTTAGATGGATTAATCACACTGAGCGATAACAATACTTTGAGGTTTTCAATTCAGGAAAATCAAATTAAAGTATATCCGCCTGTGCGTCAAAAAGGCACAAAAAAGATTTTTCTTGAAAAAGGGATTCAAAATATTTTGGGTTACAAGTTTAATAAACGAAAGGAGCTGGAAGTTACTTTTGAAGATTTAAAACCGGCTGTTCGTCTGTTAGGTGATGGTGTTATTATTCCTACTACCAAACAAGGGCTTATTTTTCCCTTTCAGGCAGTTAATCTTAATGCGGTAGATGTGAAAATAATCCAAATCTACGAAAACAATGTGCTGCAATTTTTACAGGTAAACCGCTTGAATGGTCAGTCTCAACTCAAACGCGTAGGCAGAATCGTTCATAAGGAGACGATAAAGTTGACTTCTTCAAAGTCTGTTGATTTTGGGAAATGGAATACTTTTTCTATTGATTTGTCTAAACTTATTAATGTACAGCCCGGTGCTATTTACCGTGTGGAGATAGGTTTCCGGAAAGCATATTCACTTTATCTTTGTGATGAGTCCGAAGAAGAAGAAACTACAGAATCATCCGATGAACAATGGAATGCCGATGGGGCAGAGGAAGAAGAAACAAATTGGGATTATTATGAAGATTACGGCGATTACTATTATGATGATTACTATGGTTATGAAAGCAGTGACAATCCATGCGACAAATCCTATTATCGTAAGAGTCGTTTTGTTAGCCGGAATGTGTTGGCTTCCGATTTAGGAATTATTGCCAAGTCAGGCACAAATAATGATTTTACCATTGTGGTTTCCGATATTAAATCTACGGAACCTTTGCCGGGTGTTACAGTAGAATTTTACAATTTCCAAAACCAGTTGATGGGAAGTGCAAAAACCGGAAGTGATGGCTTTGCGAAAGTGAAATTTGACCATAAACCATTTTTAATTATTGCCAAGTATAAGAAGCAGCGTGGCTATTTGCGTGTAGATGACGGGGCTTCATTGTCGTTAAGTAATTTTGATGTTTCGGGGCAAGTTATTCAAAAAGGAATCAAAGGCTATATCTATGGTGAGCGTGGTGTTTGGCGACCCGGCGATTCTTTATTTGTGATGTTTATTTTGGAAGATCCGGACAAATTATTGCCCGAAAATCATCCTGTTGTTTTTGAACTGTATAATCCGGACGGTCAATTGTCCCAACACATTGTGAAAACACAAGGCGTAAACGGTTTCTATAATTTTGCAACGGCAACCGATAAAGAGGCACCTACCGGAAATTGGACAGCTAAAATTAAGGTGGGTGGAGCGACTTTCACAAAACGATTGAAAATTGAAACCATTAAACCTAATCGTTTGAAAATAAAATTGGATTTTGGAGCCGATAAAATAACTTCATTAAATAGAAACCTGTCGGGACAAATGCAGGTAGCGTGGTTAAGTGGTGCTACGGCAAGTAATCTAAAAGCGAATATTAAAGCTACAATGACACCCATGAAGACCTCGTTTAAAAAATATCCTGATTTTGTATTTGATGATCCTGCTACTAACTTTTATTCGGATGAGGTGACTGTTTTTGATGGTAAGATAGATGAAAATGGTAATGCTAATGTCAATTTGAAATTAAATATTAATAATGCACCCGGAATGGTCAAAGCACATTTTGTAACCCGTGTTTTTGAAGAGGGTGGTGATTTCAGTATTGACCGTTTTTCTATTCCTTATTCACCCTATAAAACCTATGTGGGAATTCGTGTGCCGAAAGGTGATAAACGCGGTATGATTTTAACAGATACAAACCAAACTGTTGATATTGTAACGGTTGATGAGAATGGTAAACCTGTTGCTGTAAAAGGACTGCAAGCTAATCTCTATAAAGTGGAATGGCGATGGTGGTGGAGTAGTGGTAATGATGATTTAGCATCTTATGTTAATGACTCATACCATCAACCTGTTGTTTCGAAGACGGTTAACACCAATAGCCAAGGACGCGGAAAATTTACTTTCCGTGTTGATTACCCGGAATGGGGACGATATTTGGTGCGTGTCTATAATCCTCAAAGTGGACATGCTGCCGGTAAAACGGTTTACATTGACTGGCCGGGATGGGCTGGTAGAGACCAACGCAAAAATCCTGAAGGTGCTACCATGTTAGTGTTTAATGCCGACAAAGAAAAATATCAGGTGGGCGAAAACATCAAAGTGAATTTTCCTTCATCAGCAGGTAGTAGAGCTTTGGTGAGTATTGAATCCGGATCAAAAATTATTGATGCATACTGGGTTAAGACACAACAAGATGAAACATCGTTTTCGTTCAAAGCAACCAAAGCAATGACCCCTAACATTTTCATTCATATTACATTGGTTCAACCATATCAAACCACAGCAAACGATTTACCGATACGGCTTTATGGGGTTATTCCGGTGTCGATTGAAGACCCTGAAACAAAACTTCATCCCGTTATTGAGATGCCTAATGTGTTGACACCCGAAAAGAAAGTAACCATTAATATAAAGGAAAAAAACGGTAAACCAATGACATACACTATTGCTATAGTGGATGAGGGATTATTGGATTTGACACGCTATAAAACACCTAATCCATGGCAAAGCTTTTATGCCCGTGAAGCTTTGGGCGTGAAGACTTGGGACATGTATGATTATGTTTTGGGTGCTTATGGCGGAAAAATAGCACATCTATTTGCTATTGGTGGTGATGGCGAATTGCAAGGGGGAAAAGCAAAGAAAGCTAATCGTTTTAAACCCATGGTTAAATTTATGGGACCATTTACTTTAAAAGCAGGGCAACGCCAAGCGCATTCGTTTATGATGCCGCGTTATATTGGTTCTGTCAGAACAATGGTTGTTGCCGGTTATGGTGATGCCTATGGCAATGCCGAAAAGACGACACCTGTTCGTAAACCATTGATGGTGCTACCTACTTTTCCCCGTGTTGTTGGTCCGGGTGAAACGGTGAAATTACCGGTTACAGTATTTGCGATGGAGAAAAAAGTAAAACATGTTACGGTAACTGTCAAAACAAATAAATTCTTCTCAGGAGAGAAACAGAAATCCGTATCATTTACTAAGGTTGGTGACAAGGTGGTGAATTTTGATTTACAAGTCGCTAAAGGCATTGGTGTCGGGAAAATTCAGGTAATAGCCAAATCAGGCAGTGAAACAGCAACTTATGATTTTGAAATCGATGTTAGAAATCCAAATCCTCCGGTTACTGATTATTATGAGAAAATATTACAACCGGGACAATCGTGGGATAAAGAGTTTATTCCTGTTGGTATTGCCGGTACTAATTCCGCTCAATTGGAAGTCTCTAATATTCCACCTATAGATTTTGGGCGCCGTTTGAAATATTTGTTACAATATCCGTATGGTTGTGTAGAACAAACAACGTCTGCTGCATTCCCGCAACTTTTCCTTGAAACAGTGATGGCAGTGGATAGTAAAACTAAGACAAAGACGAATAAAAATATTAGAGCAGCAATCAAACGATTAAAATTATTTCAATTGCCTAGTGGTGGGTTGGGTTATTGGCCGGATTCCAAATATGCCGACGATTGGGGTACCAGTTATGCAGGACATTTTCTGTTGGAAGCCGAAAAAAAAGGCTTTCAATTTCCTATTGGTTTCAAAAAGAAATGGATAAAATATCAGAAAAAAGTGGCAAGAAATTGGTCGCCGGGTGCTAAAGGAAGCAGATACTATTATGGACATAACGACTTACTTCAAGCATATCGTTTATATACCTTGGCATTAGCAAATGCACCTGCTCTGGGTGCTATGAATCGCCTTCGCGAACAAACGAACCTTTCACGCCAAGCTCGTTGGCGGTTGGCAGCTGCTTATGTGTTAGCAGGACAGCCGGAAATGGCAAAAAAGATAACCGGCAATTTATCAACATCTATTAAGCCTTATGCCGAAATGTCCTATAGTTATGGTTCCGACGACAGAGATCGTGCGATGATTTTGGAAACGATGAGTTTAATGAATGAACGCAACAAAGCTATTCCTGTAATGAAACAAGTTTCAAAAGCATTGAGTAGCAATCGCTGGATGAGTACACAAACCACAGCCTATTGTTTAATTGCTATGGCAGAGTTTGCCGGCACTAACAGTGTTTCTAAATCATTGAATTTTACATATAATATTGGAAAGGGAAATGTTAACGCTTCGACAAAATTACCTGTTTCACAGATTAATATACCGGTAAAAGGTGTTGCACCGGGGAAAATAGCTGTAAAAAATACCGGCAAAGGCATTATTTATGTCAGGCTTTCACTCAATGGTATTCCCGAAGCAGGTAATGAAACGGCCGCTTCTGAAAATTTAACGATGAAAGTTAACTATTTGACCATGAATGGAAAAGAGATAAATGTTTCAAAAATAGAACAAGGAACCGATTTTATGGCAGAAGTAACGGTGTATAATCCCGGCTTATTGGGTAATTATAAGGAAATGGCTTTGACACAGATTTTTCCATCGGGATGGGAAATACAAAATGTCCGGATGGATGACTTTAAGAATGTTCACGAAGCAGATGTTCCTACTTACCGTGATATACGGGACGACCGTGTCAACTCATTTTTTGATATTTATCAAAATAAAACAAAAACTTTTCGCGTGTTGTTGAATGCTGCCTATCAGGGTAAGTTTTATTTACCTGCGGTCAGTTGCGAAGCCATGTATGACCATCAGATTCATGCCCGTGTACCCGGACAGTGGGTAGAAGTTGTACCAAAGGAATAAATAATTATTAAATATTTTTAATTGAGATGATTATGATTTCTACATTTTTAGTGATGCTATTGTCTTCGTTAGCATTGTTTTCACAAGATAATACATCTTATGAATCGCTAAATTGTTATACCATTGCAGTCGGTAAAGACGCTTCAAAAACAGGGACTGTACTCATTGGTCATAATGAAGATGACTGGGGAGATTTAGTGGTTAATTTCTACAAAGTGCCACCACATGATTATGCTAAAGGTGAAAAGATTACGCTTCTTAATGGTACTACAATTCCACAAGTAACTCATACCTTGGGGTATTTGTGGTGGGAAACAACCAATGAAAAATTCGGGGATTATTATCTTAATGAAAAAGGGGTAAGTATTTGTTCTAATGCATGTCTGTCGAAAGAAGATACGGCGAAAGGCAATATTGGCTATTATTTACGGCGAATTATTGCTCAGCGTGCTACTACGGCAAAGGAAGGGGTGAAAATAGCCGGACAAATTATTTCTGCCATTGGTTACGAATCGTCCGGTCGTACTTATACCATTGCTGACCCTAACGAAATATGGATTTTGGCTGTTGTTAAAGGACGACACTGGTTGGCAAAGCGTGTACCTGATAACCAAGTGGCTATAATTCCAAACTATTACACGATTGGAGCAGTAAATTTACACGATACTGTTAATGTTTTATTTAGTCCCGATATTATTTCTTATGCCATTCTTCGCGGATGGTATTTTCCACAAAGCGATGGTGCTTTTAATTTTAAAAAGGTTTATGGGAATACGGCTAATACTTATTCGTTTGGAAATGTGCCACGCCATTGGGCAGGCGTCAACAGTTTAGCGAATAAGCAACATCGTATTAGTGACGATTTGCCATTTTCGTTTTTGCCTAAGCAGTCTGTTACGGTAAAAGCCATTCAAAGTGTTCTCTCATCTCATTATGAAGGTACAGACTTTGAAACTAATTATTCGCTTCATAATAATCCGCACCTGAATTTAATTCATCGGATTTGCAATGCAGGGACTAAATTCAGCACGGTTACCCAACTGTATAACGACAGGCCGGCCGGGAATGCTTATATTGTTTGGTGGGCGCCACTTAACCCGTGTATTCATCCTTATATACCCATTGCTTATGGCATAAATAAAATACCCGCGGCTTATCAAATCCGACCATTATCTGAAACATTAAAATATCATTTTAGTAAAAAAGCTAATTCTTTTGAAGCGAATCCACAATCGGCATATAATACATTCAAAAAATATAACGATAAAATTAATGAAGACTATAAAACGCGAATTATAAAATCCCGGGAGTGGAAAAATGCATTTGAAGAAAAAGCAATAAAGCGGTTTAATACCGGGCTTCTTAAGAAAGATGAGCAATTAGGCGAAATATCAACAAATTTCTTACAAATGCTTTTGGACGAAGAAAAAGCAAGGTAATCACAAGAACTTTAAAGGATAGTAAAACTTTTAATTTTGAAAATAAGGATTTTCAAAAATATACTTTTCTTAACACGAATTTTTCGGGATAAATTTCCCATAATTAAAAACCTTGTTTTAAGCAAGATTAATAATTAATTAGCGTTTTGGTGGTCGAGGATGGCCTTCTCTAAGTTTCTTTAATAAATAAATCCGGAATTGATATTCTGCAAAAAAGAATTTGTTTACTTTTTCAATGGGTAATATTTTACTGAATTTCTGATTGTATTCTTTTTTTAATTCAAACTCATCACTTTCTAATTTCATGTAAGCAATGTTTAATTCTTTTGCCTCTTTTTCTGTCAGCGAGGAGTCTTTTTTCATTACAGTACGACCAATTTCCTTTTGTTTCTTTAAAATATCATGTTTTTTCTTTTCGTACTCGTCATAGAGTGGCCAAAAGGCTTTAGCTTCGTTTGGCGTTAGGTCTAATTTCCTGGTAAAGAAAGGAATTTTTTCTTGTTCAATCATTTGTTTGCTGTGGGGACCCATGTGCATTCCTTCTTGTGCATAGGTAGTGCCTATAATAAGAAAGAGACCGATGGTAAAAATAATATGTTTCATGGTTTATTGGTTTTCGGTTATTAAATCGTAGTCAATTGATTCATCATTAGAAAGGTAGTCGATAATATCAGTAGCATTATCTGATGTGGCTATAGTGGTTCCATCGTATTCTTGCGCCAATGCATCAACTTCATAATCGGAGATGTCAAGATATTCTACTACTTCGTTATAAGCCAGATAATTGACAGATTGACTTTCCGTGTTATTTGAGTTTTGAAAAAATAAGAATCCGCCGGAAAGAAAAAATAAAATCAGGGCTGAAGGCAATACTACTTTTGTCAAAATTTCAATCCGTTGGTGACGCTTTTTCTCATAAGATTGCACTTTGGAAAGAATCTTGTTTTCAAGTTCTTCAAAATAGTTTTCTCCGATATGTGAGTTATCTTGTTTCATAGTTTAACTATTAGACGATTATTCTTTATCAAGGTTTAAATCCAATTGAACATTTTCTTTGATTTTTTTTACCGCATGATGATAAGATGCTTTAAGTGCACCCGTGGTAACTTCTAATATTTTAGCCATATCTTCATATTTCATTTCCTTAAAATATTTTAATTCAAAAATAGTTCGTTGCTTTGGCGGTAAAGCAATCATAGCTTTTTGCAACCGTTTTTCAATTTCTTCTCCCGAAATGGAATTTTCATAGGTTGGTGAGGTGAATAAGGACTCGGAAGTTTCTTCAATAGATGAAAAATATTTTTTCTTTTTTTTGTTAATATAAGTAATTGTCTCGTTGGTTGCTATCCGGTAAATCCAAGTGTATAAATCAGAATTTCCTTTGAATTTTTTTAGATATTTCCATATTTTTAAAAAAATATCCTGTACCAAATCGTCTGCATCTTCATGAGTGCCGACCATGTGGCGAACATGCCAATAAATTTGTTTTTCATATTTTTTTACGAGTAACGAGAATCCTTTTTCTTTTTGCCCGGGAGTATTAAATAATTCAAGTATTTTCTCGTTTGAAATTTCTGTCATCTTAATTGTAAAATGACAATCAATTATCGTAATAATTTATTGTCTGTTAATTACTTTTTCTGCAGCAATTACAATGTCGGGGGTGTCGATGTGATATTTTGCCATTAATTGTTCAGGCGTACCACTTTCACCGAATGTATCATTAACGGCTACCATCTCAATGGGAGTTGGCAAGTTGCGGCTCAAAAGCCCTGCAATGGTTTCACCTAATCCGCCGGCTATCATGTGTTCTTCTGCTGTTACCACACATTTTGTTTTTGCTGCTGATTGTAAGACTGCTTTTTCGTCTAAAGGTTTAATCGTATGGATATTTATTATTTCAGCATCTATATTTTTCTTGGCTAAAATATTGGCAGCTTCCAGTGCTTTCCACAGCATGTGTCCGGTAGCAAATATGGTTACATCTTTTCCCGCTTTAAATAAGAGGGCTTTCCCAATTTCAAATGTTTGGTCTGGAGGTGTGAAATTGGGGACTTTCGGGCGGCCAAAACGCAAATATACAGGTCCTTCATATTTGGCTATTGCTATTGTGGCTGCTTTTGTTTGGTTAAAATCGGCCGTATTGATAACGGTCATGTTGGGCAACATTTTCATTAAGCCAATGTCTTCTAAAATCTGATGTGTCGCACCGTCTTCACCAAGGGTCAATCCAGCATGTGAGGCACAAATCTTGACATTTTTATTAGAATAAGCTACGGATTGACGAATTTGATCATATACCCGTCCGGTAGCAAAATTAGCAAAAGTGCCGATAAACGGTATCTTCCCGCCAATGGCTAAGCCGGTAGCAACACCTACCATATTGGCTTCGGCAATTCCAGCTTGTAAAAATCTGTCGGGAAAGGTTTTGGCAAATTTATCCATCTTGAGTGAGCCGGTTAAATCGGCACACATAGCAACGATGCTTTCATTGCTTTGTCCTACTTCAAATAGTCCTTCACCAAAACCGGACCGTGTATCTTTTTTATCAAATTTTGAAAAATCCATTTTTATTTTATTTTGCGTAATCAACAGCTCTTTTTTCACGAATAACAGTTACCTTAATTTGTCCGGGAAAGGTCATCTCTTCTTGAATTTTTTTAGCAATATCGCGAGCAAGGGTATCCGTATCTGAATCGGAAACGGCGTCGCTACCAACAATAACCCTCAATTCCCTGCCTGCTTGAATGGCATAGGTTTTAACAACCCCGGGATAAGCTAAAGCCAACTCTTCTAAATCTTTTAGACGCTTAATATAAGCTTCGGTAACTTCCCTTCGTGCGCCCGGACGAGCTCCAGAAATGGCATCGCAAACCTGAACGATTGGTGCAATTAAAGAAGTCATCTCAATTTCATCGTGGTGTGCCCCAACAGCATTAACAACTTCGGGTTTTTCATGATGTTTTTCCAAGAAATTCATGCCGGCAATAGCATGCGGCAAATCAGAAGCATCTTCCATGACTTTACCTATATCATGTAAAAGACCTGCCCGTTTCGCAATTTTTGCATCTAAGTTGAGGTCAGAAGCCATAGCAGCACACAGGTTTGCTGTCTCTCTGGAGTGTTGCAATAAGTTTTGCCCGTAGGAGGAACGGTATTTCATTTTGCCAACTAACCGTAGAATATCAGAATGCAAGCCATGAATACCCAAGTCAATGGCTGTTCGTTTGCCTATTTCCAAAATTTCTTCTTCTAATTGTTTTTCGGTTTTCTTTACAACTTCTTCTATGCGAGCAGGATGAATTCTACCATCGGTTACTAATTTGTGCAAAGATAGCCGGGCAATTTCGCGACGAATAGGGTCAAATGCTGACAGCACTATGGCCTCAGGTGTGTCATCCACTATCAATTCAACGCCTGTAAGCGCTTCAATGGCTCTAATGTTTCGTCCTTCACGACCAATGATACGACCTTTTATCTCATCATTATCTATATGAAAAACGGTAAGTGAGTTTTCAATGGCAGTTTCTGTAGCAATGCGTTGAATACTTTGAATAACAATTTTCTTGCTTTCTTTTGTTGCATTCATTTTTGCTTCGTCCATAATTTCGTTAATATAAGCGGCAGCTTCTGTTTTTGCTTCTGCTTTTACCGTTTCAATCAGTTCTTGCTTAGCGTCTTCAGCCGAAAGGGAGGCAATCGTTTCCAGTTGCTCAATTTTTTTCTTATTGAGTTTTTCTAAATTTTCCATTTTCTTTTCAACTAAATTCAGCTGATTATCCAAATTGGAGCGAAGAATATTCAATTCATGTTCTTTTTTCTTTAATCCTTCTTTGATAGAAGCAATATTAGATTCTTTGTTCCTTAGTTTATTTTCTAAGCTTTGAAGTTTACTGTTTTTTTCGTTGATAAATTTTTCATGGTCTGATTTTAGTTGTAAAAATTTTTCTTTGGCTTGCAGAATTTTATCTTTTTTAATAACTTCTGCCTCGTTTTTAGCTTCTTCTAATATTTTTTGTGCTTTTGAGCGAATGGTTTTATCCCATATAAAATAGGATATAGCACTTCCTAAAAGAAAAAAAACCACATATAAAATAATATTTAATAAATCCATAATATAAAATTTAGTTAAAAAAAAACCCGTATTCTTCTTAAAAGGGTGGAAAAACCCTAAATAACATGTATGTGATTACCATTTTGTTTCTTACTTCCACTGTCCACTAAAAAGTGAATCCCGAAGGATGAGGCCTGTCTTACGCAAAATGAGATCATCACAATGTAGTAACTGTTGATTCTCCCCCAGACTTAAGAATGAATACGGGCTATATTGTTAATATTTAAAAGAACTTACTCTAAATAAGCATCTAAAGATTGATTTATGTTTTGAAGTGTTAATAAAAGGTCTTCTTGATTGGATAATTCCGTATCTTTTAATTGGAGATATTTTAAAGCAAAATTATAAGCAACCATTGCTAAAATATCACTTTCATTAATTCCTTCAAATTGTTTAGATTTATAATTTTGAATAGCTTCGTTATACATATCGGCAGCTTGACGGTAAAGCATTTCCGTTTTTTCATCATTTGGAATTGTTAAATTAAATTTTTTTCCGTTAAGTTTTACTGATATTTTGAGTTGACTATCCATTGTTACTTATTTAATAGCATTATTGTTTTATCAATAACCCGTATCACATTATCTATTTCTTTTGTAATTTCTTGTTTTTGAGTTTTATCTTTTGTGTTTGTATATTGTTCATATTCTTGTTCTAATTTCTCTTGCCGTATTTTATTATTTAATTCCTTTTGTTTTATTAACTCGTTATTCAATTTTTTATTTTCTTCTCTTAATGAATGAATTTGTTTGTTTTGACTATCTATTTTATGGGTTAATCGTTCAACTTTTTCCTTTATTTGCGCTAAATAGTAAATAAATTGTTCTTCCATTTCAAGCAGCAAAATTAATATTATTTTTATTGTCTATCAATTTTATTTTAACAATAATTAAATTATTTTATTAAATCCTTCAAGTTTACTAAAGTTTGGTAGGGAGCATCGACAATAAACATTTTTAGAACCCAATCGGGGAAATTATATTCGGGATCAAAGGAAAGTTGATAGATAATTTTTATTTTTCCTTTTTCCTTCGGAATTATTTTCCAATATCCCGAAGCGTAGTTTATACGGGTGATTTTTTCTTTTTTTGGAATATATCCCGGAACCGATTTTAAACTAATTATGATTGTTCCGTTTACTATTTTAGTGGTTTGGTGAAAAATAATATCCCGGTTTTCAAATGGCCATGGCAGATAAGTTAAATAATAGTCGTATCGTTCATTGGCATTTATTTTTTTTAATGTCTTGGCATATTTCAAATTTTCAAACCAGTTTTTATATTCGTTAACATTATCTATGATTTTGATAATGTTATTAATATTACTTTCTTTTACCGTCATTGTAGCCATATAGCCAATGATGTTTGAGTCTTTTGAAAAATAGGTTAATACAATAATACCATCCTTGTCTTTAGCCAATATCCATTTATTGTCCTGAGCATTAGTAAGATGTGTGCTGATGAGTATTTCAAGAATCAAGAGTAAAAAGTACTTGTTGAATTTCATTATTGTTGAATTAGAAAAAATCTCTGTATGATTGTGAATTTATAAAATTATTTAAAATCATTAAAGACTATACTTATCAAATATAAAATTTATAAGCAAAAAAACGCCTACAGTTTATGTAGGCGTTTTTCAAAAAGATAATATGATAGAATAAATTTATTTTTCAGCAATTACCGAAACATAAGAAGTGTTATTTTTCTTTTTCTTAAATTCTACTGTTCCGTCAATTAAAGCATATATGGTATGGTCTTTACCCATGCCTACATTTAATCCTGGATGATGTTGCGTCCCGCGTTGACGGATAATAATGTTTCCGGCAATAACTTTCTGTCCACCGAATTTTTTTATGCCAAGTCGTTTACTTTCTGATTCACGACCATTTCTTGAACTACCTGCACCTTTTTTGTGAGCCATGACAATTATTTTTTTTATTTAATACCTTCAATTTCAATTTGTGTCAAATATTGACGATGTCCGTTTTTTACACGGT
>Ga0114934_10000615_pt1 | contig 22631 bp, 22 predicted proteins | sample 4SBtaG_2_FD_99695 | JGI IMG/M metagenome (GOLD analysis project Ga0114934, IMG submission 99695) | Deep subsurface microbial communities from Kolumbo volcano to uncover new lineages of life (NeLLi) - 4SBTROV10_white metaG | ecosystem: Environmental > Aquatic > Marine > Volcanic ...
AAAGAAGAAGTTATTTCGGAATTGGAGGAAAAAGAACCGATTGAGACAGTTTCTGAAGTAGCGGAAGAGAAAGTGGCGGAGACAAAACCTCAGGCGGAACTTAATCTTGATTTCAAGGCGGAGAATGACGAGGAGAACAAAACGGAAGCGGAAACAAAACCTTATGTGCCGGAGATTGATTTTGTTCGTGAGAATGAACCGGAAAATCGTTCCAAAAAGACCATAGGCGAATCGTTTCAGAAGGGAAAAACATTAAATGATTTAGTCAGCGAAATAAAAAAAGAGAAAGAATCCGGTGCCGGATTAAATTTCCTGAAAATTAATAATTTGTTGCATGCTATTAGCATTAATGACAAAATAGAATTTGTGCGGGAACTATTTAATAATAATGCAGATAAATATGCTGAAATAGTATCTAAACTTAACGAGGAAAATAATTTAGATTCAGCAATTTATATTTTAACTGAAGTTGATTTTGATAATGATAAACCGGCGGCCAAGAAGTTTTTGAATTTGGTCTATCGTCGATTTATGAATGCGTAAATATTCCCTATGACTGTTGCCGGTAAACTTATTGTTGTTCCCACGCCGATTGGCAATTTAGACGATATGACATTTCGAGCCGTAGCTGTTTTGAAAAAAAGTGATATTATTTTGACTGAAGATACACGAACATCGGGGGTTTTACTGAAGCATTTTGAAATTACGGGCAAAAAATTATGGTCGTATCATAAGTTCAATGAGCACAAAGCGATAGATTCCATTTTAAATGAGTTACAAATGGGGGCAACGGTATCATTGATTTCCGATGCAGGCACACCGGGCATTTCCGATCCGGGATATTTAATTGTTAGCGCTTGCATTAAACATGAGATAATAGTGGAGTCTTTACCCGGGGCAACAGCTCTTGTGCCGGCTTTGGTTAATTCAGGATTACCTTCTCATAATTTTGTGTTTGAGGGATTTCTACCTGTTAAAAAAGGAAGGCAGAAAAAGCTTAAGTCATTGATTGATGAGAAGCGAACGATGATTTTTTACGAGTCGCCGCACCGTATTCTTAAAACACTGACAGAAATGTCTGCTTATTTTGGTGCAGAAAGACAAGCCAGTATTTCGCGGGAATTGACAAAAATCCATGAGGAAACTGTCCGTGGCGCTTTGACAGAATTAGTCACTTATTTTACTGAAAAATCACCAAAAGGTGAGTTTGTACTGGTCGTGTCAGGGAAAGAATAGTTGCATCTTTCATTCATACGGGAGCATATTATTAGAAGTTCCCTTATATAAAAAAATTAGAAGATTATTTTGTTATTGCCAAAATAAACAAATGATTACTTTTGTGCTATAATTTAAAAAATACTTATGAAAAATTTAGTTTTTGGTATATTTGCTTTAATAGCAATGGTATTGGGCTTTTCGTCTTGTAATACACATGAAGAAGAGATGAAAGCCTTACAGTTGTCAAAAGACAGTCTTATGCAACAATTAAACGGAAGAGATAGTACCATTGATTCGTTTTTTGATTCCTTTAATGACATTCAGGATAACCTGGCAACAATTAAGGAAAAGGAAAACATTATTAATATGAATACTTCGGGTGATGTTGAAACAACGCCGGAGATGAAAGACCAGATACAGAATGATATTCAGAGCATTTATGATCTTTTAAAGGAAAATAAAAATAAGCTTAGTAAACTTCAAAAACGATTAAGAAGTTCTAATATCAAAATCAAAGCATTGAAGGAAACCATTAATAATTTAATGAAACAAATTAATAATAAAGATGTTGAAATAGGTGATTTGAAGCAGAAGTTGGGAAAAATGAATATTCAAATTAATATTTTGGAAACAAATGTTGATTCGTTGCAAGGAGAAAATCAAGCGAAAGATGAAACCATTACGCAAAAAGAAAATGATCTGAACACGGCTTATTATGTCTTTGGAAACAAAAAAGAATTGAAAGAAAACGGTGTTATCACCAAAGAAGGTGGTTTTATCGGCATTGGAAAAATTTCAAAATTACGGAATGATTTTAATACGGACTATTTCACAAAAATTGATATTCGTACAACCAAAGAAATTCCTTTAGCCTGTAAAAAAGCAGAGATTTTGACCACGCATCCTGCCGGAAGTTACGAGTTAGTAACAAACGATGGCAAGGTAGAGAAAATTGTTATTAAGGACGAAAAAGAATTTTGGAAAGCTTCCAAGTATTTAGTGATTGTAACTGAATAAATTATGCGTATAGTTATTGCCGGTGGCGGGGAAGTTGGCACTTTTCTTGCCGAGTTATTGAGTAAGGAGAAAAAGGATATTGTCGTTATAGACACTGATGAGGATAAATTACAACATATCAACACTAATTTTGATGTATTAACTGTAAATGGGTCGGCAACCTCTATCAAAGTATTAGAAGAAGCAAAAGTAAAAGGGGCGCATATATTTATTGCAGCGACTCATTTTGAGCATGTTAATATTGTTGCTGCGTCTTTGGCAAAAAAAATTGGTGCTCGCCGTACAATTGCTCGTGTAGATAATTTGGAATACATTACACCCAAAAATAAACGGCACTTTAAGAATTTGGGAATTGACACCTTGATTAATCCGGATAAATTAGCTGTAGATGAAATTGTTGGATTAATTAAACAAGGTGCTTCAAATGAGGTTTTTGAATTTTCAAAAGGCGATTTATCACTCTTTGTGACGCGTCTTAATGAAAAATCGATGGTGATAGGAAAAGAATTAGTTGAGGCATCAAAAATTTATGGTGATTTTGAATATCGGGCAATATTAATTGTTCGTGATGAGCAAACCTTTATTCCGAGTCCTGGTGATGTGTTTCAAGTAAACGATATTGTTTATGCGGTATCGAGTAGAAAAGGACTGGAACGATTGATGAAAATATCAGGTCAGGAAAAGGTGAAAATTGATGATGTGATGATTTTTGGTGGTAGTAAAATAGGCGCGTTAACTGCACAAAAACTGGAACACCATTTTAATGTGAAACTGGTTGAAAAAGACAAGCATCGTTGTATGGAATTATCTGAGTTTTTGAACAAAACATTGATAATAAATGTTGATGCTCGCGATATCCAAGCTTTGAAACAGGAAAGTATTGAAAAAATGGATGTGTTTATTTCCTTAACCGATAGCTCCGAAACTAATATCTTTGCATCTATTTTAGCAAAACGCCTTGGTGTGCTACGAACGATTACTGAGGTTGAAAATATTGATTTTATTGAGATATCAAAGGATTTGAAAATTGAAGGGATTATCAATAAAAAGTTGATTGCCGCCAGTTTAACAACTCGTTATTTGATAGATGCCGATATATTGTCTATTAAGATGTTAAATACGGTAGAAGCTGATATAATTGAAGTTATTGCAAGGCAAGATGCAAAAATTACGCATAAATCCTTGGCAGAATTGAAATTGCCTGATGGAATTATTATTGGTGGGATCATTAGAAATAACGAAAGTTTTATTCCAGTTGGTAGTACCAAGGTTCAACCTGGTGATATTTGTGTTGTTTTGGCTTTACCTAAATCACTTAAATTCGTTGAAGAATATTTCTAATTATTATGAATTTTAAGGCCTCTTTTTTTATCATAGGAAAGCTGATATTCATAGAAAGCATTTTCATGATTTTATCTGCTTTTATTACTTTATTTTACGATGGAAAAGATTTTGAATATTTGATGTTCGTTGGAGCTTCATCTTTAGTAATTGGATATTTGGTTTCAAAATTATTTAAAAACGAAAAAGAAAATCTGCATAGAAGAGAAGGATACTTTGTGGTAACTGTATCGTGGATTCTATTTTCATTGATAGGGGCATTACCTTTTTATTTATCACATTATATCCCTTCTTATACAGATGCTTTTTTTGAAACAATATCAGGTTTTACTACTACTGGAGCATCTATCCTAAACGATATTGAATCTATGTCTAAAGGTCTTTTGTTTTGGCGTAGTATCATTCAATGGCTAGGTGGAATGGGAATCATTGTTTTTTCTTTAGCTGTATTACCGGTTTCGGGTGTTAGTGGGATGCAATTATTTGTAGCCGAGTCACCGGGCTCTACAAAAGACAAATTACATCCCCGCATTATGCAAACGGTAAAGCGTCTTTTGTTGCTTTATGTTGGTTATACTACTGCCGAAACCTTATTGCTATATTATGGTGGGATGAACTGGTTCGATGCAATATGTCACTCTTTTACAACTATGTCAACAGGTGGATTTTCTACAAAACAAGCGAGCATTGCGCATTTCAATAGTCCTTTTATTGAATATGTCATTATTGTATTTATGTTTATTGCCGGTACTAATTTTTCATTGGGCTATTTTGCTTTTCAACTGAAGTTAAAGAAGATATTTAAAAATCAGGAATTTAAAACCTATACCGGAATAATTCTTTTGGCTACGGTTATTCTTACTGCAGGATTAATTTTTGTTGATAACATTGCCCCTGAAATATCATTTAGACATTCGTTTTTTCAAGTTGTTTCTACCCTAACCACAACAGGGTTTGTAACTACTGATTACATGAAATGGCCTACTTTTCTGATAGTTATTATCTTTTTGTTGATGTTTGTTGGTGGTTCGGCAGGATCTACCGGTGGTGGCATGAAAGTTATCCGTATTTTATTAGTCGTGAAAAATATTTTTAAAGAATTAAAACGATTGTTACATCCAAATGCTATTATTCCTGTAAAATATAATGGTATATCTGTAAACCCCGTTATTTTATCTAATATTTTATCTTTTTTGGTTTTCTATATTCTTGTTTTTATTATTGGGACAATAATTATTTCTGCAACAGGATATGATATTGAATCGTCAATGGGGGCAGTGGCAGCAACGCTTGGGAATATTGGACCAGGAATAGGTGCTGTAGGTCCTATGGGACATTTTAGCCATTTTTCGGTGTTCGCAAAGTGGTTTTTATCTTTTATGATGTTAGTAGGACGGTTGGAGCTTTTTACTGTATTTATAATCTTGTCGCCTACTTACTGGAGAGACTGACATACCTTTGTTTTTTAGAATCTCGTAATACAATGTTTCAATTTCATCAACCATCCGTTGGTAATGAAATTTATGATTTGCAAAATCCCATCCGTTAGCACTGAATTTTAATCTTAAATTTTCATCAAAGACTAATTTTGATAAATTTTGTACATAGGCTTGGACATCTTTTGATGGCGAAAGCAATGCGGTATGATTTTCCCATACGGTATCTGAAACACCACCAACATTTGTTGCAATAATAGGCTTCCCTGCTGCCTGAGCTTCAATTAGTGTTATCGGTGTGCCTTCGTTCAATGAAGATAATGCTACAATGTCTAACCCCGCATAAACAGATTCTATTTCTTTAATCCAAGAGGTGAAAAAGATATCAGCATTAGCATTAAAAGAAGAAGATGTTGAAATCATTAATCCCCGTTGTGCGGCATATACAATTAATTCATCATGTAATTCACCGTCTCCAACAATAAATGCTTTGATTTTTTTTGAGGAGATATTTTTTAATTGTGCAAAAGCATTGATGAATAATTTATGATTTTTGATAGGTACCAAACGACCAATTATACCAATTGCTACCGTCTTATTGTCAAGGTTAAAAGAAGAACGGAATGAGGCTCGTTTTTCAATTACATTTTGTTTGAATTTTTTTAAGTCAATACCTAATGGAACAACAGAGAAACGGGAATCATTTTCCATATTCAAAGCACTGCTGATTTCTTTTTTCTGTGAATTAGAGATCGTAATAATTTTATCTGTCCTTTTTGCGTAGTGTCTTTCAATATTCTTATAAAAGTTGGTTGTTAACTTATTAAAATAGGAATGAAAAACATGTCCGTGGTAGGTGTGGACAATAACAGGAACATTCATGGCAATAGCGGCTCTTCTGCCTAATATACCTGCTTTTGCTGCATGTGTATGTATAATATCAGGTTTAAAATCCTGAATAATGGCTTTAATTTTTTTATAAGCAGTGTAATCATTAATAGGATTGATGTCGCGACTCATCTCGGGAATGATTTGATAGTCTGTACCAATTCCTTTTAAAATATGAAGAGAAGATGATTCACTTTTGGTTTCGGTCCCCCCAATTAATAATGTTTGAAAATTTTTAGATAAATATTTTGAAAGGAAAGCAACATTGTATGTGGGACCTCCTAAATTAAATCGATTCAGAATCCTTAAAACTTTTATCATCCTGTTTTTTTAACAAAAATAAAAATAAAAAATGATATATCATATTTTATTATACTAATACGCTGTTTTTTTATGTTAATAGAACATTTTTTTCCACCAATGTTGAAAAACTAATAGTGCCCACTTTGTAGAATCTGTTTGAACTTTAGATGAAAATTTATTATTTCGTATGAGATTTATGGTGTGTGGATTAAAAATGTTTTGTTCCAAAATGAATTTATTATCTAATAATTTATCCTCCATTGAACGAATAATATCGGATTGCAACCAGCGTGATAGGGGAATTTCAAACCCGTGTTTTGGACGATTGTATAACGCTTTAGGTAGGATAGATTGATAGGCATCCTGTAAAATGCGTTTCCTTATTTGTTGATTAATTTTATAATTTGCTGGTAATGAAAAAATAAATTCCACAAGTGAATGATCTAAAAACGGCGTTCTAACCTCAAGGGTATTTGCCATTGACATGGTATCAACTTTTACCAGCATATCATAAGGAAGCACTAATTTAGTATCAGTTAGCAATATTTTGTTGAAATCAGAATCTGTGAGGTATGATAATATTGTATTCTTTCGAGATTTAATTTCGTCTAATGACAAGGGTTTATTAAAAATAAGTCCAGCTTTTTTTGCTGATAAATTGCTTGCCCATTCCCAGTATCTTTCAGAGTCTTTGAGATTCAGTCCTCTGTGATATTTTTCAATGGATCTAAAAAAATCACCTGTTTTACTATTCCTGGTATTGGGAAAAAAGGAGGCAATTCCTCCTATGTGTCGAATAAGATAATTAGTTGAGTTTTTTTTATTGGCATTATAATGGGCAGTATGTTTTTTGTATCCTGAGAATATTTCATCGGCACCGTCGCCGGATAAAGCTACCGAAATATATGGTTTTACTAATTTGCTAAGCGTATATACCGCTAATGCAGAACTATCGGCAAAGGGCTCATCAATGCTATCTAAAAAATCAGAAATGTTAACTTGTAATTCGTTCTCTGTTAGATTGAAAACGGTATGTTCTGTTTTAAATTTTTTGGCAACCAAATTGGCGTAGTTAGTTTCATCATAATAATGCTGATCTTTGTAACCAATTGAAAAAGTATGAAGGTGTTTCGTAAATTTGGAAGCGGTGGCAACAATTATAGAACTGTCAATGCCACCACTTAAAAAACTGCCAATAGGAACATCGCTGATTAGCCTGCGGGATACAGCATTGTCAATTAATGTGATTAATTTATCTTGTGCTTGTTGATAGCCGATTGTGTTATTTTTCTCATAAGTGATTTTTGTTTCATAATAAGATTGTTTCGTAATGCCATTCGAATTTATTTCAATATAGTTTCCCGGTTCTAATTTGTAAATATTATTTATTATAGTCTGTGGACCCGGTATGTAATTAAGTTGAAAGTATAATGATAAGCTGTTGTAATCTATAGTTTTTTTTGTGCTGTATGAAAGGATGCTCCTTAATTCGGAACCAAAGATAAATTGTTCATCATCATAAAAATAATAGAGCGGTTTTATGCCAAAACGATCTCTGGCAATTAATAAATTTTTGTTTTTATGGTCGTAAATGGCAAGTGCAAAACAACCATTAATTTTTTTTAGAAAATCTTTTCCGTATGCTATGTATAGGTTCAATAATACTTCCGTATCACTTTGAGAACGAAATTTATAGCCTTTTTGAATTAGCTGTTTTTTTGCTTCTTGAAAATTATAGAATTCCCCATTGAAAACGATGGTGTATCTTTTTGAAAAGTCTGACATCGGTTGGTTTGCATTGGGCGAAGTATCTATAATTGACAAACGCGTATGCCCCAGCATACAATACTCAAATTGAACAATCCCTGATGCATCTTGTCCTCGGTGGTTTAACGAATTGACTGCTTTTTTTATTCCCGGAATTTTGCTGTTACAATTTTTATTAAAGCAGTAAATCCCTGTTATTCCACACATATATTAAAAATTAAAACCCTTTTTAATTTTATCTGAAGGAACGGATACACTAATCCGTGCATATTTATTGCCAATCGTTGGTTTTAATTTGGTAAAATAGCCCAAAGAAACACTTCCAATCTTATGGTTCAATAATTCTTCTTGTGTTTTGTTTACAATAACAAATATACCTGTGGGAACAGAGTTTTTGTAAAATTCGTTGGCAAGAAATCCTTTTTCTTTTAAAAAACGAATGTTTTCTTGAATGCCCGCAACCGTTATGGACTTAAATTCTTTTACGGCTTGTTTCCCTTCGGAAGTAGAAAGTAAAAGGGTAACTAATTTCTGAGCAAAACCGTTAATGCCATTGGTAGCATACATTAAGCGGATTGCTAATTCTTCCATAAAGTCGGTGTCTTGGTTAAAAATAAAACCAATACGCTGACCGCTCAATCCGACCGATTTGCTAAAACTTTCGTTGATGATTACATTCTCCATTTGGGCAATTTGGTAAAAAAAATCATCACTATCATCGTGAAAGATTCGCCGATACGGACTATCCCATATAACGATGTGTCCTGCATTGTTAATCTTGGAAATAAGGTTTAACATTTTGCGATCATCGTATTTGTCTCCAATTGGATTATTCGGATCACAGATAACAAAAGCCGATTTAGGATACTTATCAATATTTTGCTCAATTTCTTCGTAGTTGGAATAGAAATCTGACTTTTTGTTCCTTATGGTTAGAATTTGTGCGTATGAGCCCCAATAAAACAATGGTAAGTAAAACCGTTCTACATCAATGGTTTGAAACAATAAGTCTAACCCCATCATTCCGCCACCGGTAACCAATATCTGGTTATTCGTAGCTTTGTTAAAAAAATACGATTGATTGATAGCTTTTTTTAGTTCCAAACTGCCTCTTGCCGGGGGATAAACTTGTATCTCGTTACTGTTGAAATCAATCAATGGAATAACTTGGTTCAGATTGATATTGGTAACGGCATTGACGCCACGGTTGAGCATTAAATATTCTTCACCGCTGGTATGAGACATTTGTCGTATCGTTTCTCCAATGCCAACAATGGCAGAAAACTTAGCGCCGGTTTTATGATATTGAAAAGTCATTATTTGTCAGATTCAAACATAGGATCCCAAGGTGGTAATTTTACAGGTTTCTGTTCCAGTATCTTTAATATGTTGGGATCAATAAATTTTTTGTTAATAACTACGCGGAACATATATTGGTCAAACCATTTGTCGGTCATTATTAAATAACCGTTGTGTCCTGAAGAAGCACCCCAACTGTTTTCAACTAACCATTTAGTGATTTTTCCGTTTGGATCAGTATCGGCACCAACAATGGCTATGCCGTGAGATGAACCGCTTTGATGTGTGATAATGCGTGCCTTTTTATCCATGCCGAATTTTACATTCAGCAAATCCTCGTAATCGTAATTATCCAAAGCTAGAATGCCTTTTTTGCGATTAAGTTGTTTACCTACATCACATGAAAAATACATGGCTTGGTTATTTTCTAACGATTTAATCATAAAAGGTTTGATAGTGTTGGCAGGCAGGTTTATGTATTTCCAGTTTCTTCCTTCATATATATCACGGTCATATTCAATTTCGTAAAGCTTATTGTAAGGGCGAGTAGGATCATCCATAAACAAAACATAATCATCTAAATTTAAGCCAACATACTGATTGTAAAATTCTTTTGGCGTATATGTTTTGAATTCGCTGGTACTATCATTTTTATCGGTGTAGCGCCATTTAAATTCTGTGGGTGGCTCGCCAAGATTAATTACCAGCATTTTATAAATATCTTTGAGCATATTTATTTTTTCCTTTTCTAATTCTTTATATTTTTTCCCGGCTTTAGCCTTCTGGCGAAGATCATAACCGTCTTCCCGTAGTTTTTCACGAATCAAGTGGCTCATCTGAGAAGTGTTGTTACTGCTGTTTGTCTCAGGCATAGCATCTTTAGGAATAACACCGTATTTCTTGACTAAATCAACCAACAGATTCCATACGCCACCATCCCCGATGGCATTACTATAAAGCCAGTCAATAGTGCGGTCATCGTCTTTCAAATCTTTAGTGCGGATAATCGCTTCCATAAATAAGTTAGCTTTTTCAAATTGGTCCCAAAAAAATAAGTAATTAGTAGAAAATTCAAAGTCTGTTAAATTGAGTTTTTCCATTACTACAGGGCGGAGAACATTTAAACTGGCAAACATCCAACATCTGCCCGAGCTATGTTGATTGGTAATGCCATGAACATTGACCTTGTATTTAAAATAGTCGTCAAATTTTAAATCGTTTTTGTGGGTGTAAGTTAATTCGTTAATGCTTTTGTTTTTAACCGCATTGCTAACCGCTCGCATATAGCTGTCGTCTTTATATGATTGTTGGATTTCTTTTAAAATGTCAGGTGTTATTGTCCCTGTGTTGTCGGTTTGTGCATTTGCTTTCATGATAATTCCTGCTATTAATAATAATGGTAAAAAGAATCGTTTTTGCATGGTGTATAAATTATAGTTATAATATAATTAGACAAAGATGCAAAAAAAAAGGATAAAGGGCATAAATAAATAATTTTCTTTTCCCTAAATATTTATATTACCTATTTTATTTTAAAATCAATTTTACGGAAACCCCCATAGCAAGATTGTATGATGGGTTATATGGTGCAATTTTTAGTGAGAGGTCATTGCTAATATCATAATCAAAAAAGTTAGCATCTACACTGGCATCTACGATGTTCATGATGTAGATTGCCATGATACCAATAACATTCAGATCGCGTTGGTGGCGGTAAGTGTCTTTATAATATTTAAGCTGGTCATCAGGTATTTTACCATTGAATTCATCTACTGTATTAGGGTCATCATCCGTAGCATACAAGTAGGCGGTTTTAAAACGATGGTATTCTTTGTTGTTGTGAAGGGCTGCGTAAGTTAGATAACCGCCTATGCCATAGATGATAGGGACTTTCCAGTATTTTTTATTATAAACCTGTCCGGCACCGGGGATAGCCATAGAAAGTAAACTTGCCAAAGTAGGTGAGTGGTGTAGGGTAGTATCGCCTACTGTTTTTTGTGCTTCACCACTTTTGAACGAGAATAATGTAAAACCCAGTATGAGAAAAATATGTATGAGCGATTTCAAAGTTAGGATTTTAGTTTGTCAAATAATTCGATGATTTGTTGTAATTCTTCATCGGAATTAAAATTGATAACGATTTTTCCTTTGCCCTTATTGTTACGGTTCAGATTTATTTGAGTATTGAAAAATTGGCTTAATTCCTGTTGCAGTTTTTCGTAATTATTGGTTTTTGGTTCAATCTTTTTTGATTTTATGGTTGTTTTATTGTTAGCATATTCTCTTACTATTTCTTCAATTTTCCGAACAGAAAAGCCATATTGAAGAATTTGTTTATATAGCATTAACTGTGTCTCAGGATCTTCAATATTAATTATAGCACGGGCATGTCCCATTGTAATTTTTTTCTGTTTGAGCCCTAGTTGGATTTGTGCAGGTAGTTTTAGTAAACGCAAAAAATTAGTAATAGACGAACGACTTTTACCTACTCGGTTGCTTAATTCTTCTTGCTTGAGATTAAATTCCTTAATGAGTCGTTGATAGCCCAATCCAATAGCAATGGGGTCTAAATCTTCCCGTTGAATATTTTCTACCAATGCCATTTCCATTAGGTCTTGTTTACCGGCGGCTTTAATGTAGGCAGGGATTGTTTCTAGTCCGGCTTTACGAGCAGCACGCAACCGTCGTTCACCTGAAATTAAGACAAATTTGTTATCGGAATCGGTTTTTTTACTTATGGTAATTGGCTGAATGACACCTAACTCTTTGATGGAACTCATAAGTTCATTGAGTGTGTCTTCGTTGATGTCAGTACGGGGCTGATAAGGGTTGAAGCTAATTTGATCTATGGAAATTTCTTTAATAAAACCTACCACATCGTCTTCTATCTTATTGGCATCTTCAATAAGGGCTCCCAGTCCTTTGCCTAATGCTTTATTTTTTTTTGCCATAGTTAATTAAGTGTTATTGAATAATTTTTTCTTTTTCGGAGATATGAGTCATATTATTCCGTTGAAGTATTTCGCGGGCAAGATTCATGTAATTTGCTGCTCCCCTTGATGTTATATCGTAGTCAATAATTGATTTGCCATGACTTGGTGCTTCACTTAATTTTACATTTCGCTGAATGATGGTGTCAAAGACAAGGTGTTGGAAATGTTTTCGAACTTCTTCTACCACTTGGTTTGAGAGATTGAGACGGGAATCGTACATAGTGAGTAAGAAGCCTTCTATTTTTAGCTCTGGATTTAAGTTTTTTTGAATAATTTTGATGGTATTAAGTAATTTTCCGAGACCTTCCAAAGCAAAATATTCGCATTGTACCGGAATGATGACTGAATCGGCAGCAGCTAATCCGTTGAGTGTTAGTAAACCTAATGATGGAGAACAATCAATAATTATAAAGTCGTATTTATTTTCTAAAGATTCTATGACCATTTTTAACCGTTTTTCACGTTTCGGTGTGTTCAAAAGTTCTATTTCAGCACCAACTAAATCAATATTAGAAGGTAATAAGTCTAAATTGTCAAGTTCGGAATTGAGGATAATGTCTTTTGCTTTTACCGTATCTAATAGACATTCATAAAGTGTAACTTTGATATTGTTTATTTCAAACCCAAGTCCTGATGTGCTGTTGCCTTGTGGATCAGCATCTATCAATAGAACATTATAGTCCAATGCCGCTAATGCTGCTGAAAGATTAATTGCTGTTGTTGTTTTGCCAACACCTCCCTTTTGGTTGGCTATAGTAATTACCTTTGTCATATATTATATTTTTTGCAAAAATACCAACAGCTATAGAAACAAATTGATTTTATCAAAAAGTGTTTTAAACAAAATCAAAAAAATTATACACAATTATTAATAAACCACCATCAAGTTTATGAAAATGTGCTGATAGTTAGGTTTAGTATCCCCGAAAGTATTCGGTATTAGATTCCTCCCTTCGTTCGGAATGACAAAACTATGTTTTATTGTCATACTGATCGCGCCTAAGGAGGGGGAAGTATCTCTTAAACCAAACTAACCCGACATTTTACCGCCAATGTTTGAGTTATCTCCAACATTAGAAAATATGGTGAATTCTAAATAGACCTAATAGGTTTAATTTTTAAAAATTCAACTATTTTAATAGTTTTGTTATCAGTAATTAGAGTCTGTCTATAATGTCCGATTTCTTCGTTATTCTTGACCTTCAAATCAGTCATCCCGCCTAAGGCGGGATGACTGATTTGAAGGTTTCCGAAAGCCTCGAACTCAAACATTATAGCTCAGACTCTCGACTTTATGGATAGACACTAATTAATCAAACCCTGTTAGGTATAATCTAAAATAACATTTTTAGATTGCACTCATAAATCAATTTGGGTATAAAATAAAAAAGCCCTCTCAAAGGGCTTTTTTATTTAGTAATGTTTAAGGAATGATTTATCCTTTTCTTAGTGCATCAAAATACATGGCAAATGAACGATATAGAAAATGAGTCCATTTTCCAAAAGGGACAATTATTAAAGCCCATTGAACCAGCACAATCAGTTGCAACATAAACATCCACATATTGTTATCAAGTATATCCAAATCAATAAAAAGACGCACTGAAAATGAGAACAGCCCCATGCAGAACAACCAAATAACAAAAAACCAATCGCTGGGATGGGAATGTTTACTGATTTCGCGGTCTTTTATGATTCTGCGCCGGACAAAATCGAAAGTTACAATAAATATTAGAGCGCTTTCTATATAGCCCAAAGCAATTATAAAAGTACTACTTGTTGAAAACCAATCCAGAAACACGGTGGTAAACAACAGACTCAAATAACTTAACACTAAAATAAAGTGTTCAAACCAGCGAAACTGATTATCATCACAACCCAAAGCTCGTTTTTGTGTAAACATGTGGACAACTAAATCCCATAATTTGGTAAAGTATGTACCAAATTTAACTTTAAATTTTGGTTTAATGATTGTTAAGTACCACATTCTTATAATATTGGGTAATAGAATTATTGTGAAAACACCAGCAACAGCAAACATTTCAAAATAATGTCCGTAATGCATAATGGTTTCCAAGTTATTATTTTCATAATAACTAAATCCTAAAACACCTACGATAGCTAATAGGAAAAATAAAATGCTGACAGGAAGGGATTTATAAAGTAATCCTGATAATCCTGTCCAATCATATTTTGATGTTAGCCATCGTCTGAGTGACATCATTAATTCACCGGGAAATGCCTCTCGTGGACAAGTTTCACTACATTCTCCACAATAGTAACATAGCCAGGGTTTTAACGAAGTTTTAATATCATCTTCTAGCCCTAGTACACTTGCTCTAACCATTTCACGAGGAAATGAATCTTCTTCGGTTGAAAGTGAACAAACAGCTGTACAATTACCACAGTTATAACAAGCATTCAAGTCGAATGCACCGTATTTTTTTAAATTTTCTGAAAATTCAGGATTAATCCTTGCCATTGCTCTTTATTTTATAATAAAAATATTCGTCCATATCGTCTATTTCACCAGTTTCAACAAAACCGTATTTCAGCAAACTCATTAATTGAAACATCACCTCATCTTTCGGTAATTTCAATTCTTTAGCGAGTTGCGGGATTGTTTTATCACCCTCTTTTAATGCAGTAAGCAATTTCTTTTTTATGTTATTAAAATATTTTAATTTTTCTGTAACTTCCTTAGGAACAGGGCGTTTTTCTTTAAGATATTTTGCCGTTTTACCTTTTTCAATTTCCATTGTTTATCATTTTAATCATTAGGAATTAAAGCATCTATCATGCCTTCTATATCAACATCTGTAAAACTAATGAGGTTCAGTGCATTTGTTGGGCATACCGGTAAGCACATACCGCAGCCTTTACAAACTGCAGAATTAACTTTAGCAATAAACTTCCCATCCACTTCTACTTTTTCAAAAGCACCATATGGGCAAGCCTCTTCACATTTGCCACACCATTCACAGGTTTTTGCATCCACGGTAGCCACTATAGGTTCCAATGCTAGTTCACCCGAACTGATCAGTGAGAATGATTTTGTTGCTGCTGCCAATGCCGAGTTCATGGATTCCATGATGTTTTTTGGTGCCTGACTAGCGCCCGCAATGATAACACCGTCAATGACTGTTTCAACAGGGCGTAGTTTCATGTGTATTTCATTGAAAAATTTATCTCGGCTACGGGGAACTTTCAACAAATTTCCAATTGCGTTATCTTTTCGAGGAACCATACCGGTAACAAGCACCACCAAATCGGCAGCTACTTCCAGTTCTTTGTCTTTGGTAAGGACATCTTTGATTTTTACAATAGTTTCTTTTCCAACTTTTTCAACAGTTGGTGGATTATCTTCAAATGATTGCAGATAAATGTCGCCTAATCGCGATGATTCATCATACAGCACCTCCTGTTTTCCATAAGTACGAATTCCACGGTTAAAGTGATAATTATGGACACCTTTAAATTTTTTCTTTACATCAATTGAAGCATGAATAGTTGCTGTACAACAATAACGCGAACAATATTTATTATCGCCATCCACCTGTCGGCTTCCAACACAATAGATATAAGCTATATTTTTTACTTCTTTACCATTGTACATTAATTTGTTATCGCAGTAATGCACAATTCGTTTAAATTGAGGTAGCGTAACTACATTATCAATATCGCCATAACCGAATTCGCCCTTTTTAGGTTCGTAAGGATCGAAGCCCGTAGCAAGTAATATTGAGCCGACTTTTATATTCAGGTATTCAGTTTTTTGACTAAAGTCAATACTGCTGCATACTTTTTCGCATTCACCACATTGGGTGCAATTTTTCATATCAATAGCCGGTAAATGAGGATACTGACTGGGATAATTATGATAGATAGCTTTCCGTTGGGTAATATTGAAGTTAAATTCATCCGGAACTTCTACTGGGCAAACATCAATGGCTTTCTGTAATTCTCCATCTGCACACTGAAGTTTAATATGCCGAGGTGTTACTTTTACCTTCAAGTTAAAATTGCCGACACTCCCGCTTTGTTCAACCAATTCAGCACCCGTAAATAAAGTAACATTTTTATGTTTCATTACCTCATCGTATAATCGGGTTATCAATTCTTTACCTGTTTCCTCGTTAGTAAACAGATTATCCCATTGTGAAACGCGTCCTCCTACAAAAAATTCCCTTTCAATAAGAAAAACTTCTGAACCGGCTTCGGCTAATTCCATGGCTGCACGCAATCCGGCTACACCGGCGCCTACAACGGCTACCGCTTTAGTTGATTTTACCTTAATGGGTTCCAGTGCTTCGGCATTGCGTACTTTGGCAATGGTTGCTTTTACAATTCGTATTGCTTTCTCCGTAGCACCTTCTTTATTATCGGAATGTGCCCAGGAAACTTGTTCACGAATATTGGCATGAACATAATTATATTTATTTAATCCGGCACGTTCGGATACTGCTCTAAAAGTTAGTAAATGCAGTTTAGGAGAACATGAAGCGACGACGACACCATCCAGTTTTTGACCTTTAATGTCGTCAACCATTTCCTTTTGGTTGGAATCGGCACACGCAAACATGGTTGTTTTTGCCAAAAAGACACCTTCATCGTTTTCGACAGCTTTTCTAACTTTTTCTACATCTACATAATCGGAGATATTGCCTCCACAGTGGCAAATATAAACGCCTATTTTTTTATTCATTTGGACTCCTCCTTTCTTAAATAACTTGTTGCTTCAGCAGATGCAGCACCCCCTGACAAAATTGAATCAGGAATATCCATTGGTCCGGAAGCTGTACCGGCAACAAACACACCTTTAATACTTGTTTTGGATGGACTTGCTAAAATATCGGATTGATTAATAAAATTGAAAGGATCTAATTTTAATTTTTTGTTATCAAAAACCTGATCAATGCCCCGATTAGGCAACACGCCAACGGAAAGCACTACCATATCGTGTTCGGCTTCTTTTACGACTCCGGCTTCAATATCTTCGTACCGTAAAATTAAGTTTCCGTTTTCTTTTTCGTTGATTTTACCTACTTTTCCTTTAATAAATTCAACCCCCATATCCTGAGCCTGTCCGTAAAACTCGTTGAATCCTTTACCAAATGCCCGAATATGCAAGTAGTAAATGGTAACATCAGCCATAGGTAAAGCTCCCATAAGCAATTGTGCTTGTTTAATGGAATACATGCAACAAACCTGAGAACAGATGGGGTTTCCCACCGATTTGTCGCGGGAACCGGTACACAAAACATAAGCAATGTTATCAGGCATTTTTCCATCGCTCGGTCGTAAAACCGTATTAAAAGGACGGGTTGGAGCCAACTCACGCTCCATTTGCATCGAAGTAATTACATTGGGGGATTTGTCATAATTATACCGTGGAATTTTTAGCGGGTCGAACAGTTTAAATCCTGTAGCCGTTATTACGGATTTTATCTTCACCAAATATTTTTCTTCGGTTTGGGTAAAATCAATACAGTTAGGGGGACAGGCTCGTTCGCAGGCACCACATAAAATACAATTTTCGATGTCAATGGCTGCAGCCCTCGGACTGGCAATGCTAAAGGGGATGTAAGCTGCTTTTCTTCCTATTAGTCCAAACTGATATTCATCAGTAACACTTACCGGACAAGCTTCTTCACACAATTGACAACCAGTACAAGCTGCGACATCAACATAGCGTGGTTGTTTTAAGATAATTGCTTCAAACTGATGTTCTCCCTTTTTTGTTATTTTAAGAGGCTCTGTTCCTGTATAAACAGTAATATTCGGATGCCTTGAAATTTCCGAAACCTTCGGGGTAGTAATACAAGCTGCACAATCAAGAGTAGGAAATACTTTACTTAACAAAATCATTTTCCCACCAATAGATAATTCTTTTTCAACGATTAAAACTTTATAGCCCAGTTTAGCAAGGTTTAATGCCGATTCGCCACCGGCTATTCCGCCACCAACCACAAGAACATCGTATTCCAATGTTTTCATTTGTTCCTGCATATTAATTAATTTGAAGATTTACTTAAATATTCCACAAAACTTTTTATATGTTTTACAAAAGGTTCACTGCATACGGAACAGATAGCTGCCATTTTCAAGCGGGCCGGGTCCATTCCTTTTTCTTTCAGCATTTCCTGAGTAACACGCATAAGCTCGCCGGTTTTCACAGTACACGATTCACCATAAGGGCAGTCAGTCCCATCGGCAGCAATAAAAACGCCATCGAATCCATTTTCAAGGGCATGCATAATCCATCGTGGTTTAACAGCACTTGAGCAGGGTATGGGGATGGTGTAAACAGTGGGCGGATAATGTAATTTCAACAACCCCGCCATGTCGATAGCCGGATCAGATATTTTCTCAGTAGAAAATACCAAAATCTTCGGACTATTATTTACTTTTCCACCTGCCATTATTTATTTCTTTAAAAGGATTTTATAAAAACCTGATTCTTCAATAGTTCCTAGATATTCATAGCCTTTCTTTGTACACCATTTTGGAATATCTTTTTTTGTGCCTTCGTCGGCAGATAAAACTTCCATTATTTGTCCGCTGTCAATTTGTCCAATAGCTTTTTTGGCTGCTAATAATGGTCCGGGACATGATGTTCCACGAGCATCTACTGATTTGTCAACTGTTAATTGTTTTAATTCTTCTGTTGTCATAATAATTAATTTTAAATTGTTAAAAAATATTTATATAAATAATTGAATATTGCTTTCTCCTGCATCCCCTATAAAAGTGGCAGCACCTGCATAACTAAGATGTGGGTAGTCAATCATTTCTTCTGGTTTGAAACCCATCAGGTTCATTGACATTTCACATATTACGATTTCAATATCAAGTTCTGCTGCTTGTTTAAACATTTCATCTAATGAAAGTACATTTTGTTTTTTCATTAAATGTTTTATTAAAGCAGGTCCCATGCCTGACATATTTAGTTTTGATAATTTTAATTTATTTTTTCCTTTTGGCAGCATAATGCCAAACATCTTAGCAAGAAAACCTTTTCCTTTTGCACTTTTATTCTTATCGCGTAATGCTGATAGTGACCAAAATGAAAAGAATAATTTTACTTGAGTATCCATTGCTGCAGCAGCAAGCGATATTACCATTGCCGCTAATATTTTATCCATATCACCGGATACAACGGCTATTGAAAGTTGATCTTTATTTTGATTTCGTAGTTGCTTGATTTGTTTTTCCAATGCGGCAACTCTTTCTTCGAGAATGTTTTCGGACATAATTGTCAATTTATTGTTTTCCAAATTAAATTTTAAAAACGTTGCAATGATACAATAGGTTTTTGGATATTATACTTCAAAACTACATTTTTTTGAACATGTTTTCAACCTTTATCTATCACCTTAATCCGCAAGTGTATTACTATTTCAAACGCCAATATCTTGGTATTAAAGTCGATGCTCGTTTTTCGATTCTCTCCATAGCGAGTGCTATATTTCTGATTTTCAAAACTGTGAATCCCTTTACTAACAAGTATTTGGAGTTCTAATAACTGAAATGCTTCGGATTTAAGGTTTTAAATTAAATAAATAAATGCACATCTGCGTTTTCAGCAGCTGTAATATATTCACCAATACCGCAAATGTCATCAGCAAGATCAATAAAATCGTCAAGTTTAAAACCATTCCATACCTTTCCTGCAAAACCACAAATATGAATTTTTACATTCGTCATTTCTTTTGCGGTGTGAAAAGCTTCCGTCCAGTGTGGTGCATTAAGACGTTGAAGCGAAGCTAAAAATTCATCCTTTTTGTCTGTGATTTCAGAAACACGGTCATTAGTCATTGCATTTTCCTTTTTAAATGCAAAGGCAGCCTGAAGCAATACATAGATTTCAACATCCATATCTTCAGCAGCAGCTCCGCCGAGGATTACACCGGCAGCTGTAAGTTTGTCAACACTCCCTGAGAAAAGAGCTAAACACATTTTTTTTGATTCCATAATAAGTTGTTTTTAAATTTTAATTCAAAGATATGACGGATACCATCCTGTTACAAGAAACTGACTGTGTAGTGTGTTACATAAAAATGTGACATTCATCACATTACATGTCTTTGTGGTTGATGTTTAGGAAAATAGGTTTATCTTTTTGTTGTTTTTAACAATGTCTTAGTATAAAATATTAACTTTGTAAAAAATATCTTTTTGAAATGGGGTACCAATGTCAAGTTTGCAAATTTAGTTCTTTTGCGGTTAGTGTGCTTAACGATGAACAAATGAGTACGCTTGGTAATAATTGTGCAGAAGTTTATTTTAAAAAAGGTGATATTATTTTTAAGCAAGATTCCTTTTCGTTAAATATCGGCTATTTAAAAACAGGACTAGTAAAATTACATATGAGAGGCTTAGCGGGTAAAGAGCAAATTATTAAAATCGCTAAAGCCCCTACTTATTTGGGTATTCCAACTACAATTGGAGAAAAGATTAACCAATATTCTGCAACAGCAATAGAAGACACTTCTGTTTGTTTTGTTAACTTAGATATTTTTAATAAGTTGATTTTGTCAAATCCGAAGTTTTCGTATGAGATCATTCTTCATATGTGCAAAAATGAATTAACACATTTTAGAAATTGTTTATATAAAACACAAAAAAATTCCCGTGGACTGGTTGCTGACACTATTTTAAACTTTGCCAATAATATTTATGAAAGTTCTCATTTTTTCTTACCTCTAACTCGTAATGAAATTGCCGACTTAATAAATTCGTCTCGTGAGTCTGTTAGTCGTATTTTATCAGAGTTTCATAATGATAAAATTATTAAACTTAATGGCAAAGAGATTGAAATATTAAATTTAGACTTGCTAATTAAAATTAGTGAAAATGGATGAGATTTATATTTTTTGAGATTCAGTGATGCTTGATTATCAGTTAATTGAAGAAAGTGTAAATGTTGCCAAAATAGTCCCGCCTCAGGCGGGATGATTTTGTTTGTTTTTAGACTAGACTCATTTATACAAAAGCATTATGTTTGTAAAAAAAATATAAATGAATGTAGGTATTTACGGTTATCCTGTTTCTTCTGAAAATAAACAATTCATAGTTCAGTTTTGTGAATATTTGAAAGCATCTGAAGTAGATGTTTATATTTTTAAACCTTTTTGTCAATTCTTAGAAGATAAATTTGAATTTAAACCAAAGATTAAGGATTATTTTAGTGATTTTTCGGATGTGCCGAAGAATTTGGATATAATGTTTAGTATAGGTGGTGACGGTACGGTACTCGAAACTGTTTCAATTATTCGTGATAAAGGGATCCCGATAGCAGGCATTAATAGTGGGCGATTAGGCTTTTTGGCAAATATTTCCAAAACACAAATGGAAAAAACATTAAGAGATATCTTGCAAAATAATTTCACCGTTGAAAACAGAGCTTTATTAGAACTGAAAAGCAACCGAACTATTTTCAATGATTTTAATATTGCTTTAAATGAAATTACGGTTCATAAAAAAGATACTTCGTCAATGATAGCAATTGATACCATTGTGAATGGAGAGTTGCTGACAACTTATTGGGCTGATGGGTTAATTATTGCTACACCAACAGGTTCTACCGCTTATTCGTTGAGTGTGGGGGGCCCTATTGTAGTACCACAATCTAAAAATATTATTATTTCACCTATTGCACCGCATAATCTGACGATGCGTCCTATTGTTTTGCCCGATGATGTGGAGATAAAATTGCGAATGCATAGTCGTGATAATGTATTTTTAGTGTCATTAGATTATAGATCAGAAGATTTTGACGGTAACGACGAATTAGTAATTCGCCGGGCCAAATATGATATCCAAATGGTAAAATTACCAGATACTTCATTCTATAAAACAATTAGAACTAAAATGATGTGGGGTGTTGATAAAAGGAATAAAAACTAATTATAGTTCAGACTCTCGACTTTATAGACAGACACTAATTAAAAAATAATTGGGCAAAATCTGTTTCAGTATTTTTCTTTAATAATGATTTTATTGGATTCAAAAACCGTTCAAGCAAACGAACATAATCCGTTATTATTCCAGCAGTTTCTATCATTTCTTGTGAAAATTCACCATAGTTTGTTACTAAATCTTGTGGTAATTCCACTTCGGCCGTATAAATAACACCACAGTCTAAAGTATCAAGTTGTTTGTAATATGAAAATCACAAAATAAAGTATAGATTACTCCCAACACTTTCCTTTTAGATATAGTAAATTTACTAAATTAAAAGGTGCTTCCTTACAATATTTTGATATTTCTTTATTAAATAAATTAAAATTTACTAAATGATTTTTATATTTATTGTAAAATAATGGAAGAAACATTTCATATCCTTTAAAGCCTTTGCTACAATGTA
>Ga0114934_10000617_pt1 | contig 22611 bp, 21 predicted proteins | sample 4SBtaG_2_FD_99695 | JGI IMG/M metagenome (GOLD analysis project Ga0114934, IMG submission 99695) | Deep subsurface microbial communities from Kolumbo volcano to uncover new lineages of life (NeLLi) - 4SBTROV10_white metaG | ecosystem: Environmental > Aquatic > Marine > Volcanic ...
GGAGGAAAAGTATATATTCAATCAGGGTTCAATCCCTGAATTGAAGCTGAATCGATCAGAATTGAGAGATACGATTAGGAGACTGGTCAATTAATTTGGTACCTACAATGATTTGACAGTATCGTTTTTCAACAGCCTGTTTACTGTTAAATAAATTTCTGTTACCTTATTTATTATGAATAGAACAATAAAGTTAATAATATTGTTTTTTTTATTCCTATTATTGAATTTTTCGGCATTTTCAAAAAGTCGCATTAATATTTCTGATATAGTAAAAAAATATGAAGAGAGTAAAAGTCCTGAATACAAAGCAAGATTGCTAATATCACAAAATAAATACAAATCTGCATACAAAATTCTCCTTGATATGATAAAAAAAGATAAGGATAATCCTGTATATTATACTATGATTGGTTTCTGCCTTGAAAAGATGGGACATGAAGACAAAGCAGAAATAGCCTATAAGAAAGCTATTTCTCTAAATCCAAAATCCTTTGATTCTTATAATAATCTTGCCTATCTCTATATCAAATCAAATAAGTCTTTAGAAAAAGCACTTAAATATGCAGAAAAGGCTTATAAAATAAAACCAAACAGCCCTTCCATAATGGATACTTATGGATTTGCTCTCTTTAAAAATGGAGATATTATAAATGCTCTGAAAATCTATCAGGAAATCCTTCCTAATTTTCCTGGGGATGCAATGATTTACTATCATCTTGGATTAGTACTAAATGCAGCAGGAGAAAAAGAAGAAGCTAAAAAAGCCCTTAAAAATGCTATTACTTTAGATCCATCACTCACTCCTGCTATGAAAGAACTGGAAAAACTTCATTCTGAAAAAATAATAAAAAAGCCTGAAACAAATAAATCTCAAAAAAAGATCCTATTAGATGGGAAAAATGATTCTCATTCTACAAAGGATTTTATATGGAGGGCTGACAGTTTCAAAAAAGAGTATGAAAAGGGCTTGGCATACTTTTCAAAACTTGAATATGAAAAGGCTGAAAACACCTGGAAAATGGCTATTTTTTGGTTTGAAGAAAACGGTGAGATCTCTGAATATATTTATAAAGCAATAAATTATCTTGGACTTATAAAACAATCTCAAAAAGATTTTACTACTGCAAAATATTATTATGAACTTTCAGAACAAATGCAGGCCTGTTATGGTGCATATATTGTAAAAAATCTTTATGATTCAGGAGATTATGAAAAAGCCTATGAAAAACTTATATCTCTTTCTCAAAAAATACCTGAATCTTTAAGAAATATGCTAGATCATAAAGAAAAAGTTCTTAATCTTAAAATATATGCTCGAAAACATGGTGAAGAGATAAGTTTTGTAAAACAGGATAATTTCAAGGAATATGCATATTATAGTTTTCGTGATATAACAGGTAATCCCAATTGTGAAATAATGCTTCGTTATGCTAGAAGTAGGGATTTTAAAGGTGCTTTATCCGTAGCAGAAAAGATCAAATTATCAATGAATAAAAACCCTAATTTCATAATAGACTATGCTCAACTACTCGCATTAAATAATAAAATTGAAAAAAGTCTTAAACTACTTGATTCTTATTCATGTAATTTTTTTAAACAAAATTGGAAACTCTATCTTCTTCTTAAAGCTCAGCTTTTCTTATTTTAATTTTCCTTATCTTTCACAAGAGAAACAAAATTTTTCAGAAAATACCCAAGCCTTTCACCAGATATGCCATCAAGATAATCCTTTGTTCCCAATGTATAATAATGCTCCGTATAAGGAATATCTATAGATTTATCTTTACAATACTTATTCAAAGCAACTCCAGGATAGGGCTGAAATATCGATACATGTATCCATTCAGGGTCTATTATACGATTGAGTTTAATTAATTCCATTATTTTTTTTTCATCTTCATCAGGTAAACCTATCATATTAAATGAAAGAGTTTTTATTCCATTTTTTTTGCATAAATAAAAAGCATTAATTATCTCATCATCTGTAATATTTCTATTCAAAAGTTTTTTTCTTCTTTCATAACCAGCACATTCAACTCCCATATGAATGCGTTTTAGACCTGCGTTTTTTAGCTTTAGAATGATTTCTTCATCAATAGCCTCTACCCTCGAATTGCACCAAAAAGGCTTATTTACATATTTTTTATATAGTATCAAAAATTTAGACAACCACTTTTTATTCATAAGGAAATGATCATCATGAAATCCAATAATTGGAAATCCCTCAGAATTATCACAAATCTCCTTAATAACATTTTCGGGACTTCTTTGCCTAATATAGCCTGGATATATTTTCCTAAGTGCTGGTGTAGAACAATATGTACAGTTATAATGGCAACCCCTGCCTGTCATAACTTCAAACCCCATTATATTTCTGGCCTTTTTAGTAGGAAAAAGATATCTAAGAGTAAAAGGAAGGGTATCAAGATCTTTTATAATAGGTGTATATTCTCTTTTTATCTTTTCTCCCTTTTTAAAAACTCCAGGAAGTGAAAGAGCATCATTCTCTGATTCCATTAATGCTTTTATGAATAATTCCCCCTCTCCCCTAACCAGTATATGATAATCAATATCAATAAAATCTTCCGGAGAAAATGTAGCATGCATACCACCAACTATACATTTAATCCCTTTTTTACTTAATTTTTGTATAGAGTCCTTTACTAATTTCATTTGATTAGAATAACTTGATATCAATACATAATCTGCTGATATGTTTGAAATTTCTTCAATTTTGCTAAATGCAATTACTTCTACTTCATGATATTTTGATGCAATAGCTGCCATAATACCTATACCATGGCAAATACTCTTATAATATGTTCCTGTTTCCTTTGAAAATGGGCTTAAAAAGCAAAACTTCATGATAATTCTCTGAGAATATCCATTACTGTATCAATTATTGCCGATTTATTTTTTCCTTTTATCTTATATATTAAAGCAGCCTTCTCTCCCGGGACAAACTGTGCATACCTATCATATTCAAGCATTTTTTTAAGGTTTTCAAGGTTTATCTTCGCATCTGAATAGAATTCAAACCTTAAAACCTGACCTTCTAATCTTATTTCTTTTATATATAATGCATAACAGAAGCATTTAATCTCTATTGTTTTAAAAAGCATTTTTACAGGAAATGGTATCTTACCAAATCTATCAATACATTCTTTCATGACTCTATCAAGTGATGAAAAAGAACTCACTTCCGCAATTTTTTTGTATATCTCAATCTTTTGTTTATCATCAGAAATATATTCCTCTGGTATATATGCAGAAAGTCTAAGATTGATCTTTACTTCCCTTGGTTTTTCAATTTTTTCTCCCTTTATCTTGGCAGTCTCTTCTCTAAGCATATTTGTATACATCTCAAAACCTACAGATTCAATATGGCCACTTTGCTGCTTACCCAAAATATTGCCAGCACCCCTTATTTCAAGGTCTTGCATTGCAACTTTAAATCCAGACCCAAGTGCTGTATGAGTGGCAATTGCTTTCAATCTTTCCTTTGAATCCGGAGTCATCTTAACCGGATCATAAAGAAAATATGCATATGCTTGCCTTGCAGAACGCCCTATCCTTCCTCGCAACTGATATAATTGAGCTAGTCCAAACTTATTTGCATCATCTACAATTAATGTATTAGCATTTGGAAAATCAATACCTGATTCAATTATTGTAGTAGAAATAAGTATATCAAATTTATATTCCCAGAAATCAAGCAAAAGTGCTTCCAATTCGCTTTTAGGAATTTGACCATGTCCGACTCTTATTCTTGCTTTTGGAATCAATTTCTGTATTTCTTCTGCAAAACCATATATTGTTTGAACCCTATTATGAACTATAAAGACCTGACCATTTCTTGTAAGCTCTCTTTCAATAGCAGACTTTATAATCATATAATCTTTTTTCATGACAAAAGTCTCTACTGCTTGCCTATTTGGTGGAGGAGTAGTAATCATACTGATATTTTTAAGACCAGAAAGGGATAGGTTCAAAGTCCTTGGAATTGGAGTTGCAGTCAGGGTAAGTGTATCCACAGTCTCTTTAAATTTCTTAAGCATTTCCTTGTGTTTAACTCCAAATCTCTGTTCTTCATCAATTATTAATAGACCAAGATCCCTAAATTTTATATTCTTTTGAAGCAATTTATGAGTTCCAATTACAATATCGATTTTCCCTTCTTCAAGCCCTTTAATAACCTCTTTTGAATAAGCTGGAGCAGATAATCGACTCATTACTGCAAGTTTTATAGGAAAATCCTTCATCCTTTCATAAAAGTTTTTATGATGCTGAAGGCAAAGTATAGTAGTAGGAGCTAAAATAGCTACTTGTTTTCCATTCACTGCAGCCTTAAAGGCAGCTCTGATCGCCACCTCTGTTTTTCCAAATCCAACATCCCCGCATACAAGACGATCCATAGGCCTTTGCTTTTCCATATCACTTTTAACTTCATAAATAACTTTCAATTGATCTTCTGTTTCTCTATATGGGAATAAAGCCTCCATTTTTTCCTGCCAAATAGTATCAGGTGAATATGCATAGCCTTTTTTAGTGGAACGCAATGCATATAATCTTAGAAGTTCTTTTGCAAATTTTTCGGCAGCTTCTCTTGCTTTCTTTTTGGCTTTACTGAATCGTTTACTACCAAGTTTATCAAGTATAATTCCTGCAGAACCAATATATTTCTGAAGCATCAATATATTATCTACTGGTATATAAAGCTTGTCATTTCCAGCATATTCTATAATTAGCATGTCCTTTTTTTCGCCCGCTACATCCATTAATTCATTTCCAATATATCTTCCTATGCCATGCTCTACATGGACAATCAGATCACCGGGTTTGATCTCAGTAAAACTGGAAATAGATTTAAATGATTCATCTTCCTTTGAATGGAACCTTTCAAGTCTGGCTCCAAAAATATCATTTTCCGTGATCAATCTGAATTTTTCTGCTTCATCAATAAATCCTTCAGAAATATTACACACCGAAATATGAATAAAGCCCTTTTTTATTTGTTTAAAATTATCTATTTTCCTTGCAACTACCCTTTCTTTTGAAAGAATATCTTTTATCCTTTCACATTGATTATTAGTTCTTGCTCCTATAAGTACACTCTCAGAATTTTTGATCGATTCTCTTAAATCTTTTATAAGATTTTCTATATTTCCTCTATATGAAGTACCGGCTTGAAATAATGAAGGTTTGGAATTCATATCTTTGCTGAAAGTAGAAAGCCTGAACGAACTCTTTTTATCAAGAATTGAAATTACTTTTTCCAATGGGAAAAAATGATTGCATTTTTTCAAAAAAGCCTTGTTTTCAGTTTCCCATTCAAGAATAAAATCAATTTGTTCATCATATTCAAAAAAAATTACATTGAAATCTTCGGATAAGTATTCAAAAAAACTCCCGGGTTTAAAAATTCTTTCAAATTCCTTTTCACTTTCATTTAGAAGATCTTCCTCAAAGCAAGGGAAAAATGCCTTTAAATCAGTAATACTTGCCAAAGCCTCGCGCAGGGGGAAAATAACAGTTTCACTAATCTCATCAATAGAAACCTGCGTAATACTGTCAAAACTATATATTTTTTCTATTTCATCATCAAAGAGGTCTATTCTAACTGGACTATAAAACGGAGGATAAATATCTATTATTTCTCCTCTGATTGCAAATTCTCCGGGTTCTTCTACTTTTTCTCTTCTCTTATACCCCATTTCCGTGAGCTTTTCAGAAATTTCAGTTCTATTTATTATGCTACCTGCTCTCCAATAAAGCGTATATTCAGAGAGCCTATGAGGGGGCAAGACCATTCTCATTAAAGCCTTAATAGTAGTAACAATTATTTCATCTTTTGATTTATTTAATATTGAAAGAGTATAATTTCTCTGAAATTTATTCTCTAAAAGATTAAGATCCATTTCGCTAAAATATTGGAAATGCGGAAATTCTAAAATCCTTTTATGAGTATAAAAAGAAAGTTCTTCAGCAATTCTTCCAACCTCGCTTTCAGGAACGACTATAAGATTGAATCCCTTTTTAAGATTTTTTGCAGTAAAATAGCAACATGCACTGTGATTAAGGCCCGATATTGATTTCATAGGAAACGATAAATAATATAAAGTCCATGTCCTATTATCACTACAATATAAAGAATGATAATCCATAATGCCTTTAACTTATTGACGGATAAAAATCTTCCCTCTGTATTAATTAATGGTTTTGTGGTTAGTGCATCAAATGGTATTGCAACTTCAGGCTTGTATGGATCATAAAAAATAAGCTCCGTGTCTTCATCATCCAGATTATCGGTAAGATGAGTTTTAAAACTGCTTCTATACTTTGTACCATTTTTTATAGAAAACTCAAGCTCATAATTAATCACTTCATGATTATTTATTCTCTGACTAGTTGAATTCCTTTCAACTATTTTTGCTTCAGCGGGATACCCATGTTTTAAGAGAAAATATGAAATCATTCCCTTTTTGATTCCCTTTATTGTCATAAATATTCCAATAATTGGGAAAATAAATACGAATCCTACAAGGGGTGGCATTGGTTTTCTAAGTGCACCTTTTATTCTAGAATAGTCAGGATTATTCTTAAGATATTGAATACTTACTCTATTATAATTTTTTGTAGAATAACTGATACCTTCATGGCCTAATCCGTTTTTATCTGTATAGGAATAACTGTATTTATAAACAGGACTGCCTTGACTTGAAGAAGAGCTACCTCTACCTTCGGAAAAACCAGTTTTCTCACATTTTTTAATCATCCCAGGTACTTCATCAATACCACTTCTGAACTTATACCAGCTTGTATAATCAGCATTTATTCCGAATATCCACACAAAAATCAGACCAAAACCAAAAAAGAAAAAGCCTAATTTAGCCATAAAATTTCCAAGGATAAGCATTATGGAAAGATCAAATGGTATCTTTCTTGGAGGATAGGAAATTATAGGTCTTTCATTATTCATAATGATAATATTTTACAATATAGTTCTTTCTATTAAAAGAGATTCATTTTGATAAAAGAAATAAAAGTGTCATTAATACATATAAAAGAAAAAACCGCCATTTCCGGCGGTTTAAATTTCTGGCTCCTGAGGAGGGACTCGAACCCCCGACCCAGTGGTTAACAGCCACTTGCTCTGCCAGCTGAGCTACTCAGGATCAAATTCTTATTTAATTTTAAAAAATTATTACTTATATTTCAATAAAAAAAATGTACCAGAGAACCATTTTACCTACAATAATTTTACAGTATCCCATTTTTTCTCTTTTTTTGCTATATTTGTAAATTTATGATAATTTTTTATTATACTTTAAATTTTGGAGCTATATGAAGGGACTTACTAATGCTGCGTTTTATTCATTAATCGAAGCTTCCACAGAAAATATTCTGAATATGTGGAGTTTACGACTTGATAAGCCTGTTAAATTTGATGTATTCTTTACATGCAAGCCGGAAGATCAATTTGCTAAACATATTCCCGAAGAAATAAAAAATGTCTATTATATGAATATAAAAGAATTTGGCGTTTATGCTATGTTCAGCTATGAAAGCATCGAAAAATATGAAGCATTAGAGTGGAGTGAAATACTTTTCAAAGCTTTTTTGGCAAATATCTCATCTTTATTTGAAAATAAAAATGCAGTATTGGATAAGCTTTTTATAAAGGAAAGCTTTCAAGGAATATTCGATTCCATTCTTCCTGAGATAATATCTTCGGGGAAAGACTTCCAAGGAATAGGTTTTATGGCACAGGGCCTTACAGGATTTCTAATAATTCCTGCGCCAAAGGAATTATAAAATGAGTAACGATGAAAAAAATAAAGTTGCACTCCTTGCCCAGGGTGATTTTCTTATATCATCCAGTATCCCTTTAAAAACAGTATTTTTCAGTTCAAGTCTTGCAATAGTATTTTCTGAAAAAGGCTCTCAGAGATTCGGTATGGGCCTTTTTTCAATACCTGATATAGAAATATTTAATACTAATCTTTTTCTTTCTGTTAACCATGGGCTTTGGCTCTCATATCTCAATTATATTAGGGAAGTAAAAAATAAGGATAATATAAGTATTTCTGTTTTTGGTGCTTCTAATATTATTGGGAAAGCACATGAAAATTCAGGTTATGGTTTTAAAAATTTATTATTTTTTGATAAAATTGTACAAGAATTAAATGTTAATAGATTATTTAATGACTTGGGAGGGAATTTCTGTCGTCAACTCGAACTATTTCCTGGCGAAAAGCACCTATTTGTCAACAATAGTTTGGCAGAGAGAATCAATTATGATTTCTAAACTATCTCTAAAATTAGGACTTCTAACCGGTTTTTTTCTCGGCTTTTTAAGCTTTATACTTGCTTGGCTTAAAAATGGTCTTGTGGTCGGACTTGAAAAAATGTTTTTCAGTTCTTTCAGCGGTCTGATAATAGGCTGTGGAGTTGGTGAGGCCTTACTCATAATATATCCAAAGCTAAATTTAAATGAAAAAAAATCCATTGAAAAAAAGAAAGAAAACTTTGATTATATATTCCCTGAGCCAGACACAAAACACTCACATGATCAGGAGAAAAGATGACAGAATATACTTTTGCAGCAATTAAAGGAAGCTTTAAGGGAGAAATATCAGTAGGTGCTTTCTATTTAAAACTTGATATAAAAACAAAAAAGATTGTATCCTCACGCTTTGCTATAAAGCATAATACAGAACACAAAGATATAGAACTTCATCTTGATTTTGATGATTTTGCCAAGGAAGTAGATTCCATGTATTCAAATATTAGCGAGACTGATCCTACTTTTGATAATATAGCAATCTTAGAATCATCCTTCGTTCAATCATTTCCAACAGACAAACTTGAAAAAATAGTGAATTTAATAATTTCATCAGGAGATGAATATCTACGTAATATTCTAATCAGAGATCTACTAACTGATGAGATAAAAAAGCATTTTAATGAGCTATATGGAAAAGTCAATATTCAGATAGAGGAACTCCTTCCTAAATGTGAAAATAATGATGATGAAAATAGAGACAATGCAAAAAACAATATGCAAAATGAAATAATAAAGACAAAAGCATTAATGGATCCTATTAATGGCATTATAGCAGAAAATCTTGAACCAGGAATAGAACTTGTTCTTAAACTTGCAGATCAGAAAAATTTGGATCAATATTATGACATTCTTAACTTTCTCGAAGAGGACAAAGATGCTATGAAAGCAAAAATAATTGGAGAAATTACGGAAGTAAAACCCCCTGATGAGGAAGGAATAACTGATATCAAAGTCATGGTAAAGCTTGCTCCAAAACTTTTTACATTGATTTCTTTACAACCAAAACTTAAACTTATGATAAATGGTGATACGATCATTGAAAATACGCAAAAAAGTGAAGAATTACAGAATAGCAGTATATTAAGCAGTAATAATTTTATACTCATCATTTCTGCATTAATAGCAATTTTTATATTATTAATTATTCTATACTTGGTATTTACATAGTGGAGGGCTTGTGACACCTGAAGAACTAAAACTTTGGAAAAACTATAAAGAGAATGGATGCAAATCTTCACGTGAGAAATTGATCATAAAATATACCAGGTTTGTCAAATTGGTTGCAGGGAAAATGGCTATGAACCTTCCAGACAATATTGAGAGAGATGATCTTATCAGCTATGGTATGATAGGTCTTATAGATGCAGTAGAAAAGTTTTCCCTTGATAAAAATGTTAAATTTGAGACATATGCATCTTTAAGAATCAGGGGTGCTATTTTCGATGAATTAAGAGCTTTAGATTGGGCGCCAAGATCTCTTAGACAAGGAATGAAAAAGCTTGAAAAAGTAATGGAAAAACTCAGCAGTGAATTAGGAAGAACTCCTAATGATGATGAGATAGCCAAAGAAATGAATATATCTTTAGCTGATTTGTATAAACTATACAATAATACAAAAGCATCACTACTACTTTCTCTTGATGAAGAATATGACGATAATGAAGGCACAAGTACAAGAAGAGATTATGTAAAGGATGATGAGAACAATTCTCCACAAACGCAACTTGAAAGCGAAGAACTTAAAACAATGCTTTCTACAGCTCTTGAAGAACTTTCAGAAAGAGAAAAATTAGTAGTAACACTTTACTATTATGAGGAATTGACTTTAAAAGAAATTGCACAAATATTAGGAGTTACTGACTCTCGCGTTTCCCAGTTACATACCAAGGCAATACTTAGGCTTAGAGGAAAGCTAGGTAAAATGCGCGAATGAAAATAGGGGGATAAATGGAAAAGAGCCTTGTATTAGAGGGTCCAACAATAGAAGAATGCCTTGAACAAGCATGTCAACAATTAAAATGTAATAAAAAAGATATCGATTTTAAGGTACTTACTGAAGGCAAAAAGGGATTATTCGGCCTTATGAGTCAACCCTATAAAATAAAAGTAACGCTTAAAGAAGCCGATATCTCCGAAGAAGAAAAAATCGACAAGGTTCTTGAAGAGGTAGACGAAATCAATGTTAATGTTGATGGCTATTGTGTTATAACAAGAGAAGAAAATGGAATTTATATAACAGTTTACCCGCCTCAAGGTAATGGATATCGAATTACTCTTGATCAAGCCAGCAAATATATAGAAGAAAACGGTATAATCAATGCGGACATGGATGATGTAGCAATTGCTGTAAACAATTCTGATGCGAAACCTGTCAGAATAGCTGATTTTGATCCAAGTATTTATAAAGATGGCGAAGCTAAGATAGAAATAAGTGGCGATAAAATGACTGCAAGTATAATAATATCACCTCCCAAAGGTGGAAATGCGGTAACAAAAGAAGAAATTATTGAGCTTTTGAAAAAAGAAGGTATAAATCATGGAATAGACGAAGAAACAATCAAAAATACTCTTGAAAACAAGATTTTTAACAAGCCGGTGGTAGTAGCAAACGGAACTCCCCCCAAAAATGGAGATGATGCAAGGGTTGAATATAAATTCAAGCCTAAAAAAGAAAAAATATTTACAGAAACAGAAAATGGGAAAGTAGATTTTCATAATCTTAATCTTATAAATAATGTTCTAAAAGGTGAAATAATAGGAGAAAAAATACCATCTACACCTGGTGAAGGTGGAATCAATATATTTGGAGAAGGAATACCTGCTCAACCAGGGAGAGACATTCTCCTTACACCTGGTAAAAATGTCTCTATATCTGAAGATGGGACAAAATTGATTTCTGAGATTGATGGACAGGTTACTTTCAAGAAAAATAATGTGGATGTTCTTCCGGTCTTTACAGTAGATGGTGATGTTGACCTTTCAACTGGTAATATTAATTTTGTAGGTAATGTTATTGTAAAAGGTAGTATACTCAGTGGTTTTTCTGTAACTTGTCAGGGAACACTTGAAGTTGCAAACACAATCGGCTCCGCCAATATCGATGCAAAGGGAGATGTAATAGTCAAGGGGGGAATTCTTGGCAAGGATAAAGGGGTGATTTTATCTGGAGGCAATATAATTGCTAAATTCATAGAGAACTCTAATTGCTCAGCTTATGAAGATGTTATATGTGATAAAGCCATTATGCATAGTCATATCAAAGCAAAGAAAATACATGTTACAGGCTCAAAGGGGCTTATAGTTGGTGGTAATCTACAAGCCGAAGATGAGATAGAAGCAGCTTCTATTGGCTCTCCACTTGCAGTAAAAACTACTCTTATAGTAGGCATAAGTAAAGAAATACTTCAGAGAATTGACTCCATAGAAAAACAAATAGAGGAAAATATCAATAACCTTACAAGAGTTAATCAGGCAATAAATATGCTTGCAAAGATAAAAGAAAGATCAGGTACACTTGATGAACATAACCTTGCAAAATTAACTAAAACTATAAATATTAAAAAACAGATAGAATCTACTCTTGCTTCTCTAGAAGAAGAAAAATTTAGTCTTGAGGATCAGGTTGAATCTTCTAAAAGCGGTAAAATAAAAGCAAAAAAAGTAATATATCCAGGGGTAACTATTACTATTAGAAAAGGTATAATGCAGGTTAAAGATGAAATTAAATTTGCAAAACTCATATATGAAGAAGGGTATATAAAAATAAATCCATTTTCTTGAGGTAAAAAATGTCACCAATAGATCCTATTGATCCTAAGATCGAAGCACTTAAATCAATGCAGGCTTCAAAGTTGCAGCAAAATAGGCGAATTTCTGAAGAAGGAATGGAAAGACATGCTGCAGAACTTAATAAAGAAAATGATAAAGAAAAGACTTCAGTTGGTGATGTAGATAAGACTCAACAAGGAAAAATTGATTCTGAAGGAAAGGGCGAAAGCAAAAAAAAAGAATCAAAAAAAGAAAAAAATACTGATGAAGAAAAAAAGAAAGATGAAAAAAATCCAAATAAAGAACCATTTAAAGGCAATCTTCTAGATATAAAGGGTTAAGAAAATATAATCATCAATAATCTAAAATTAAGAAGCAGAAGGGGGATTTAAAATATGGCTGAAAACGAAAAAATCGATATCAATACTGAATTTGTTAAGAAAGTCAACCAACAGCTTGTTCAGAAAGACAACCTTATCAGACTTCTTGAAATGAAACTGAAGCAGTTTGAGCAAAATGAATCTAATTTTGATGAATCATCAGATGAATTAAGAGCATCACTCGAAGAAAAATTACAAGAGCATGAAGAGCTTATTTCCAGGCTTAAACTTAGGATCAAAGAACTTGAGGAAAATAATGAAATTTCAGAAAATACATCATCAGGGGTTTCAGATGCTGAAAGTATGGAAGTGATAAAGGACCTGCAGGAAGAACTTGATTCTCTTAGAGAAGAAAATGCTTCTCTAAAATCCGAAATAGAGAAAAATAGCTCACAATCAGATTCAGGAAATACCGATCTTCTTGAGCAACAACTTCATGAGATGAAAATGGAACTTGCAGATAAAACAAATAAAATTGAAACTCTTATTAAAGAAAATGAAGAACTTCAATCGAATATAGATAAATTATCTAAAGTCGATATACCAGACGAAGAAATTGAGCAGAAGCTCTTATCTCAAGCCGAAATCATAAAAACTTTAGAGACTGAGAACAATGAATTAGAAAAAGAGAAGCGTACTTTAATGGAAAAAATTAATATTCTTGAACAGGAGGGGGGGGCTGAAATGGTAGAAGATGAGCTCCTTTCAAGGATAAAAGAAGATCTTCTTGATAAAATATCAAAGCAAAAACATGAAATAAGTGAATTAAAAGATAAAATATCTAAACTAGAAAAAGAGAAAACTTCTGAAAAAGAAAAGTTTAAAGAAATAGAAAAATCTCAATTAGAATTGGAAAAAAAGCTTTCAGAAAAAGAAAATGAGATATCTAATTTAAAAGCCGAGATCGAAGAAAAAGTTTCTGAGCTTAATATTATTTCTGATAAAAATAATAAACTAGAACTTAAAATTGTTTCATTAACAGAATCCGAAGATTCCAAAGACAATAAAATCTCTGAACTTCAGGAAAAAGTCAATGAACTTCAGGAAAAGTTATCTTATAATGAAGAGATGAAAGAAAAATTAACTAAACTTGAAGAAGAGAAAGCCCACTTCGACGAAAAGATAAAAATGATAAAATCTCAAATAGAGTTAATGGGAAACTATGCCTTGACTATTGCAAAATAATATTATTGTGGATTTTTTCTACATAAAAAGTTGATTTTTTCCATATTTTTATTCATTAAGCCCTAAAAAAGGGCTTTTGTTTTAGTTGGCACATTTTTTGTTAGTTTATTAAATGAAAAAATTTAAGGAGGTGCCATATGTTTGGAATCATCAAAAAGGATCCAAGAGCTGATCTTAATGTTTTTGATCAATTTGCAAAAGACCTGTTTTCTACAGATCTTTGGGACACTGGATTTCGTTATCCGTCAGTAGATATATATGAAAAAGATAATCTTATTAATTTTGAAGTAGAAGTCCCTGGTGTCTCAAAAGAAAATATCAATGTAACTGTAGATGAAGGAGTTCTTACAATCTCTGGAGAAATCAAAAACGAAAAGGAAGATGAAGGGAAAAACTACTATAGAACTGAGAGAAAATATGGTTCTTTTAGTAGATCTTTCACCCTAGGAGAAAATATCAATGAAAATGATATACAGGCAAAATTCACAGATGGTATACTAAAAGTAACAATCCCTGTGAATAAACCTGAAAAGAAAGAAGCCAAAAAAATCGAGATCAAATAATAAAAAGGCCACCTAATGGTGGCCTTTTTTATATTCTCCGATAAGATATAAAGATCCCGTAATAAGAATTGGTAATTTTAATTTTTTAGCCATTATTATTGCTTTATTATATGCTTTTTTCCTATCTTTTTCAATAAATATTCTAGCTTTAGAATTAGCCCGATAAAATTCATCTGCAAATATATCAGGCTTAAGTGCTCTTTTATTATTAACTGTCGTTATAATAATATTATTACTTATTCTACTTGTTTCCTTTATAAAATCCATATAATTCTTATCCGCAAGAATACCCACAAGCATTATAATACCCTCCGGGAACACCTTTTTTACATGTTCTTTTAATCTCTTTGCACTTATGCTATTATGTGCTCCATCTATAATTACTATAGGGTCTTTATTTATAATTTCAAAACGTCCTGGCCAATCTATATTATCAAAATCTTCTTTATCAAGTTCTATTGTAAAGCCCTTTTTTTCAAGAAATTCTATTGCAGTAAGAGCAAGTGAAAGATTTTCCAATTGAAAACTTCCTCCAAGAGGAAATATAATATTTTCAAATAAATACTTTTTCCCTTTAATATCAATAATACTGCTATTTATATTATCGGATATTACTTTTATCCTTATCCTATTAAAAGGTGTAAAACAACCATATGCTTTCACCTCTCTACATCTTTTTTTAATTTGATACATAATTTCTTTACTACGATTAATATTTATTACAATGGAATCTTTTTTTATTATGCCAGCTTTTTCTCGCGAAATATCCTTGAGCGTATTCCCTAGTATCTTTGTATGATCATAAGATATCCTTGTCAAAATACATATATCTCCATTAGCTACATTTGTTGCATCAAGCCTTCCACCTAAACCGACTTCTACTATTGCTAGTCTGATCTTATTCTTTGAAAAAGTATAATATGCAAGGGCAGTCATACACTCAAAATAGCTAGGATAAAGACCTGTTAATTTTTTAACTCTCTCAATATATTCCCATATTTCATAAAGGTTTTCAGAAAACTCTTTCTCGGATATCATATTATTATCTATTCTTATTCTTTCATTGGGCTGATTTAAGTGAGGAGAGGAAAAAAAACCTGTTTTTATATGTCTTTTCAAAAGTCCACTAAGTATCGCCCCTGTAGAGCCCTTTCCCTTTGTACCAGTAATATGTATAATCTTATATTTTTTTTCTGGATTTCCCATAATTTCAAGTAATAGCTTGATTCTTTCAAGCTCATATTTAGAACCTGAATCAGCAATATTTTCAAGTTTGGAAAGAGCATCAGAAAAAGAAAAATTCATTTTTTTATATTTTTTAGAAAAAGACCACTAAATCTTTTATAAAAAAAAAGGACTACTATAGAATTAATAAAACCCTTCAAAATATTAAAAGGTATTACTCCATATAATAAATATGCATAAAGCTGTTTCCCATGCATCCCATAAAATATGGGGACAACAATATAATTAAGAATATACATTGAAATACTTAAAAATATTATTCCACATAAAAGCCCAAGAATCCCCCCTTTTTTTGTATGATTATTTCGATATATCAATATTGTAGGAATAACAAAGGCAATACTTGCTACAAAGCTCATAATATGCCCTAATAAATCCGGTTTTATCAAGAAATGCAAGATATTTCTCAGTGCAATGATAATAATACTATACCATATTCCAGCATATAATCCTGTCATCAATGGTATCACATCACTTGGATCATAAGTAAGAAAGGCATATCCGGGTATAATGGGAATCTCAAAAAGCATCAGCACAAAAGAAATAGATGTCATCAATGAAATTACAGATATAAATCTAGAATTATTCATAATATTTTTTCAAATATGCACATTATTCAAGCCTTTTTATTTCTGAAATATTTGCTTTTTTTGTAGACTGGTCCTCAAATAAAAGTAGCATAGAGTGTTTTAAAACATTTACAGAAATAACCTTAGCCTTTTTAGATTCGTATTCAACAAATTCTTCTACTTCGGGGAGTTTTTTTCTCTCTTCTTCATAAATGCTATTTTCATAGTTTAAGCAACAAAGAAGCCGTCCACATATACCAGAAATCTTACCAGGATTTAAAACAAGATTTTGGTCCTTAGCCATTTTAATAGATACAGATTTAAATCCACAAAGATGTCTGTGGCAGCAAATATGTTGGCCACAAGGCCCAATACCTCCGATAAGTTTTGCTTCATCACGAACTCCAATCTGCCTAAGTTCTATCCTAGTCCTGAATACTGATGCAAGTTGTTTAACAAGTTCTCTAAAATCTACTTTATTAGGAGCTGTAAAATAAAACATAATCCTTGCTGCATCAAAAAGATAATGAACCTTTACCAATTTCATATTAAGTTTTAAACTCTTAATATTTTTTTGACAAATATCAAAAGCCTGTATTTCCCTTTCCCTATTTCTCTTTTCCTGCTGTATATCTTTTTCTTCAACCCATTTGATAAAATGAGCAATATTTCCGCTTTCTTCAGCTTTAAGTAATAATTTTTCTTTTTTTAAAAATTCTGCGAATTCTTTTCCTCTTTCTGTATTTATTATGAGTTTTTTAGCAGAAAATTTCTCCATTTCTTCATTCATATTTTCAGGTACATAAAAAATGGCTCTTATTTCTTTTACAAAACAAACCATATAATCATATTCTTTGCCTATAAATTTCTGCATTTCTCGAGAAATGCCTGATTTTTCATTGATTTCAGGAGATTTTTTATCTTCTTTTATTACATTATCAAGCTCGAGTTCTTCCTCTGGCTCAATAAACATGAACTGATTCTGAAGTGTTCTTTCATCCATATTTAATTTTCCTCTGGGTTATATATTGTTTCATTACTTTTTTTCTTTCTATTCCACAAGTGTATCAAAAAAAACGATAATATCAAAACAACTCCCAATATCATTGTGAAAAGATTAAAGTTGTTCATGAGCATATCCTTTGCCTGTTCTCCAAAAAAATATATAACTGTCGCAACAATAAAAAACCTTGCTCCCCTGGTAAAAAAAGATATTATTGTAAATTTAGGTATTGATAATTCAAATATTCCAGAACTAATAGTAAATATCTTATATGGTATAGGTGTAAAACCTGCTATGCCTACTGCTAATACCCCATACTTTTCAAATAAGTTCTCTATATTAATAAACTTTTCTTTACTTATAAATCTATATATAAGAGGCCTCCCAAATTTATAACCAAGGCCATAGCCTATTACTCCTCCAAATGTTGATGCTATTGTACATATAATGGCATACAAAAATCCAAGTTTTGGATTCATTATACACATAAGAATTAATAAAATATCAGGAGGCACAGGAAAAAATATAGATTCGCTCATCGCCATAAAAAAAAGGGCTGCTTGTGGCGATTGGCTATTGGCCAGCGAAGCAACCCATGATTGCAAATTCATTAATTTTATTCTTCTTTATCCTTTGCTTTTGAAATAACTTCCGGCTCCATTGCTTCTTCAGTGATTTCTTCCACTTCCTCAGATTCTTCAGTCGGAGGAACAACAGTAAGGACAACTCTTTCATTATCCTCTAAAACAGTTATTTTATCACTAATATTAAGATCTTTTATTCTAATTGCATCATGAAATCCAAGAGGTGTGCAATCAATTTCAACAAAATCAATCGCATTTTTTGGGAGACATTCTATTTCTATTTCATCTATATTATGCTGAAGTACGCCCCCTTGTTTAACACCTTCAGCCTGGCCAAGCACATGTATAGGTACCTTATATGTTATAGGCTCATTTGCATTGAACTCATAAAAATCAAGGTGAATGATATTTTTCTTTATTGGTTCTATACTAAAATCTTTTATAATAACTGCTTTAGGCTCACTATTTCCGTTTTTATTTGAATAGTCAAGCTCTATTATTTTTTTGTTCTTAGTAGCGTTTCTGAACTTAAGATAATCACTATTCTTAATTTTAATAGGAAGTGTTTCATGCCCCTTTCCATAAATAACTGCTGGTATAAATCCAGAATTTCTAAGCCTTCTATTTTCATTCTTTCCTTTCTCTTCTCTAAATTCACATTTAAGTTTCATGATTATATACTCCTTAATTAGGTTTACTTTATATAATTAAAATGCCAATAGCATACTTTGCAGGAAAATTTTAATCCAAAGGTACTCTAAAGTCAAATGTTTTTGACCGCTATACCACTAAAATCTAACATTAAAAATTTGTTTTTCTCTATATAATTTTTTAAAAAAATGCAATAGTAGCCTCTTAATGCTCAAGGGTATTTTATCTTTAAATATAAGTCTGAATAAAAAAAATAGAGTAAAATTATTTCTTTTTTTTAGATTTATAAATATTTCTATAAAAGCAATGAAATTTATAAAATAAAATCTCAAGTGACTATTCAAAAATCTTTTTTTGAATACACTACCTTGAAAATAATTTGTATATTTCCTATTTGAAATTAGATCTCTAAATTTCTCGAAAACCTTGGTTGAAGGGAATGAATAAAGATAACTTAATTGTATCATACATGGTTCAATAATAGAATTTAATACAACACTTTTATAAATATCATTTCCGAGTTCTCCAGGGATTCCCATCATATTAAAAGTAGCTATATTAATTCCTGATTCTTTTAAAAGGATTAATGACTTTATAGAATCGATTTTATTTTTACCTTTTTTTCCGATTATATCAAAAAGCCTCAAATTAGTCTCAATCCCTGTAAACACCTCTTTTATAGGAAGTTTTTTTAATATTTTAATACTTTTTTTATTTATCTGTGAACTAGCCATCAATAAGGATAAAGGAAGTTTTACATCTCTATTATATATCTTTTCGAATCGCTCCAACCATTCGATATTTGGGAAAAATATATCATTCTGAAACTGAATATATTCAATATTAGGATATTTTTTTATCACTTCGACAATTTCTTTACATATATGTTCTGGGGATCTAAACCTATAATATGAGTTCCCATATATTTTTTTATATGCATTATTGCAACAAAACTCACAGTCAAAGGCACATCCTCTTGCAGCCATTATTGGGAAACGCTTGAATATCCTATAATCATCAGTATTTTCAAAATCAGTTGCCAAAAGGTCAGAAAAAGGGAGTGAATCCAGCTCTGCTATAGGTGGTCTGCATTTATTTTTTATTATACCATTCTCTGTTTTGAAACAGAAATTTTCTACATCAGTATAATCACTACCATTTTCTATGCGAGCGAGAAATTCTATAAAGGCCTCTTCTCCTTCTCCAATACACCAAGCATCAAAGCAGTCTTTTTCTGCTATTCCATCCGGATCTACAGTAGGGTGTATTCCTCCATAGATAATGGGTATTTTCGGAAATATTTTTTTGCATTTTTCTGCAATACGAACTGCTTCTTTAAACATCATTGAAATAGAGGAAATTGCAATAATATCAGGATTTTCTTTTTTAAGTATGGAATTTATTTCTTTTGTTCTTGCTAATTCTGAAAACTGATAAAACGATAAAGAATGTCCCTTATTTTTTACATATGAAAAAAGAACACCAATGCTATAATAAAACCTCTTATTCCAAATAGTCTTATTATTCTCACTAATATATCCCCTTTCGGGGTAGAAAAATACTATTTTGATAATCTATACCCTCTTAAAATCCTCTATCAAAACTTTTATTCCTATATACAATCATTTTCAATTTGCTTTCAGCAAACCTTATAATGCCTTCTGTAAGCGGTATAAAACCATATTGTCTGTAATATCCCTGACCAGGATGAATCAACCAGTCTATATAATCATATAAAGCCTTAGTTTTCTGATAATTCCTGTCATTATAGGATTGTTCTTTATACAAAGTCATCCAGAGTATTGTGCTCATGGGATAACTCTTTTGATTATCGGATTCAATAGAACTAGATTTAAGCTCTTCCCAAGCCGAAATATTAATAGATGCTCCTATTCCTGCTAAATCAGGTGATATCATTTTTCCAGAAAGATTTAAAATCCTCGCCTTATCCAATTCAAAAATATTAGCTTCAGATAATCCGACATAGCCTAAAGAATAAGGGATATCCCTTATAAGCCTTGGAACTAGGCTGTTTTTACTCGCCCATATTCCTGATATATATCGCAGTCTTTTTCTTCTACCAAAATCATTTTTCCATATCTTAGACCTTTTTGAAAGAAAATCACTTAAAATAAGTGTATTTTCCGACTCATTAGGATAATTTATAATGATAATATTTTTTTCAGGGAGTTTTTTATCTTTATTAAATATCTTTATAAGTGGAGAATTCCATTTTTTGATTTCACCTTTAAATATCCCCTCCAAAACATTCCAATTCAAATCGAGTGAGTTTATACCTGGAACATTGAAGCATATAGCAATAGAAGTAAATCCGAAGGGTATAGATATAATTTCCTCAGATAATAATTTTCTTTCCTTATATGATGGATAATGAAAACTAATTACAAAATCAATTTTTCCCTCTTTAAGTTGTTTATATGCATTAGTAATAGTCTTATTTAAAAATACTGCATCTATATTCTTTGATTTTGCAAATTCAGTATTCAGCTTATTAAAAAGAAAAAATGTCGCCTCTGAACCTGCTCCTTTAAGTTGAATACTTCCATTATTAGCATAACTTATTGAAAAAGCAATAAAAAATATTATCAAAATTGTAAATTTATACATATATAGTTATTATTATCAGGCTTTGAAAAAAAATCAACCATAAAAAAACCTGTTGATCTTATAAATGCTCTCTATTCTTCAAAATCTTATACATGGAACAAGATATCTTATAAAAACCTTTAATACGCTTCAAAAACAGTATTTATTCACAGGCTGTTGAAAAACTCTGTTGGCAAATCCAATAATATTTCTTAACCCTTATCTCTTATCCCTTACCCCTTGTATAAATACACAGTATTTTGCACCATACTTATTTTAGAAGTTTTTCAATAGCCTGTGTATGTAATGATTCCAAGTTAAAAAATATAAGGTGGTAGCGACGATTGGGATCGAACCAATGACCTTCCGGGTATGAACCGGATGCTCTAGCCAGCTGAGCTACGTCGCCATCTGATATTTTGTTGTTTAAGACATTTTAGTTATAAAAAGAGACCCTCCAAGGATCTCTTGTTTTATTGGTTGCGGGGGCAGGATTTGAACCTGCGGCCTCCGGGTTATGAGCCCGACGAGCTACCAAACTGCTCCACCCCGCGTCATTAACTGGTGCCGAGAGCCGGAATCGAACCGGCACGGGCTCGCGCCCGTCGGATTTTAAGTCCGGTGCGTCTACCAGTTTCGCCATCTCGGCGTGTGTTTGTAATATTAATATATCTATTTTAAAAAGTCAATGCACCGGTAACCATTGATACTGTAAAATTATTGTAAGTGAGTAAAGCAAGTTAGAGCTTGCACAGATAGTTTTTCAACACTTGTTAACCATTTTTTACCTACAATGATTTGACAGTATCTAATATTTGTGAAGTTGTTGTGCTTATAATGATTTAGAATTATTATTTAATTAGATATATTTTAATATTTTTCAAAGGAGATATGATATGGGCTTAATTCTTAAAACTCTGGAAGATGTTCATGTTAAAAATATTTTATTATTACAAAAAAATATCTTGAATAATATTAATAATCCAGAGATATTTAATCCAGATGATGCAGAAATGGTTCAAAGATGTATAAATGGATTTTCATGCGGTTTTTTTGATGGGGACTTATTAATCGCATATTTACTGATATTTTTTCCAAAGACAATAGACGAGTGCTATTCTTTATATACTAAAATAAAAGTAAATCCAATGGAAACTGCTCATTTTGAAACTGTTGTGGTTAGTAAAGAATATAGAAATAGATCTCTTCAATATAAATTGTTTATTGAAGGATTAAAATGTCTAAATTCAACAGAAATAAAGCACTTATTTTCCATTGCATCTCCTGAAAATATTTATAGTATTAAAAATCTTCATAAATCCGGGTTTGAAGAAATATGTTGCTTAAGAATATTTAATAATAAAAGAAGAATAATTTTTTATAGAAAACTATATTAGTGTTAAGGGGTAAGAAATTATAGATTTTAAATTTTGGATTTTGAATGAGTTGATGGGTAAAAGGGTAAAGGGCAAAAAGGTCATTGTATTTTTGAAATCAAGCTTTTTAATGAATTAAGCTTTTTATAGGGTGTCATTCCATTCATATCAATGCCAAAACTTGGTCTTGCTGTATTCCATGTATCCTGCCATTGTTGAGCTTTATAGATGAAATCTGCATCGCTCAAGCACCTTTCAAGATGAATAGAAAAGAAGCTTTCATCATCTTTCCTATGAGAATTTTCAACTATTCCCTGAAGATGTTTTGCA
>Ga0114934_10000618_pt1 | contig 22602 bp, 14 predicted proteins | sample 4SBtaG_2_FD_99695 | JGI IMG/M metagenome (GOLD analysis project Ga0114934, IMG submission 99695) | Deep subsurface microbial communities from Kolumbo volcano to uncover new lineages of life (NeLLi) - 4SBTROV10_white metaG | ecosystem: Environmental > Aquatic > Marine > Volcanic ...
CGTGCAGGGAGTGTGGTTGGAATGCGGGGTTGACGGTTTGGGCCGCGGCCCAGAGTCCTTGGGCGGCGACTTGACCTCCGTAGACTCGTCCCCATGGATTGGTTGCGTTGGGGGCTCGCCATGTATCGCGGCCGAGTTGTTCCATCTCGAAGAGACCGCGGAAGCTGGCGGTGGTGTTCATGAGCCGGGACCTTATCTAGCGAACTGTCGGTGACGGCTTGCTTCGTGCGAGGATTCGTTGGTGACGGTCGTGATCGAGGTAGGTGATGATCCAGCGGCTTGGGCTGAGGCTGGGTTCGTGGTGGTTGATGGCGTAGTTGTACTGGCCAATGCGCTGATCAAGTTGTCGCCGGATGCGTCTCGGGGCATTGTCGGGGTCGCCGCGGCGGGTGTGGCGTTTCCTGTTGCGGGGTTGTGTTTCGGGCAGTTTGATGCTGGTGGCGCGGTCTGGGCTGACAGCGCTATTCATCCGAATGGTGTGACTTCGGTCGATCATCTTGTGGCGGTTTGTGAGTCGGTGGAGCAAACGAGTCGGGCATTGACGGCTGCGGGGCTCGAGTGCCGTCGGACGCGCGTGTTTGGCGCCAACGGGGAACGGCGCCAGGATTTCTTTTGGCTGGAGGACGTGATCTTGGAATTGACGGGTCCTGCCGGGGCCGGTTCTGCCGGGGCCGGTTCTGAGGGTGACGCGGCGTTGTCGAACTTCTGGGGGTTGGCTTTGGTTTCTGCTGATATCGACGCGACGAAACAGTTTTTGGGTGATCTGCTGGGCGAGCCCGGGCCGGCGGTTCAGCCTGGTCGCCGCATCGCAACTTTGCTAACTCGGCCTCTCGACATTTCTGTTCCGATCGCGATGATGTCGCCGCACGAATCGGGTGTGACCCGTCGATGAGCCGAGACCGGTATCGTGACCGGCATGCGTCGCATGATCTTTGTTGTTGTGGCCGTTGGGTCGCTGATCGTTGGCTGTAGCGGCGACCCTTCCGAACCCACGCCTTCGACCATCCCGGGCGACAATTCCGACACTACGTCCTCCACGACTGTTGGTTTGGATGCCTCCGACAGCAGCGATGATTCGGGCGCGGTGGTGTCGTCGACGTCGACTAGCACCACCACCGAGGCACCCGCTACGACCACGTCGACAACTACGACGACCCTTGCGATTACCACAACGACGTTTGTGCGACTCGACCCGAACTCGCCGGACTATCCCGTTACCGAACCTTTGCCTACGGTCACTTATCCGGTCACCAATTAGGCTTTTGGTCGCCGGTTCCGAACTAGTTCTTCAGGCCTAGGTCGATTTTCCCGAAGTAGGAAGCGTGGAAATTTTTGGGGCTGTTCAGTCGGATGTTTCTGGAGCAGCGCGATGACGCACCGCGCTGATGGCCTTGAGGCGAACAGTGCCGTCGTCGCTGGTGTGCACGACGTCGCAGTCGACGATCAAGCTCATCGGCTGATCGTGGCTGGCTGGCCACAGCATGGCGAGAACGGGGTTGGCGGCGATCGAGGCGGTCGACGTGCTACCGAGCCCGATAATAATTTCTTGGCCTCGGAAGGTTGGCGTGACGTGCGTGACGCGCGGCGATCTCTCTGGCACGGACACGACGGCATAGGCGGTTGAGCCGTAGTCGTGGCAGGTGGTGCGAAGGGTTGCAAGGTCGACGATCATGCTCATGACGAAACCGTATCCGATGGCTCGTTTCGGACTCACTGGTGCCGATGGGGACGCATCGTGAGGTCACCGCTTTCTCGCCGTGTGGCGCGTGCCATGTTCGCCAGCGTCGTGGGTGCGGCTATGGCCAGCACAGTGCTCGCGACCGCGGACGCCCAAGACCGAGCGGGAGACCATCTAGAAGCGGTCGCCTTCGATGCAACCGACGGCGCCCAGATCGAACAACTGCTCGAGCAGGTCGGACTTGGAGCAGCTTGGCGCGCCGCTACCGGATTGTCGGAGCCGCCGCGGGCGTTGGCGGTGCGTTACGACGACCGCGGGTCTGAGATCGTCGGTGACCTGGTGAACGCGGCGGCGAACCTTGAGTCGACAAATAACCAGCACAAGGTCGTGACTGCCCGGCTACGTCAGGTGGCGCGCGACGAGCTCGCCGCACAGCAACAAGAGCGAGATCGTTTGATTGAGCGCAACCGGGCCGGCGCTCATCTGCGGGGCATGGTCAATCTTTTGCGTTCGGTAGCGATCCAGATGTTTGCCGGCAACGGCGAAAGCGACGATGTCTTGCTGGGCCTGGATGGTCCGGCGCTGCGGAATGCCCAGCGCACCCTTGAGTTGCGAGGCCACACCCTCGAGGAGATGATCGATAGACGAGCCGCCGCGTTGGAGGCCTTCCGTGAGGCCACCGATGCGTTGGACGTTGCCGTGGCCAAGCGCCTTGCTCTGGAAGCCACTCTCGATGAGGTTCGGGCCGAAGCCCGTGACTTGACTCGCGCCCGCCATGAGCTCGACCAGCAGGCTCGGGCCATTTTGCCCGAAGCGGCCGAGGTGTTTTCTCTCGCTTCGGTACCGGGCGATGCCGCTCTTTCGCCTCGTGCCGTGGAGGCCTACATGAACGCGGAGTTGGTGATGACCGACGTTGATCCCGCGTGTCGTATCTCGTGGCGAACCATCGCCGCGGTTGGCGCCGTCGAAGGTGCTCATGGCAACTACGGACTTGGCGACCTCCAACAAGATGGAACTTCGATCCCGCGGATTGTTGGTGTTGCTTTGGACGGCGTGAACATCGATAACGCGGGCGAAACCGTGGCGGTGATCGCCGATACCGACAACGGACTTATCGACGGAGATGCCGCATACGACCGAGCCGTGGGTCCAATGCAGTTCATTCCCGAAACATGGTCGACGTGGGCGATGGATGGCGACGGCGATGGCGAGGTCGATCCGTTTGATCTTGACGATGCCGCGGTGACCACGGCCGCCTACCTGTGTTCGTACGGGTCTCAGCGGAGTTGGGAGAATTGGAAAACCGCAGTCTTTGGTTACAACCACTCTGCGGCCTATGTCGCTTCGGTGAAGAGCGCCCACGATCGGATTCGTCGGGTGCGGATCCGATCGCTCGAGGGCGGACCCGAGTTTGAGCCCGCGGCACCGTGGGGAACCTACGTTGCTATGGCAATCCCGGACCCCGAGGGCGAAGAGCTAGAGAACCGAAGTTAGGTCGCCTCGGTCACCGTCGACTTGCCATGAGTCGGCGCCCACGAACCGCGCCAATTGGTCGAGGCTGTGGCGAAGCCCTTCGACGACGACTGCCAGATCGGTTTCTGGCTCGGAGAACGCTCCGAGCACTCGCAGGACTTTTGCCGCCCGATCGGTCTTGAGGTCGACTCGCCCGACCAGTTGGTCGCCCATCAGGAACGGCAGAACGTAGTAGCCGTACTGGCGTTGGGCCGCGGGGGTGTAGATCTCGATCTTGTACCGAAAGTCGAATAGCCGTTCGCCTCTTTCTCTAAACCACACCACCGGATCGAAAGGCGACAGCAAGGTGCACGCGTCGATACTCCGCGGCAGCATCGCGTCGGGGTGGAGGTAGCCGGGTCGTTGCCAGCCTTCGACGTCAACTTCAACGAGTTCGCCCTCTTCGATGAGTTCGTTCACTCGTTGCTTGGCGGGTCGCTTCGGTAGGCGGTGGTAGTCGACCAGATCAGGGATGGCGGCTACTCCCAGGCTGCGGGCGGCCCGCCGGAGTAGTTCTCGGTGGGCGTCTTCTTCGCTCGGGGTGGGCTGCTGGCGAATGGCTTCGGGCACGATCCGTTCGAGTAGATCGAACTCTTTGACGAAGCCGGTCCGACGCCTTATCCCGACCTCACCTACTCTGAACAGCCAGTCGAGCGCTACTGAACCCGACGAGCGGTCTCCCCACCATTCGCCGTTTCGAGGGCGAGGATCAGCTAGTTCGCCGGGGGCCATGGGACGCTCTCGTACCTGGGCCAGCACGTCGTTGACGTAGGTCGGATCAGACTCTGCGAGTTCTCGCAGGTGCGACCACGTTTGACCACGGCGAGACCGCGCTTTGAGCCAGCGAAGCAGCGGTTCGTCTTCGACCGCCAAGAGCGACGCTTCGTGGCACCAGGCTTCGAACCACTCGTCGTCGCGATAGGCAATCGTGTCGAGCAGATCAGGGTCGTATGGACCGAGGCGAGCAAACAACGGCATGTATTGAGTGCGCATCACCACCGGCACCGAGTCGAGTTGCAGCAGCTGTAACCGGGTCATCACCCGACGCAGATGTCGGCGATCTACACGTCCTTTGGGTGCCGGATCTCGGAACCCTTGCGCAGCGAGAGCGATCCGTCGGGCCTGCGACGCCGACAACGAGCGACTGGCGTTCACGAAAGGAGGTAGTCGGCCAGTGCGCCCACGTCGGGGAGCCGCCAATGGTCGTGATCAGCGTGCAGTTCGAGGGGATCGAGTTGAACGACTGGCATGCCCGCGGCTCGTGCGCCGTGTACGTCGGCGTGGACTGTGTCGCCGACGTAGAGTGTGCGCGCCGCCTCGGTGCCGAGCGCCTCGATGGCGGGGGTGAATATCCGGGGATCAGGTTTGGAAATTTGCACGACGCTCGAGTCGACGATGGCCGCGACTCGAGGCAGCGGCCCATCGTCTAGTTGGCATATGCCGTGGTCGAGGCATTGCTGGACGGCGGTGCCGTTGTTGTTGGTCACGATCGCCACCGGCAAGTTCTTGGCGATCCGGGCGAACGCTTCGACGTTGGCGGGCAGAACGTGAGTCCAAACATCCTCGGGGCCCGGTCCGCGGCGGATGCCGGCCCGTACTTCGAGTGCTACCGCTAGGTCGTGACCCTCGAGCCCCGCCGACGCAAACGAGGCGTTGTCGTAGTGCGACCACACTTCGAGGTCGCGCTCGTCGACGACTTGAGAGCTCAGCACATCGGTGATGGCACGCACCCCGACGTAGTGAGCAGTGCCGGCGTTACTGGGATGCAGTTCGTGATCTATCCCGGCGTCGAGCAGCGCCGCGCTAAGCGTGACGGGGTTGGGGACAACGAACACACCTCCCATGTCGAACACGACGGCATCGATGGTCCCTGGAGATTGCATTCGGCGAGTACAGCACGCTGGTCCAACAATCGCCATCCTTAGACTCTCTCGATGTCGGTCATTGCGTCGGAATCCACCGACGAGGTAGTTCGTTTCTCTGGTTGGCGCATCTTGGGCCTGGCGACAATCGCCCTTGGCCTCACCGGTCCCGGCCAAACCATCGGCGTCAGCGTTTTTATCGATCACTTCGCTGACGATCTCGATCTGTCCAAGAACGCCGTTGCGGCCGGTTACGCGGTCGGCACGCTCAGCGGGTCGCTGATGATGCCGACGGTCGGTCGGTGGGTCGACCACTTCGGGGTACGGCGTGCGATGACGACCATCGCGATTCTGTTCTCGGTCGCCCTCGTCTACATGTCGGGGGTACAGGGGCTCATCAGCCTCACGATCGGCTTCTGGTTCATCCGAATGTTGGGCCAGGGCAGCTTGTCGTTGGTGAGCACGGTGGCGGTTTCTTTGTGGTTCGAGCAGCGCCGAGGGCTGGCGCTCGGACTGGCGATGACCATCTCTTCGGCCATGATGGCGCTGGTGCCTGTGGCGCTGACCTTCACGATCGCCGAGTTTGGTTGGCGTACCGCTTGGCTGGTCGCGGCATCGACCGTCGCCATGATCGTTATCCCGATCGCCGCCTTCGGCATGATCGACCGACCCGCTACGGTCGGCCAGTTTCCCGACGGAATAGTTCCCGACGCTGCTCACGACACAAAACTCGCATCAAGACCGAGTCTCACCAGGTCAGAGGCGCTGCGCACAAGATCTTTTTGGGCGCTGGCCATTGCTAGCGGCAGTGCGTCGATGCTGAGCACCGGACTCAACTTTCACCAAATTTCGCTGCTGGGAGAGAGCGGCTTCAGCGAGACCGAAGCAGCGGTGATGTTTCTTCCGCAGGTACTGGGCACATCGATCGGCTCACCGGCAATGGGTATTGTCCTCGACAAGGTCGGTACTCGCTTGGCTCCGATGGCGACGCTGATCATGCTGAGCGCAACGCTGCTCTTGGCGGGGTCGGCGTCTTCGACCACGGCGGTGATTGCCTATGCGACGTGGTTCGGCCTCACCGCCGGATCGGTGCGCACGCTGGGGGCCGCGTTGATCCCTAAGTGGTTCGGGATCGATCACATCGGGGCGATTCAAGGGGCGGCCACTTTCATCGGCGTGCTGGCCTCGGCCGCGGGGCCGATCGCGTTTTCGCTCACCGCTTCGGGCCTCGGAGGGTTTCGCGAAACGGCCATTGTGTGGGCGGCCGTACCCTTGGTGGGCGCGGTGTTTGCTCTCACCAACCGACCTCCGGAGGCACAATGACTCCTACGGCTCTTCCTCGCCCTCATCTTCGCGGTGTCTCCCACGAAGTTGCTTTCGTCACCGCTTTGACGCTGGCCCCGATGCTGATCATTTCGGCGCCGGGCTTCGGACCACGGTTTGTCACCGCCGTTTATGCCTTTGGTGTTGTGGCCCTGTTCGGGGTGAGCGCCTTGTATCACCGAGGCGGTTGGGGCGACCGCGGTCAGGCGATCATGAAACGCCTCGATCACTCCACAATCTTTATCGCCATCGCCGCGACCTACACACCGATCGCCGCGTTTGCCCTGCCTTCGGCAACGGCACACTGGATCTTGCCGACGGTTTGGGTCGGCGCGTTTGTCGGCATCGGCGTCAACTTGGCGTGGCCTCACGCTCCCTACCCAGTGGTAGCCCTGCCCTACGTTTTGTTGGGTTGGGTTGGGGTGGCAGCCATGCCCGCCGTGTACCACGGTATGGGCACCGCGGGGCTGGTTCTGATCGTTGTTGGTGGCGCCTTGTTCACGATCGGCGCGGTGTTTTATGCGCTACACCAACCCAACCCATGGCCCCACTGGTTCGGATATCACGAGATCTTCCACCTCTTTGTGATTGCCGGGGCCGCGGTGCACTACGTGGCGATTGCCTTCATCGCCGTTCCCAAGGCCTGACGGCCGCGAAAGTCAGGTGCCGGTCCAACTCGGTTGGCGCTTTTGGGCAAACGCCGCGGGGCCTTCCTTGGCGTCGTTGGAGGTAAACACCGACGCCTGAAGCGGCCGCTGCATTTCCCAGAGTTCGGCCTCGTCGTAGCCTTGGGCGGCCGCTTTGACCAGCTGTTTGGACGCCGCCACCGCTAGCGGCGCGTTTTTCGCTACTCGCTCGGCCAGCGCAATGGCCGCGTCGAGAGCCCCGCCGACCTCGGTCACTTGAGAAATCAATCCAAAGTCCAGTGCTTGCTCAGCAACGATGTTGTCACCGGTGATGGCCATCTCCATGGCCTTGGCGTATCCGACGCGGGCCGGAAGCCGCAGCACCCCGCCACCCGCGGCGAACAACCCGACCTTGACCTCGCGTATACCGAACTTGGCGCCCGCCGCGGCCACCAGCAGGTCGCACGACAACGCCAGCTCGAGGCCGCCAGCAATGGCGAAACCCTCGACTGCACCGATCAGGGGCTTTTCGGCGCCGGCCTGAATGAAGTCCATCATCGGACCGATGTCTTCGCCGGCCGCGAACGCTTTGAGGTCCATACCGGAACAAAAGCCCTTGCCCTCACCGGTGAGCACGCCCGCGGTCAGACCAGGGTCGGTGTTGAGTTCTTGCACTGCGGCCCACAACCCACCAGACAGCGCGCCGTTTATGGCGTTCATGGCTTCGGGTCGGTTGAGCCGGATGATCATCACGCGGTCTCGTCTTTCGACGAGTACGGCGTCGGTTACGGATTCGGTATCAGCCATGCTGTCTCCTACTTGGGTGGCATCCGGATGCCGCCGTCGAGCCGGATGGTTTCGGCGTTGATGTACGGGTTGGTGATGCATTCCATAACGGTGAAGGCCAGTTCTTCGCCGGTCCCCAGTCGCTTAGGGAACAGAACCGACTGCCCCAGATGGGCTTTGAACGCTTCTGACTGTTCGCCTTCGCCGTAAATGGGCGTATCAATCAAACCTGGGGCGATCGTGTTGACGCGAATACCGACCGCCGAGAGGTCGCGAGCGATCGGCAGCGTCATACCAACCACGCCACCTTTGGAAGCCGAGTACGCACATTGACCGATCTGGCCGTCGAAGGCCGCGGCCGATGCCATGTTGACAATGGCACCCCGCTGACCGTCGTCGTCGAGCGGTTCGGTCTTGGCCATGGCGGCGGCGGACCGACTCAACATGTTGAACGACCCGATCAGGTTCACCTTGATCACGAAGTTGAAGGCGTTGAGATCCATGGGCTCGTTGTTGCGATCGATGGTGCGACCGGCGTAACCAATGCCGGCGGAGTTGACCAGCGCCCGCAGTGGACCCATTTCGGATGCGGCCGCAACCGCGGCGTCGGCATCTTCTACCGCAGAAACATCGCACTTCACGAAGAGTCCGCCAAGCTCCGAGGCGATGGCTTGGCCGCGTTCTTCGTTGAGGTCGGCGATCACAACACGTGAGCCCGCGGCGGCGAGTTGACGGGCACTGGCTTCGCCGATGCCCGACGCACCGCCGGTGACGATGGAGGAGCTGCCTTCGAGGTTGATACGTGGCATTAGGAATCGATCCTTTCGATGATCGTTGCGTTGGCGAGACCGCCACCTTCACACATTGCTTGGAAGCCGTAGCGGCCGCCAGTTCGTTCGAGTTCGTTGACCAGAGTGGTCATGAGCTTGGCGCCCGAGCAACCGAGGGGATGACCAAGAGCAATCGCGCCGCCGTTGACATTGACCTTGCCAAGGTCGGCGTCGGTTTCTTTTTGCCAGGCCAACACCACCGAGGCGAAGGCCTCGTTGATCTCGAACAGGTCCATGTCAGCGACCGCAAGGCCGGTTTTGGCCATGATCTTCTCGGTGACCGGGATTGGGCCCTTGAGCATGGTGACCGGATCGGTGCCCGTCACTGCGAAACCGGCAAACTTGGCTCGCGGTGTTAGTCCTAGCTCGGCGGCCTTGGCAGCGCTCATGATGAGCACCGCGGCCGCCCCGTCGGAGATCTGCGACGAGTTGCCGGCCGTGATCTTGCCGTCGTCGGCAAATGCCGGCTTCAGCTGGGCCAAGGTCTCGGGGGTTGTTCCCCGGCGGATGCCCTCATCGGCAACCAGCATCTCGGTCTGTCCATCGATCTCGACGGGCACCGGAACAATTTCGCGCTCGAAGCGGCCTTCGTCGGTCGCTTGGGCGGCCCGCCTCTGGCTTTCGGCACTGAACGCATCGAGATCCTCGCGGGTGATTCCGTATTCGTCGGCGATCATGTCGGCGCCGATTCCCTGGCCGGGCAGGCCAGATTCTTCGTAGCGAGCAAAAACCGAAGGGCCAAACGGCATACCAAGTTCGCCTTTGACCCCCGATGAGCCCATGGGTGTTGTGCTCATCGACTCGACACCAAGAGCCACTACCACGTCGTAGGCGCCGGCCATCACCCCCTGAGCCGCAAAATGAATCGCCTGTTGGCTCGAGCCGCATTGGCGATCGACGGTCGTCGCCGGCACCGATTCGGGCCAACCAGCGGCCAGCACCACGCTTCGACCGATGTTGAAGGCCTGCTGCCCAACTTGGGAAACGCACCCGGTCACAACATCGTCCACCAGCGCGGGGTCTAGGTTGTTGCGCTCCTGCAGCGCCTTGAGAACGTGGGCACCCAAGTCGACTGGATGCCAATCCTTCAGTTTTCCGTTGCGACGCCCGGTGGGGGTGCGCACCGCATCAACAATGACGGCCTCGTCCATGAGGGACTCTCTTTCGTGGGTCTAGGGGTTGTTCAAAACTTGCGAATCGGGGGCTATGAGCGCGGCATCGATGTTGTGGCCGATGCGTTGCAGCAGGGTCGCCAACTGTTGGCGTTCGGCTCGGCTGATATCTCGGCGAATGACTTTTTGGAAGCCGGCGTCGATGTCGTAAAACCGCTCGACCAGCACGCGTCCTGCGTCGGTAATCGAGACCAACCAAACTCTTCGATCTTCTGGGTCGGGCGTTCGGGTTACGAGACCCCGAGCCTCGAGTTGGTCGATCATCGTTCCGGTCGCCGCTCGACCCAGGCCGACCATTTCGGCGAGCGCGGTCTGGCTGCGGTCGCCGAAGTCGGTCACGAAGGCCAGTAGGGATGCTTGAGAAAGATTGAGGTCAAGCGGGGCTAGGCGGGCATCGAAGGCGGCCCTCAGACGACGGGCGGTCTCGATCAGTCCAACCTCTACGCGGCGCCACGAGGGGGCCCGAAGGTGGTCAGAAGACGGTGGCATTACTGTATGAAATCATACAATCGGCTAATTGACAATATGTTTTCCTACAGCTACGGCTCCCGAGCCGCAGCCAGCGCGAGGTCGGACCCGACCACCGTTGTGGCCTTACGGCTCCTAGACTGTCCAACGAGCCCAACTGTGGGCTTCAGAAAGCAGTAAGGAATCCCCGCAATGGCTACGGGCACCGTTAAGTTTTTCAACAACGAAAAGGGCTACGGCTTCATCAGCCGTGACGACGGCGAAGATGTCTTCGTGCATTTCTCCAACATCGAAGGTAACGGTTTTCGTACCCTCGAAGATGGCCAGAACGTCGAATTCGAGGTCGGCCCCGGCCGCAAGGGCGACGAAGCTCTTTCGGTACGCGTGATCTGAACCCGTCTCAACTGACGCCGCAGCGTCCCACCCCGAGTATTCGGGGTGGGACGCTGCCGTTTTCGCACACCTCCGCCGCCGAGTCCCAATAGGCCGTTAGACCCATAGACCTCTTAACCATCGACCCGGGTCCCACCAGCCGGGGCGCCCAACTTCGACACCGAATCATCGATAGCCCTCACCCGCCATCGACTCTGTACCGATGGCAACCCGGTGCGAACAACCAATGAGTCATCGCGGCCGTTACTAGGAATCTCGCGACGAGTGCAGGCCATGCTCGTCGTAACGGCATTGCTGGCCGTGAGCTTCGCCGCGGTGCAAATCGTCGACGGCGTCAAACCATCGGCGGCTGCCAACGACGGTTCGCTCGAACTCACCTTTGCCGGTCCCGACAGCGTGCTGCTCGGAGCCAACGCGACCTACAGCTTGAGCGCCTTCAACAACGGGTCGACCGTCGACGGGTACAACCTCTCGTGGCGAGTAGTGCTCCCAGTGGGCACCACGCTTGTCTCGAGCACGATCGGCAATCCTGAAACGACCATCTCTGATTCTCCCAGCGTCGGCGAAACGACATTGATGTGGACCAATGCATCAGACCTGCAGGTCAACGTCACCAAATCGTTCAGTATCGAAGTGGCCTTCTCCACCGCCACATGGGACGTAACCATGCAGCCGTCGCTGTCGGCTGGCGCCTACCTGTCCAACAACGCTCGGCTGATCCCCGACTTCAACGCCGACGGTACTCACAACAACACCACCGATACGTCGGCATTCGCCGAAACCACAACTGCGACTCGAATTGAAGCGATCGAACTAACCAAAGAGGAACCGAACGCCGAATCCGAATTGTTGCGCGGCGTCCACGACGAGTGGACGACCTACTCACTCACGGTCCAAAACAACTACGTGAACCCGACCGACACGATCGTGGTGGAGGACTATCTCCCGGCCGGCCTCGAATTACTCGGTTGTGGCAGCATCGACAACACCTCGGCGACGCCGTCGACCAACCTGACCGACGCGTCCACCGATGAGTACGGCGGAGCCGGAGCCCTGGGCATCGGCGTCGTACCCGTAGACCCGACCGCTAACGCCATCACCGCCTTGTGTCTTAGTCCCGATGAAGTAGAAACCGTCACCCTCGCGGCCAACGCCCAATTCGTGGGCCAAGACCCCGGCGTGTACACGAGGGTGCGTTGGGTCATCGACTCAGCCGACGGCATCGGCGTCTACGCCGATGGCGACCTCGACGCCGGCGAGGCCTTCGAACTCATGTACGCCGCCGGCATTCCCCTCCGTCAAAACACCGCTTTTACGAGCCCGCTCTACCCGGGCCTCGCGACCGCCGAAATGGCCAACCTCGGCAACAACGACGGGACGCTTACTGCCGACGAGCAACAGTGGGTGAACTGGGCGCGAGCATCTGGCATTTACAACCCGGGCGTTGCCGATCTGGCTACCAAGTCCGAAGACAGCCACATAGTGATTGCTGAAGATCTCTCGGTTCACAAGACAGTGAGTGCCGCGACCTTCGTGCAGACCGACCAACCTCGCTGGAGCCTGCTGATCGAAACCGGCGAGTACCGCAACGCCTCGTCGATCGTCGTCACCGACACTTTGCCCGACGGCCAGTGTCCGATCCTGATCAACTCGAACCCCGAGACCTCGGCTCCGATCGGCACCGACTGCGCCGCGGGCGTCGGGCTGGACCCCACTCTGGCCGCCAGCGCCCAAGATCCCGACACCGTGACCGAGAACGTGGACGGTTCGTGGACTCTGGTTTGGACAGCCACGCCGACCATGACCGAGAGCGACCAGTTCCTCATCGAGTTCTCATCAGTGGTGCGCGGCGACTATCAACAAAATTACGCCCCGGACCTTCCGGTCGTGGGCGCCGACTACTTCATCAACAACGTCGACATCGTTGGGACTACCGATCCCCTCAACGACAGCGGCAACAACGAACCCGACCGGGTGCTGGAGACGACCACGATCGACGCGTCGAGCGCCCGACAAGATTCGGCAACGGTGGTGATCGACAAGGCAATCTCGCAGCCAGCCGCCGCGGGGACCGCTCTGTCGTGTGACACCGCTACCTACGTCGCGACCAGAGATGCCGACCAGGGGTTCAAGCCAGGTGACCGAGTCTGTTACCGCATCGGCGTCGACTTCACCCTCAACCTCGACTTCCGAAATCCTCAAGTCACCGACTTCATTCCGCCCAATACAACGTTCGAGAAGTTCTGGGTCAACGCCGTCAGCGGGGCCACGGCCAACAACACTGCGACTATCGCCACTACCGAACTCGTCGACTTTGGTGCCGGCGATGGCATCACTGATGCCGTGTTGTGGTCGCTCGGCACCGACCCTGGCAACGGTGATTTGTTCGTCGCCGAAACGGCGGCTCGGTTCGAAGTAATTTTTTCGGTCACCATCGACGGCAACCCCCGTGATGCCAACTACGTCGACATCATCGAGAACTTGGCGAAACTGACCCACCAAAATAGCGCCCACCTGGGCGGCGAAGCGTTCTCGAGCCGAGATCTCGCCGGCTTCCCATTTGTCGAACCACACCTGACCATCTCGAAACTCAACGCCGTAGCCCCAAACACCGCGACCGCCACAGCCGAGTCGGGTGTCCAGGGAACGGTCCTGGACTACGAAGTGGCGATCACCAACGATTTTGCGTCGACCGGGGTACCGGCTCAAGACGCTCACGCCGCCGCCCGTGCCATCGCCACTTGGGACATTCTCCCCGACAACATTTTGTGCTCGGCCATCTCGACCATTGCCGTGTCAACCGGTGAGACGGCGACTTGCTACGACCCCGTCGATGTTGGATTTCCGTTGACTGGCCAGACCACTGCGACCCGCAGCGTGATCAGCTACAGCGTCACATCACTTGCGCCCGGCGCGGTTTCGACGCTGAGCTACCAACTCACCGTGCCCGCCAACATCGCCGCCGGCGTGGTCTTGACCAATGACGCCGGCGTTCGATCCTTCGACGGACCCCAGGACAACACCGGCGGCACCCTCACCTACATACCTGCGAGCAATATCGACCAGACCGCCCCGACCGCTACGGTCTCGGCGCTCAACGCTCAAGCCACAGTCAACATCGACAACATCACGCTGACCAAAACCCAATCGTCGACGGTGACCGACGCGACCGGCGCAAGCAACCGCAGCAACGCCGCCGATCTGTCGAGCAGCGCTACCCAAGACGCGACCATCGGCGAGTCCCTCAACTACCGATTCGATGCCACGATTCCGGTCGGAGTCGATGCCTACAGCTTGGTCCTCACCGATCCCATCGACTCAAAGTTGAGTTTCACTGGCCTCACCGGGGGCGAGTTCAACAACAACAACCCGAGCAGCGTTGTCTCGCTCACCATCACCAACGCGGCGGCCGGAGACGGCTTCTTCGATCTCGGTGGCACCGCGGCCGTTTACGACGCGGCAACCGACATTTTGGTGGAGCTCAACGGCGTGGGACCGGTGCTCGGAGTTACCTTTCCGGCGACATGGCAGAACCCGGTGGGAGCGGGCATCGACACGGTGTGGCTGAGCTACGACGCCCAACTAACCAGCGGCGCACGGGCCAACAACCTGGACAACTACGCGTACGCCGACTGGAACGACGCCAACGCCAGCAAGGTCGCCCAGGCCTCATCAAACCGGGCTCGTACCAAGGTCGTCGAGCCCAGCCTTTCGATCACCAAGACCGACGACGGCACCGACACCAACGTGCCCACCGACGCGATCAGCAACGTCAGCGCCGGCGATCTCGTCACCTACACCCTCACGGTGACCAACCCGACCCACACGCATGGTTCGTACGCCCACGATCTCGTCGTGACCGATTCCTTGCCGGTTGGTCTCCAGTTCACCGACAACGCCAACAACAATCCCGATGCGGCCACATGGACCGCCGGCGCCCCGAGTGGCGGCACGTTGGTGTGGACGATTACCGAACTGGCGGTCGGGGCTTCGACGACGCTCACCTACAAGGCCACGGTCGCCACCGAATCGGTAGCCGCGACCCAGTTGACGAACACCGCAGTGGTGACCGCGTCGTCCATGGCCGGCACGGTTGCCGGCGAACGCACGAGCTACACCGCCAATACCACCAACACCATCGAACTGCCGCTGGGACTGTTGGCCAAAGACATTGCGCCGTTTGACGCCAACCCGTTCGATCTGACCGACACTGACATCAGCGAGTTTCGCGTTGGCGAGGCCGCCAACTTCGAACTGACCGTGCAAATACCGTCGGGAAGCCGCACCTACGACACCACGCTGTTTGACACCTTGCCGAGCTTCGTTCAATTCGACAGCTACGGGACTCCTTCTTACAGCGGAACCGAATGTCAGTTTGCCGGAACCAACACCGCACTCGTGGCCAACGACGCTCTTCGCCTGACGCCCAACGGCCAAGTGCTGGGCTGGTACTTCGGAGATATCGAAGCCGACGGCGCCAACTGCAACATCACTCTCCCCTATTCGGTGCACATCGATGCCATCGCCACGACCGCGTCGGCCGGTACGAACTCGTCGGTGTTGCACTGGCACAACACCAACACGATCGTCGTCGACCCGACCGGGGTTAGCGATCTTGGTGCCGAGACTTGGGACAAGTCGACCGATCCCGCGACCGAATCAATTTCGGTTGTCGAGCCAAACCTGGCCATGGACAAAGACGTACAAGTTGTAGTGGCTTCGAGTGCCTCTGCCTGCGAACCGAGTCCCGATGCCGATACGTGCGACACCGAATCGGGGGCGACTCACCGCTACACCGTCACGGTGACCAACAACGGTGACGGTGCAGCCCACGATTTGATCATCGTCGACACGCTGCCCGTCGAGGGAACCAGCGTCGCATCGAACTTCACCGGCGCCACCCCTGTTTACAACGCCGCAGCGGGCACTCTGACCTGGAGCGTCACCGGCCCGCTGGCCGCCGCGGGCAGCCTCGTCTACACCTACGACGTCGTCGTTGGGTCTTCGAACATCCTCAGCGACGACCAGATATTGACCAACACCGCCGACGTCACCTCGTACTACGCAATGTCGAGTGCCGATCGCGCCGCGGCACCGGTGGCGGCCGACGTGCCTCAGTACGGCGGAACCCGCAACCCGGTCGCCGCCGATTCGGTAGCCCTCACTGTCGAGTTCCCCGACCTGGTGATCGTGAAGACTCCGGCCAGCGGCATGGACGCGACCGACGCGCGAACTGGCCTGGCGTTTCGCTGGAACCTCACGGTGCACAATGACGGCACCGGCACCGCGTACAACGTCGATGTCGACGACGTGCTCCCCGCGGGCTGGCTCTATTCGACCGGAAGCGCCAAGATCAACACCGGCGGCGGGTTTGTGACGCTCAGCGATCCCAGCGGGTCAACGTCGGGTCCATTGCTTTGGACCAACGTGTTGACTTCGCTCGCGGCGGGTAGCTCCGCCCAAATCGAATACGACCTGATCCCCCAGGCAACACTTTTGACCCTCGCCACCACTGGCGCCGTTGACCACGTGAACGACTCGGGGGTCGCGGGCGAGGACTATTCGGGACAGACGGCCAACCAAACCGGAAGCTTCGGCGACGACAACGACGCCGCCGATGGCGTTCGCGGTTCAGACAACGCCAACGCTCGCATCCGCCGCGTCGACCTGGCGATCAGCAAGTCGATCGTCGAGAGCGCCCCCTACTTCTACGGCGACTTCTTGACCTACCGAATCGTTGTCACCAACGAATCAACCACAGCCAGCGTCGATACCGCCACCGGCATCAGCGTTCTGGACGTGCTCCCGAACACCATGATCTTCCAAACGGCGACCACGGCCAACGGCTCGTACAACTCGAGCACCAATACGTGGACGTTGGCTTCGGGATTGGCCCAAGACGCCACCGCGACGCTTGACATCGTGGCCCGAATCAACAGCGCCTCGCAGGTGATGAACCACGCCGAGATCGAAACGGCCGATCAATGGGACATCGACTCGACCCCGGCGAACTACAACGAAGGAACCGGGACCGACGAAGACGACTCCGACTTTGTCTCGTTCACCCCCGCCACTGCCGACCTCGGCAATCGGCTCTGGTTCGACGCCGACGCCAACGGCATCTTGGATGTCGGCGAGTACGGGCTGAGCGGCGTCGACGTGACCGTCTCGTGGATCAATCCCGATGGCGGCGCGACCGTCAGTCTCATGACAACCACCAACGGCGACGGCGAATACGCCTTTGGCAATTTGCCCCAAGACATCGACCTCACCGTCACCGTCGATAACGCCGGCCTACCGGCCGGGCTGACCCCGACCTTTGAGCTCGTCGATAATCCGACGATCACCGACACCCAAGCCAACAAACCCCAAAGCGGAGTGCACGACGGCATCGTCACCCAAATCATGCTGACATCGACCAATGCGACGTACCTCGACGTCGACTTTGGTTACACCGGTGCGGGAAGCCTTGGTGACTACATCTGGTATGACCTCAACCTCGACGGCGTGCAAGACGCCAACGAAACCCCGCTCGCCGGCATCACCGTTACCACCGACTGGGCCGGATTCGACGGGGTCCTCGGCGACGAACCCTCGACTGTGAGCGTTGACGAGTCCGCCGACGACGTTCGCTACCTCGCCACCACCGACGCCACCGGCGCCTACCTCGCCCCCAATCTCGCCCCCGGCGAATACACGGTGACCGTGACCACCAGCGACCTACCCAACGACATCGACATCGCTACTTGGGATCACGACTTCGCGACCTCGGGCATCCCGACGGACCTCGACGACACGACCAGCTACACGCTCGCCGCCAACGAAGACTTTCTCGGGCTCGACTTCGGCTACGCCGGCCCGGGCCGCGTCGGCGACACCGTGTGGCTCGATCGCAACTCAAACGGAACCCTCGACACCGACGAAGTCGGACTGGCCGCGGTAACCGTTACCGCAACCTTCACCGAGCCAGGCGGTGCTGTTGTCGTGCGTGCCGTAGACACCGGCGCCGACGGTACGTACCTGTTCACCGGCCTGCCTCTCGACATCGCAATCGCGGTAACGGTCGACACCATCGACCTACCGGCCAGCGTCGTCGCAACCCATGATCTGGACGATCCCGCCGACGCGTCGGTAGTCACCGGCAGCGCTCACGCCGCCTCGGCAATTCTCACCACCGCCACCACCGAACGCCTGGATGTCGATTTCGGCTACGCCGGCGTGTCCAATATCGGCGACGCCGTGTGGCTCGACCTCGACGCGTCGGGTGATGCTCAACCGCAACCGGACGACATTGCCCTCCCCAACGTGTTGGTGTCTCTTCGCTGGACCAATCCCGGCGCATCCGATTTGGTTGTCTCGACCACCACCGATGCTGCTGGCAACTATCTGTTCTCGAACCTTCCCGACGGCAGCTACGTCATCTACATCGACCCGACATCTTTGCCGGGCGGGGTCACGGCCAACGTCGACCCCGACGGTGGCGCCGACAACACCGCGGCCCTCACGCTGAGCGGAGCCGACAATCTCGACCAAGACTTTGCGTACTACGGAACCGGATCAATCGGCGACCTCGTGTGGAACGATCTCGATGCCGACGGTCTCGTCAGCGCCGGCGAGACCGGGTTCGAAAACGTCGCGGTCGCGGCGGTTTGGGTCGACCCCACTACCGGGGCCACGGCCAACCTCGCCACGTCGACCGATGTCAACGGCATCTACGGTTTCGCCAACTTGCCGGCCGGCGACTACACGGTGTCGATCAACCCAGCAACCCTGCCCGAGGCAATGGCCCCGACTCACGACCTGGTCGGCGAACTCGACCGCACCGCGGCGTTCACCCTTGCGCCCGGCGCCGCTCAACTCGACGTCGACTTCGGCGAACGACTTGAGTCCGATCTGGAAATCATCAAGACCAGCGCCGACGACTTCGTGATCGACGCCCAGAATGTGTGGACCTTGTCGGTCATCAACCACGGGCCGTCGATTGCTACCGGCGCCATCACGCTGACCGACACTTTGCCAGCCGAGGTCACGTTTGTGCGGGTCGACTCGACCGAGTGGAGTTGCGCGGCGGTCGATTCGACCATCACCTGTGCGTTCAACAATTCGCCGTTGGGCGTCGGTGCGACCAGCAATCTCAGCCTGGTCGTGACCGCCAAGGCCGCGGCCGCGCCTAGCGTCACCAATGCCGCCTCCGTCGACATGGTGGGCGGTCCGGTCGACCCAGACCCGACCAACAACACCGACACCGACACCGCCAACGTCCCGCTCTCGCTGATCCATATCAACAAGAGCCTCATGGAAGCGAACGTGGTCACTGGACAAGTCGCCAATTGGCGGATCGTTATCACCAACTACGGCCCGTCGCCCACCACTGGAGTGGTCCAGGTCATCGACGATCTGCCCGACGGCTTGGGCTACGTACGCAGCACCGGGGCCGGTTTGTCCTGTACCAGCGTCGCCAACCGAGTGTCCTGCGATGTCGACAGCGCCATGGCGGTCGGCGACGAACTCACGCTCGAGATCACCACGATCGTGACCGCAGCCGTGGGAACCGAGATCACCAACCGAGCCGACGTCCTCGGCGGCACATTGGTTAACGGCCAACCGCTGGCGCCATCGATTGTGGACGGTATCCGTGAGACCATTCTCGACCCTGGGGCCGGTTTGGACGCGGCGCTGGGAATCGATGTGCCCGTCACCGGAATCCTCGATACATCGACGTCTCGCGCTGTGTCCGCTTTGGCGTTCACGGGTGCCAACCCCGATCGCCTTCTCGGCGTCGCCCTCGCCCTATTTGCGATGGGCGTGGCGTTCAGTGCCCTCGGTCGACGCCGCTCCGGCCCTCAGCTGGTCAGGCACTGATCTCGTCAAACAACGATCTGCTCAAACAATGAGATTCACCATTCGGCCGGGCACCACGATGGCCTTGCGCAGCTCTTTGCCGTCGATGTGAGCCGCCACGTTCGGTTCGCCGAGCGCCGCAGCGACAATGTCGTCTTGGCTCGCGTCTGAAGCAACCGAGATTACGGCGCGGAGCTTGGCGTTGACCTGAACCGGCAACTCGACAACATCGTCGACGAGCAACGCTAGGTCGGCCTGAGGGAACGGGGCCCGCGTAACAGAACCTTGGCGACCCATGCGAGCCCACAATTCCTCGGCCACATGCGGCACTAACGGCGCCAGCATGCGGACCATTGCATCGGCGACTTCGACCGAGGTCGGGCCGTCAACTTTGGTCAGCTCGTTGTTGAGTTCGGTGACCTTGGCAATTGCGGTATTGAAACGCAACTCGTCCATGTCGGTCGCGACCCCGTCGATTGTGCGGTGCAATATCCGACGCAGTTCTGCCGGCGGCTCGACATCGGTGAGATTTAGATCACCGGTTCGTTCGTCAACCAGGTTGCGCCAAACCCGCTGCAACAGCCGGTGCGATCCAACGACCGAGCGGGTCTCCCATGGGCGGTCTTGATCGATTGGGCCCATCGACATCTCGTACAGCCGCAGCGTGTCGGCGCCGTAGGCCTCGTACATGTCGTCTGGGGTAACCGAGTTCTTCAGCGATTTACCCATCTTGCCGAACGAGCGCGTCACCGGTTTGCCATCGAAGGTGAACCCGCTTTGTTGATCGCCAACCACCGACTCGGCATCGACATAGATTCCGCGTTCGTCTTGGAAAGCGGCAGCCTGGATGTAGCCCTGGTTGATGAGACGCTTGAACGGTTCGGGTCCCGATACGTGCCCGAGATCGAACAGTACCTTGTGCCAAAAGCGCGAATAGAGAAGGTGCAGCACCGCGTGCTCGGCCCCTCCGACGTATAGGTCGACGCCACCAACGCCTCCTTGTTCGGGGTCAGACATCCAGTACTGTTCAACCCCTTCGTCGGCCATCCGCAATTCGTTGGACGGGTCGAGGTAGCGCAGGTAGTACCAACACGATCCGGCCCACTGCGGCATGGTGTTGAGTTCTCGGCGATACGTGCGTGGCCCGTCGCCCAGATCGAGTTCGACAGTTCGCCATTGTTCGACCCGACCCAAAGGCGGTTCGGGTTCGGAGTCGATGTCGAGTTCGCGGGGAGCCCAGTCCATGAGTTCGGGCAACATGACCGGCAATTCGGACTCGGGCACCGCCAGCGGAATACCCGATTCGTCGTAGACAATCGGGAAAGGCTCACCCCAGTAGCGCTGCCGGCTGAACAGCCAGTCGCGCAGCTTGTAGGTGATGGTGCCTTCACCAGAATCGTGAGCCTCCAGCCACTCGACAATCGCTGCTTTGGCATCCTCGACGTTGAGACCATCGAGAAAACTGGAATTGATGGCGAGTCCGTCGCCGACGTAAGCGCCGTCACCGGGGATGGCATCGTCGAAGCCCGACGCGGGCTGCACGGTACGAATGATCGGCAACTCGAATTTGTCGGCGAATTCCCAATCCCGCTCGTCCTGGGCCGGAACAGCCATGATCGCTCCGGTGCCGTACCCCATGAGTACGTAGTCGGCAATGAACACCGGGATCGGTTCGCCGGTGACGGGATTGGCGACTGTCTCGCCAACAAAGACACCGGTTTTGTCCTTGTTCTCTTGTCGCTCGATGTCGGTCATCGCCGCGGCTTGTTCGCGGTACGCCGCCACTGCTTCGGCGGGGGTCCGATGACCGCCGGTCCACGACGGGTTGGTGTCGTCGGGCCAGCGATCGGCGACCAACCGGTCGACCAATTCGTGTTCGGGAGCCAGGACCATGTAGGTCGCACCGAAAATGGTGTCGGGCCGGGTCGTGAATACCTTGATCGGACCGAAGTCGATGTGAGCACCTTCGGAGCGCCCGATCCAGTTGCGCTGCATGGTCTTGATCGAGTCAGGCCAGTCGAGCACGTCGAGGTCTTCGATCAGGCGGTCGGCGTAGGAGGTGATACGCATCATCCACTGCTTGAGCGGACGCCGAAACACAGGGTGATTACCCCGTTCGCTGTGGCCATCGGCGGTGACCTCTTCGTTGGCCAGCACAGTGCCCAGCCCCGGACACCAGTTGACCGGCGCATCGTCGACATAGGCCAAGCGGTAACTTTGAAGGACTTCGCGGCGACCAAACGCGTCGAGCGTCGACCAGTCCTCTCCGCCTTGTGGCGAACGTTGACCCGAGTCGAACTCGGCGACAAGTTCGTCGATGGGTCGAGCTTTGGCTTGGTCGGGGTCGAACCACGAATTGAACACCTGCAGGAAAATCCATTGTGTCCATCGGTAAAAGCTCGGGTCGGTGGTGGCCACTACCCGGCGACGATCGTGGCCCAGCCCGAGTCGGTCGAGTTGTCGTTGGTAAGTACTGACGTTCCGCTCGGTGTTGACCCTTGGGTGTTCGCCGGTTTGGCGGGCGTGTTCCTCGGCCGGCAAACCAAACGCGTCGAACCCCATCGTGTGCAACACGTTGAAGCCGTTCATACGTTTGAATCGGGCATAGATGTCTGTCGCGATGTATCCGAGTGGGTGGCCAACATGGAGCCCGCTCCCAGATGGGTACGGGAACATGTCCATGATGAACAACTTCGGATCCGTGGCGATACCCAGCGGATCGTCGTCGAGCAGTCCCCCCGGGTTTGGAGCGTTGTATGTGCCGTTTTGGCGCCACTGGGCTTGCCAACGAGTCTCGATCTCGTCGGCCAGTGCGGCGTCGTAGCGGTGGCGGGGAAGGTCTTCGGCCATAGCCGCCAAGACTACCGACCACGAGGTTCACCCAGCCCAGAGATTTGTTTCGCGATGTTCGCGAGAAATCAGGCAAGAAGTCCCTTTTCGCGGCTATGTGTTTCATGATACGGTACAGTTCCACGATGCGGCACAGAGTTCGGTTCGCGCTGAGCTAGGACCACATCGTTGTTCCGTGCGCGGAACAACTAAATAGAGAAACTGTCATGTCACCGGTCAGACAAGCTGACCCCAACTCAGGAGTGCCGCATGTCTGACGAG
>Ga0114934_10000621_pt1 | contig 22554 bp, 23 predicted proteins | sample 4SBtaG_2_FD_99695 | JGI IMG/M metagenome (GOLD analysis project Ga0114934, IMG submission 99695) | Deep subsurface microbial communities from Kolumbo volcano to uncover new lineages of life (NeLLi) - 4SBTROV10_white metaG | ecosystem: Environmental > Aquatic > Marine > Volcanic ...
AGCTCAGATGAACAAAATTTCAGTGTACAGCGCTGAGGCCTCTGTTTGTCCGAAAAATTAGAAAATTTAGCGGAAATTGCTACAATAAATAGCCAATCTTATACGTGTTGCTGCAATAGCAACAGTACTGGCTGGATCTTAAGGTATGCGGTGACACGTAGGCCTTGAGATCCAGAAAAACTCAAAAAGATATTTTCATATCAAATCTATAACATCGGGCTTGTCCAACAAACGGTTCATATCGCGGCTACGCGCGATATAACATTATTCGTTATATGCCGCATTAATCATTTACTGACCGCTTAAGAATTTCAGATACCCATTGATTGATGCTTTTATTCGCAGCCGTTGCCCGAGCCGATATTTCACCATGCAACCTAGGTGGAATTCTTAGATTGAACTTGCCCGAAAACTCCTTGGTTGGGGGCATCCCCTTCTCTTTACACACCTCAAGGAAGACCTTTAAAGAATTCTTGAACTCCTTTCGAAGGCTGCTCGGACTTTTTCCGTAAAAATCTGCGCTTCCATTTAAACCGAGGATTTCTCCTCGGAACTGATCTAGCTCAGGATCATATTCAATTTTCGCTTTGTAACCATCTAGTTCCATCATATTCATGGCTTCACCTCATATAACTCTAACCACTTTCGAATACTGGCTATCGCGCCTTTATCTGTATTCGGGGATGGATGCGGCCTATGAAACACGCGGACTTCATCGAAGAGCACAACCGCAATTCGTGAGCCAGCACGTTCTGATATATCCGCACCCAGCGCAGTAAACAGAGATTCGATATCCGGCCACGGGATATTGCCGCTAGTTGGACGTTTGTAGATTCGCTCTAGCGTTTTCTGATGCTTGCGCTTCATCTCCTAATAGTACCATATTATAGTACTATGTCAAGCTCAAGGCATATAACGTTTAGTTAAGCTGCATGTCGTTAAAGTCTAAAAAGTTACCACAACGACATTAATTTGAGTAGTCTCTTAATTGAAACCCGGGCGACAGGTCAGCTTGAACGGCGGGTTGGACAGACGCTGCTTTGCGCGTGGTGTGCTATGGAATTTGTATGGATTGAATATCGATAATGAATGGTGCATATTCAGCTTTTGATGACTCCATGTGTTTATCTAGAAACGGTAGGGCTTCCCCATAAGAAATGTTAGCTTTCAGTGCAACATCTTGGACAAGCTTTTCTTTTTTGTGCTGGGTGTCTTGCAGTGCGCCTAAAACTCGGAAATTTGGCGCAAATTGGTATAAAACTAACAAATCTTAATACGCGTTGCTGCAATGGCAACTGTACTCGCTGGTTCTTAAGGTTTGCGGGTCGCCCCAAGCCTTGAGATCCAGCAAATCTCAAAAAGATATTTTCATATCAAATCTAAAACGTCGGGCTTGTCCAACAAACGGTTCATATCGCGGCTACGCGCGATATAACCTTATTAGTTAGCTGCCATATTGCTTTGATTGCAGTGGTTTCGGACCAAAATTAACAAACTCTTTTTGTGATTGTTTCTCCCGCTCCCTGAGTACCGCACAAATTTTTTCTAAGTCATTATCGTAGCGTGCCGCATGCTCTGCACGATATTTTCTGATTTCTTCAACAATAGGATCTTCATTCATGGTACTTGCCTCAATTCTTCGGGGGAACAGAGTTCTGGACACTGATAACCCAGTCCTTCAATCACACGGCGGATTACTGCTTTGGTGTAAGCATTGTTAATGTGCTTGAAATTTCAAGTAAGCAGGAAATCAATGCCATTGGCCGCAGCAATACCAATGTGCAACGCGTCTTCTTCACTTTTGGCTGGCACAGCATGCGCTGATATGAGCCGCTCGGCTATTACCTGCGCTTCTTCAGATATGCTTAGGTTCTTGATATGGGCGGTGATGCCCAGCCGTCGAGCTGCAGCATCCGGGTGACCTTGTGCGATTTCCAATTCAACAAGTTCAGAAACGTATATCTCAAAGCACTGTAGGTTTTCAGACCACCAAGCTTCAGTTCGATGAAATCTGACAAAACACTGACTTTTGATATGAAATGACCGCTGAAAATGATCTGCGCTGCCAACGTTCAGCTGGATTTTTTTGTTAGGCTTTGATTTTGGTTTGCATCTTTATATGCCTTTAATAAAGCATTAATGTTTGTTTGATAACCTTGACCTTGTGCTTTAAACCAATTCAGTACATCTGTATCAAGCCTCAAGGTAATTTGAGTTTTTCCTTGAACTGGTTTTAAACCTTTTCGTACAACAGCCTTAGCAAATTGTTCAGGAGACACCTCTGGTAATTCAGATAGATTAATATCCTCATCTTCCATTGCATCTATTTTTTTCCAGTCAGTTTGTGATTGTTGCATAATAATACCTTTCTTCGTGTTTAGTCGCCTTACGAATTGATATAACCCGTATATCTCCATTTCTTTCAGTATGAACAACTGCTACTACTCGCTCTTGAAACTGACCAAAAGAAACAAATCTTTGCTCATCATAACCTATGCTATCGTCTTCAAATGTAACAGTGTAACCATCAAATATTTCTTCAGAACCAACAAAATCAATTTTATGCTTCATTAGCATTGTAACTACTCAGTGTAGTTACATCAAGCTAGATATTCAGGTTTTCAATTTTTTAGCCTAACGCCAGCCATAACCGGCAGAAAAAAGCTGCATAGCGGTGTGACTGGCATGGTAGTCAGCCAGCGGGTGAAAATCCAGCCTTCACCCTGTGAGAAGGGAAGAAGTAGGCGAAAGCAAGGGTGCCCAAAGAAACTTTGATTATCTACCCAACAGGGACTCACAGTTATTGAGCGCGTATGTGAGATTTTAAGGAAGCTGTAGCCAAATCGGTCACCGAAACGAAAGCGAACCTTCGTAGGCAAATCTTGCACGTTTGGTTAAGGAGGCGAGTCGATTTTTAGCAGTGCATATAGATAAATAAGATTGACCCCTTATTTCTTGTTTATAGATAAAAAAGATTGACCCCTTATTTCTAGTTGTATGTTGCTATATGCAGAAAAATATAACGCCTAGCTAACCTGAGCAAAACATTCCAGAGAATGGAACAGAGCACCGAACCCTGAATTTACTCACCGAACCCATAAAGAACCAAATGTTTTGCTTCGGGTTGAGCGTCATGTTATGTGCATGACTTACAATTCTACATCATCAATTTCTGCAACTTTCATTAAATGCTTCTGTAATCCAAGCTTGAGCGGCTTGTTGCCATGAACTGGGACAGAAATGCGAGCAGTTATTCCCGCTTTTGAATAAATATGGTGGCTTCCATTTATTCGCTTTAATTCCCAATCACTGCCTTCAAGAAGCCGACAAAACCTTTTGCCGCTAATAGCTTTCAAACCACTATTTCCATGACCTTATCTTTTTCTGATACGGTAATATCCTGAACATCTATTGATAAACAACCTTCAACAGCTTCGTAAATATTGCTCAATAATTCATCAAAGGAATCACCTTGAGTTGCGCACCCGACGATGGAGGGTACTTCTGCCCAATAGCCTCCTTCTTCTGCTTCATGTACTACTACTTTTAATTTCATAAATTTTCCTCATTTGTTGAGCACATAACATCTAAGCATTTATACGTCGCGCGCTCACAAAACTCAAGGTTTTCACAGAGCATTACCGCGTGACGTGTAAATGTCTGTTGGACTAAATCGACCCTGTAGATGATGGGGCGACTTTATATAAGGGGATTGTATTGTATCGGCGTGGTGGAAAGAAGGGTTTGGGCGGCAATTGGCCTTTCGATGGCAATAAAATTGGATAAAGTTTCATGTTGACATGAATGCATTTGTCCTGTGAGTGCGATCAATTTCAATCATCTGACAAAAAAATCAACAAAACGGTCTTTTTCTAAGTCGATAGCCAAGCTGGACCCCAGACCCATTTAAACCTGTCTGTATAACCTTGCTCAGCCAACACTCATTCTGTTCAATCGTCGGGGTCGTCATCCTCCTGTTAACGGTTTAGGCAATAAAAGATAAATAACCTGTAAATGACCCTGATGACATTTCGGGCATTGTTCCGATTTTTCTCCGGGTGTGGACGATATTGCTTTGCTGGCCTTAGAAAGGGTTTCTTTTTTATTCACCGCTAACCACTTTCGTTTCACTCTCCATGGCGGTTAGCGGCGGAAAAGTGAATTTTGAGGCATATTTCAGATTAAAAATCGTTAAAATTAACAGGCTAATTCAAGCGAGGGCAACAACGCAGATGGTCGCTTATCGGCGGATATCCCCGTCAATACAACTTTGACGAAATACTAATACTCAATACCCTTCTGTGCCTTAACCCCCTGATCTTTATAAGGATGCTTAATCGCTTTGATTTCACTCACCAGATCGGCACGGTCGATTAGAATTTGCGGTGCATGGCGTCCAGTGACGACGACGTGTTGCATTGCTGGGCGTTTGTCGAATGTTGCTATGACGCGATCTAAATCCAGATACTGGTATTTTAAAATGATGTTCAATTCATCGAGTACGACCAACTGATAGTCTTCGGATAAGATCATTTTTTCCGCAGCAGACCAGGCTTGTTCAGCAGTGGCGATGTCCTGGTCGCGATTTTGAGTGTGCCAGGTAAATCCGTCTCCAACAGCCTGGAAATCAACATTTTCAAACTGGCTTAAAACTTTGCGTTCTCCGGTATCCATCGCGCCCTTGATAAATTGCACAACGCCAACCTGCATATCGTGACCCACGCCGCGCAGGGCCATTCCAAATGCTGCGCTGGATTTTCCTTTGCCAGATCCTGTGTTTACAATCAGCAGACCTTTTTCTAGTGTGGCTTTGGCTTGTTTTTTATCATAGCCAGCTTTGCGTTTTTCGACCATGCGTTGGTAATCTTCTGTATTTTTCATATCGCTGGATCCGTAAGTTGGGATGTATAGAGAGTTATACAATCGGTAGCTCGTCCAAAGCAAGTAGTTTCGCATTCAGTGTTCGAGCAATTTGTTTGCATCGGCCCAGAGGGCTTGGGCCGCTTTCCATATCGACGATGCAGATATCTGCCGGGGTAGTCAGGGTATTGAACTGTTCTTTGCTGCGACCATCTGTAAATATGATTAAGTGTTGAGCTTCGTCAGGAAAGCGTCTGGATTCTTTTTTCATAGTCGCCAGTGCGGTTTTTAATCCTTGCAGTAGAGGTGTACCGCCGCCACCTTTGATTTGTTCGATTTTTGAGTAGGGTTTTATCATTGCCCGTTTCGCGGGTATCGTAATTTCGATGCCTTGCCCGGATAGTTGAATCAGGCTGGTACGCGCCCGCTGCAAATAGGCGCTTTCCATGATTTGAACGATGGCACCTTTGGCTTTACTAAGCGCTTTGTTTCGATACGTTGATCCGGAACAATCCAGAATAATCACTAATAAAAGACGCTTTTTGAAAATATGCGTTTTTCGTTTTAGATGTTTGGATTTTAGTGATCGACCTTTCGACTCGATCAAGGTGGAAAACCAATCTATTTCAGAACCCGACCTGGAATTTTTGATTGATAGCGATTGTCCAGGGGCGATGCCGTAGTCCCGCTGTTCTGAGTTATGTGCTGCTGTATTTGCCGCAGATGGTGAGATCAGACTTTTTTTTTAATGATCGAATCCAGGCTGCGTCGATCTCCAATAGAGGCGGGTTGTGGCGGAACTTCGCCCCAGTCGCTATCGGCAGAATGCTTATCCTGTTGATCAGCGCTGGGTGGTTGAAATGCCTGGTTTGATGAGTTGCTGTCTGGTCTTGATTTTCGTCGGTGCAATAAAGCAAATTCTGCAACTGACTCAATATCCTGTTCCTGGATTGTGCAACGTCCATGCAATGCTGCATGGGCTCTGGCGGCTTTCAAGAAAGTTAAATCAGCACGTACGCCATCGACTCTGGCAGAAAAGCATAATTCAGCGACTTTTTCGCGACTTTGCTGATCGTATTCAATATTTTCCATTAAGTTTTGGGCATTACGACAATTTTCTTTGAGGTTTTTTTGATGTGCCAGCCATCGATCACAGAATGCTTTGGGGTTTTCGTCAAATGCCAGCCTGTGCCTGACAATTTCGGTGCGTTGTTCGGTGGGAATTTCCTCATCAAGGCGTACACACAGGCCGAACCGGTCAAGTAATTGAGGCCGCAATTCGCCTTCGTCGGGATTCATGGTGCCGATCAGGACAAAATGTGCCGCATGTTCATGAGACAGACCGTCGCGCTCAACACGATTGATTCCGGATGCTGCAACATCTAGCAACAGATCGACAAGATGATCTGCCAGTAGATTGACCTCATCGACATAGAGCATGCCATTATGGGCTCTATGTAACAGTCCCGGTAGAAATTCTACAGATCCGTCTGCTAATACTTTTTCAAGATTCAGAGAGCCGAGTAAGCGTTCTTCACTGCTTCCCAAGGGTAGGGTTACCATCTGTCCATTTAACAGCAGATCCGCTAAGGCTCTGGCGCATGTTGATTTTGCGGTTCCGCGTGGACCTTCGATGAGTACTCCGCCAATGCCAGGGTCAATTGCAGCGAGAATTAAGGCGAGTTTCAAGCGTTCCTGAGCGATGATCGCGCTAAACGGGTAGTTCATTGACTGTGGTTGAGTTGTTGGGCGTTCAGGGTGCACGTTGTTCAGCTTTGCTCAAGTTGGTTTTCAGTATCCAGAATAATCGATTCTATTTTAGCCTGGCTTTCGCCCGGTTTTTTCCACAGGCCACGTTGAATTGCTTCGAGTAATCGTTCAGCCATTTCTTTTAGTGCGTTTGGGTTATTTTGTTGCAGAAAGTTTAGCGTATCAGCGTCGAACAAATAGGCTTCACTGATCATCTGGTATTGATAATCGTCCACTATATGGCATGTCGCATCGTAAGCAAACATGTAATCAACCGTTGCGGCCAGTTCAAATGCGCCCTTATAACCATGTTTTTTGATGCCATCGATCCATTTTGGGTTGACCACCCGAGCCCGGATGACTCGATTGATTTCTTCGTTAAGACTACGGATTCTAGGATGGTCTGGTTGTGAATGGTCACCGTGATAAACAGCGGCTTGCTCACCACGTAAAACTTCTACAGCTGCAGCCATGCCGCCCTGGAACTGATAATAATCGTCAGAATCCAGAATATCGTGTTCACGATTATCCTGATTGTGAACCACGACTTCAAGCTGTTGCAGACGGTTGGCAAAATCGGCCCGAGCCGATGTTCCGGAGTCATTTTGACCGTAAGCATACCCTCCCCAGTTGAGATAGGCTTCGGCCAGGTCAGATTGTTGCTTCCAGCAGTGTTCATCGATCAACCCCTGAAGGCCAGCACCGTATGCGCCCGGTTTTGAGCCAAATACCCGCCAACTGGCCCGCCTGCGTGCCTGGTTTTTGTCTACACCCTGTGCAGTAAGTTTTTCTGTGTCGGTGGCAATACGGGCGCGCAGGGGATTGTCGGTTATTGTTTCATCCAATTTGGAAACTGCCTGCACTGCTGTGTCGTAAAGCCGAATTACATTGGGAAAAGCGTCTCTAAAAAACCCTGAAATTCTCAGCATTACGTCGACTCGAGGTCTGTCCAGTACACTGACGGGCAGTATCTCAAAATCGATGACCCGGTTACTGCCCGCAGCCCATACCGGTTGTACACCCATCAATGCAAATGCCTGGGCAATATCGTCGCCGCCAGTGCGCATGGTGGATGTGCCCCATACCGATATTCCCAGAGTTCGTGGAAATTCACCGTGATCCTGCAGGTGTCGTTCGATCAGATTGTGCGCTGATTTAAGTCCCAGACGCCATGCTGTGGGTGTTGGAATGGCCCGAATGTCTACCGAATAAAAATTCCGGCCTGTGGGTAATACGTCCAGGCAACCCCGGCTGGGTGCGCCACTCGGGCCTGCAGGGATGAACTTTCCCTGTAATGCGTTCATCAAGTTTGCTGCTTCTCGTTCACCGCAGCAATCCAGTGCCGGGGCCAGCTTATTTTGTATGCGATTCAATACCGCAGAGGTAGCCGGAAAGTTGTCTTTTTCTGAAGCAGGAAGGCCTTGATTGAGTAACTGCTGAGCAAATAGTTCCAAGCGCTCTCGTGTGTCCCCACAGGTTCTCCAGTTTTGCTTATCGACTTGCTCTAAGGTTCCCGGTTTTGGTGCTGTCCAGACCTGTCCCAATTCGCAATTCAGCGGGTCGAACTGTTCAGGTAGTTTCAGGTCTTCGCATAAAGCATGCAGGATGCCCTTGTTTTCACCCTTAGCATCAGCGTGCGGCAGTCGGGCCAGGGCGAGCAGGGTGTCGATACGATCAATTTTCACGGGTGATGAGCCGAATATATGGAGTCCGGAACGAATCTGGGATTCTTTGATTTCGCACAGATAAGTGTCCAGGCGATTCAACAATTCCAGTTCATCTGTGTTTATAGAAGGGATCTCTCCAAATCCAAGTTCTGTGTGTAAATCAGCGTCTTGAATCTGATCAAGAATATCCTTGCGCAAAATACCGGCTCTGATCGGATCAAGCGATTGCGCCTGATAATATTCGTCGACGCTTGCTTCTAGTGCTCGCAGCGGGCCGTAAGATTCTGCCCGGGTCAGTGGTGGTACCAGATGGTCGATGATGACAGCCTGAGAGCGTCGTTTAGCCTGTGCTCCTTCCCCCGGGTCGTTGACGATGAATGGGTAAATGTTGGGCATAGGGCCAAGGATAAGATCCGGCCAGCACAATTCGGATAAGGCGACACTTTTGCCGGGTAGCCATTCCAGGTTTCCATGTTTTCCATAATGGATGATTGCATCTGCAGCATAGACATAACGCAACCAAAAATAGAAAGCGAGATAACTGTGTGGTGGCAGCAAATCCGGGTCGTGGTAGTTGGCAGCCATGTCCATGTGGTAACCACGTGCCGGTTGAATACCGATGAATGTCAGTCCCAGGCGTAATCCCGGAATCATTATTCGGTTTCCGCGTATCAGAGGATCATTACTTACGCTTCCCCAACGCTCGATAATTGAGTTTTTACTGGATTTTGGCAACGCTTCGAAATATTTCTGATAATCCTCCAGACTCATGCTTTGCTTGCAGGACCGTAGGTCTCTGCTTTCCGGATCGTTGGTGACAAAGTTGAGCAGGCGGTTGATCAAGTCTGTGCCATTGTTCGGAATCTGGTCGACTGGATAGTCGTTTTTGTGCATAGATTTTAAGGTATTTACCACAGATTGTGGTGTATCCAGGCCGACCCCATTTCCCAGCCTGCCATCCCGAGTCGGGTAGTTGGCCAGAATGATTGCGACACGCTTTTCTCGATTCGGCTTCAAGCCCAGTTTTACCCAGTTTGCCGCGAGTTCAGATACGAAACTCATGCGTTCGGTAATTGCCTGATAGGCAATGATGTCGGACTGGGTTTGCTCGCATCTAAACAGTTTGTCTTTAAAGCTGACGGCACGACTGATGATACGGCCGTCGAGTTCGGGTAAAGCGATATTCATTGCCAGGTCGCGCGGAGCCAGTCCCCGGAAATTTTCTGACCAGTCCTGGCGATTACCACCGGAAAAAATCACCTGCAGTACTGGAATGTTTATACGTAACGGGATCACAGCGGGGTTATTGCTCGAAGACAGTGCAAATCCTGTACTATTCAGAATGATTCGGCAGTTTGCCTGATTGCATAGTGTTTCTATCGCATCGAGGCAGAACGGGTCTTTGAGGCTGTTGAGAGCGATGGGTAAAGGGTTGAGGTTTTGCTTTACCATTTGCTCAATTAACGTATCGAACGCTGCAGTGTTGCCGGCCTGAAGATGCGCGCGATAAAACAACAATGCAGCGGTTGACTGATCGGTTTTCCAGTCACCCGTCCAGCGTTCTATGCTGGAAATTGTTTCCCTGGGGTGATAAACGATGACTTTCGGCAATGACTGAGGGGCATCGAAATGATGCTGGTGGCCAAAGAAGTGGCTATTCAGAAATCGAAATAATGACGATATATTATGTTTACCTCCCTCACGCAGGTAGCGCCATACCTTATCGCAGATTTTTATGTCAACATTGCTTAACTGGCCCAATTCAGTGTCGGCAGTATCGTCACCCGCGACCAGGATTAACTTGAGATTTGACTGTGCTGCCAGTTGTACCAATTGATCGACACCGTATGACCAATAACTTTTTCCGCCCAGCAAAATGACTATGATGAGTTTTGCATGTTGCGCGACTTCATTCAGATAGAGGTCTATAGAAGCGTGTTGTTTTAAATACAACAGGTTGGCCAGGCGTAAACTGGGAAAATGCTGGTTGAGACTTCTGTAGGCATCAGACAGCAATGCGATTTCGGTGTCTGCAGATGTGAATATAACCATATCCGCAGGGCTTTGATTGAGACTGACGATGCCGTCTTCGTCAACATATCCACCCGGTTTGGTTTGCAGTAGATGCATGCGGCTTACTTAACAGGTGCTGCAATAGCTATCAGGCTGTGCTGGATACCAGAGTCTGCAGTCGGGCTTTGATTTGCTCTGGATCAAGTTCTGCGCCAATAAAAACGATTTTACTTTCACGGTTTTCCTGTGGTTTCCACGGGCGGTCAAAGTATCGGTCAAATCGCGCGCCGACTCCCTGTATAACGAGTCGCATGGGTTTGTCGGCTATGTTTACAAAGCCCTTAATACGATAGATGGTGAATTCTTTTACCAGGATTTGCAGTGCCTGCACCAGGCTTGATTCATCGGTTTCAGGAATATCCAGGGTGATTGAATCGAAGCTGTCATGGTCGTGGTCTTCTCCCTCTGCATGCGAGTGATTGACCTGACGGGAATCGATGGATTCTTCCGAGGCTGATTCGAGTCCCAGGAGTGTACGTATATCCAGTTTGCCGTGCCGGGATGGCAAAATTTTCACTTGCGCGGGGATTTCCTTGCGGACGCATTCAGTGACCTGTTCGATTTCTTCCGGGTTGGCAAGGTCACATTTATTCAGTATTACCAAATCGGCAGCGGAAAGCTGATCTTCAAATAATTCATGCAGAGTTGAGCTGTGATCGAGGTTTTCGTCATTTTGACGTTGTTGATCCACTGCAGAGGGATTGGCGGCAAATTGGTTGGCTGCGACCGCAGGTGTATCGACGACAGTGATTACCGCATCGACAGTACAGGCGTTTTTAATTTCTGGCCATTGAAACGCCTGCACCAGCGGTTTGGGTAAAGCCAGGCCCGACGTTTCTATGAGTATGTGGTCAATCTGATCGCGGCGCTCCACTAATTGTTGCATGACCGGAAAAAACTCTTCCTGAACTGTACAGCAAAGACAACCGTTTGCGAGTTCAAAGACGACTTCACTTTCTTCTTCGGCACACTCCAATGGACATTGTCCAAGAATGTCGCCATCGATACCGAGCTCGCCAAATTCGTTGACAATGACCGCGATTCGAGTGCCATTGGCATTTTCCAGAATATTCCTCAGCAGTGTGGTCTTACCACTTCCGAGGAAACCGCTGACGATGGTGGTTGGAATTTTTTTTAAGAGTTTCATGTTTTTGCTGAATTCTTCAGTAGGTGAATACGAATCGTACGCCAGGAATAATTGCTGTCCGGGCCGGTGCGTTGCGCAGCTCGTCGCGCATGCTTTGAATGTCGAGTGTGATGTTTGCGGATTCACACAATGAAAACTTTGCGTAAGCTTCAAACACAGTGCTATAGACAATGTCGCTGTTGCCACCCGCAAGATAGCCATAAGCAATGCCGATTTCATCATCGGGCCGATTCCATAGTTGCCCGGATAGGGATAGACCTCCACTGATATCCCAGCCGTAGTCAATACTGGCCTTGTTGGATTGGGTATAACTGCGTAGAAACATTCCCATCTGCTCGCCCAATTGCTGATCCACTGTGATACCAATTCCTCGCAGGCTCTCAAGCTCTGTTTCGCGGCTATCCGTAAAGCGTTTATCGGTAGTAAAAGCCACTAAGCGATAATTGCCTTCGCCGAGTGAGGTCTGGCTCGTATAGCGGAATTGAAGCGCATGGTATTGAAAAGAATGATTGTCCTCATCATTGGTTCGGGTAAATATGGAAACAAAGCTAAGTGCAACAGGTCCGGCAGTTAATTCCAAAGCACCTCCATAGTCATAAGAGGGTGTTACCAATATGCTGTCATTTACGAATTGGTTGTTCATAAACTGCAGGACTTCATCATTTCCATATGCATTATCATCAATATATACGGTACCGTCTATGATACCTCCAGTCATCGCCAGAGACCAAGAATCATGAAATTCGAAGATATGTTGATACCAGGCTTCCACCAGATAGTCACGTCTGCGACCATTGATATTTCTAAGATCGTTATCCAGGTTGTGTCCTATAGGTGGCAGCGGTCCCTGCCAAATATTATTCAAGGCGTTTCCTGCATGAAATTGCCACCGTATGAACAAATTATTGCTTTCGTTTGGATGATAATCAAACTCTATAGAACTACCAAAGGTGCCTCTACCGAGTGATCCGGTGTCAATACCATTTTCGTCAATATTATTCTCAAAGAAACCATATTGATAAATACCCAAACCCAATAAATTGATGGAAAATTCGTCGTTAATGTCATAGGCGAACGTAGGGTAGGATGACAAGCTAGAAAGGGTTAAAATCAACAAGCAAAGCTTAAAAAATCGCCGAGATGAGCAGTCACAGGGCGGTTCTGGCTTAAAATTCGGTTTCATCCTGTTGTTGAGAAATCTGGCTGTGTTGGTAATTTTGCGTGCGCAGGGTAGCATTAGCCCGGGCTGTCAGTCCAGTGACTTTATGAGTGTAGGTAAAAGAATCTAAATTTCAATTATCAATCGCTGGTATTGGTGAAAACAGGAGGAACTAAAGCCATTTCCGATAGTAAGAAAATGGTCGCTGGTGTTCGGTTTTGAAGCGAATCTATAGGGTCAGAGGAATTGATATATTTCTTGACGGAACTCAATGCTGCAATTTCCCGAAAATGAAGAAACCTATTACTCTGACCCCATCGATTGAGGGATCTAAGCTTTTACCGGGTGCCTTTTCTAAAGGTATTGGAAAAGGGACAGACACTGTTGTAGAGGGAGCTAAAGATATCGCGGGGGCAATTGCTAAAGGTATTAACAAAAGGGTTGGCACTATTGTGGAGGGATCTAAGAATATAGCGGGAACCGGTTTTAAAGGTATAAAGAAAGAGGGGAAAGATAATGAAAAGACTTTTTCGAAGAAATTCAATGGTGGAAACTTAAAAAAAAAGTCCGAAAAATCATTTTCAAATTCTACAAATAAGGATAAAAGATTAAAAACTACATCGACCAAAAAGGTTAAAAAGAAACCTAATAAAAAGATTAGCCGATCAAGAAATAAATCCGATAAAAGAACTCGCCGATCTAAAAAGAAATCTCGAGTGCGTAAATCTAAAACAAAAGCAAAATAATAAGCATTCCTAAAGAATGCGCGCAAATCAAAATAGAAGCGGAATCGGGTCATCTTCCTCGGGATCGACAGCAGGCTGACTTCCATACCAGTAGGATTCCTCAAAAGACAGATTCGACCTTATGTCTTCCATGATTTCGGCATCGGGAGAAAGTCTTAGCGATCTTAGATCAATGTGAAAGCGATTAAGTCTTTACTAATTCTCCAGTCTTAGCGATCAAGGAATTCTCCTTTAACTCTCCATAATCAAATCCAATGTGGTTCCTGGTGTTTTCTCTAGTCACGTCACTATGGTAATATCCACCCTTGCTCGATAAGGTGATTTATCATCATCCTTTCATGCTTTTTTTGTAGTCTGGTAAATGGCCGGGTTGCTTGGGAGCATAGAAAACGACTGAACTGGATTGTAGGAGTGTAATTATGTCTATTTCATCAGCGATTATTGCCGGTGATGCAAAGTCCGTCCGCGAACGGCTCGTTGCGGCAATAGCTGCGATGTGTCTGGGTCTGGTCATCATTTATGGTGCTGCGTTTGCGGAACAGCCGCTGCATAACGCGGCGCATGATTCACGTCATTCATTCGCATTCGCCTGTCATTAATTCCCACTATGTTCTCTAGAATTGTTTTGGCTTCGCTGTATGCGGGTATTCTTGCTGGTCTATTGCTGACAATAATTCAACAGATACAGGTTGTGCCTCTTATTTTGGAAGCAGAAACCTATGAGAATGCTGCTTTGGTTTCTGGTTCAGAGGCTGAGGAATGGGCGCCGGATGATGGCTGGCAAAGAGTTTTGTATACAACAGTTGCAAATATGGGTACATCCATTGGTTTTGCGTTGTTGCTGACGGCGGCATTCTCCTTGCGCCAGATTATAAGTTGGAAGATTGGGTTCTTATGGGGTCTCGCCTGTTATTGTATCTTTTTTGTTCTGCCAACTTTGGGGTTGCCACCTGAGTTACCGGGTACCGAGGCTGCGGCGCTGAAATCTCGCCAGATTTGGTGGCTTTTAACTGTGACCTGCTCGGGTGTCGGATTGGCTTTTGTCGCGCTACAAAAAAGGGTGCTTCTAAGAATTTCCGGCGTTGCCTTGTTGCTGCTTCCTCATGTGATTGGTGCTCCGTCAGCACCGTATGAAGCAGGTCTGCTTCCTGAAGGATTGAATGAACAGTTTTATTGGGCAACGTTATTAGTGAATGCTATCTTTTGGTTGGTATTGGGTAGTCTTTCAGCAGGTTTTTTTTCTCGGTTAAGTAGATTGGCTACGTGACAGATAAAGTTGAAACACCCAGTGTTTTGGTCATTGGGCATGGTTCTCGGGATACCGAGGGTGTCGGTGAATTCTATAGGTTAGCAAAGCATCTGAGCAGCACTTTTCCAGAACGCCTGTGTACGACGGGTTTTCTGGAATTTGCACGACCTACGATTGATGAAGGTTTGCAAAAACTTATCGATTCAGGCGCAAAGAAGGTCACTGCAGTACCGGGAATGTTAATGGCCGCCGGTCATGCTAAAAATGATATTCCGAGTGAACTTAATAACTTACAGGCTTCGTATCCGGAGGTAGAGATACTTTACGGCGTTGAGCTGGGCCTTCATGCAAAGATGTTGCAGGCGGCACAAGAACGTATAGAGTCGATTGAGTCAGAATTCGGTATCGGCTATCGACGACAAGACACGCTATTGATGGTTGTTGGACGCGGTGCCTCGGATTCGGATGCAAACTCGAATATTTGCAAAATTACCCGTATGTTATGGGAAGGCATGGGATTTGGTTGGGCGGAGACGTCCTACAGTGGTGTGACGTCTCCGTTAGTCACGGACGCACTGGAAACCACTCGCCGTCTGGGCTTTAAAAATGTAGTGGTTTTTCCATATTTCTTATTTACAGGTCGATTGGTGAAGAAGATTTATCAGGCAGCTGATGAATACCAATCACGGTATACTGAAATTAAAGTGGTAAAAGCCCCTTATCTGAACGATCACCCGAAGGTTTTGGAAGCCTTTGTCGAAAGAATGAATCAGGCTGAAAATGGTGATGGCCGGATGAATTGTCAGCTTTGTCAGTATCGTGAGCAGATCATTGGTTTTGAAGGAAATCAAGGCCTGCCGCAGGTGGGTCATCACCACCATGTGCGGGGGATCGGTACCGATGATGATCACCATCACGGGCATAGTCATGATCACCTCGCTTGAATGAATATTAGTATACACTCGGCAGATATCGTGCTTAGGATGCAAACCATTGATTATTCGGGATATGCGACCCTGTTTATGGTTGCTTTGCTGCAATTTCGCTATTGCAAAAACTCGCGCAATCAATGATGGCCTGCACCTGCAGAAAAATAGTCGCTGAATAGAGCGAATATTTTTTATGAACAAGTCACCTTCCTCACAAGCTCATAGTGATGGCTTCGAGTTTGATTATATTCACGATCCCTCATTGATCGAAAAACGTTCTTTCCAGATTATCCGCGAAACTACGAATCTTTCGCCATTCGCCGAAGACGAAAAGCAAATCGTAATGAGACTAATCCACACCAGTGGTGATACGGAAGTGTATCGCTACGTAAATTTTGGTGGTGATGCAGTGCGTGCTGGAATTGACGCCATAGCCAGCGGATCAGTAGTGCTGTGTGATGTCGAAATGCTCAAATCGGCGTTGACTGCTAAATTTGTTCCTGTCGAAAAAATCTGTCTGATTGGAGATAGTAGAGTTCGAAAGCGTGCGCAGTCACTTAATGAGACTCGCAGTATGGCGGCAGTGCACTATTGGCGTGAACATCTTGCGGGAAGTATTGTGGCGATTGGCAATGCTCCAACCGCGCTGTTTAGGTTACTTGAATTAATTGCTCAAGGTCTTGCTCCTCCCAAATTGATTATTGCCATGCCGGTAGGCTTTGTCGGAGCGGCGGAATCCAAAGAAATGCTGATTCGAATCGCGACTCGGCTGGATATTCCTTTTATTACCCTGAGCGGGCGATTAGGAGGCAGTGCTATGACGGCTTCAGTGTTGAATGCGATCGGGAGGATGCATTCCGGAGTACGCTATTGAAGCCGTGGTTGACCGTAGTGGGTATCAGTTGTGATGACTCTATGGCGTGTACGCAATCGGCCAGGGATGCACTGTCTCAGGCTGAATTAATCATAGGTTCGCCAAGACAACTGGCGATTGTAAAGCAGCAAAACCCAGAAATATCCGCACCTTTACAAGCATATCCTTCGCCGTTCTCGAGACTTGCTGAAATTTTAGAGACTCAGCAGCAGCAACTAGTATTATTAGCATCAGGCGATCCTTTATTTTATGGAGTAGGCGATTTTTTACTCAGGCGTCTTAGTGCCTCCGAAATTTTGTTTATACCCGCGGTATCCTGCATGCAGGTGGCTTTTTCAAGGATAGGCCGTGTGTGGACCGATGCCCAAATCGTAAGTTTGCATGGGCGGCCAATGTCTGATCTCAATGCCTCATTGCGAAGTGATCGCTTGTTAGGAATCATGACGGATTCAATAAATACTCCGCAGCAAATAGCAGGAGAACTGAGTTCCTGTGGATTTATGGATGCAAATGTCTGGGTGCTTGAGGATCTGGGTACTGCTTGCGAAAAGGTCAGTGCATTTTCCGTATCGGAATTAATGTCAGAAAAAAACAGTTTTTCATCTTTAAATGTTGTCATTGTCGAAACAGGGAAAACAGCGGATGTCCTTCCGGAATTCCCCGGAATAGACGATATTCGCTTTGCGACCGGAACGACAGATGGCAGCGGACTACTAACCAAAAAAGAAATCCGCGTGAACATATTGGCGATGCTTGCTTCGAAACCCGGCGACATTGCCTGGGATATCGGTGCCGGTTGTGGAGGTGTTTGTATAGAATGGTCGCTTTGGAATCGATCGGGTCACATCTACGCGGTAGAGAAAAATAGCCAGCGCTCGACATTGCTGGGACAAAATCGGGAAAAATTTGGTGTACAGAGTAATCTTCATCTGATCGAGGGCGCTGCTCCTGAAATATTGGTATCTTTACCTGATCCTGATGCCGTTTTCGTGGGTGGAAGTGGTGGTGATTTAGCATCGATACTAACGGCTGTCTGGGAACGATTGAATGTGCAGGGGCGGTTGGTAGTCAGTACTGTTACTGAAGAGAGTCGTTGTATTCTTTACAACTTTATGCGAAATATTTCTGCCGTTGAGGAATGCATTGAATTGACGGTTCGCCGCAGTGAGGAGCTAGCGGATCGTCGGATTTTGCGGCCTGCTTTACCGGTTTTGCTGATACGTCTGGAAAAAAACGCGTGACTTCAAATCAGCCGGATAGAGGTGTTCTTTATGGCGTGGGTATTGGGCCAGGAGACCCTGAGTTACTGACTCTAAAAGCGCTGAAGCTAATACAGAAAGCAGACGTAATTGCTTTTTTGCAGAATACTCGTGGATATTCTTTGGCATTTTCTATAGTGGAACAGTTTATAAATGAAAACCAACAACTCTATCCTTTGATATTGAATTGTGACCGCGATCGTAGGCAGGCGAAAAAAGTCTATGAACAGGCCGCTGAAGAGCTTCAGGAATTCTTATCAGAGGGGAAAATTGTTGCTGTACTCTGCGAGGGGGATCCCTTTTTCTATGGTAGCTTTATTTATATATATGACCACCTGGCAGCGGATTGGCCATGTACTGTGATTCCTGGTGTAAATTCCATAAGTGCTGTGGCTTCACAGGCCGGTTCACCAATAGTTCGGCTTGATCAAAGTCTTAAAGTTATTACCGGGCCCAGCGACGAGGAAACTATTAAGGCAGCATTGATTGAAAATGACGCGGTAGTGATCATGAAAGTGGGTCATAGGCTTAAAAATTTAATTGCGATCATAGCTGATTGCGGACGTATTCAGGATGCAGTATATGTAGAAAAGGCTACAACTGGAGAGCAATTTGTTTGCACCGATGTCAGCGAGTTAAGTGATCATGCCGGGATCTATTTTTCAATGTTGCTGGTTACCGGGAAACTGTTCCAAGATAGAGAGCCTGCTGCGGAAAAGCGGATTCTGGTTCAATCTTCCAAATAGAGTAATGTTGCAGCCGATTAGTATCTTTAGTTTAACAGAATTGGGCCAGAAATTAGCCCATCGAATATCCGTGTTGATACCTCATGCGGAATGTATACATCGTCCAGAAGAATTTAAGGCGACAGTGTTAGACCGTTTTGTAAACAAACATCGTTTGATTATGATTTGTGCGGCCGGTATTGTTATGCGGGTTTTGGCACCTGCGTTAAAGAATAAACAGGACGATCCTGCTGTTTTGGTCATTGATCAGGGGGGGCGTTATGTAATACCGCTGTTGTCTGGCCACGAAGGTGGTGGAAATTTATGGGGACGAGAAGTTGCAGATAAATTAAATGCCCAATGTGTTATTACCAGTGCCGCCAATTATTATGATTCTATCCGGGTTGCTGGTATTGGCTGTTCCCGTGGCTGCTGCGCTGAAGATATTCTACAGGTGATGGAACAGGCGATGGACAGTCAGGCACTAGATTTAAGCTGTTTGCAGGCGCTCGCATCGATTGAACTTAAGTCTGATGAGCAAGGATTGTTGGAGGTAGGGCAGAGATTAGGATTGCCTCTTCATTTTTATTCTGCCGAGATTTTGGCTGAATATGAAGCACGGTTGACGCAAAAATCGGAAATAGTGTATCGAGAGACCGGATGTTACGGTATCGCTGAAGCCGCTGCCTTAGTACACTGCGAACGTTTGTCAGGGGGGCGTGCAAATCTGGAGATAGCCAAACATAAAAATCGAGTAGCGACTTTTGCCCTTGCCCGATCTTTCGCTGAGCTGAGTAAACATTGATTATTCAGTTTGTTTTTCGGTTTGGGTAGAAGTAAAGCTATTGTTGTTCAAAGATTTACCAACGTGCATTCCTTGTTAAAAATGACTAAAAAGTAGCGAAATGGCTAGACTTTATATCCTGGGTTCCGGGCCTGGGCATGCAGACTATATTATTCCCTCGGCGAGAAAGGCATTGGAGCATGCGACGGATATTGTTGCTTATTCAATGTATCTGGATTTGTTGGGGGAAATTATAGACGGTAAAATTCGCCATGAATTGTCCCTGGGAGAGGAAAAACAGAGGGCTCAAAGAGCTTTGGAACTCGCCGCCTCTGGTAAGGTTACTGCATTAGTATCAAGCGGTGACGCCGGAATTTACGCGATGGCGACTGTAGTTTTTGAATTACTTGCAGAATCTACGCAATCAGAGTGGAACCAGGTGGAAATTATAGTGATTCCTGGTATATCGGCCGTTCAGGCGATCGCAGCGAAAATGGGTGCCCCGTTATCTCATGATTTTTGTACCATATCTCTGTCCGATTTGTTGACCCCATGGACTACCATAGAAACTCGACTGCATGCAGCAGGGCAAGGTGATTTTGTGGTCGCGTTATATAATCCGGTGTCCAGAAAACGTCGTCATCAATTAGACCAGGCTAAAACGATATTAATGCAATACAGGCCCGCGCAGACTCCGGTGATTTTAGGGCGGCAAGTGGGTCGAGTCGACGAGAAGATTACCACACTCCGTCTTGATGAGCTGGAAACTGATTTGGTGGATATGCTGACTTTAGTGTTAATCGGAAACAGTGAAACCCGAATAACCAGGGGATGGGTTTATACCCCCAGAGGATATAGCAAAAGACTGTCATGAAAGTGTATTTTATTGGTGCAGGACCTGGCGATCCGGAATTGATTACGGTCAAAGGTCAAAGGTTGATCGAACAGAGTCCAGTAATATTGTTTGCTGGTTCTTTGGTACCTAAGGAAATCCTTGCCAAGCATCCTGCTGATGCATTGGTTGTTGATACTTCCACGTTGCATTTCCAGCAGATTGTCGAGTATTTTGAGAAAGCTCGTAGACAAGACATGAACGTTGCTCGGGTACATTCCGGGGATCCATCAATTTATGGAGCAATCGGTGAGCAGATTCGGTGGTTGGTGAAACACGAGATCGAATTTGAGGTTGTGCCAGGCGTTACCTCGACGAGTGCTTCGGCGGCTGCTTTGGGTGTCGAACTCACACTGCCGGGAGTTTCCCAGACGGTTATTCTGACTCGTTATGAAGGCAAGACGGCCATGCCGGAAGGCGAGCAGCTTTTCGAATTAGCACGCCACAAAGCGACTATGGCAATCCATCTTGGAATTACTCGCATTCATAAAATAGTTGAAGAGTTGATACCGGTATACGGAGCAGATTGCCCTGTTACAGTCCTTTATAGGGTATCTTGGCCGGATGAACAACGAATTACCGGAACTTTGAGTGATATTGTCGGCAAAGTAAGAGCACGGAAAATCAACCGCACAGCATTAATAATTGTCGGTCATGTATTGGGCAGCGTTCAGTTTGACCAATCCTATTTGTACGATGAAAGTAAGGCACATTTTTATCGTCCAAGGAAAATACCTAATAGATCAAAATAGTTACTCTGTTTTGGATGTAAGGAACACTATTGAATGAATATAAACGTCGTCAAAACAACACCATATAGTGATCAAAATCCTGGAACCTCGGGGCTTCGTAAGAAAGTTGCGGTGATTCAAAAGCCCAATTATCTGGAGAATTTTGTTCAAAGTGTGTTCAATGCATTGCCATCGGATGAACGCAATATCCTGGTTATCGGCGGCGATGGTCGTTTTTACAATAATATTGCTATTCAAATAGTCATTCGTATGGCAGTGGCTAATGGTTATAAGCGGTTAATTATTGGACAAAATGGACTGTTGTCCACTCCAGCAGTATCGAATCTGATTCGAATTAAGCAAGCCAACGGTGGCATGATATTGTCGGCCAGCCACAATCCGGCGGGCCCCGATCAGGATTTCGGAATTAAATACAATAATGAGAATGGCAGTCCAGCGTCGAATACCTTAAGTGCCAGTATCTTTGCGGCCAGTCTGGAGATCAGCCAATATACGATTGCCGATATCAGCGAAGTAAATTTACGTGATATTGGAGATGTCGTATTGAATCGGACAACCATCAGTGTGATCGATTCGGTACAAGACTATATAGAATGCATGAAGCGTTGCTTTGATTTTCCAAAATTGCGAAAAGCGTTTGCGAGTGAACGATTGTCGATTCGATTTGACGCCATGCATGCGGTAACCGGCCCATATGCCAGATCGGTCTTTGTTGATGAACTGGGCGCGTCTTCAGATTCGATTATTAACGGTGAACCCAGAGAAGATTTTGGTGGAGGTCATCCCGACCCTAATCTTGTCCACGCCAAGGCTTTATTCGAGTCAATGCATGACGCCAACGCTCCAGTTTTGGCAGCAGCTTCTGACGGCGATGGTGATCGCAATATGATACTTGGGCAGGGATGCTTTGTGTCGCCGGGTGATAGTCTGGCCATATTGGCTGAACATCATAAAATAATTCCACAGTTCAAAGAGGGTTTGTGCGGAGTTGCGCGATCCATGCCGACGAGTACAGCGATTGATCGGATTGCCGAAGATCTGGGAATCCAGAGTTTTGAAACTCCGACCGGGTGGAAGTTTTTTGGCAATTTACTGGATACTTCGAATATTTCACTGTGTGGAGAAGAGAGTTTTGGAACCAGTGGTAATCACATCAGAGAAAAAGACGGTGTATGGGCGGTGCTCTTCTGGTTGTCAATACTGGAAGCCAGTGGCAAAAATGTTTCGCAATTGTTGGTTTCCCATTGGCAGCGATTTGGACGGAGCATGTACTGCAGACTTGACTATGAAGGAATATCGGCTGATGTTGCTGCGGACTTAATGAAAAATATGCAGTTCGGAGTGTCCGAATCGAGATTAATCTTAAAGCATACGAACATAGCAGGAGCAGATAGTTTTGAATATATTGATCCGGTGGATGGAAGCGTTTCGTCAAATCAGGGTATTCGGGTATTCCTGACCGGTGGTAGCCGTATTGTCTACCGTTTATCCGGTACAGGAACCGATTCAGCAACTTTAAGAATCTATCTGGAGCAATACACAAATAGCGCCCAGGATTTTGTTACATCGTTGGATATTCCAAATGCGACCGCAGATTTGGCCAAAATGGCAGTTGAATTAGCTGAAATTTCTCAAAGAACGGGTATGACTTCACCGAGTTTGGTTACTTGATATAATAGTTAAACTTTA